>Ga0224508_10000230_pt1 | contig 57527 bp, 55 predicted proteins | sample SF_Jan12_sed_USG_4_FD_170157 | JGI IMG/M metagenome (GOLD analysis project Ga0224508, IMG submission 170157) | Sediment microbial communities from San Francisco Bay, California, United States - SF_Jan12_sed_USGS_21 | ecosystem: Environmental > Aquatic > Marine > Sediment | place: USA... | reverse complement strand
CCCCCGTCGGCGAGGATCGCGATCTTGCCACCGACCGCCTGGCGGACCGCTGGTAGAACCTCGACGGCGGTCGGCGCCGCATCGAGTTGACGCCCGCCATGGTTCGAGACCACGATCCCGTCGGCGCCCGCATCCAGCGCAGCGCGCGCGTCCTCCATCGCCAGGACCCCCTTTACGACCAGCTTGCCGGGCCACATCTCGCGCAGGCGCTTCAGGCGGCCCGTGCTCAGATGGCCGCCGCCGAGCTGACCGAGGAATTGAAGCACGATGAGCCCGCTCTCGCCCTCGCCCGCGTAGCGGGTAACGTTTACGAATTCAGGGAGCCCTGCGCGCAGCGTCGCCATTGCCCAAGCGGGGCGCCGCACCACTTCGAGGTAGGTCCGCCAATCCCGCGCCGGCGGCACCGAAAGGCCGCTCGCCAGGTCGCGGGCACGGCGCGTCGGACCTGGGATGTCGACTGTGACCAACAGCACCTCCCCGCCGACCGCGCGGAACCGGTTCAGGAGGTCGCGGTCGATTTCCTCGTCGCGCGTCGGATAGAGCTGGAACCAGAGCGCTTTGCCCGCGATCACCGCCATCTCCTCGATCGAGTTCGTGGCGTAGGTGGAAAGCCCGACCGGCAGGTTGTGTGCCCGCGCGCCTCGAGCGATGTGGAGCGGCGCGTTTGGCCACATTAGCCCCGAGAGCCCGATCGGTCCCGGCCCGAAGGGTGCGGCGTGGCTCTGGCCCAGGATCTTCGTGGTTATGGAGGGGGCGGCCCAGTCCGTGAGATAGCGCGGCACGAGACGCACCGAACGCAGGTCCGAGAGATTGCGCGCGAGCCCGTCCTCGGCACCGATTCCGCCCGACATGTAGTCGTAACCGAAATTTGGAATGCGCCGGCGCGCCGCCGCATCCATCGCGGCGATCGAGGGGAAGCGCTGGTCGACGGTACGTGGCCGGAACAGATCGCTCAGTAGGCTCATTTAGCGGCCCAGACCAGAACAATCGGGGCCATTGGCGCCTGCATCGTTATGCTGGCTTCGGAGCCCGCAGGGATGAGGCGCTTGCCTATGCCGAAATCCGCCACTCAAGATCCCCCATCTTTACGCCCTTCCCGATCCTGCGACCGGCGCCTGCGACGATCAAGCGAGATTTCTCAATCCGGCCCCTGAGTGCTGTGCATCCCGCTTGGTGTCTGCCCAAGTGCGCCGGATTGCGTACGTTCAGATGCGCAGCGCTGAACTCACGCAATGTGCCAAAGGGCGGCATTGAGACATTCGATTTCCGGACGCTCAGCTGGCACGTAATCCGTCTTGTATCTTACGTGGAAGTGGACGCGAAACTTCACGCGAATAGCGCGCGTCGCCAAAGTCCACGTCCGGCGACCCCATGAACCGCCGAAGGTGAGAGGGCGCAGTCAGAAATTCTTTTTGAGCCTCGATTGGGCAATGATATTCACAGCGGCGTACTTCATCGGATGACATTCGAAGAGCGATCGCCAACAGCTCTCCGGGAAGCACAACTCGCGGTCACAGTGCCCGTTGCTTCCCGAACGCCCCGAGCGTCCAAGGCCGAACACCTGGCGGCGTGGCGCGTAAAAAAACAAGTTCCTGTTTCCACGGTTCGAAAAAGATATCCAATAATCCAGGCCATATGCGGTTTGTTGATTTGACCGCTCGATCTTCTGGGGCAATTGTTGCAGTCCAGCGCAGGGGGAATGTGGGCCGTTATGAGTCGCAGCTGATCTACCGCCACTCATTCTCGACACACTCGCGCCAACGCGCGTGGTTCCCAGCACTAGAAAAACGGATTCATAGAGTCTGTAGACGACCCCTCGACCAAGTGTGGCCGGGGCGTGCACCAAGGGAGGAAGCACATGACGAAGACTGCGAAAGAAAACTCGGCCTCGCGCCGCAAATTCCTTAAGGGTGGATTGGCGGCGGGTGCCGCTGCCGCGACCCTTGCCGCACCGCAGGTCTCGCGCGCTCAGACGGTGAACCTGAAGATGCAAGCGGCCTGGGGCGGCGGCATTTTCCTGGAGAACGCAAAGTCCTATGTGGATCGCGTTAATGCGATGGCGGGCAACGCGCTGAAAATCGATCTCCTGTCGGTTGGTGCGGTGGTCAAGACCAGCCAGATGCAGGACGCGGTTCACCGGGGCGTTTTGGACGCGGCCCACTACGTACCGGCCTACTGGTATTCCAAATCGAAGGCGGCGTCGCTGTTCGGCACCGGCCCATGCTTCGGCTGGTCCTCGCAGGAAGTTCTGGGCTGGGTCCATTACGGCGGCGGTCAGGAGTTGTTTGACGAGCTGATGGCCTCGCTGGGCTTGAACGTGGTCTCGTTCTTCAACAGCCCGATGCCGGCTCAGCCGCTGGGCTGGTTCAAGGAAGAGATCAAGGATGCGTCCCAGATGAACGGCCTGAAATACCGGACCGTCGGTCTTGCCGCCGACGTCATGCTGGAAATGGGCATGTCTGTGGTGCAACTTCCCGGCGGCGAAATCCAGCCGGCGATGAAATCGGGCCTGATCGATGCGGCCGAGTTCAACAACCCAACCTCGGACCGTGACTTCGGCATGCAGGACGTCGCCAAGAACTACATGCTGGCCTCGTTCCATCAGAGCCAGGAGTTCTTCGAGGTCACGTTCAACAAGAAGACGTACGAATCCCTGCCGGCCGAGCTTCAGGCGATCCTGAAATTCGCCTCCGAGGCGGAGAACGCGAACTTCTACTGGCACAACACCAAGCGTTACGCCGACGACCTTGTCAGGTTGCAGGAGGAGTCCGGCGTTCAGGTCCACCGGACCCCGGATTCGGTCATGTCCGACCAGCTCAAGGCGTGGGATGTGGTGGTCGACCGGATCTCGGCGGAAGATGCGTTCTTCGCCAAGGTCATTGCCTCGCAGAAGGCTTATGCGAAGTCGGTGATGAACTATCTGAACCTGAACCAGCCCGACTACAAGCTGGCTTACAAGCACTACTTCGGCTAAGCGCGGGCGAAGTTGACGCAAAGCCTCCGGGGGCCGTTTCGGCCCCCGGTTCTGACGCGGCGCCGATCTGCATCCAGAGACGGAGACAGCAGTGACACGGTTCATCTACTCGATCGAAGGGCTGAGCGTATGGGTGGGGCGCGCCTTCGGCTGGTGCATCCTAATCCTGACTTTCTCGGTCTCCTACGAGGTGTTTGTGCGTTACCTGCTGAACGCCCCGACGGTCTGGGTCTTCGACATGATGGTCCAGATGTATGGTGCCCTGTTCCTAATGGCAGGACCCTACGCCTTGGCCCAGGATGCCCATGTGCGCGGCGACGTGCTCTACCGGCTGTTCTCGGTACGCTGGCAGGCGCGGTTGGATTTTTTCCTCTATCTGTTGTTCTTCTTCCCCGGCATGATGGCTCTTTTCTGGTACGGCGCCGAGATCGCGTCGGATAGTTGGCGCTACAAAGAGGTGAGCTGGAACAGCCCCGCGCGCATCCAGATCTATTTTTTTAAGACGCTGATCCCGGTCGCCGGATTCCTGCTGATGCTGCAGGGCCTGGCCGAGTTGGCCCGCTGCTGGCGGGCGATGAAGACCGGTGTCTGGATGAAACGTCTCGACGACGTGCGAGAGACAGAAGACTTGCTGATCCACGAGCCCGAGGAATCGGAATCCTGAAACTCCGGGTCCCGAGATAGCGGCATCGCACCGGGTCCAAGAAAGAGACGCTTATGACCAACCCCGAAGTCGCGATCCTGATGCTGTGCCTGTTCATCTTCCTGGTACTGCTGGGGTTCCCAATCGCGTTCACGCTTGTGGCGATGGGGGTCGGCTTCGGCTACTACGCCTACTATCAGGGCGGGATCGAGACGGTCGCGGACGTCTTCGACAACAATATCTTCTACCTATTGAACCAGAACACATACTCGGTGATGGAAAACGACACCCTGGTTGCGGTGCCGCTGTTCCTGTTCATGGGCTATGTGGTCGAGCGCGCGAACATCGTTGAGCGGCTGTTCTATTCTTTGCAGATGGCGGCGAGGAACCTGCCTGGCTCGATGGCGATCGCAGCGCTGATCACATGTACGGTGTTCTCGACCGCGTCGGGGATCGTTGGCGCGGTGGTCACCTTGATGGGCCTGCTTGCATTTCCAGCCATGGCCAGAGCGTCGTACCATAAGGGCTTCGCCTCGGGCGTGATCTGTGCCGGCGGCACGCTCGGCATTCTGATCCCCCCCTCGATCATGCTGATCGTCTATGCGGCTATCGCGGAACTGTCGCCGCTCAGACTTTACGCAGCGGCGGTTTTCCCAGGGCTGATGCTGGCCGGGTTCTACATTCTCTACGTGATCTTCCGGGTCTTCCTGAACCCGCAGATCGCCCCGAAGCCGCGCCAGGAGGATGTTCCCCCTGCGGCGAAAATCTACATGGATCTGCTGGTCTCGTTCGTGCCGCTGACCGTGCTGATCATGTTGGTGCTCGGCTCCATCCTGGGCGGCCTGGCGACACCTGCCGAGGCCGCCGCGATGGGGGCGCTGGGCGGGTTGGTGCTGGCGGCTATGTATCGTTCGCTGACCTGGGAGATGTTGAAGCAGAGTGTCTTCCTGACCGCGAAGGCGACCGCGATGGTGTGCTGGCTTTTCGTCGGTTCCTGGACCTTCGCGTCGGTCTTTTCCTACTTGGGCGGGCATGACGTGATCGAGCAATGGTTCGTCGGCATGAACCTCAGCACTTGGCAGTTCCTGATCCTGGCGCAGTTGATCATTTTCCTGCTCGGCTGGCCGCTGGAATGGTCCGAGATTCTGATCATCTTCGTGCCGATCTTCCTGCCGATGCTCGATACCTTCGGCGTCAATCCCTACTTCTTCGCGATGCTCGTCGCGCTAAATCTGCAAACTTCGTTCCTGACCCCGCCCATGGCGATGTCTGCCTACTACCTGAAAGGGGTCTTGCGAAACCAGATCGAGTTGGTCGAAATTTTCAAGAGCATCCTTCCCTATCTGGCGATCGTGATCTTCTCGATGGTGCTGATGTATCAGTTTCCGGAGATCGCATTGTGGCTGCCGGATTACCTGTTCGGCGAGTATTCTCAGTGAAGGACCTGGCTTTGCAGACGCCTCTGACTGCGATCGACGCGGCGCGTCGCATTCGCGACGGCCAACTGAGTTCGGTCGATCTGGTCGGTGACTGCCTGGCGCGCATCGAGGCGACCGATGCCCAGATCGGCGCCTGGGTCCATCTGGATCGGGATCACGCATTGGCGCAAGCGCAAGAATTGGACGCAATACGCCGTGCCGGGCGGCCTCTCGGTGCGCTCCACGGCGTGCCGGTCGGGCTGAAGGACATCATCGACACGATTGACTACCCAGCCGAGCGCGGATCGCCCGCATTTGCCGGTCGCAGGCCAGACGCGGATTCCGCCGTTGCCGAACGTCTGCGCGAGGCCGGGGCGGTGATCCTGGGCAAGACGGTGACGACGGAGCTGGCGTTCCTGCACCCGAGCGAGACCCGCAACCCGCACGACCTGTCGCGCACGCCGGGTGGTTCGTCCAGCGGCTCGGCGGCGGCGGTCGCGGCGGGGCATGTGCCCCTAGCGATCGGCACCCAGACCAATGGTTCGGTGATCCGCCCGGCCGCATTTTGCGGAATCTTCGGGTTCAAGCCGACGCGGGGGGTGATCTCACGCAGGGGCATCCTCCAGACATCCGAGACGCTTGATCAGGCTGGCGTTTTTGCGCGGACGCTGGAAGACGCCGCTTTCTTGAGCGACACGATCGCGGGCTACGATCCCAGGGACGGCTCGAGCTATCCTCGCCCCCGTCCCAAGATGTTTGAAGGCGCCCGCGCCGATGTTCCGGTCGAACCGGTTTTCGCCTGGTTCGATCTTCCCTTCAACGACCGGCTGGATCCGGACGCGCGCGCCGGGCTGGAGGAGGTTCTGGACGCGCTCGGCGGCCGGGTCGAGCGGCTGCCGGTCTCGGACAACCTGTCGGCGCTCGTCGAGGTGCAGCGGATCATCCATGAATATGAAATATGCCAGCATTTGTCCGAGACCTTCGACACCCATTGGGAGCAGATCAGCCCGACGCTGAAGCCGGTTGTCGAGCGCGGCCGCAAGATCGGCGCGGACCAGCATCGCGAAGCGTTGGAGGTCATGACCTCGGCGATCGCCTATTTCGACGGCTTCTTCAAGGATTTCGATGCGGTGATCACACCCGCCTGCGCAGGTGAAGCGCCCGCCTTCGAGTCTGGCACAGGCGATCCGGTTTTCTGCACGATCTGGACATTGTTGGGCTTGCCGGCGCTGACCCTGCCGTTGTTGTCGGGCGAGCACGGATTGCCGGTGGGCGTTCAGTTGGTTGGTGCCGCCGAAGAAGATGATCGCCTAATGCGCACCGCGCACTGGCTGATCAATGAATTGGATGCTAGCGATGCCTAAAGAATGGGGGATGCGACCGTGCTGACAGGAGCAACCAAGATCGTCGTCGGACTTATCGCAACCGTATCGATGATCACTTTCATCTTGGGGTTGGCGCATAGTATCTCGACCGGATTCGCGGGTTTCTGGGGCGGGCTGCCGTTCTGGGTCATCTCGGTCTCTGTCCTGGCGATGCTGGTCTATAATTTCTACGAAGAGTGCCTCAGGAAGAAGTGAGCGCGTGTCCGCGAAGCCCCGTCTGCTGGTCACCCGTCGCCTGACCGAGGCGGTGCAGGCACGGGCGGCACGGGATTATGACGCCACATTCAACGAGGCCGACCGGGTTTTCTCACCGACCGAGTTGATCGAGCGCTGCCAAGAGGTCGATGCGGTCCTGCCCTGTCACTCCGAGATCTTCGACGCGTCGGTTATCGGTGCCTTACCCGAGCGGCTCAAGATAATCGCCAATCATTCGGTCGGGGTCGATCATGTGGATTTGGCTGCCGCCAGCGCCCGCGGGATCGTTGTCACCAACACTCCGGACGTTCTTTCTGACGCCACGGCGGAGATTGCGATCTTGTGCATGCTGGGCGCCGCCCGGCGCGCCTCGGAGGGTGACCGGATGGTGCGCGAGGGCCGCTGGGCTCACTGGTCCCCGTCGTTCATGGTTGGGCGTCAAATCACTGGAAGACGCTTCGGTGTTGTCGGCCTGGGGCGCGTTGGTCGGGTTACCGCTTTGCGCGCGCGCGGATTTGGCATGGAAGTCCACTACCACAATCGCCGCCGCCTTTCGCCGGAGCAAGAGATGGGCGCGGTGTTTCACGAGACGCTCGAGGATTTGCTCGGGGTTTCGGACGTTCTGTCGCTCCATTGTCCGGCAACGCCCGCGACAACCGGGATGATAGATGCGGCCGCGCTGGCGCGGCTCCCCGAGGGCGCAATTCTGGTCAACACGGCACGCGGCAACCTGGTCGACGAGGTTGCGCTGGCAGATGCTTTGCGCTCCGGCCACCTATTCGCTGCGGGACTCGACGTCTATCGCGACGAGCCTGGCGGGAACCCGGCGCTCTTCGAACTCGAAAATGTATTCCTCCTGCCGCATATCGGATCGGCTACCGGCGAAACCCGGGACGCGATGGGAAACCGCGCGCTCCACAATCTGGATGCCTTTTTCGCGGGGCGCGCGCCAGCGGATCGCGTGAGCTGACGCGCGCCGAGTATCCAATTTGGCGATCTAGAGAATTCTTTCATTCATCCCGACTCCGCGATTTCCGCTTTGGATCATGAATTGCGCTTCCGGACCGCTCGGCAGTAGGTCTGGAAGGCATTGCTAAACCGGCCTCCGGACCTGAACGTCGGCAATGCGCCGGCTTGCGTTCCTTTAGTCAAGAATCGAGTTGCGCACGTTGCGGCTTAGTCAAAGCTCTGGTGAGCATCTCGTTACTCGTGGTGCAGGCTTCCGGTGTCGAGTGCTCACCTGATCGCAGGCAGACAGGCGCAGCGCCGAATACTTGGCTCGCTGGTGATATAATGGTGACACGGAAAGCCACGGATTCGGCAGATTCTCACGAAGCCATTGTTTTTATTGGTGCCGGTCGAGGGACTCGAACCCCCGACATCCTGATTACAAATCAGGCGCTCTACCAGCTGAGCTAGACCGGCCCTTTGGCGTTGGGTGGCAGTGATACCGGCGCCTTGGCGGCGCGACAAGCCCGCCCATTGCCTCGGATCGCCCAAAAGTCCAATATATGCGCAAGGAACAAAATGACGTGGCGCGCCGGGTTGGGCAGCGCCCGTCGAAAGTACCCCGGGCGAAAGGGATAGGAACGATGAACACCGGATGGGCGCGCTGCGCCGGAACATGCCTGATTCTGGCAGCGGTGGGCGGATTGTCGGCCTGCGAACGGGTCGGAAACCCGCTCGAGGCGCTGGGCGCGAAGATCCCGCCGCCGGACGAATTTCAGGTGATTGCCTCGAAACCGTTGCAGATGCCGCCGAGCGCGGCCCTGCCGGAACCGACCCCGGGCGCGAAATCGCCCCTGGCGCCCGATCCGCACCGCGAGGCGCGCGTCGCGCTTCTGGGCACCGAGGGCACGGTCGCGGGGACCACTCCCAGCGCCGGCGAGCAGGTTTTGCTGACCTCGGCCAATGCCGCCGCCTCGTCGAGCGACATCCGGGTTCAACTGGAACAGGATGAGCGCCGCGCGCGGGCCGGCGAGAAGTATGAGCCGCCGACCCTCGTCGAGCTTCTGGGCTCGAAGGACTCGGCCAAGGTCAACGACAAGGACGCGCTCGACCCCCAGGTCGAAGCCGAGCGCTTGCAGCGGGAAGGCAACGCGACGCCGGTCGACCCGAACGCCGAATTCGTCGAAGAACAGCCGTCGGTGCAAACCGAAATTTCGGAATACCCGCCGGGCCGGCCGCAGACGCCGTTCTCGAAGGATACGACGATCATCAATAATTGATGCGAAAGGCCGCGGCCGAACGCAGGGCCGGGCTTGGCGACAAGCCCTATGATCCTAAATATCAGTCCAATCCGGAATTGACCGTGCCGACGAGGTAACGCCCATGATCCATCCGACGCGGCCGATCGCCTTTCTCGTGGCGCTTGGCCTCCTGCTTGCTCAACCTCTGGCCCGGGCCGAGCCCAAGGTGACCGACTTCCAGCTCGATAATGGCATGGACGTGGTGGTGATCGAGGATCACCGCGCGCCGGTCGTCACCCATATGGTCTGGTACCGGATCGGATCGGCCGACGAGCCCTGGGGCCGGTCCGGCATCGCCCATTTCTTCGAGCACCTGATGTTCAAGGCGACGAAGAACATGCCGGACGGCGCGTTCTCGAAGACCGTCGCTTCCAATGGAGGCTCGGACAACGCCTTCACCTCCTATGACTATACTGGCTACTTCCAGCGCATTGCCGCGGACCGGCTGGACCTGGTCATGGGGATGGAGGCGGACCGGATGAAGAACCTGGTCCTGTCCGATCAGGTTGTCGCGACCGAGCGCGGCGTGATCCTGGAGGAGCGCAGCCAGCGCACCGATAACAGCCCGCAGGGCCTGTTCGGCGAGCAGATGAACGCATCTCTTTACATGAACCATCCCTATGGGGTGCCGGTGATCGGCTGGCGCCATGAGATCGAGCAGTTGAACGTCAACGACGCGGTGACCTTCTACGAGCGGTTCTATGCGCCCGACAACGCAATCCTGGTGGTGGCGGGCGATGTGACCCCGGACGAGGTGCGCGCCCTCGCCGAGAAGCATTACGGCTCTATCCCGCCCTCGGGCCGCCCGCCCGAGGTCCGGCCGAAGGAGCCGCCGCAACTGGCCCCGCGCCAGATCGAGATGGAGGATGCGCGGGTGCGCCAGCCATTCATGCGGCGCGCCTACCTGGTGCCGACATACGATCCGGCGGACCCGAAGGAATCGGCGGCGCTCAGCATCCTGGCCGACATCCTGGGCGACGGTCTGTCGTCGCGCTTTGCCCGGGCGCTGCAGCTTGACCAGAAGATTGCTATCGACACCGGGGCCTATTATTCGCCGTCACGGCGCGATGCGACCGATTTCAGCATCTACGGCGTGCCCGCTCAGGGGGTGAGCCTGGATCAGATCGAGGACGCGCTCGACGCGGTTCTGACCGACTTCATCGCCACGGGTCCGACCGAGGAGGAAGTGGCGCGGATCAAGCGGTTGAGCAACGCGGCGCGCATCTTCGCCCAGGACGACCAGTCGAGCTTGGCCCGGCTTTACGGCGCGGCGCTGAGCGTCGGGCGCACGGTCGCCGAGGTGCAGGCCTGGCCGGATGTGCTCGACTCGGTCACGGTCGAGGATGTGCGCGCGGCAGCCGAGAAACATCTCGTGCTCGCGCGCTCGGTGACCGGGCGCCTCAGCCAAGCGGAGATGGAGTGATGTGGATGATCGTTATGTTCCGGGCGCGCCTGGCGGCCGGGCTCGCGGTGCTGGCGGTGCTGATCGCCCTTCCCGCCCAGGCTGTCGAGATCCAGGACCTGACCAGCCCCGGCGGCACCGGGTTCTGGCTGGTCGAGGAGCCGTCGATCCCGATCGTCGCGCTCGAGATCAGCTTTGCCGGGGGTGCCCGGCACGACCCGGAAGACCGGCCTGGCCTCGCCAACCTGATGCGGGCTCTGTTGGACGAGGGCGCGGGCGACATGGATGCGCTGGCCTTCGCCGAGGCGCGCGACGCGCTGTCGGCCCGGTTCGGCTTCTCGGCGGGGCGCGACGCGATGGACGCAAGCGCCCGGATGCTGGTCGAGACGCTGGAGCCGAGCGTCGAGTTGCTGGCCACCGCTCTGGCGAAGCCGCGCTTCGATCCGGAGCCTCTCGAACGGGTGCGGGGCCAATTGCTGGCCTCGATCGCCCAGTCGGCCACCGAACCTGACTCGGTCGCCGGCGAGGCCTGGAGCGCGGGCACCTTCCCCGAGCACCCTTATGGCCTGCCGAGCGACGGCACCGCCGAGAGCGTGCAGGCGATCACCCGCGATGATCTGGCCGCGGCCCATGGCATGCTGCTGACCCGGGTGAATGCCAGGATCGCCATTGTCGGCGCGATCGATGCCGAAAAGGCGGGCTGGGTGGTCGACACCGTGCTGGCCGGGTTGCCGGAAGGGAAGCCGTTCGCGGCGACCGAGACGAATATCGCGCCGCCGCCGGGCCTGACGGTGATCGAAATGGATGTGCCGCAATCGGCGGCGATCTTCGGCCAGAAGGGCCTCTACCGCGACGACCCGGATTTCATTCCCGCCTACGTGATGAATTATGTCCTGGGTGGCGGCGGGTTCACCTCGCGGCTGATGACCGAGGTGCGCGAGAAGCGCGGGCTGGCCTATGGGGTCTATTCCTATCTCTCGGTGCGCGACGAGGCGGCGCTCTACCTCGGCAGTGTTCGCACGGCGAACGAGCGGATGGCCGAGAGCCTGGACGTGATCCGTGGGGAATGGGCCCGGATGGCGGACGAAGGGGTCTCCGAAGACGAACTGGAGCGCGCCAAGAAATACCTGACCGGCGCCTTTCCGCTCAGCCTCGACTCCAATGCCAAGATCGCCCGTTACCTGGTCTTCATGCAGGAAGAGGCGCTTGGGATCGACTATCTCGACCGGCGCAACGGCCTGATCGAGGCGGTGACCGTCGAGGATATCAAACGGGTCGCGGCGCGGCTTTTGGACCCGGACGCCCTCTCGATCGTGGTGGTCGGCAAACCCGAGGGGTTGTGAGCAAGGGGCGGACATGATTGTCCGCCCAGATCGTGAAACGAGCCCTCAATCACATCTCTTCCAGAATCAGCCTGACACATGCTAGGTCTGGTAGGATGAACGACTACACCCCCCATATGATGGGCGCGCCGGTGCGAATCCGGCGGCTCTCGGAGGCGGCGGCGAACCGGATCGCCGCCGGCGAGGTGGTCGAGCGCCCGGCTTCCGCCGTCAAGGAATTGGTCGAGAATGCGATCGACGCGGGGGCAAGCCGGATCGAGATCGCCGTCGCCGATGGGGGCAAGACCCTGATCCGGGTCACCGATGACGGGATCGGTATTCCGGCCGAGGATTTGGCGCTGGCGCTCGAGCGCCACGCGACCTCGAAGATCGATGGCTCGGACCTGGTCAACATCACCTCCTATGGTTTTCGCGGCGAGGCGCTGCCCTCGATGGGGGCAGTGGGACGGCTGACGCTGATCTCGCGTGCGGCAGGCGCCGGCGATGCCTGGGAGATCGAGGCGCGCATGGGCGAGATCGGGACGCCACGCCCCGCCGCCCGAGGCCAGGGCACCACGGTCGAGCTCCGCGATCTTTTCTGTGCCACCCCCGCTCGGCTCAAGTTCCTGCGTACCGACCGGGCCGAGACCGGGGCGATCACCGAGGTGATCAAGCGCCTTGCCATGGCCGAGCCCGGCATCACTCTTACCTTAAGTGATGTGAGCGGCGGCAAGGTGCGGGTTCTGTTCCGGGCCGCCGCCGAGACCGGCGACCTTTTCGACGCGCGTCTCGCGCGGATCGACCGAATTGTCGGGCGCGATTTCGCGGCCAACGCGCTGCCGGTCGAGGCCGAGCGCGAGGGGCTGCGGCTGAGCGGCTTCGCCGGTCTGCCGACCTATGCGCGCGGGGCCGCGGTGGCGCAGTTCCTGTTCGTCAACGGCCGCCCAGTGCGCGACAAGCTGCTGCTGGGCGCCGTGCGCGGGGCCTATGCGGATTTCCTGTCGCGCGACCGCCATCCGGTCGTGGCGCTGTTCCTGGATTGCCCGCCCGAGCGGGTCGATGTGAACGTGCATCCCGCCAAGGCCGAAGTGCGGTTCCGCGAGCCTGGCCTGGTGCGCGGGTTGGTGGTCTCGGCGCTACGGCACGCTTTGGCCGAAGCCGGCCACCGGGCCGCGACGACGGTGTCCGACCATGCGCTCGGCGCCTTCCAGCCCGAAGGCCAGGGGGCGCCCCAATCGGCGGGTTGGCGCGGTGCCGTCCGATATCCAAGCCCGGCGGAACTCGCGGCTGGGCAGGCCGCACAGGCGCCGATCGGCTTTGCCGAAGCCCCCTGGTCCGGCCGGATCGAGCCGGAGCCAGAGCCTGATGCGGCGCACCTGCCGCTAGGCGTCGCCCGGGCACAAGTCCACGAGAACTACGTCATCGCCCAGACCCGGGACGGGATCGTCATCATCGATCAGCACGCGGCGCATGAACGCCTGGTCTATGAACGCCTCAAGCATCAAGTGGCCGAGAACGGGGTCAAGCGTCAGGGGCTGCTGATCCCAGAGATCGTGGAACTGGGCGAGGACGCGGTTGCACGGGTACTGGAGCGCGCCCAAGAACTCGCGGAACTAGGCTTGGTCATCGAGCCATTCGGCGGCGGCGCGGTCGCGGTGCGCGAGGTGCCGGCAGTGCTGGGCCAGGCGGACCCGGCCGTGCTGGTGCGCGATGTGGCGGATGAACTGACCGATCTGGGCGCAAGCGACAGCCTGAAGTCCCGGATCGAGGCGATCCTCTCGCGCATGGCCTGCCATGGCTCGGTGCGCTCGGGCAGGCGGCTCTCGGGTGACGAGATGAACGCGCTTCTGCGCGAGATGGAGGCGACGCCGCATTCCGGCCAGTGCAATCACGGCCGGCCGACCTATGTCAGCCTGACGCTCGCCCAGATCGAGAAACTCTTCGGACGGCGCTGATGCAGGACCTCGTCAACAGGATCGACTGGCAAGACCCGCTGACTTACGGCGCGATCGGCGGCGCGGTTTTCCTGATCCTGCTCCTGATGCTGATCGTGCTGGCGCTGCGCGCATCGCAGCGCGCGGGCCGCGCGGCCGAGCCGCTGGCTCATCAGGTCAACGCCCTCAGCCAGGGCCAGCAGCAATTGGTCGGCGGGCTGGAGATGGTCGCCAAGGCTCAGGTCGAAGCGCAGACCAACCTGCTGAAGACCGTCGAGCAGCGCCTCGAACAGGTCTCGGCCCGGATGGGTGAGAGCCTGAGCACCTCGGCCACGCGCACGGCGCATTCGCTGGGCGAGCTGCAGCAGCGGCTGGCGGCGATCGACAAGGCGCAGACCAATATCGAGAAGCTGTCGGGCGACGTGCTGAGCCTGCAGGACATCCTGTCGAACAAGCAGGCCCGGGGCGCCTTCGGCGAGATCCAGCTGAACGACATCGTGACCAAGGCGCTGCCGCCGGATGCGTATTCGTTCCAGACCACGCTCTCGAATGGCAAGCGGGCCGATTGCCTGATCCGTTTGCCGAACCCGCCGGGTGCCATCGTGATCGACGCTAAGTTCCCGCTGGAGCCCTACGAGGCCTTGAGGCGGGCAGAGACCGAGGCCGACAAGCGCGAGGCGGCGCGGCTGTTCCGGAACGCGGTGCAGTATCACGTCAAGGCGATTGCCGAGCGTTATATCGTCGAGGGCGAGACTGCGGATTCGGCCTTGATGTTCCTGCCGTCGGAGGCGGTCTATGCGGAACTGCACGCCAATTTCCCGCAAGTGGTGCACGAGAGCTTCGCCCACCGGGTCTGGATCGTCTCGCCCACAACCATGATGGCGACGCTGAACACCATGCGGGCAATCCTGAAGGATGCGCGGATGCGCGAACAGGCGGGCGCGATCCGCCGCGAGCTGAACCTGCTGACCACCGATATCGCGCGGCTGCTCGACCGGGTGGACAATCTGGACCGCCATTTCGACCAGGCCCACGAGGACATCCGCAAGATCAAGATCTCGGCCGAGAAGGCGGGCAACCGGGCCGAGCGGCTTGAGGTCTTCGAGTTCGAGGAGGGGACGGTGGCAGAGGCAATCACCGGTCCAGAAACGGTCCCGGAGCGCGCTTCCTAACGTTTGTTTCCGGGAGGCACGTTGACATTTGCCCTTTCCAATTACGCATTTCGTGTAAGTGGGCTGGAGTTTTTCGGTCGGCGATGGGCCGCTGGGGTTTCTCGGCGGCCCGTAGCTTTTCTGGGCCTATTTCGACGTGCGAAGATAATGAATCAAGAATACTACCCACCCCGCCCGGCGGGCACCGCCGGGCAGCGCCCGACCGCCCCCCCAAGATACGATTTTGGGGCGCGGGCGCTTCGCTTCCGCCCGCGGTCGGTCGCTGCCCTCCATCCGTTCAAGCGGAGGTCCAAGCCGATCAGGCTTCGCGCAATAAAGCGCAAACGCCCCTACATCAATTCCCGAACATCGGTCAGCCGGCCGGTCAGCGCCGCGGCGGCGGCCATGGCGGGGCTGACAAGATGGGTGCGTCCGCCCTTGCCCTGGCGGCCCTCGAAGTTGCGGTTCGAGGTCGAGGCACAGCGCTCGCCCGGCGCCAGCTGGTCCGGATTCATGCCGAGACACATTGAGCAGCCCGCCAGGCGCCAATCGAAGCCCGCGGCCTTGAGGATATCGGCGATGCCCTCCTCCTCCGCCTGGGCGCGCACCAGGCCCGAGCCCGGCACGATCATGGCCCGAAGCCCCTCCTTGACCCGTTTGCCCTCGACGACCTTGGCCACCTCGCGCAGGTCTTCGATCCGGCCGTTGGTGCACGATCCAATGAAGACGGTGTCCACTTCGATCTGGCTCAGGGGCGTGCCTGGGGTTAGCCCCATATAGTCGAGCGAGCGCTTGGCCGCCGCCTGTTTGCCCGCATCGGCGAAATCGCCAGGGCTTGGAACCGTTGCCGTGATCGGCAGCACGTCCTCGGGGCTGGTGCCCCAGGTTACGACCGGGGTGATATCCTCGGCGCGAAGCGTCACGATCTTGTCGAAATGGGCGCCCTCGTCGGTGAAGAGTGTCTTCCAATAGGCGATCGCCATCTCCCACTGGGCGCCCTTCGGTGCCTTGGGGCGGCCCTTCAGATAATCGAAGGTCTTCTCGTCGGGCGCCACCAGACCGGCCCGCGCCCCGCCCTCGATCGCCATGTTGCAGACGGTCATCCGGCCCTCCATCGAGAGCGCGCGGATTGCGTCGCCGCAATATTCGATCACATGGCCGGTGCCCCCGGCGGTGCCGGTCTCGCCGATGATCGACAACGTGATGTCCTTGGCGGTCACGCCCGCGGGCAGGGTGCCCGTGACCTCGACCTTCATGTTCTTCGATTTCTTCTGGATCAGGGTCTGGGTCGCCAGCACATGCTCGACCTCGGAGGTGCCGATGCCGTGCGCCAAGGCCCCGAAGGCGCCATGGGTCGCGGTGTGGCTGTCGCCGCAGACGATGGTCATGCCGGGCTGGGTCAGCCCTTGCTCCGGCCCGATGATATGCACGATCCCCTGGCGCGGGTCGTCGACGTCGAAAAGCTCGATCCCGAAATCGGCGGCGTTCTTGCGCAGTTCCTCGACCTGGATCCGGCTTTGCTCGTCCTTGATCCCCTCGTTGCGGTCCAGCGTCGTCGCCACATTGTGGTCGGGCACCGCAAGCGTCGAGCCCGGCGCGCGAACCTTGCGGCCCGCCATGCGCAGTCCCTCGAAGGCCTGCGGGCTGGTCACCTCGTGGACCAGGTGGCGGTCGATGTAGAGCAGGCAGGTGCCGTCTTCCGACTGGTCGGCGACATGGGCATCCCAGATCTTGTCGTAGAGGGTTTTGGGGGCGGTCATGGCAGGTCTCCTAGCGGGGCTTCGTTGGGGCAGACTTGGTGTGGCGGGCCGCCCAGCCCGCAAGCACTGAAGCCGCGAGACGCCCATGGAACCGCCAAGGCAGACGGGCCCGGTCGGCTAGGACGATCACGCCTGAATCCTGTAAGGTCATGGGACACCCTGATAGGTCATGGAGGGCAGATTTACTCTGGCGGATCGGCGGCGGCAAGCGTCAGCTCCATCGCGACCGCGTCCTCGCGGTCGCCGTTGGGACGCAGGTAGTAGCCAGGGCGGCGTCCGCATTCCCTGAACCCGGACTGGGTGTAGAGACCAAGCGCGGGGGCGTTTCCCGCACCGACCTGCAGGAACAGGCGTCGGGCGCCATCAGACGCCGCTCTGTTGATGAAACCCCTGACCAGGCCCCGGCCTAGGCCATGGCGCCGCGCGTCCGGCGCCACCGCGAGCGTCAAGAGCTCCGCCTCGCCGGCTGCCACCCGGTAGAGCGCGAAGCAGGCTGGCGCCAGCACGCCGTCCTCGGCCTCGGAATAGGCGAGCAACAGCGAAACGCGGGGCTCGGAGATCAGCGCGAGGATCTCGGGCCCGCTCCAGGCGCGGCCCTGGCCGGCGAAGGCGGCGGCGTGGACCTGAGACAGGGACTTGGCCAATCGAAGATCGGTTTCCGATCTCTCCTCAAGCCTGGTCATTGGATCAATCCAGCATCACTGGAGGGCCGTCGCGCGGTGGGTCGGCATCGGCGCCTCGTAGATAGAGCGGCGCGGGCGGGGCGCCGGGCACGCGGTCCTTCGCCAGCCGTGCGATCACGACCGGGTCGGGCAAGGGGTCATCGCCTGCGCCCTCGCCGATCTGGGGCGCGCAGATCGCTTGGCCCGCAGCGTCGAAATCTTGGCAGTATGCGCTGCCGCCCCGGCCCCGTAGACGGATCGTGGCCGCGCCTTCCGCTTCCACCGCCAATGCCTCGAACCGGGTGATGCCGACCACGGGGATCGCACAGCCGATCGCCAGCCCGCGCGCCGCCGCGACCCCGATCCGCACCCCGGTGAACGAGCCCGGGCCAGTGCAGACCGCGATCCGCGTCAGGTCGCCATAGACCGCGCCCGCCTCGGCGAGCGCGTCCTCAATCATCGGGAACAGGTGCTCGGCATGGCCGCGCTCCATGGCCGCGCGGCGCTGGACGAGAACGCCGCCGCCCAGCAGCGCGACGGCGCATTGCGCCGCGCTGGTGTCGATCGCGAGTATCAAAGCAAATCCATCCGATTGCGCCGGTTCCTAAGCGTCATCGCCCGGCTTGGCCGGGCGGTCTCTCATAGGCATTGGATGAGATGCCCCGGTCAAGCCGTGGCAAAACGGCAATCGCTTCGTCAAACCCCGACCGGACGGACTTCGATGATCTCGGGGATATAGTGGCGCAGAAGGTTCTCGATCCCGTGCTTCAAGGTCAGGGTCGAGGAGGGACACCCCGCGCAAGCCCCCTGCATGTGCAGGTAGACCACCCCCTTCTCGTATCCGTGAAAGGTGATGTCGCCGCCGTCCTGGGCCACCGCTGGGCGGACGCGCGTGTCCAGCAACTCCTTGATCTGGCCGACGATCTCGCCGTCCGGGCCGTCATGCGCGGCGTGCTCGACGGCATGGCTGTCGCCCTTCATGACGGGCGCGCCGGAATTGTAGTGCTCCATGATCGCGCCCAGCAGCGCGGGCTTGATATGGGCCCAATCCACGTCGCCCTTGGTCACAGTGACGAAATCCGTGCCCAGGAAGACCCCAGTCACCCCGTCGACCGCGAACAGCCGCTCGGCGAGCGGCGAGGCCTCCGCGCCCTGGGCGCTGGGGAAATCCGCCGAGCCCGACGGCATGACCGGCTGGCCAGGCAGGAATTTCAGGGTCGCCGGGTTTGGCGTGGCTTCGGTCTGGATGAACATCGGACGTCTCCCGTTTATGGGATCAGAGATGGCCCGTTTGGGTCCCAAAATCAAGAATCATTCTAAAATGCGCGCTCGAATACGCGCCCGAATACGCGCTTGGCGGCTCAGCAAACGGCGTCGATGCGTTCCATCGACATGCCGCCGGGCACGACTGTTACCGGGACCGGCAGGCGGTGGCCCAGCTTGGTGACCAGATGGCTGACCAGCGGGCCCGGGCCCTCCCCCTCGCCGGCGCCCAGCACAAGGACGCCGATATCTGGGTCTTCCTCGATGAATTTCAGCACTTCCTCGGCCCGCTTGCCCTCGCGGATGACGAATTCGGGCATCACACCACTTAGTGCTTTCATCTCGTCGGCCAGTTGCAGCAATCGCGCCTCGGCGGTCTCGCGCGCCTCGGCCTGCATCACCCGGGCGACGCCCATCCAGTGCTGAAAGTCGTCCGGCTCGATCACGTAGAGCATGGTCACGCCGCCGCCCGTATTCTGGGCGCGCCTGACGGCGAAGCGCATGGCGTTCATGCATTCGGGCGTCTCGTCGACGACGATGAGAAACTTGCGCAAACGAGAGCTCCCTGGTTCTTCGGCGCCCGGGATACTCGGGTCCGGGCGTGCGCGGCTTATCTGCCGCGTTCCTCGCCGAGGATGGCACCAGAATGGGATCGGCGCAAGCGGATCGCTATTTCTTGCGGCGGCTGGGTTTGGGCGGCAGGGATTTCAGATAGACTGCGATCGCCAGCAGATCTTCCTCGGGCAATTTGGCCATGTTCTCCTGCACCGGGATCATTGTGCCGCCGAAGCTGTCGAAATTCGGCAGCAGCCCCAGCTTAAGTGCCGTCGTGATTTGCCGGATCGACCAGTCGCCGATACCGTCCTTATGCGATGTAATGTTGGGAACGGAATCCTTGGCTTTGGGTGCTGGGCTGCCTGCGTAGGCCCGGTCCGCGTCGGGCCCGCCGAGGAGATCGCGCGGCGTATGGCATTCGCCGCAATGGCCGGGGCCGGACACCAGATAGGCGCCGCGGTTGATCTGTGCGCTGGCGGTCGGGTCGGGAGCGAAGGGCGCGTAGTCCATGTAGAGCGCCTTCCACAGTCCGAGCCCGCGGCGCAGCCGGAGCGGCAACGGCAGATCATGCGGCGGGGCTTCGCCCGCAACGGCCGGCAGGGTATCCATAAATGCCTTCAGGTCCAGCACGTCCTCGACCGTCATGCTCTGGTAGGAGAGATAGGGGAAGGCCGGGTAGTAATGGCGGCCCTCTGGCGACACGCCGCGCATCATGGCATTCACGAATTCGGCCGCGGTCCAGCCGCCGATCCCGTGGGTGGGATCGGGCGAGATATTGGACGCGTAGAAGATGCCGAACGGGCTTTCGAGGCCAAGGCCGCCAGAAAGCTTGAGCTTGTCGTCACCCTTAGCGCCAGGGGCGGCGTGGCAGGACGCGCAGCCGGAAGCATAGAACACATGCCGGCCTTTGGCCGGGTCGCCGTCGTAATCCGGAAGATCGCCCGCCGCGATGGTGCGCGGCATCGTCAGCAACCAGAAGACAGCGACACCGGCCGCGCCGAGCAGACATGACGCAATCAGAAATCTCCGCACGGCGTCACGTCCCGGGGCTCGGGCTAGTATGCAGAAATCGCCGGAAAGTCAGCGATCCGGCACACAGAGTCCGAAGGGCTTCGAGTCATCCTTGGCCCGGAATGGCTTGTGGCAGCTGCCGCATGCCTTCCCCATTTCACTGACCGCGGCGGCTAACGCCGGCTGACCGTCGCCCGCAACTTCGACAAGGGTGGCGACCTTCGCCTGGAAATCTTTGTACACCTGATCAACCTTGGCCGTATCGTCCCAGATGTCCGCCAATGCACAGGACTTACCGGGATGGTCTGCCTGCGAAGTGCCGGGCAGGAACAGCCCAGAATACGGGTATTGCGACAGGGCCGCTAGATTCGCCGCATGCGCCGAAGCTGCCCCCGCATCATAGGCCATGTCGCCCGACGCCATGCCGAACAGCGGACCGGCCTCCCAGACGACAAGCTTCATCAATCCCTGGCGCGCCTCCATCGCTCTTTCGCCGGCATCCTGAGAATTCGCGGCGTTCGGCATAAGTATAGCCGTTGTGGCCAGCCCTGCGCTAAGCGCCATAACGGACATCATCTTAAACGATTTGTGCATCTGTTTTCCCCTTACTCCCCCCTTGACTTCATGTGGTTTCCGGAACCCGGAAACCTAAACGCTATACGACAATCGCCCGGCTGCAAATCCGGCAGCGGATTGGAAAGCCTGGATCACGAATTTGTGAGCGGCCGAAAAAATTCGCTCCAAGCTTACGGCTGCTCACGGGGCGGCGAAACCAGCGCCCTCTCGGTAGACCAGCAGGCCGCCGGTGCCGATGTCGATGAAGGCGCCGTGCAGCGTCAGATCGCCCGCGGCGACCGCCTCGGCGACGAAGGGGAAGCTCCCGATATTCTCCAGCGAAGTCAGCACCGCCTCCTTTTCCAGGGCCTGGCAGCGGGCATCGGCATCCGAGTGCTTGGTTGCAACCCGCTCGTAGCCAGGGCGCAGAATATCCATCCAGCGCCCGATGAAGCTGGTCTCGGCTTCGAGTTCGGGCGCCAGCCCCGCGCACATGTCGTGGCAGGCCTTGACGCCCCCGCAATTGGAATGGCCGACCACCACCACATGGGCGACCTTCAGGACATTGACCGCGTATTCCACGGCGGCCGAGGTGCCATGATGGCGGTGATCGGGGGTATAGGGCGGGACCAGCCCGGCAACGTTGCGCACAAGGAACAGGTCGCCGGGTTCGGCGCCGAAGATTTCAGCGGTGTTCACCCGGCTGTCGGTGCAGCTGATCATCATGGCGCGCGGGCGTTGGCCTTCCTTGGCGAGCCGGGCGAACCAGGCGCGGTTCTCAGCGAAGCGCAGGTTGTGCCAGGCTTTGTAGCGCTCGATCAGGTAGCCCGGCAGGGGGCCGATCGCAGAAGACTGGGTCATCGCGTCCGCTCGTCGGTCAGGAAGGTCCTGGGCGGCAGGTCTAGGGGATCGCACCGCCACGCACAATCCTACCGTTCCACATACCCGTCATACCGTGTGCCGTTGGGCCCGATCCAAGCGACCCAGACACGGGCCCCCTCCTCCCAAGCGCGCATGTCGTAACAGGTCCAGCTCTCGGACGGCGGCCATTGCGAGCAGTATTTGTCGCCCTCGACCCGCCAGTAACCCCAGCTGTCACGGCCATCGTTGTAGAGGGTCCGGCCGCTTTCATAGAAGCGCTGGCGCGTGTCTTCTCCGATCACCTCCGCGCCGGTCAGGACCTCGGCGATTCCCGGTCCCAAGAGCGGGCGCTCTTCCGAGGCGGCTGCAGGGAGAGCGGCCAGGACGAGGCCGGCGGCAAGGGCTGTCAGGCGCATCGAGGATCTCCTGCGAACAGAGCGGGCGGGCGATTGCGCCCGCCGCGCCGCTTTGATTAAAGCAGAGAAAACCGCCCCAGCCAAAGGAGCTGACGATGGCCCAGATGACTGTGATCGAAATCACCGAGCCCGGTGGCCCCGAAGTTCTGCGCGCGGCGACACGCCCCGTCCCCGAGGCCGGCCCGGGCCAGGTGCTGATCCGCATCGCCTCGGCCGGGGTCAACGGGCCGGACATTATGCAGCGCCAGGGGCGCTATAACCCGCCTCCCGGCGCCTCGGACCTGCCAGGGCTTGAGGTTGCTGGCGAGATCGCCGCAGTGGGTCGGGGCGTGACGCGGTGGCGCGAGGGCGACCAGGTCTGCGCGCTCACCAAGGGCGGCGGCTACGCGGAATATGTGGCGGTCGAGGCCGATCATGCGCTGCCTCTGCCCAAAAGCATCGGCGTGGTCGATGCGGGCGGGCTCTGCGAGACCTATTTCACTGTCTGGAGCAACTTTTTCTTCGGCCACGAGGTCGCGCCCAGGACCGTCTTCCTGGTCCACGGCGGCAGTGGCGGGATCGGCTCGACCGCGGTGATGATGGGCGCGGCGCTGGGACTGCGCGTCTTCACCACCGCCGGCTCGCCCGAGGCGTGCGCCTTCTGCGAGGCACTGGGCGCCGAGCGGGCGATCAACTATCGCGACGAGGATTTTGTCGAAATCGTGCGCGAGGCGGGCGGGGCCGGGCTGACCCTGGATTTCATGGGCGGCGATTATGTGGCCCGCAACATCAAGGCCGCGGCGATGGATTGCCGGATCGTGCAGCTGGCCTTCCGCAAGGGCGCCGAGGTCACCGTGAACCTGATGCCAGTCATGCTGAAGCGCCTGACCATCACCGGATCGACGCTGAGGCCGCGGCCGGACGACTTCAAGGCCGCGGTCGCCCGCGACTTGGAGACCCGCGCCTGGCCGCTGTTCCCGCAAGGCAAGTTGCGCAGTGTCACCCACGCGGTGCTGCCCCTTGCCCAAGCCGCCGAGGCCCATCGGATGATGGAGGCGGGTGGTTTGCAAGGGAAGATCTTGCTAACTACCTGATCTAATTTGAGAACGTTGAACGCCTGACGTGCCTGCCTGGGCACGTGGTTAGAAACGCGCCAGCGCCGTCGGTTCCGTCTGAGCGGAGGGTTGGACCCGGGGTGCCGCCGATGGTAACCCGTGCATCCGTGAGGGGTGCCCGATGGTGACGAAGAAGAAACCCAAGGCGAAGGCCAAGCCCGCGCCCGGCAAACGGCGGCGCAAGACGCCCGCGCGCAAGGGTCTCTGGCGCTGGGCGCTGAGGCCGCTCCGCTGGGCGGCTTACGGCTTTGCCGCGATCTGCCTCTGGGTTGCCTCCTACACGGTGATCGATCCGCCGGGCGGGTTCTACATGGCCTCGGAATGGGTACGCCTGGGCAAGATCGAGCGCGATTGGCGCGATCTAGGCCAGATGGCGCCGCACGTGCCGCGCGCGGTCATGGCCGCCGAGGATGCGAATTTCTGCCTGCACTGGGGTTTCGATCTGAAGGCGATCGGCAACGCGCTGGCAGCGAATTCCGAGGGCGGACGCGTGCGCGGCGCCTCGACCATCACCCAGCAGGTGGCGAAGAACCTGTTCCTGTGGCACGGGCGGTCGTGGGTCAGGAAGGGGCTGGAGGCCGGATTCGCGCTCTTGATTGAGGCCATCTGGTCCAAGCGCCGGATCGTCGAGGTTTATCTGAACGTCGCCGAGTTCGACGAGGGCGCCTTTGGCATCCAGGCCGCCGCACGGCGCTATTTCACCCAGAACGCTTCGGGCCTGAGCCTTGCCCAAGCGGCCCGCCTGGCTGCCATCCTGCCCGACCCCAAGGACCGCAACGCGGCCGCCGGCACCGACTTCATGCGCCGGCGCGCCGTGGCGATCGCGGATGGTGCCCGGACGCTGGCGGCGGATGGCCGCGATGATTGCCTCGAATGAAATGTCGCAAGAAAGCGCGGACCAGCCGGGCCGCGATCTTTGGCCCGTTGCAGGCCGCTCATTTACACATTGGCAAGGAGCGCTGAAATGAGCCGATGGGGTTTGCCGCTGGTTTGCATGGGCCTCGGTCTGGGGCTGCTCTACATCTCTCTGGCCGCTCATGCGCTCTGGCGAATTTTCGAGCATCAAGCCAGCCGCGCCCTGGCCGAATCCTACCGATTCGAGTTCTGGGCCGAATCCGCCGGCGGTCTTGTCCTTGTGATTCTTGGCGCTTTCGTGGCCGGATTGCGTCTCGGCCGCCCCCGCTGATCAACCGCCGGTAGGGATGCCCGTGACGCCAATCTAGCGCAGGTGTTAAAATCTCGATCAGCGACCATCCGCTGCAATTTCTCCTTATTTCTCAGTAGAGTCCGCCGCTGTGGGTGAATTCGCGTGTCCGTATGTGACACAGTTTCCGAGGGGTGGTCTGTTATGAATCAAGTGGCTCAGCTTGCGCATCCGATTGAAGGTCCCGTCAGTGACCCAGTCCCTTCCATTGCGCCGCCGGCGCCGACAACAGCGTCCGAGACCGGCCTTGAACTGGGATTTCTCGTCGACCTGATGCTGAAGACGATCTATCGCACGAACGCCGAGCGTCCGAGCGAGATTTCAACTGTCATGTGTTTGCCGGTCGGCATCATCTCCGAGCTGATCGAGGAAGCAAGCTCGATGAAGCTGATGGAGACGCTGGGCCAGCTGGGCGCCAGCCTGACGGCGGAAATGCGCTATGGCCTGACCGGCAAGGGCAAGTCTTGGACCCGCGAGGCGATCGCGCAGAGCGAGTATTTCGGCGCCGCGCCGGTGACGCTCAACGCCTTTTGCGAGCAACTCAAGCGCCAGGCGGTCAAGAACGAAACGCTGACCCGGGACGTGCTGGACCGGGCGTTTTCCGAACTGACCCTGCCCGAGGCGCTGATGGAGAAACTGGGACCCGCCGCGAACTGCGGTGCGGCTGTCCTGCTCTACGGGCCTCCGGGCAACGGTAAATCGACCATCGCCGAGGCGATCTGCCGGGCGTTCGGCGGCCATGTCTACTTCCCGCATGCGCTGGTGGTCGACAAGCAGATCATCAGTGTCTTCGACCCGACAGTGCATCATCCGATCGACGATGAGGTCGATGACGGTGAGACGCTGGTGCTGCGCCGCGAAGTCAGCGCCGACAAGCGCTATGTGAAATGCAAGCGCCCTTCGGTGATCACCGGTGGCGAGCTGACGCTCGACCGGCTGGATCTGGCGCTCAACACCGTCAGCCGGATCTACGAGGCGCCGATGCAGCTCAAGGCCGCCGGCGGCGTTCTGGTGATCGATGACTTTGGCCGCCAGCGCCAGAGCCCGCAGGAACTGATCAACCGCCTGATCATCCCGCTGGAGAACGGCACCGATTACCTGGCGCTGCAGACAGGCCGCAAATTCGAGGTTCCGTTCGACGCGCTGGTCATGTTCTCGACCAACATCGCGCCGAAGGAACTGGTGGACGAAGCGGCGCTGCGGCGTCTGCGCTACAAGATCCTGATCGACCGGCCGGATTTCGAGACCATGGCGACGATCTATTTCCGCACCGCGCGAAATTTTGGCCTAGAGCTCGACGAGGACACCTTGGCCTTCATCGTGGAAGAGCTTTACGGCAAGACCGAAGAAGCCCAATTCGCCGGGTTCCACCCGCGCTTCCTGATGGATCAGATGGTGTCGATTTCGGCCTTCGAAGGCATCTCGCCCCGGATCCGGCGCGACTTCCTCTACCGCGCCTGGGGGAACCTGTTCACCGACGAATGACCTGCCCTATACGGAAGCGGCGCTGATCCGACCGAGCGCTGTTTCCAGCAGATCAGGCCGGGCGTGATGGGCCATGTGCGCCCCACGCCCGGCACCACCTCGATCCGCGCCCCCTAGAAACGTGCCTCTCAGCATGACGCTGGGACCTGATGCCGCGCGCGTAACGATCAAGGACGATATGCGGGGACCGTGCTCGACGCCGGACGCAGGACACAACGACACTCTGGCCCAGCGGCCGATGTTCGGATAGATACTGGCCCACGGGACCCAGTATCCAATGAGGCATTTCGAGGCGCGGTCATGGGGCTCCTCTACAAAGGAATCGAAATCCCGGAAGATGACGCCGAGCGGGTCGATATGGTCCGCTGTTACGACGTGCTCGATACCGCGCCCGAGGATCCCTACGACGACATCACCGAGCTGGCGGCGATGGTGACCGGCTGCCCGGTCGCCTATATCTCGATCTTCGACGACACCCGGTCGTGGCTGAAATCGAGCTACGGCCTGCCGCCGAACCGTCCGCCGCGCCCACGCGAGCTAAGCCTTTGCTCGCCGACGATCTGCCAAAGCGATCTTTTGATCGTGCCGGATCTGAGCCAGGATCCGCGCTATGCCGATTTGCCGGCGGTCACCAACCCGCCGCATGCGAAATTCTATTGCGCCATGCCGCTGATCAATCCAGAGGGCTATGCGCTGGGCACGCTCTGCGTCTGGGACCCGCGGCCGCGCGAACTCGGCGCCGAGCAGCAGCAGGCGATGCGCCGTCTGGCGCGCCTGGTGCTCGAACAACTGGAATCGCGCCGCCGGCTGGTCGAGATGCGCCAGGCCGAGGACGTGCAGGGCACCGCCCTGGCTGCCGCCGAGACGGCGGTCGAGGAGCGCGAGGTGCTGTTGCACAAGCTGCTGCCGGGCCCGATCGCCGAGCGGCTGATCGCCGGGGACCGGGTCGCGCCGCGCTTCCACGGCTCGGCGACGGTTATGTTCATCGACTTCGCCGATTTCTCGGCGCATGCCGAGGGGCTGCAGCCGCGCGAGTTGATCGACCAGCTCGACGATTATTTCCGCAGCTTCGACGCGATCATCGCCGAATTTGGGCTGCTGAAGATCAAGACCGTGGGTGATGCTTATATCGCCGCCGCGGGCACCCTGCACGAGCGCCCGGACCATGCAGTGCGCACCTGTGCCGCCGCGCATATGATCAACGCCCAGATGGACAAGGCCAATGGTCAACGCCGCGCCATGGGCCTGCGCGAATGGCCAGTCCGGATCGGCATCCATTCCGGCCATGTGATCGCCGGGATCATCGGCGATGCGCAGATCGGTTACGACATCTGGGGCGATGGGGTGAACCTGGCCAAGCGGATGCAGGAGACCTGCGAGACCGGGCGGATCAACATCTCGGAATCGACCTTTGGCCTGGTCTCGAAACAGTTCGAGACCGAGGAGCGCGGCGCCATCGAGGCCAAGCACAAGGGCCAGGTCAGGATGTATTATCTGCTGGACCCGAAATAACGGGCCACGCAGGCAATTACCCGCCGACCCCCTGTTTCAGCCGCCGGGCGCGGCGCGACATCATGTTCAGCCCCTCGATCAGCGCCGAGAACGCCATGGCGCCGTATATGTAACCCTTCGGGATGTGGGCGCCAAAGCCCTCGGCGATCAGCGTCGTGCCAATCAGCAAAAGGAATCCCAGCGCCAGCATGACGATGGTCGGGTTCGCTTCGATGAAGCGCGACAGGGGCTCGGCGGCCAGCAGCATCACCGTGACCGCGGTGATCACCGCGACGACCATGATCGGGATATGCGGGGTCATGCCGACCGCGGTCAGGATCGAGTCGATCGAGAACACCGCATCCAGGATCAGGATCTGCACGATCGCCGCGGCGACGGTCATCTCGGCCGCGCCGGTGCCGAACATCTTGCCGCCCGGGTCCGGATCGACACTATGATGGATTTCCTTGGTCGCCTTCCAGACCAGGAACGCGCCACCGGCGATCAGAATCATGTCCTTCCACGAGAATGCCTGGCCGTAGAGCTCGAGAACCGGCTGGGTCAGCTGCACGATCCAGGCGATCGTGCCCAGAAGGCCCAGCCTTAGGACCAATGCCAGCCCGATCCCGATCCGCCGCGCATAGGCCTGACGCTCGCTCGGCAGCTTGTTGGTCAGGATCGAGATGAACAGAAGGTTGTCGATGCCCAGCACGACTTCCATCACGGTGAGGGTCACCAGCGCCGCCCAGGCGGTGGGGTCGTTCAAAAGGACAAGGATGCTGTCCATCGGATCGCCTTTCGGAATGAGAAGATTCGGCGGTCAGCCGTCGTAGATCACCCGCGCGTCGCCGGCCTCGAGCGGTCCCTTTGCGCGGTCGAGGCGGAGATGGGCGAGGGCCTGGCCATCGGCCTGCGTGAACAGCGTCCCGGCGGGCCGGCCCTGTGCCGTGATCGGCGTGCCGGGCGGGGCTGTGCCTTCGACCCGGACCCGGACCAGGCGCTTCTTCAGCTCGGTCTTGTGATGCATCCGCGCGGTGACTTCCTGGCCCACATAGCAGCCCTTGCGGAAATCGACGCCGTTGAGTGCCGCGAACCCGGCCTCGAGGATATAGGTCTCGTCCGGGACCAGCTCGATCCCGGTCTCGGGCACCATGTGCGCGACGCGCAGCGCGTCGTAGTCGGCCCTGTCCGCGGGCTCGATGCCCAGCGCCGCAAGGGCGGCAGCCGGGTCTTCCGAGTAGACGCGCCATCCGAGCGCCGGGTCGCGTGGATCGATGACCACAATGTCTTCGATCATCCCGGGGCCGGGCGATGCCGCACCCAGGATCAGACCGACCCCGAACCCCGATGCGCCTTCGAGCCGGGCATCGCGCCGCAGGCAGTACATCTTCAGCCGCTGGGCCAGCGCCTCGGCGCGATCCGATGCGACGTCGATCAGAATCGCGCCGCCCGCCGCCGCGATCAGCATGAAATCGAAGAGAAACTTGCCTTGGGGCGTGAGCAGCGCGGCATAAACGGCCTGTCCTGGACGGACCTCGTCCACGTCATTGGTGACGACGTTCTGGAGGACCGCGCGCGCATCCGTGCCCATCATTCTGAGCACCGAGCGGCGGTCATCGACAAAGCCCCGCGATCCGCTCATTTCCGGCCTCCAGTAACCATTCAGGACAATATAGGCATCGCCCTTGGCCGCGCCCAGCGCTATAACGCGGGTCCATCCAGGACCGGATATCGCCATGACCCTGCCGAACCCGGCCGAGCGCGCCGATGGGCGCGCCTCGCTCGCCTTCGTGATCTTCCTGGCGCTGATGACCTCAGTCATCGCGATGACGATCGATGCGGTGCTGCCGGCGCTGGACGCGATCTCGGGCGAATTGGGCTTCGAGGGCCAGAACGACCGCCAATTGATCGTCATGCTGGTCTTCGTCGGCATGGGGGCCGGGCAGATCGTCTACGGACCACTTTCCGATTCGGTCGGACGCAAGACAACCGCGATGCTGGGATGGGTGGTGTTCATCATCGGCACGCTGATGGGCATGTTCGCGACCTCGCCCGAGATGATGTTCGCCGGCCGGTTCCTGCAGGGCCTTGGCGCCGGCGGTCCGCGGATCATGGCCATGGCGATTGTGCGCGATCTTTATGAAGGCCGCCCGATGGCGCGGATGCTGTCGCTGATCATGACCGTCTTCATGCTGGTGCCGATGCTGGCGCCGATCATCGGCCAGTGGATGGAGTGGCTCGGCGGCTGGCGCGCGATCTTCGGGCTCTATCTCGCCATGGCGCTGGTTTCGGGCGGCTGGTATCTGCTGGGCGTGCCCGAGACGCTCGACCCGGCCGAGCGGCGCCCGCTCTCGCCCGGGCCGGTGCTGGCGGCCTTTGCCGAGGTGCTGCGCACCCGCTCGACCATGTTCTACACCTACTCGGCGGCCATGGTCTTCGGCGCCTTCGTGGTCTACCTGGCGACCGCGCAGCAGGTGCTGGAGGAGGGCTATGCGCTGGGCCCGCTCTTTCCCTGGGCCTTTGGCGGTTTGGCTTTCGCCTTCGCGCTGGCCAGTTGGGGCAACAGCCGCCTAGTCATGCGGCTAGGGATGCGGCGGCTGTCGCTTTGGGCGCTGGGGCTGATGGTTGTAGTCAGTGCGCTGGCGGCGGCGGTCTCGCAGGCGGCCCCGGGTGGCGTGCCACCGCTCTGGGCTTTCATGGGGCTGATGTCGCTGATCTTTTTCTCGGTGGCTGTGCTGTTCGCCAATTTCAACGCACTCGCCTTGCAGCCCTTGGGGCACCTTGCTGGCACCGCCTCGTCGGTAGTGAACACCGTGGCGGTGCTGGGCTCGGTGCCGATCGGCCATGCGATTGCCAGCGCCTATGACGGCTCGGTGGTGCCGCTTTTCACCGGCTTCGCGGTGCTGGGCTTGGGCGCGCTGGTCTCGATGGCGCTGGCCGAGCAGGCGGTGCCCGCATGAGCGCGCCAAGATGACTGCCCCCGTCTCGGTCGTGATCCCGACGCTGGAGGCGGCGGACCGGATCGGCCCCTGCCTCGGCGCGTTGGGCGAGGCGGTGATGGAAGGGGTGATCCACGAGGTGGTCGTCGCCGATGGCGGGTCCGGGGACGGGATCGGAGAGATCGCCGAGACGGTCGGCGCACGGCTGATCACGGCGCCTGCGGGCCGCGGAGCGCAGCTCGCAGCGGGCGCGCAGGCGGCGCGGGGTCAGTGGCTCTTGTTCCTGCACGCGGACACTGTGCTTGCGCCCGGCTGGGGCGCCGCGGTGTTGGCCCATGTCCAAGGCAGACCCGGCCACGCCGGGTGGTTCGATTTGGGCTTCGATGCACCGGGGGCGGGGGCCCGGCTGGTCGCCGGTTGGGCCAATCTGCGCTCGCGGCTGTTTGGTCTGCCCTATGGCGATCAGGGGCTGCTGATCAGCCGCCGGCTCTATGACGAGGTCGGCGGCTATGCGCCCATGCCGCTGATGGAGGATGTGGACTTCGTCAGCCGGATCGGCCAAAGCCGCCTTGCGCGTCTTGGTGTCCGCGCGGAGACTTCGGCCGCGCGCTACCGCGCCGATGGCTGGCTGCGCCGCGGTTGGCGCAATCTCTCGACGCTGGCGCTCTACTATCTCGGCGCTGATCCCGAACATTTGGCAAGGCGGTACCGGAGCCTCTGATGCGGCGCTGGGTTGTGCTGTTCCTGAAAGAGCCCCGGCCTGGGCGCGTCAAGACCAGGCTGGGCCGGGAAATCGGCATGGTCGAGGCCGCCTGGTGGTTCCGCCATCAAGCGGCGCGGATGATCCGCGGTCTGGACGATCCGCGCTGGCAGTTGGTGCTTGCCGTCAGCCCCGACCACGAGGGGATCGCGAGCCGCGTTTGGCCTGCCTGTTTTCCACGTTGGCCGCAGGGGCCGGGTGATCTGGGCGACCGGATGGGCCGGGTCCTGCGGCGCCTGCCGCCCGGCCCCGCGCTGATCGTCGGCGCGGATATCCCGGACCTGACCGCGGATCATATCGCCGAGGGCTTCCGCCTGCTCGGCCGCGATGAAGCGGTGATCGGCCCGGCGCCCGACGGCGGCTATTGGATGGTCGGCCTCCGGCGCGGCGCCCGGGCGATCCCGGCCGGGCTGTTTCGCGGCGTGCGCTGGTCGACGCCCCATGCGATGGCCGATACGGCGGAAAGCCTGGCTCCGCTGGATATCGCTTTCGGCCACGTATTAAACGACGTGGACACGGTTCAGGATCTTTCCTGAGCCGATTTTCGGCCCGCCGTCCTGTTGGTTCAGCGTTAGCCAAGCGCGAAATACCCTGCCAGGGTGGCAAAATCGCCGTTAACGTCAAGGGCCGGCCGGCTTAAGGGGGAGATAGGCTGAGGCTGCGATGCGGACACTGTTGCTTGCACATGACACCGTCGGGCTCGAGATCGCTGAGTTTCTGCTCACGCGCTATGGGGATGATATTGCCGCGGTCGTCACCACGGAAGAGGACGACATCAGCGCGCTGGCGCGCGCGCACTCGGTAAAGACCCTCGTATATCAGTCGGCCGATGGTGTGGCGGATGCCCTCAATCAGCCCCTGGACGTGGGTATCCTGGCCTGGTGGCCGAAGATCATACCGAGCGAACTGATCGCCATCCCCGCCCGTGGCTTCGTCAACACCCACCCAAGCCTGCTGCCGCAAAATCGCGGCAAGCACACGTCGTTTTGGGCGATCGTCGAAGAGGCGCCCTTTGGCGCGACCGTCCATTCGGTCGATTCAGGTATCGATTCGGGCGGCGTGATCACTCAGCGCGAAATTTCCTATGACTGGTGCGATACCGCCAAGGATCTGCATTGCAAGGCAAAGGCGGTCTCGGCGGCGCTGTTCAAGGAGGTTTATCCGGAGCTGCGCGCGGGACCGATTGCCGCGCGGCCACAGCCCTTTGGGGACGGATCCTATCATCGGTCAAGCGAGATCAACACGGCAAGCCGGATTGACCTGGATCGCGCCTATACTGGGCGTGAATTTCTCAATCTTTTACGGGCGCGCACATATCCCGGCTTCCCGGGGTGCCGTTTCCAAGACGCAGGCGAGACTTACGAGGTCACGGTTACGATTAGGAAAGTTGACGATAAATAGCCAGCGCTTATTATGACTCGCTACTTGTTGATTCCATCCTCAATTGTAATAGTATGACGTTCAAATGATTGGAGGCTTACATGGCTTGGTTTGCCGGCAGCCTTCAGAAATCGTTGCCATTTGGCCGTGGGTCCGTGCGTGAGTGTGAAATGAGTTCTTTGGCTTCGGACCACCGTCAATTGGGATCGATCGAAGATCTGGATGCCGGTGACGGGCCGATGGCTGCGGGATACGACCGGATTGTTTCGCTCTTGCGATTGTCGCTCACGGAACGCGAGCTGAATTTGTTCGCCGTTCCGGTCGTCGACGACGCGGGCGCGCTGGTGTATTGGCGCGCGCGCTCTGGCAGAACGCTGACACCATTGGACATGGTCCCAGCCGGCCAACGCGGCCTGATGGTGGACGAGCGGGACCGGATCCTCCGCAAGGTTAAATCACTGGCGGACGGGTCCGCGGCACGAGGCGACGCGAAGCGGGCGGATGTCGAGACACTGGCTGCGCTCGCGGCGCCGCCGGAGAATGACAACTGCATTTTCTCGGACGGCTTCGGACCGGTTCTCGTTAATTGGGGACTCGATATCGATTACGCCGCCGCGCCCATCGAGGCGGCAAAGCCGGAGATCGAAGCTCGCGGAAGCGCGAACGATCCGGCGATCGGCGAGACGGGGCAAACCTCGGTGCGAGAAGCGGCGCCCGAGGCGGTCGCCGTGCCCGAGGCGGTGGTGGGTTCGCAAGACATCATTGCCTGGAGTGGCGCGACCGATGACCCGGCTGCCGCTCGGTTCAGAATCTTGAAGCCACCGCCAAAACCGCTGGCGGTTGCATCTATGGTTGGTGCCGCCGCGCTCGTGGTCATCGTCGCGTGGCCTGAAACCAGCACGCCGCCGCCTCCAACGGATCCCGGCCCGCTGACGCGCAGTGAAGCGTTGGTCGCTACATTGGATTGGGCCGACGGCGCGGTCACTACCCCGCACCGCGCCGCCGCGCCCGCACGTTTCAACGATGTGGCCTCACCGCTCGCGGCTCTCTCGGAGGATGCGATCCTGCCGGCGCCACGCATGTCATGGCGTCAGGCCACGGGCACGTCCGAGCGTCCCGGTGCCGCCGTTGCGAAGATGTTTCCAGCGCCAAGGCCAGTGCGGCCGGTCGCGCTCGCGGCCATCGAAAATCAAAGCCTTCGCGACCAGCAGCTTGGAGCGGTTGCCCTCGCGGCGGCCGATGCGTTCGATCGGCCTGAGATGGCGATTGCGCAGTTCCGGCCGGAGCCGGCCAAGCCCCTGCGGGCATTCGCCGTCGATGGCATCCACGCGCCGCTCTACGGCGTGGAGAGCGCTTCGCACGATCAACCTTCCGCCGCTTCCGACGAGAAACTGGCGGAGATCGCGGCCGCGGCCCCACGCGCCGAACGCGCAACGCCCGGCTGGGGTTCAGAGCACATCAGCCGTCCAGTGCCGCTTGATCTGTCTGCCGCCTCCTCGGAGGATTGGCTCGCCGTCATCGAAGACGATCTCGGTCTGACGCGGCGTGGCCGTTCAAACCTCCAATTGCGGCTGAGGTTGCTTGGTTTCAATCCGAAGGGGATCGACGGCATATTCGGGCCAAGAACACGCGCGGCGATCTCCGGCTGGCAGCAGACGTATGGTCATTCGCCGACCGGATATCTCGACGCAAAGCAAACGGCTCAGATTGAGGACATGAGCGACGGCCTTTTCCGCGCATGGCAGCGCCGGGCCAGCGCGCTTGCGCAGGCGCGCGCGGCCAAGAGCGCCGCCGAAGCGGAACGCGATCGGCGGATCGCTGCAGGTCGTGATCGGTGGGTCGCCGCGCCGTCGCGGAGGTCCGGTGGAAACCGGACCAGTCCGGAATTGCGCGGTATCGGCCCGAGCCGCCCCGGACTTGGCAGGGCCGGGTCACCGAGGGAAGCGATCGGTGAATTCGTACGCCTCTTCCCCGCCGTCCTGGACAGGATCGCGTGCGAGACCGGCCGCAGGAGATGCCGCCGGCGCTGACAGCGTGATTGATGCGATGGGGCGGCGAAATGCCGTCTGCCTATTCCTGATCCACCCGCATCCGCACCGCTCCCGTCTCCGAGACCGCGATGATCAGGTCCATCAGGCTCGCTGCGGGGGCCGAGCCGAAATCCACCGTGAAGGCCCAGCCGCCCTTGACCTCGCGCGGGCCCTCCATCCGGTGGACAGCGCCGTAGAGGTCGGGCGCCACTTCGGAATACCGGCTCTGGAACCATTCCAGGAACCAGCGGCGCATTGGGGCCCAATTGGGCTCCGGCTGCTTCGCGAACACCGTGATGACCGCCGCGTCCCAGAGGAACGGGCGCAGGTCCGCCTCGAAGCTGCGTCCGATCTGGACAACCAGCGATTTCTTCGCCTCGGGCGCCTCGCTCTCGACCTTGCGCAACAGCGATCGGCCGTTCTTGGTAACCATCAGGTCGGCCCGGCTGGGCAGGTTCAGCGGCCCGCCCCGCTTTATCCGCCCCGCCGGGTCGCGCAACTCGGGTTCGGGCACCACATCGGCGCCGGCCTCGAGTTCACGGGCCATCACCTCCAAAATCCCGCCGATCGCCGCGTCGCGCAGCGGCTCGATCAGTTTGGAGAGTGCTGGATCGGGTTGGAGCATGTGAAGACCGCTTGCCGTTCAACCGATCTCGAAGATGCCTTCGATCTCGACGATCACACCCATTGGCAGGCTCGACGACCCCACCGCTGAGCGCGAATGGGCGCCCTTATCGCCGAACGCCCCGCCCAACAGATTCGAGGCCGCATTCAGCACCAGATGCTGCTGCTGGAACGTGCCGTCGCAATTGACGAAGCCGGTCAGCTTGACCACGCGTGCGACCCGGTCCAGATCGCCGGCCGCGGCCTTGACCTGCGCCAGCAGGTTGACCGCGCAGCGCTCGGCCGCCTCGCAGGCCAGCGCCATCGGGCTGCCGGGCGCGGGCGCGGCGCCGGGCGCCAGGTGATCGGCCCCGGTGAGTTGCCCCTTGATCAGGCTTTCCAGCGAGCCGTCGGGGCCGAGCGGAATCTGGCCCGAGACGAAGAGCAGATTGCCGGACCGGACGAACGGCACGTATTTCGCCAGCGGCGGTTTGGCCTCCGGGACCGCGAATCCCATTTCCGCGAGCTTGGCCTCTATCGCTCCGGCCATGATTCGAACCCTCCGATGAAATTTCTTGCTCTCTCTAGGGGGATGTGTCCGGCCAACGCAATACGCGCGGCGCGAACCTTACGCAGGGTCAAGTAAATCAATCTGATAGCCGGACGAAACGATCTGGCGCAGGACTGCGGCATCACGACATATTGCACTGCAACAAAGTTGCCGGGCAAAAGACGCACGGCTAGACATAGGAAAGCAAAGGCCCCGCGGCAAGGAACGCGTAACCCTGGGCCGAGACGGGAGGAAAGAAATGAGCGAAGTCGTCACGCACCCAATCCCCGAAGCCGCCAAGGCCCGCGCCCTGATCAACGAGGCGAAATACAATGAGATGTACAAGGCCTCGATCGAGGACCCGGACGGCTTCTGGGGCGAGCACGCCAAGCGGTTGGACTGGATCAAGGCGCCGACCAAGGTGAGCAATGCCTCGTTCGACTATGACAATGTTTCGATCAAGTGGTTCGAGGACGGAACGCTGAACGCTTCAGCCAACTGCGTTGACCGGCATCTGGAGAAGCGCGGCGACCAGACCGCGATCATCTGGGAGCCGGATGACCCCGAGGCCCCGTCGCGCTTCATCACCTATCGCGAACTTCATACGGAGGTCTGCAAGTTCGCCAATGTGCTGAAGAACCTGGGTGTCAAGAAGGGCGACCGGGTGATCGTCTACATGCCGATGATCCCCGAGACGTCTTACGCGATTCTGGCCTGTGCCCGGATCGGCGCGGTGCATTCGGTGGTCTTTGGCGGCTTCAGTCCGGACGCGCTGGCGAGCCGGGTCAAGGATTGCGGCGCCAAGCTAGTGATCACCGCCGACGAAGCACCGCGCGGCGGGCGCAACACACCATTGAAGGTGAACGCGGATAAGGCGCTGGCGAACATGCCGGACGTGAAAACGCTGGTGGTCAAGCGCACCGGCGGCGATATCGCCTGGGACCCGAACCGCGACATCTGGCTGCACGAGGCGGAAGAGGGTGTCTCGGCCGATTGCCCACCCGAGGAGATGAACGCGGAAGACCCGCTATTCATCCTCTACACGTCCGGCTCCACCGGTACGCCCAAGGGCGTGGTGCATAGCTGCGCGGGCTATCTGCTCTTTGTGGCGATGACCCACCAATATGTTTTCGACTATCACGACGGCGACATTTACTGGTGCACGGCGGATGTGGGCTGGGTGACCGGCCACAGCTACATCGTTTACGGGCCGCTGGCCAACGGCGCCACGACGCTGATCTTCGAGGGCGTCCCGACCTATCCGGATGCGGGCCGGTTCTGGAGCATCTGCGCCGAGCACAAGGTCAACATCTTCTACACCGCGCCGACCGCGATCCGGGCGCTGATGGGCCAGGGCGACGAGTTCGTGAAAGCCCATGACCGCTCGAGCGTTCGCATCCTCGGCACCGTGGGTGAGCCGATCAACCCGGAAGCCTGGAACTGGTACAACGACGTGGTCGGCGACGGGCGTTGCCCGATCGTGGATACCTGGTGGCAGACCGAGACCGGCGGCCACATGATCACACCGCTTCCTGGCGCGATCCCAACCAAACCGGGCTCGGCGACCTTGCCGTTCTTCGGAGTCGAGCCGGTGCTCCTGACCGACCAGGGCGAGATCATCGAGGGTCCTGGCGAGGGCGTGCTGTGCATCGGCCAAAGCTGGCCCGGCCAGATGCGCACGGTCTGGGGCGATCACGACCGGTTCGTGAGCACCTATTTCGAGATGTTCAAGGGCTACTACTTCACCGGTGACGGCTGCCGCCGCGACGAGGACGGCTATTACTGGATCACCGGCCGGGTCGACGACGTCCTGAACGTCTCGGGCCACCGCATGGGCACGGCCGAGATCGAGTCGGCCCTGGTGGCGCATGACAAGGTCGCCGAGGCGGCGGTCGTCGGCTACCCCCACGACATCAAGGGCCAGGGCATCTATTGCTACGTGACCCTGATGGCGGGCGAGGAGCCGACCGACGAGCTGCGGGTCGAGCTGCGCAACTGGGTGAGGAAGGAAATTGGTCCAATCGCGAGCCCGGATCTCATCCAATGGGCGCCGGGCCTGCCGAAGACCCGCTCGGGCAAGATCATGCGGCGGATCCTCAGGAAGATCGCCGAGGACGATTACGGGTCCTTGGGGGACACCTCGACCCTGGCGGAGCCGGCGGTGGTGGACCACCTGATCGACAACCGGATGAACCGGTAAGGGTATTGCGCCGGTAGGGTGGGTGCTTTGCACCCACCGTCTTGCGTTGGCCATTCGTGGTCGGTGGGTGCGGAGCACCCACCCTACATGCTGTGTCGTGCTCCGGCTTGGCCGCACACGGGGCCGGCCTCAACCCCGCTCGACCGCCCGCGTGTAAAGATGCCACGACGCGTGCCCCAGGACCGGCAGCGCCAGGATCATGCCCAGGAACAGCGGCGCCATCGCGACGCCCGTGATGGCGGCGATGATCAGACCCCACAGCACCATCGGCCCCCGGTTCCTCAGCACTGATTGAAAACTGGCCACCATCGCGGTCACCACATCGATGTCTCGGTCGAGCAGCATCGGGATCGAGATCACCGAGACGGCGAACAGCAGCACGGCGAGCCCGCCGCCGATCACCGAGCCGAGCCCGATCATCAGGATCCCCTCGCTGCTGAGGAGGAGCTCAGCCGACGAGGTCACGTTGGTCAGTGGACTCAGCCCGAACGACAGCGCGAAGATCAGATGCGCCATGTAGACCCAGACCATGTAGAAAAAGACCGAGACGAACGCCATCCACTGGATCTGGCGCGAGCCTTGCCGGAACGGCGCCGCGATGACCGCCGCCCAATCGGGCTTCTCGCCCCTCTCCAGAACCCGGCTGACCTCGTAGAGGCTGGCCGCCAGGAACGGCCCGACCAGCGGGAACCCGGCGGCGATCGGCAGGACCCAATAGGTCGATTCCCAAACCAGAAGCTGGAGGAATATCACGATCCCGATCAGCGAGAAGATCGCTCCGAAGAACAGCCCGAATGCCGGCGCGGTCCGGAAATCCTTCACGCCCGCCCTGAGCGCGCCGGTGATATCCGCCGAGGTAAGATCCCGGAGCTGCGGCGGGCCCGCCGCCTGATCGATTGTTTCCATGTCGCGATACCCAGATTGCGCCGGCTCGTTGACCGTGTCCTCAGTCCGTAACGCCGAATTGCACGCGCGACATTGGCCTAGATCAAAATTTCCGCCGCCTTTGGACGCCGCGCCGACGCTTCGATAGGCGGGCTTCAGGCCGCCGCCTCACAATCCCCAAATCCTGGGCTCGGCGAATTCCAGCGAATTGCCCGCCGGATCGCGGAAATAGATCGAGCGCCCGCCCTGGGGCCAGTCGAAGGCGCTCTCGATCTCGACCCGGTGGCTGGTCAGATGTTCCACCCAACCCTCGATCTCCGCCGCGCTGGCGGCAAAGCAGACATGCCCCGGCCCGGTCGTTCCGTGGGGCGGGACCGGCAGCTTACCCTCCCCGGGCGGGAGGCATGTGGCCGAGGGGCGGAACAGCAGCAGCACTTGGCCTTCAGCCCTGAAGAAGACATGCCGCCCCGCCACCTCGGCGAAGCGCTCCAGCCCCAGGACCTGCTCGTAGAAATCCGCCGTCTCTTCCAGGTTCTCCGCATAGAGCGCGGTCTCGAGAATGCGCATTGCGAGCCTCCTTTGCCGCCCAGTATAGGCCTTCGGGCCGGGCAAGAAACTATCGACCATCGTTGCGGTGCGGCAAAGGCGCAACACTTGGAACGTCAGCGCTAATTTCGTGATGCAAATCAATAATCTGCGTCTCTGACCGTGGTTAAATTTGCATTGGCGCTGGAATCCCTGAACGGGAATCCCGCCGCGCCGCACAATAAAACAAATGACGGAGACAGAGATGACGAATTACCTGCCCGAAAGCTTGCCCGGTATCCTGCGCGGCGCCGGCGTCCCCGCGCTCGCCTTGGCGGCGGCTCTCGCGAGCACTCCGGCGGCCGCAGAGGGCCTCGACCTGACTGGGTCGCTTGGCGATGATGGCTTTTCGCGCTACGTGCCGCCAGTAACCAATCCGCTCTTCAACGAGACGCCGTTCATCACCACCGAGGCGCGGCCGATCTATATCTACCATCACATTCCGGACGATTTCCTGACCGGTGGCGGCAACGCCAATGTGGTGGCCTTGCAGGCCCGCGTCGCTCTGACCGAGAGACTGGGCTTCATCGCGACCGCTGACGGCTATAGCTGGCTCGACTTTGACAACACGCTGCCGGACGATAGCGGGCTGAACGACATCACCGCTGGCCTGAAATACGCGGTCATCAGCGATCCCGAAGCCGGCAGCATCGCGACGCTCGGCGCGCGCTACACCATCCCCGTAGGCACGCTCAAGACCGGGGGCTGGAACTCAACGGCACCGGCAACGGCTACGTGGATGTCTTCGCCACTGCGGCTCAGCTGTTCGGCGATTTCCAGCTCCAGGGCTCGGTCGGGGCGAATATGGCGCTCTCGGACGATAATTGGAGCTTCCTGCACGCCTCGGCCCACGCGGATTATGAGGTGATGCCGGGGATCTTTCCGTTGATCGAGGCCAACCTCTTCGTTCCGCTGGATGGCGGCAATCAGATTCCGGGCAGCAACCTGACCGGCGTCGATATCCTCGACATCGGTGCGTCCGACCCGGAGGAGATCCTGACGCTCGCGGTCGGCGCGCGGGCGCGGCTCTCGGACAATATTCTATTCGGCGCGGCCTTCGAGAAGAACGTGTTGAGCAACAACATCACCGGAACGAGCGGCACCGAAGCCTCGGTCTGGGGATGGCGGATCACCACTGACCTGACGATCCACTTCTGATCGTCTGCCCGCGGCCCAGAATGCAGGGCCGCGGGCGCCGTTTCACGTTCGTCCTTCCCCATTCGCGGGCGCTCCCCTAATCTCACCGGATCAAGGAGCGCGCGCCTCATGAGTTTCTACCCTTCCCTGCCAGAGAAGCACCACCTCGTTGCCCTGTGGAAACGGTTTCCCAAGGGCGTCCAGCCGCTTCTGGCGATGCATGACGCGCTGCTGCGCGAAGACTCCGAGCTGAGCATCGGCGAGCGTGAGTTGAGCGCCGCCCATGTCTCTGGCCTCAACCGGTGCAATTATTGCTTCGTGGCCCACCGGCGCTACGCCAAGGCCTTCGGCATCGACGAGGAGGTCTTCGGCGACATGGAGGTCGATCCGGGCCATCCGAGTCTCCGTCCGCGCATGGCCCCGGCGCTGGCCTATGTCGAGAAGCTGACCCGCACGCCGCACGCCGCCACGCAAGCCGATTTCGATGGCCTCATCGCCACCGGCTGGTCCGAGGACGGGATCAACGACATTATCTTCGTCACCGGGATCTACGCGCTGATGAACCGGATGCTGGAAGGCTCAGGCATGAAGGTGAACGTGGCGCCGCCGGGGTTCTCGCCCGAGAAGGCCCGCGCCGGGCACTATTCCGACATGCTGGCGATGCTGGACTGACCGGAGCGGCCCTTCCCAATGCCCCGGACACGATCCGGGGCCTCGCGGTGCGGGGAAATTCATTGAGATCCAGGATCAAGTCCGGGACGAACGCGATTACCGCTCCCAGGTGCCCTCCCAAGAGATCACCACCCGGCCGTTGCGCGGGGGTACGATCACCTTGGTGGTACCACCGCCCGTCATGTTCTGGAACTTGCCGGTGCCGCCGATGATCCCCCAGCGCCGGCCGCCAGCATCGTTCGCATACCAAATCGACCATGTGTCGCCGTCCGCGTCCACCGCGTCGCAGACACCGTGGCCGGTGATCGCGCCGCCATCGGCGCCGACGACATTTGCGCCCTGACAGGTCTGGCTGGCGCCGTGCAGCGCACTTTTCGCGTCGTCCGCCAGCACCACGCCCTTCATGCGCACATGCTGGACCGCGCCGCCCCCGGGGCGTGGCGTCGACTCCGACCATGTGACGATATAGGTCGCGGTGCCGGTACCCTCCTCGGCCAAGGCGGCCCCGGGCAGGGCGAGCGCGGCGGCCAGGCAGGTGGCGAAGATCTGTCGTTTGAACATTGCTTTTCTCCCCCCAAAAATCGTTTGGGTCCGCGAGCTTGGCACATCCCAGCGACGTCCGCTAGACTGACCAGCCGGGAGGGCCGTGCGATGATCAAAGACAAACAGGGGAGCAAGGACAAACAGGGCACCAAGGGCCTGGAAGCGGCCTACTCGCTGAAAACGCCGGAGGATTCCGAGCGTTACTACGGCGAATGGGCCGGTGACTACGACCGGGACTTCGCCCAGACCATGGGCTATGTGTTCCCGGCCCATTTGGTGGCGCGGTTCCGCGCCGAGGGGGGGACGGCCATGGAGCCGATCCTGGATGTGGGCGCTGGCACCGGGCTGGTTGCCGAGGAGTTGAGCGGCGAAGGCTTGGTGATCGACGCGATCGACATCTCGCGCGAGATGTTGGAGGTGGCGGGCGCCAAGGGTCTCTACCGCGACCGCATCGTCGGTGATCTTACCAAGACGCTGCCGATCCCGGATGCCAGCTACGGCGCACTGATCTCGTCGGGCACATTTACCAGCGGGCATGTGGGGGCCGAGGCGTTCGGCGAGCTGATCCGGATCGCGCGGCCCGGCGCTCTGTTCTGTCTCGGCATCAACCCCATCGTCTGGGAGAGCGGCGGGTTCCAGCCGGCCTTCGACCGTCTGGTCGAGGAAGGCGCCATCACCCGGCCCGAGCGCGAGCGCGTCCCGATCTATGAAGGTGCCGAGCACGAACATGCGGACGATCCGGGCGAGATCGTCGTTTTCCGCAAGCGCTGACCGCGGTTTAGTCAGCAGGCACGCTCAGCGCGTCTCCCATTTCATCCGCATAGCGGCGGTGGAAGAACCGGACGCATTCTTCCGTGAAGTTCTCGTCGTCTGGGTTGATGATGTAGTGGCCCTGGGCGAAGCCTTTCGAGCGCATGCCCCGCTGCACCGCTTCGCAAAGCGCGATGTCCTCGGCCACCACATAGTCGCGCGCCCATTGGCGGCGCTGCTCGTCGCGCTGAGAGTCCGCGCCCAGCAAGACCATCTGATCCGCGTGGCGCCGGCACCGCTCGGGCGCGTGCGGGTCGACCCGCGAGATGAAGAAATTCGGGTCGCCGGGCAGGTAGCCCATGATGGTGTTGGGGTAGAGCAGCCAGAAGGTGCCGTCGATGAAGTCGTGCTCCAGGTCCAGCGGATAGGCAGCGTTCTCGGCCTTGCAGGCCCCCGGCACATGCTGCTGGGTGTAATTGGCGCCGAAGGCATGGGTGGTGCCCGGCACGTCGAGCAGGTCCGAGAAGCTGGGGTGGGCCGGCTCGCAGTGATAGCATTCCAGGAAATTGTCGACGAGCACTTTCCAATTGCAGGCGATGTCCTGGCCAAAATAATCGGTGCCTTGCTGGGGCCGCATGTCCTCGAGCCCCGGCACCGCCGCGCGCATCACCTCTGGCAGATCGCCCACATATTCGGCCAGCGGCGGGGCGTCCGGGTCGAGATTGACAAAGACGAAGCCCAGCATCTGGTCCACCCGCACATCGCTGAGGCAGATGTCCGAGCGCACGAAGCCCTCGGTCTTGCCCGAACCTGGCGCGCCGATCAGACGGCCGGTCAGGTCGTAGGTCCATGCGTGATAGGGGCAGACCAGCCGGTTCTTCGAGCCCCGTCCCTCGACCAGCACGTGCCCGCGATGGGCGCAGACATTGTAGAAGGCGCGGATCCCGCCGTCATGGCCGCGGGTAAGGAACAGCTCCTGGTCGTGGATCGCGGTGGTCACGTAGTCGCCCGGCTCGGCCAGCGCGCTGTCGTGGCAGACATAGTGCCAGTGGCGGAAGAAGATCGCGGGGAACTCGGCCCGCCAGAGGTCCGGGTCGGTATAGGCCCAGCTGGGCAGGGCGCGCGATCCGGCAATGTCGAGAAGCGGCGCGCGCTCGGCACGGCTGCGAGGGTCAAGCTCGGACGGCATCGGCATCGCTCCCGATTTGGCGCCCACTGGGAGCAGGCGCCCCGTTGTAGATGGGAAAATGCTGCGCCTGCCCCTTCGCGTCGTCGCGTCTCCGCGCGACAAAGTATGTCGCGGGAGGTGAAAACTCAGTCCACCGGCGGCGCGCCGCCCTCCTTCGCCCGCCGGGCGACGAAATCGTCCAAGGCCTCGGCAATGGCGGGATCCTGGGGCGGCGGCTCGAACTCGGCCAGGGTCCGTTTCCAGATCTCATACGCCCGTTCGGTCGCGGTCTTGGAACCCGTCTCGGTCCACTGCCCGAAATTGGCCCAGTCCGAGACCAGCGGCTCGTAGAAGGCGGTCTGATAGCGCGCCATGGTCTGGGTGGCGGCAAAGAAATGCCCGCCCGGGTCGATCTCGGCGATGGCGTCGAAGCCGATCTCGTCTGGCCCGCAGGCCAGGGGTTGCATGATCTCGGCGATCGCCATGGCCGGTTCCAGGTCCAGGATGAACTTCTCCAACCCATGGGTCAGCCCGCCCTCGAGCCAGCCGCAGGCGTGGTAGACCATGTTGGCGCCCGCCAGCACGCAGCCCCAGAGCGAAAGCTGGGTCTCGTAGGCGCCCTGAACGTCCGCCGTGTTCGAGGCGGTGCCAGCCGCCGAGCGCCAGGGCAGGCCCACATGACGGGCGAGTTGGCCGGCGCCGAAATTCGATTGGATATGCTCGGGCGTGCCGAAGGCGGGCGCGCCGGATTTCATGTCCACATTCGAGGCAAACGAGCCGTAGACCACAGGCGCGCCCGGCCGCACGATCTGGGCCAGCGCCACCCCCGCCAACGCCTCCGCGTGGCTCAGCGTCAGGGCGCCCGCGACGGTGATCGGCGCCATGGCCCCCATCAGACAGAAGGGCGTGATCACCAGCACCTGGCCCCATTCGGCGAAGTCGATGATCCCCTGGGTCATCGGCACGTCGAGCTGGCGCGGCGAGTTGGTGTTGATGACGGTGGTGGTGTAGGGGATGGCGCGGAACGTCTCCTCGTCCACGCCGCGCGCGATCCGGGTCATCTCGAAGGCGTCCATAACCTGCCCTTGGCCGCGCGCATAGATGAAGGGGACCTTGTCCGAGAGGGTCATCAGAACCCGCGTCGTCTCCAGGTGCCGGAACTGGACCGGTACGTCCTGGGGTTCGATCGAGCCGCCGAGTTTGGGAATGATGTCGAAGCTCTGCTGTAGCTTGGTGGTCTCGACGAAGTCGCTCAGCGCGCCTGGCCGGCGCCCGCGCTCGGTATCGGTGATGTTGGGGCAACCCGCGCCCGGGCCGAACATCAGGCTATTGCCGCCGACCGGTAGATCGCGATTGGCGGCGCCGCCCTTGACCGTGAACTGCGAGGGGGCCTTGGCGACCATCTCGGTGATCAGCCCCCGGTCGAAGCGGACCATCTGGCTGTCCTCATCGACCTCGGCCCCGGCCTGGCGCAGGATCTGCCGCCCGCCGTCATGCAGGACGCGGATGCCGAGTTCCTCGAGGATGCGCAGCGCCGTTTCGTGGATCGTTTCGACCTGATCGGAGGATAAGGCTTCCGCGCGCGGCAGGGTGTTCCAGATCGGGTGGTAGAAGACCTGCCGCTTGGGCGCCGTCTTGTCTGCACCGCGTCCTCGGCGTTTGGATCGCCGCTGCTTGGAATCGCTCATTGGTCAATGCCCCGGACTTGATCCGGAGCCTCGGGCCGCTGCGCACGGCCGCGTAGGGTGGGCTCGCACGAGCCCACCGTGCAAGGACGGCAATCATTTGGTGGGCTCTGTCGAGCCCACCCTACAGCGTCGAGCGTCGAGGTCCCAGCGCAAAGCCGAAGCATTGGGCGGCTGTCCATCATCCCCGCATCCGCGCGCCCTTGGGGTCGTAGGGCGAGGGCGCGATCACGCGCGCGGGGCACTCGACGCCGACCACATGAACCGAAAGCTCGGTGCCTGGCGCCGCCATGCCCGGCTCGACCAGGGCCATGGCCAGCGACTGGCCGACGCAATGGCCATAGGCGCCCGAGGTGACGAAACCCACCCGGCGGCCTTGCGCCCAGACCGGCTCGTAGCCCGCGGCATCGGCGTCCGGGCAGTCAACCTCCAGCGTCACTAGCGTCTGCTTCGGCCCGGTCTCACGCTCGGCCAGCGCCGCCTGCTTGCCCGTGAAGTCCGCTTTCTCCCAGTCGATCCAGCGGTCCATGCCGGTCTCGCCAGGGGTATAGAGCTGGGTAAATTCCTTCGACCAGATGCCGAAGCTTTTCTCGATCCGCATCGACAGCATGGCATTGAAACCGAAATCAACCGCGCCGAACTCGGCGCCCGCCGCCTTCAGCATCCGGTAGAGCGAGACATGCTCGGCGGCGCCGCAATTGATCTCGAACCCCATCTCGCCGCAGACCGACATGCGGCCCACCTTCGCTCGGATCAGACCAAGGTCCAGCGTGGTGCAGCCCATGAAGGGAATCGCCTCGTTCGAAACGTCTTGATGGGTCAGGCTGGCCAGCATCTCGCGCGATTTCGGCCCGGCGATCCCGAAGCCGACGGTGGCGTCCGAGATGTCGCGCACCTCGACCCCATCCTCTAAGTGATCCTCGAACCAGCGCATGTGCCAGTTGCGCAGGTAGTAGGAGCCCATGATCCACCAGGTGCCCCCGTTATTTTCTGGTCCCCAGTTGAAGACGGTCAGATCGCCCTTCAGCCGCCCGTCGCGGGCCAGCATTGGGGCGAGCTTCGCCCGGCCCGGCTTGGGCAAGCGGCAGGCCATTACCCGGTCGAGCCAGGCCCCGGCCCTGGGGCCGGTCACCTGGTAACGCGAGAAGCCAGAGATATCGATGATGCCGGCGCCCCCGCGGGTCTTGCGGCATTCCTCGCCGACAATGTCGTGGGCGTTCGAGCGCTTGAGCGTCGGCGTCTCCTCGAAGTCCATCGGCGCGAAGTAGATCGGCACTTCCAGACCCCAGCTTTCGCCGAAGCGCGCGCCCTGGGCCTCCATCGCGTCATAGGCGGGCGCCTTCTTCAACGGCCGTCCGGCCCAGAGCTGCTCGTTCGGATAGGTCATCACGAAGCGGCGGGAATAGAACTGGCCGGTGGTCTGGCGGATATATTCCCGGTTCGAGGTGAAGTCGCCATACCGGGCGATGTCCATTGGCCAGTGATCGGCTTCGGTTTCGCCGTGGATCATCCACTCGGCCAGCGTCTTGCCGACCCCGCCGCCCTGCAGGAACCCGGCCATCACCCCGCAGGCGAGCCAGTAGTTGCGCACGCCGCGCACCGGCCCCACCAGCGGGTTGCCGTCGGGCGAGAAGGTGAAGGCGCCGTTGACCCAGTTCTTGACGCCCACATGGTTCAGCACCGGATAGCGGCTGAACGCCATCTCGAGTTCCTTCTCGATCCTGTCGGGCTCTTCCTGGAGAAGTTCGATGCCATAGTTCCAGGGCGCGCCATCGATCATCCAATGCTTGTAGTCGGTCTCGTAGATGCCGACGAGAATGCCCTTCTGGTCCTGGCGGATATAGGTGAAGCCCTCCAGATCCACGGTCATCGGCACCTCGAAGTCCAGCGCCTCGATCTCGGGGATCGTTTCGGTGACGAAGTAGTGATGCATCAAGGGCGAGACCGGCAGGTCCAGACCCGCCATCCGGCCGACCTGTTTGGCCCAGAGGCCGCCTGCATTGACCACATGCTCGGCGTGGATCGTGCCTTTCTCGGTCACCACGTCCCAGGTACCGTCGGCGCGCTGATTCAGTTCCTCGACCTTGTTGTGCTCGATCACCTCGGCGCCGCGCTTTCGGGCCGCCCGGGCATAGGCCTGGACCGTGCCGGTTGTGTCGATATAGCCCTCGCGGTCAGCCCAGAGCCCGCCGATCACCCCGGTGACGTCCATGATCGGGCAGCGTTCCTCGATCTCGGCCGGGGTCATCAGGTGACAATCCTCGATGCCGATGGTCTGGAAGATACGGTAGGTGGCCTGCAGCCATTCCCAGCGCGCGGGCGCCGAGGCGACCGTGATGCCGCCGGTCATGTGCAGCCCGATATCCTGGCCGGATTCCTTCTCGACCTCGGCCAGTAGGTCGATGGTGTACGCCTGTAGCGCCGCCATGTTCGGATCGGCATTGAGCGCGTGGATGCCGCCCGCGGCGTGCCAGGACGAGCCCGCGGTCAGGACCGACCGCTCGACCAGCGCCACGTCGGTCCAGCCGAACTTGGCCAAGTGATAGAGGACCGAGGCGCCGACCACGCCGCCCCCGATGACCACGACACGGTATTGGGATTTCATTGCCGCCTCCCCGATCCGACTCATGTGATTGGGCGAAACTCTATGGAATGGCTGGGCAGTCGTCTAGACACTAATGTCCAGTGCCTGTAGGATCGTGTCATGGAAGCCATTCCGACGACCCCCGAACCTGCCACCGAACCCGCTGCGCAGCGCAGCGCCGAGGCGCGGGGAAACGTCAAGGTCACCCGCGAGGACTGGTTGGATTTGGCGGCCCGGGTTCTGATCGAACACGGGGTCAGCCAGGTCAAGGTGCTGACGCTGGCCAATCGGCTGGGGGTCTCGCGCTCGTCCTTCTACTGGTATTTCCAATCGCGCAAGGACCTGCTGGACCAGTTGCTCGACCGGTGGGAGGGGCAGAACACGAACGCGATCCTGGATCATGCGGCTAGGCCCGCCGGAAATATCTGCCGCGCGGTCATGCATCTCTTCGAATGCTTCATCGATCCGCGCCAGTTCGACCCCAGGCTCGATTTCGCGGTCCGCGAATGGGCAAGGCGCTCGCCGGACGTGCGGGCCAGGCTCGACGCCGCGGATGCGGCGCGCGTCGCGGCGATCCGCGACGTGTTCCTGGCCCACGGCTTCGAAGAGATCGAGGCCTTCACCAGGGCCCGGATCATCTACTTCATGCAGATCGGCTACTACGCGCTGGTCGAGAACGAGCCCTTCGACACGCGGTTCTCAATGCTGCCCCACTATCTGGCCGCCTTCACTAGCGAACAGCCGGACCCCGCCGAGATGTGGGCCTTCCTGGAAACCGCCCGCGAACTGCTGGAGCCGTGAGGGAGGGGCGCGATGTCCTGGTTCAGGATGCGGCGGGTGCGCGAGGAGCTGGAAGCACGCCTGACAGGCCCGGACGGCCGCGCACGGGGTAAACTCGAGCGCAAGTGGTATGCCGATGGCGGCGGCAGTGTGAAATTGCGGCTGCGCGAGACCGGAATGCCGGACGGCACCGCAGTCATCCTGCGGATCGAGGGGATCACCGCGCTTGGCGCGGAGATCGCGGACGGCGGCCTAAGGATCGAGCGCGAGGACGCGGCGGATCAACCGCTTCCTGACGCGCTCGAGGGCGACCTGGTCGAGGTGTTGAGTGACGGCGCGGTACTCGCTTCCGGACGCCTCACCCGCGACTAGCGCTAGCCTAATCGTTACAGGTGCAGCGGTATTCCATCTCGTCATTCCACTTGACGCTGCCGCCCGGCACGATGCCCGGATCGCCCCAATTCTCCTCGGTGCCTTTCCGGCGCCATGTCAATCGGCACTGCTTGCTGGTGCAGCGCTCGCCGCCGACGCAGCGCACCCACCAGCCGAACCACCAATGGGTATCCACCTCGCAGTAGCCGCCTGTATTTACCCGCGCCCGGGTGCCCACCGCATAGGCGCCGATCGCGACAAGGACGATCACCAGGATCAGGACGATCCAGAAGAAATCACCTAACATGCCTCGCTCCTTTTCTTCTCGGAGCCGGCGGCGGAGAAAATCAATCGAATGACAACAAACGCTGAGCGGAACTGAATTCCGCCGATCCGGCCTCGGTCAGTCTCCGAAACCACGGCCAGATTTTACACGAAACGGGCCTCGAAGGCCACGCGAGCTCACGTCAGCCGCTTTTCGAACCAGTGATGCGCGTAAGGGTTGTCGTTGAAGCGCGCGATCTCGTGATAGCCGCTCGAGCGGTAGAGCGCCTGGGCCTCGGCCAGGCTTTCATTGGTGTCGAGGCGGAGCCTCGAGAACCCGGCCACGCATGCCACGTTCTCCAATTCGGCGAGCAGCCGCCGGCTGAGGCCCAAGCCCCGCAACCGCTCGGCGATCCACACCCGTTTGATCTCGCCGAAATCCGCCTGCGCAGTCAGGGTGCCACAGCCGACCGGCTCGTCGTAAAGGCGCGCCAGCAGGATCCAACCAGAGGGCGGGGTCAGCCCGGCGATTTCCTCGGCAACGCTCGGCGGCGGGATGAATCCGGTCGCGAAATGCCGATCGAGCTCGTCGTAATAGTGCTCGAGACAGGCCGCGACCTCCCGGCTGGTCGGAGCTACGGTCTCGAATGTCACGGCCGAGGCTTCGATCAGCCGCTCGGCCTCGGCAAGCACGCCGGTCAGCCGCGCGCGGCGGCCCGGGTCGAGCGGCGCCAGGATGTCCGCGACCGCATCGTCCGCGGCACGGTCGGTTTCGGCCAGCTCGCGGCGTCCGGCATCCGTCAGGCTGGCGAAGCGCGCACGCCGGTCCTCGGGCAAGGGCGCGACCGTGATCAATCCTTGGTGTTCCAATGCGCGCAGAAGCCGGCTCGCATAGCCTGAATCGAGCGCCATGCGCTGGCGCAGCCGCCGTACCTCCTGCCCCTGCTGCCCGATCTCGTAGAGCATCCGCGACTCCGCCATCGGCCGGTCGCGTCCGACGAAGCGATTGCCGAGGGCGCCGATGCGTCGGGTGATCGCGCGGTTGAAGCTGCGCAACTGGGATATCTGGCCAAGATGCATTTATCTGACTGTAGTCAGGTATTATTGATCTGGCAACGGGACTCTGCGACTCTCGGGAATCGGTCGGCATGTTGGGGGCATTCGCGCATTGATTGCGCGCGCTATGGGGTCACTCAATGTGCGGATGTGAAAACCGGTCGAATGCCGGCAAATCCTTGCGATAAAGCGAAGAATCCGACCAGGAATTCTCGATTCCGCCCTATTCGGCTGAGAGAATCTTGGGCGTGGGGACAAGCTTTGCAACGGGTTGTGGGACGCGGGTCATGTCGAAAGATCAAACGAACGAGCAAACGATATCAACGGTTGAACGGACGCGGATGCGCAGCGGCCTGCTTTCGCTGGCCGCGATCGCGGGCGCCCTGTCGGTCGCGGTCGCTTGGGCTCTGTCGGTGAACGATCCTTATTGGCGCCTGAACGGCTCCGAGCCGATCCCGGCCTTGACCCAGAATGGGGTGACGTCGCCGGGCATCGTTGGACCGAATTCTGATCCGCTGGCCAATGTGCGCCGGCCGAGCCCGGCGCTTGCCGTGGTCAACCGGGTCGCGGCGACTATCACCGAACCCGTCGTCATGCTGAACCCGATGGCGGGCTATCCGCCGATCCCGACACCGCAGGCGTTGGTCGGGCCTGCGATCGCAAGCGCGGCCGGGTATATCGCGCCGCGCATCGCCCTCAATCCGGGCGCCTCGGTCGAGATCGAGCAGGGCGTGACGGTCGCGCGGGCGCCTCTCGCCCTGCCATTGCCGATCGCCGTTGACGAGCTCGATGACGATACGGTGGTCGAGGTCATCGGCATGACCTCGCCGAACATGGCGCTCGACGCACCAACCCGGCCACACTTCGCCGCGACCGAGATTTCGGAGGATGCACTGTCGCTGAACCGGCCGCAGCGGGTCGAGGTGCAGCGCCGCCTGGCCCTGGCGGGCTTCGATCCGCATGGCTTCGACGGAGTTTTCGGTCAGCGCACCCGCACGGCGATCAAGGATTATCAGGCGGCGCGGGGCTATCCGCGGACCGGGTATCTCGAGCCGGCCGTCCATGCCGATCTGAACAGCAATACCGAAGAGGCCTATCACGAGATGCGCAAACGGGCCGCCGCGCGCAACGCAGCGAAGGCAGCACCAGTTGCCGAGGAACGCGATGTTGCCTCGGCCGAGCCGGGCAAGTGCGCGCGCGACGCCGGGGGCCTGATCATTCCGCGCCAGAGCCTGAAATGCGACTTGGCCGGTCTGTCGGAAGGCTTCGCGTCGTCGAGCCGTAGCGACACCGACAGCGAGAGCCTGACCGGCGAGAAAGACCGCTAGGTCTCAGGCACTCCGCCGCGCGAACGCCGTCAGCAAACCGGCGCCGATCAAGAACCCGGCGCCGGTCCGGTTCATCCACCGAAGCACACCGGGCCGGCCAATGCGCCGGCGCATTTCGCCGACCAGCAGCACCCAGACCACGGTGTTGATTGCGGCCAGCCCGACGAAGGTGGCGATCAGGATCGCAAATTGCGGCACCAGCGGCGCCTGGACCGAGACGAATTGCGGCACGAAGGCGATGAAGAAGACGATGCTCTTGGGGTTCAGGGCGGTCACCACATAGGCGTTCCAGAACATCGGCCTGAACGCCCCTGATCCGCCTCGCACTGGAGCCATCTCCAAGCTCTCCGGCACAGCGCGCCAGAGCTTCACCCCCAGCCATATCAAATAGGCGGCCCCGCAGAGCTTAAGCACCGTGAAAAGCTGCGCTGACGCCGCCAGCACCGCCCCCGCTCCCGCCAGCGACACGGTCATGGCCGTCAGATCGCCCAGCGACACGCCAGGCACGGTGGCCCACCCGCTGGCGCGCCCATGGCGCAGCGCATACGAGACGACCAGCATCACGGTCGGCCCCGGGATCGTCAGCAAGGCAGTGCTGGCCAGGGCAAAGGCGATCCAAATCTCGAGCGGCATCTTCGGCTCCTGCGATTCTTCGCGGACACGGATACCGCGGATGAGCTCCGCCAGCTAGCCCCGGAACCGGGGCGCCACACAATAGGGAGGGAGTGCCCTCAGCGCTCGGACAGTCGCACCGGTTTGCGATAGAAGATGTGATCGCCGATCCGGGCCGTGCGGTGCAGACGCTTCGACCAGCGCGGCTTGACCGACAGATTGTGATAGTGCGTCGCCTCGCCGGTCAGCACCCGCGGCTTGCCCTGCAGCATCAGCCAAGAGACCTTGCCCAATTTCTCGAACACCCCCCGGTCGCCGATGTTCTCGGCCTTGCCGTCGCAGATGAACGAAAACTGGCAGGCATTGCGTTTCTCCTGGCCTTGCTGGATCACGCCGCAGACCGTGCCCGGATAGGACCGGCTGTCGACCCGGTTGAGAATTACCTCGGCAACCGCGATTTGGCCCGCCAGGCTCTCGCCCCGGGCCTCGAAATAAAGCGCCTCGGTCAGGCACCGCCAGGCTGCGCTGCGCTTGCCGACCTTGACCGCGTCAATCTCGTTCAGGCTCAGCACCCCGCCCAGATCGGTCACCAATCGGTCGTTTACCGATTGATCACGCGCCGTGCGCATCGCGGCCGCTGTTTCGGCATCGTGCCGCTTCAGGGCCGCCAAGGCGCGGCTGGCCTCGGCGCTGGCCTGGTCGGCAGGCACCTCGAGCGCGACCTGCGCGGCCGGCAGCCCCGCAACCCGGCGGAAGCTGTCGGTCTCGGCGAATGCGGAAAAGGCGGATCGGTCATCGTCGAGCAAGACCAGGACCGCGCCGCGGCGCTCCTCGTCTGTGGCGTCCGACTTGCCAATGTCTGCTTCGGCTGGCGATGCGAACACGGCCGCCGCGGCGATCGCCGCAGCCAATCCCAAATGCTCGAATCGCAGCATGGATTTCAATCCCATGAGCGTCCTCACCATTTGCCGCGGTTTTCAAGCTGCCAGGCACAGCACAACCCAACCCCTGGCCGCCACCCCGATGTCCGCGCACTCTCCCCGTGCGCAGCTCAGGATCCGCGTTTCTGTGTGTCTTTTTTAGCGCAGTTCGCGCGGGAACACCACCCGCATGTGCGCCTACGTCGCAGGCAGCGCGTATTCCCGCCGGCATTTTCCGAGGCGTGGAATCGAACCCCCGGGGTCATCCCCGAGTTCATCCCCGAGTTCATCCCCGGCCCTTGATCGCCGCCTGGGCCGCCGCCAGCCGCGCAATTGGCACCCGGAAGGGCGAGCACGAGACGTAGTCGAAGCCGCTTTCCTCACAAAATCCAACCGAGGCGGGATCGGCGCCATGCTCGCCACAAAGCCCGATCGAGATCTCTGGCCGGCTCGCGCGGGCGCGCTCGGTCGCGATCTGAATGATCTCGCCGACCCCTTCCATGTCCAACGTGTGGAACGGATCGTGGTGGTAGACCTGCTGCGCCAAATACTCCGGGATGAACCGTCCCGCATCGTCGCGCGACAGCCCGTAGACCATTTGGGTCAGATCGTTGGTGCCGAAGCTGATGAAATCCGCCTCATCTGCGATATCGTTGGCGCGCAGTGCCGCGCGCGGCGTCTCGATCATCACGCCCACATGGTAGTCGACCATCCGGTCCCGCTCGCCCCTGACCTCTTCGGCCACCTCATCGATATGGCGTTTCAGAAGCTCGAGCTCGCGTACCGCCGAGACCAGCGGGATCATGATCTCGGGCCTGACCGCCTGACCGGTACGGGTCGCGGCCTCGCAAGCGGCCTCGAAAATCGCCCGGGCCTGCATCTGGTAGATCTCGGGATACGCGATTCCGATCCGGCAGCCGCGCTTGCCCAGCATCGGGTTGAACTCGGCCAGATCCTGGGCCCGCGCCTTCACCTTCGAAATCGGCACGTCCAGGCTGTTGGCCATCTCGGCCATCTCGGCTTCGCCATGGGGCAGAAACTCGTGCAATGGCGGGTCGAGCAGGCGGATCACCACGGGCAGACCCGCCATCGCCTCGAAGAGGTCGATGAAGTCGCCGCGCTGCATCGGCAGCAGGGTCTCCAGCGCCTTGCGCCGGACCGTCGCGCTTTCTGCCATGATCACCTGGCGCATCGCCGAGATGCGGCCGCGCTGGAAGAACATGTGCTCGGTGCGGCAGAGCCCGATCCCCTCGGCGTTGAAGCCGCGCGCCATGGTCGCGTCCGCCGCTGTGTCCGCGTTGGCCCGCACACCCATGCGCCGCGCCTCGTCCGCCCATTTCATGAGCGTCGCGAAGGCGCCGGAGATCTCGGGCGGCACGGTCTCGACCGCGCCGGCCAGAACCTGTCCCTCGCTGCCATCGACGGTCACCACATCGCCGGCGCGGAAGACGCGCCCGTCGCGCGCGCGCAGCACATTCTCGCGCCGGTCCAATTCCAGGTCCTTGGCGCCCACCACGCAGGGCCGCCCCAACCCGCGGGCCACCACCGCCGCATGGCTGGTCATGCCACCGCGCACCGTCAACACGCCAAGCGCCGCGTGCATGCCGCGGATATCCTCGGGGCTGGTCTCGATCAGCGCCAGGATCGCCGGCCTGCCCCCGGCGGCTTCGGCCTCGGCGATGTCGGGCGAGAAGACCAGCGGGCCCGAAACCGCGCCCGGCGAGGCAGGCAGGCCCTGGCCGATCAAATCGCGCACCGCGTCCGGGCAGATCGAGGGGTGCAAATGGTCTTCCAGGAAGCTCGGGTCGATACGCAGCAACGCCTCGTCGCGGCTGATCGCGCCGCGCTCGGCCAGCTCGACCGCGATCCTGAGCGCCGCCCGGGCCGAACGGCGCGCGGGCTTGGCCTCGAGGATTTGAGTCTCCCCGCGGGAAAGCGTGAATTCCAGGGTGAACGTTTCGCCAAAGGCTTCCTCCAGCTTGTCGCTGGCTTGCGTCAAACAGGTCACCGCGTCCGGGCAAAGCTCCTCCAGCGAGGGTTCGCTCAGGCCCTCGGCCTCGCGCTCGGCGCGGGTCAGGACCGTGGGTGTGCGCAGGCCCATCAACGCCTCTTCGCCCTGGGCGGCGGTGAGGTAACGGCCGTTCATCTGCCGCGCGCCCGTAACCTCGTCGCGGGGATGGGCGATACCGGCGCCGCTGGGCTCGGCCCCAAGCCCCATCACCATCGCTTGGACGATCAGGGGCAGGCCGGCTTCCTCGTCCTGGCCATTGGCCGCGCGCAGCATCCGGGCGCGGGGGTTGCTCCAGGCGCCGGCCAGCGCGCCAAGCGCGCCCATGAGTTGATCCCGCGGGTCTTGGGGAAAGCTTTCGCCCTCGTCCTCGATCAGGCGCAGGCAGGTGCGGGTCAGCTCTTCTAAGTTCTCGGCCGAAAGCTCGTCCTCGGTCTCGGCGCCGGCATATTTAATGGCGTCGAAAAGCGCATATTCGAACTCGTCGCCCTCGATGCCGAGCGCCCCCGCGCCGTAGGACTGGAGCAGCCGGCGATAGAGGCTTTGGGCCACGTGGCCGCCATAGAGCCGGGCCAGACCGGGCAGCGTGGTTTCGCAGACGCCGATATTCAGGATCGTGGGCGGGGCGCCGATCCCGCCGGGCGCCGAGCCCCGGACCGAGATCAGAAGCGGGTTCTGCGTATCGCCCAGCCGCGCGCCGGCCTTGGCTTCGAGCTCGGTCAACGCTGCCGCCAGCGCGTCCCCCGCGCCGGCCGGATCGGCGGTCATAGAGGCTGGAACCGCGAAGCCTGGGGGCACCGGCAGCCCCAACTCCGCCGCGCGGCTGAGCCATGCGGCCTTGGCGCCGAACGCCGCGGGATCCAGAGGCTGGGCCCCAGATCCAACCTTGGCCCCGATCCAACCGATTTCAGCGGCCCGCGTCATCGCGCCGTCATACTGTGCTTCTTCGCAGGTGCACAAGAGGTTGGGGTCACGCGATACTTGGCCGTCATTCGCAATCAGGTGCGGTTGAGACGTTTTCGATTGTGTCCAGAAACAAGGTCAATGAGTTGCCATCTCCGGTATCGTAGACAATCAATGATTTACCGCGCCAATGGGGGTAGGCCTCGAACGCATTGTCGAGTGCCTTGCGGATTGCGCCAAGGCGGTCGCGCTTGGCGCAAAGGCAGGTTTCGAGTTGTGTGCCGTCGGATGTGCAGGCGGTGATCGCCTCGGTTGTGTCCTCAACCGCTTGGTGGATTGCGAGCGCGTGAGCACGCTCTTGATCAGTCAGCGCCTCGATTTCACCCACGATGGTCGTCTCTGACGCGAGGACGAGCGCAAGGACGAGCGGCGCGAACAGCGTCATGACCCCTCGATCGCTTCCCAAATGGCGACCTGGCGCATCACGCCGCGAATGCGGTTGAGCAGGCACAGGCGGTTACGGCGCACGATCTGGTTTTCGGCATTGACCGTGACATGGTCGAAGAAGGCGTCGATCGCGGGCCGCAGCTTCGCCATCCCGGCCATCGCGGCAGCGAAGTCCTCGCCCGCCAGCGCCTCGGCGACGGCGGGCTCGCCGGCATCGAGGGCGGCGAAGAGGGCGCGTTCCTCGTCCTCTTCGGCGAACTTGTCCTCGGGCGTGCCGGAATATTCGACCCCGTCCTTCTTCTCCTCCGCCGCAACGATGTTCGAGGCGCGGCGATAGCCGGTCAGCAGGTTCGCGCCGTCTTCCGTGCCCAGGAACTCCTGAAGGGCTTTGACGCGGTTGACCAGCAGCACCAGGTCGTCCTGCCCGCCCAGATCGAAACAGGCTTGGATCACGTCGTGGCGAATGCCCTGGTCGCGCAGCGCGACCTTCAAACGGTCCGCGAGGAAGGAGAGCAAATCGTCACGCTGCGCCGGGATCGACGCTCGCAGGCGATCGAGCCAGCTGCCCTCGCCAACCTCGATCTCCTCGCCGTCGCCCTGCAGTTTTTCGACAACCGCATGGAGCGCGGCGCCAAAGACGCCGTGATCGGCGATCTCGTCGAGGAGATGATGGAGGATAAATAGCCGGCGCTCCTCGGCGGTATCCAGATTGTCGCGGATTTCATGCTTCAGCGATTGGCGGTCGATCAGCGGCGCAAGGTTGATACGCAGCCCATGGGTCAGAAGGATGCGGATCACCCCAAGCGAGGCGCGGCGCAACGCGAAGGGGTCCTTGCTGCCGGTCGGTTTCTCGTCGATCGCCCAGAACCCGGTCAGCATGTCGATCTTGTCGGCCAGCGCCACGGCGATGGACACCGGCTCGCTGGGAACGTCGTCGGATGGCCCCAGCGGCCGGTAGTGCGCCTCGCAGGCATTCGCCACTTCGTCCGGCAGGCCGGCGGCCTTGGCATAGTAGCCGCCCATGACCCCCTGAAGCTCGGGGAACTCGTAGACCATCTCGGAGGCCAGGTCCGCCTTGACCACCCGCGCGGCCTGTTCGGCTACGTCCGGGTCCGCCCCGACCTTCGGCGCGATCTCGCGGGCCAGCGCGGCGATCCGCTCGATCCGCTCGGCCTGGGTCCCCAGCTTGGCGTGGAAGACCACGTTTTCCAGGGGCGCCGACATGTCCTCCAGCGATTTTCGAAGGTCGTTCTCCCAGAAGAAGCGCGCATCGGCCAGGCGGGCGATCAGGACGCGTGCATTGCCCGCCAGGATGGTGGCGCCGTGGTCCGGGGTC
>Ga0224508_10000229_pt1 | contig 57736 bp, 52 predicted proteins | sample SF_Jan12_sed_USG_4_FD_170157 | JGI IMG/M metagenome (GOLD analysis project Ga0224508, IMG submission 170157) | Sediment microbial communities from San Francisco Bay, California, United States - SF_Jan12_sed_USGS_21 | ecosystem: Environmental > Aquatic > Marine > Sediment | place: USA... | reverse complement strand
ATTCCAGGGTCATTTCCCGCGCCCTGCGATAGATCGAAATCTGGGAATCCAGACCAACAAAGAGGTGGATGTTTATCTGCATTTGGACAATTCAACACAGAACCGCCTTGGTGTACCCCTTCCAGGGGGACGAGTCCGCGTGAATAAATTGGATCCGAGCGACGACACACTGGAGTTCATTGGCGAAGACACCATCGACCACACACCGAAAGACGAAGAGGTCATAGTTAAACTTGGAAACGCCTTCGACGTTATCGGTGAGCGCAAGCAGCTTGATTTCAGGACTGACAACCAGCGACGATGGATTGAAGAGGACATCGAAATCGAGATTCGCAATCGTAAACTCAAACCGGTCACAGTAACTATCAAAGAAAACCTTTATCGCTGGATCAACTGGCAGATCGATGAGGCGAGTCACGACTATGAAAAACAAGACGCCCGTACCATCCATTTCCCTGTACGTTTACCAGGGGATTCACAGACGACAGTTCGCTACACTGTGCGCTACACCTGGTAACAAGTGAAAGGCGAATCCATAACATAAAGGCGGGGCGGGAACGACATCCTTGTCGACTAAGCGACGTTCCCATCGTCTATTTGATAGCGCCAAGGTCCCTGCGCTAATCCGCCCCTACCCTCCATCCTCCCTAATAGAGGGCGCGACATCCGTGTCGCGTGTCCAGCCACTCCGTTGCGTGATGCAGTATGCTTGGCTAGTTTGTTCGATGCTGTGATTTTCCCCACACATTGTTTAAATTTCCCTACTCGACTCCCCTTACACCGATACGCAGTGCTGTGAAACAGATTTGGGATCCTCATCGCTACGCAACTCATGCGCGCTTTGTTTCTGAGTTGGGAGAGCCCGTGCTTGACTTGCTGGCGCCTCAACCGGGGGAGCGCATTCTCGATCTGGGGTGCGGCGACGGTGCACTCACACAAAAGCTTGCCGAAGAAAGATGCGATGTGGTGGGCATCGATTCCAGCTCAAAGCAGGTGGAGGCGGCCCGGGAAAGGGGATTGGACGCGCGCGTGATGGACGGCCAGTTTATACTGTTCGATCAAGAGTTCGATGCGGTTTTCAGCAATGCTGCATTGCATTGGCTAAGACAAGGGGATCGGGTGCTAGCGGGAGTATGGAGATCTCTCAAAGATCAGGGACGATTCGTCGCTGAGTTTGGCGGGGAGGGAAACGTTAAAAACATCGTCACAGCACTCGACAAGGCCTTAGCGCGACGTGGAATCGAGAGTAGCGCATGGAACCCGTGGTTCTTCCCAAACGTTACGCACTATAGCGAAATGTTAGATGCGCACGGCTTTATCCCCGACTATATTGAGCTCATCCCGCGACCCACGCCATTGCCTGGAGATATCGTTGACTGGCTGAAAGTCTTCGCCCAATCCTTTTTGGCTGCGGTGCCCGAGACCCAACGTGGGTCGCTGCTCCAAGAAGTACGAGAGACGTTGCGGCCACTGATCTTCGACGAAGAGCAAAAGGTGTGGGTAGTGGACTATATGCGGCTACGCTTTCGTGCTACCAAGCTCACTGACAGCTGCCCATCCTCACAACTATAGTGAGCCAGAAGATGAGAACAATCCTGATAGGCGTTTACACGCCAAAGAGACATCGGACTGATCAAACACTGCACTAATCACCGCAAGTGCATCCGCGCCCGCCTCAATCAACCCTGCACCATTCTCGTAGGTGATGCCACCGATGACTACAATGGGGATAGACAACTCCTTACGAGCCTGCCTCAATAGTCTAGACGTTGACCGTACTGCATTCGGCTTTACCGTAGAGGGGAAAAAGCTGCCAAAGGCAACGTATTGGGCACCGCGCCGCTCGGCGTCCCTCGCGAGCTCGATTCGGTTGTAACAGGACACGCCGATGATCATCGACTCCCCTACCACACGTCGAGCGGCTTCTATGGTTGCGTCGTTGTCCCCGATGTGCACACCGGCGGCTCCGACTTGCCGAGCTAGCTCAGGATCATCATTGACAATGAAACACTTGTCGAACTCTGCGCAAAGGCCTTGTAGTAGCTTAGCTTGGCGCAAGCGCTTGTTGTGATCTTCGGATTTGTCTCGGTACTGGATGAACTCAGCCCCGCCACTAAGAGCCTGCCTCGCTTTGGTCTCGAGCACTGCATCCTGCAGAATGCTGGTGTCGGCGATGACGTAAAGACCTCGTATTCTCATCACACTGGCATTTCATCCAAAACGGCCCTCGCCTGGGCTAGAATATAATGTGGTTGTGCCGCGGTGTACGCTTTATCCTCGATGTATTTTAAGGCAGTGATGGCCGTGGCAACAGTTATCGGGTGACAGCCGGGGGCGGACAGAATCTGCGGCGCCTGCGGGCTCCCCCATACGAATACACTTTGTCAAGAGGAACATATGGAATACAAAGTCTACATGTGTGTGATTTGCGGTTTCATATATGAAGAAGAAAAAGGTCTGCCTGATGAAGGGATTACCCCCGGCACGCGGTGGGAAGACGTACCCGATACCTGGACGTGTCCCGACTGTGGCGCGACCAAGGATGATTTCGAGATGGTGGAAGTATAAACACGTGGTCGTGCACTTTGCGGGTCACTAGACGCTAATCGGAAACACACCCACACCGCCGTTGACCCATCTCAGTCTAACTTCGCAAAATACTGCACTAGCTCCGTCTTGGTGAGTAAACACACCCCGGACTGAGCATCGGCCGTGGTTAACCAGGTAAAAGGAACGTTTGGGTATCGGCTTTCCACAGCCATCGCAGCCGACCCTGCCTCCACGATTAGTATGCCGTCGTCGGTGAGAAACCGATAGGCCTGATGGAAGATCTCAGCTACAGCGTCTAGACCGCTTTCGCCTGCCTCCATCGCCAGAGGCGGCTCGGCACGGTACTCGGGAGGAAGGGTACGCATGATCTCAGTGCAGACATAGGGTGGGTTGCTGACGATAAAGTCGAAATCACGGCACGGAATTGCGGTGAAGAAATTTGAACGTACCAAGTGAACGCGTTCTTCGAGTTGGTGCCGCTTTAGGTTGATCGCAGCCACCGCCAGGGCGTCCTGTGAGACATCACTCGCCCACACGTCGGCCGTGGGGAATGCCTTCGCCAGCGCGATTGCGATACACCCACTGCCGGTACAAAGGTCGAGCACGCGACCTACGCTTTTATTCTCAAACCAAGGACAAAACCTGTCGGGAATAAACTCTCCTAGGTATGAACGAGGCACAATGACTCGTTCATCCACATAGAAGCGCAGGCCCGCAAAGTGGGCCTCATTGATCAGGTAAGCAGTCGGCTTCCGCGACCGTATGCGCTCCTCAATCAGGGTTTTGAGCGTGGATGTCTGCGCCGGGCTTACTTCAATGTCCCAAGCAGTCTGCAGATCAACTGCCGACTTTTTCGCCACGCTCAGGACTAGCCACGCTGCCTCGTCAAAAGCGTTGTCCGTACCGTGACCGAAGCAGAGCTCATGCTGGGTCAAACGCCGGTCCGCCCACTGAACCAAATCACCGACCGTTGTCGTCATAGCTCCAGCGTGAGAGGTCGCCGCGTAACTCCTAGAGTGGTTGGAAGCGTATCCAGCGCTATTCGATCATCTTCAATAGTTGCGCCGGCTTGGGCTCGCCGGATGGGTACAAATCGTTAAGCAGACGTAATTGCACTTCCGGATATTTGTTAAGAGGGGAACGCTTAGCAAGCGCCTCGATGTTATCGGATGAGCTAGCCTTCACCACCGATATTCGAAGGCCTTTCGCATAACCACGATCCTCTTCGCTCAGCCGGTCAAAGCTTCTGGCAGTAGCTAAGAAATCGTCGTCATATTTGCTTAGATCTGTTCCCTTGGTAGCTCCGAAAAACATGAACGCTCTATCGCCGTCATAAAGCACTATTATCCGGGTGGCCTTATACCCAAACGGAGTCGTCATCTTGCCCACTCCCGTGCCTACTTTGAAGCCGTTGATGGTCATCTCCCGTGCCTGCTGTAGCTTCGATTGTTTCAGACGTTTTGATATGAACACCAGCGGTGATACCTGCCGATTACGATCTGTCATGGTCACCTGGAGTATTGCGTCGTTTTCCCGAGGGCTGGAGTCGACGCGGTCGGGGAGATTGTTAGTGCGCCAACCTTCAGGAAAGGCAAGCTTGAAATCCAACTCCTGATGATAGAAGTAACGCCCACGGCGCACACCTTGCGATGGACTGTCGCCGAACACCAAACCATCTATCTGGTCAATATATTCTTGGCGGCCCTGATAAGGTGAATCGCTTGCCTCCACTTTTCCTGCTTCTGCTATCACTTCTTGTAAACGTTGGTCATTATCGGGGTGAGTCGAAAACACCCCATGGTAGGTATTCGCCTCTCGACCCTCCTTCTCCGCTATCTCTTTCGCCGCCACCTCTTGATTCTTGAGCACACCGATCACTTCCAACATCGCTTGTGGGTCGTAGCCGCTGCGAGCGAGATACTGCGCTCCGAGACGGTCTGACTCGAGCTCATGCTTTCTACCGTAGCCACTCAAAAGTGACGTGCTTAATACGGAAAACAATGATCGTGCGCCCTGGCCCGCCAGCTCCGGCACCAAGATCGTGCCGATCGTGTAGCCGATCCCGGCGGCTTGCGCTGCCGAATACTGTCGCACGCCATGGCGCGCGGTGACATGCCCGATCTCGTGACCCAACACACCAGCGAGTTCGGCTTCAGAGTTTAAATAGGCCATTAATCCACGCGTGATGTAGATGTACCCGCCGGGAAGGGCGAACGCGTTTACATCAGGGGTATCCAACACCGTAAAGCGATAGATTAACCCCGGTCTGTGACTCTGTTCCGCCAGCCGCTGGCCCACGCGCTGAACATAATCGTTCAATTCTTTGTCATCATAAACACCGAAGCGTTTTTTGACGTCATCGTCGGCTTCTCTGCCGATCTTGAGTTCCTGTTCCTCGGACAGCATGACAAAGTTGCTTTTTCCGGTGACCGGATTGGTAGCGCAGCCAGACAACACGATCCCCAGCCCACAGACGACCAATGATACCAATCTAATTAACACGGCAACCTCCAATTACTCGCTAACTCACCATATCATACCGCGTTCACTAACGAAGAGAAGGATCTCCTAGTTACCTGCTCGCACGCTGCTCCCCCACTTCAGTGCCATCAGTCGTTCATCGCCGAAACGCCCCCACGGGAACCAACATCGCGCAGTGGGAGCGAATGCTATACATACCAAAAACAAAGCGCCCATTAGGCGCTTTAGAGGTGGGTCCATCGCACCTGTGCTTATTGCTTCATGCCATATTTCTTGCGGAACTTGCCAACTCGTCCGGCCGTGTCAACCATCTTCTGCTTGCCCGTATAGAACGGATGACAGGACGAACATATTTCCACGTGTAGCTCGCCCTTCAGAGTGGAACGAGTTGTGAATGTATTTCCGCACACACAGGTCACTTTGAGTTCATTGTACTCTGGATGTATGCCCGACTTCATTTGCGTAGCCTCTCAGTCGAAGGACTCTGCGGTCCGTTGAGTGGGCGGTGGATCATAAGCAACCCGTGGTCTCCTCGCAAGTCGCGCTAGCGATTCATGGACTGGAAGAACTCGGCATTATTCTTGGTCGCACGAAGCTTATCCAGGAGAAACTCAATGGCCTGGCTATCGTCCATAGGGTGCAATAGCTTACGCAGGAGCCATATCTTTTGGAGTTCGCTTTGCTCTGTCAGGAGTTCCTCCCGTCGAGTGGAAGATCTACTGATGATTATGGAGGGATAGACACGTTTTTCCGCAATTCTCCGATCGAGGTGAATCTCAAAGTTCCCAGTTCCTTTGAACTCTTCGTAGATTACATCGTCCATCTTGGAGCCGGTTTCAATCAACGCTGTCGCTAGTATCGTCAGGCTTCCACCTTCTTCGATATTACGTGCGGCCCCAAAAAATCGCTTGGGTCGCTGCAGCGCATTGGCGTCAACGCCGCCGGTGAGTACCTTACCTGAAGCGGGGGCGACTGTGTTGTAAGCGCGGGCGAGACGGGTAATCGAATCCAACAATATCACCACGTCCTTTTTATGTTCCACCAAACGTTTCGCCTTTTCGATCACCATCTCCGCCACCTGAACATGACGCGATGCCGGCTCGTCGAAGGTCGAAGAGATCACCTCTCCGCGCACTGAGCGCTGCATCTCGGTCACTTCCTCCGGACGCTCATCGATAAGCAACACCATCAAAATGCAGTCCGGATGATTTGCCGTAATAGACTGAGCGATCTGTTGCAACATCACCGTCTTTCCGCTCTTGGGTGAAGACACAATCAAGCCACGCTGCCCCTTACCGATGGGCGCAATCAGATCTATCACCCGGGCCGTCAGATCTTCTGCCGATCCATTCTCCCGCTCAAGACGGACGCGCTCATCTGGATGCAATGGTGTGAGATTCTCGAAAAGAATCTTATTCTTGGCCTCGTCCGGCGACTGGAAATTAATGCTCTCAACTTTGAGCAACGCGAAATAACGCTCGGAGTCTTTCGGAGGACGAATGAGACCTGCGACCGTGTCACCGGTGCGCAAGTTGAAGCGCCGGATCTGACTGGGTGAGACGTAAATATCGTCCGGACCAGCAAGATAAGAGGCATTCGCGGAGCGCAAAAATCCGAACCCATCTTGCAAAATTTCCACCACCCCTTCCCCCATGATGTCCTCGCCCTTGCGGGCTTGGGCCTTTAGGATGGCGAAGATTTGATCTTGTTTGCGCATGCGCCCCACGCCTTCCAGATCCATGGAGCGCGCGAGCTCTGCGAGGTCTGTTGGCGGTTTCTTCTTCAGTTCAGCAAGATTTAGAGACATAACGATTTGAGCTTGAGCGGGCAATCAGCACCGAGAGCGATCCCAGCACAACGCCACGGGGGTCTAAGAAAAATTATGTGCGGAATGTTAAGAAATCAGGAAAAGTTGCGATTCGTTAGCCCAGTTATGGGTATTCAAATGCGTTAATTATTATAGCACAAATAATTGCCTAGTCTGTTAAAGATTGCCATCGATGAAGGCAGTGAGCTGCGACTTCGATGCTGCTCCCACTTTCGTCGCCTCCACATTGCCGTTCTTGAAGAGCATCAGCGTGGGTATACCGCGTATGCCGTATTTTGGTGGCGTTGCCGGGTTTTCGTCTATATTTAGCTTCGCCACTCGCAGCTTTCCGGAATACTCTTCGGCGATCTCCTCCAGCACCGGTGCGATCATTTTGCACGGCCCACACCATTCCGCCCAGTAATCGATGAGCACTGGCTGAGAAGACTTTAACACCTCTTCCTCAAAAGAGTCGTCGCTAACATGTACAATATTTCCAGACATGGAATTCCGGGAGCCTTTAAAGTTTACCCGCTAAAGTAATTATAGCGTTATTATATCGTGCGGCGGTGTCTTACAGTTTGTATTTGAGCCTAATCATCATCCTATTTCAAGTCCATCTGGTGGCGAAATTCTGCTATGCTTAGAATCAGTTGTGCCACAAAAACATCTTACAAACCAAACGTTTAGCGAACTGAAGTTGGATCAGACCTTGCTCGACGGTCTGAGAGACGCGGATTTCGAGCGTTGCACCCCTATTCAAGCAGAGGCGCTACCACCCGCGCTAGCAGGCCGGGACGTCGCTGGGCAAGCCCAAACTGGAACGGGCAAAACCGCCGCTTTCTTGCTCGCGACATATCAGTATCTATTACGTCATCCGTGCAGTGCTTCACGCCAACCCACACAACCTAGGGCTTTCATACTAGCCCCCACCCGCGAGCTGGCGATCCAGATTCACCGGGACGCGGAGAATCTTGGCAAATATACAAACTATAAGCTGGGACTGGCCTATGGCGGCACCGCATACGAAAAACAAAGAGACTTGCTATCCCAAGGAGTGGACATACTAGTCGGTACACCGGGGCGACTAATCGACTACTTCAAGCAGCACATATTCGACCTCAAAGCCGTTCAAGTAGTTGTCCTGGATGAGGCGGACCGCATGTTTGACCTCGGTTTCATTCGCGACATTCGATACTTATTGCGGCGCTTGCCACCGCCAGACGAGCGTCTCAATCTTCTATTCTCGGCGACTCTGTCACACCGGGTGAGCGAGCTCGCTTATGAACACATGAACAATCCACAGATCGTCAAAATTGAATCCGACCGGATCCTTGTGGAAGGGGTACGGGAGTCGATCTACTACCCTGCAAACGAAGAGAAGATAAGACTACTGATTAGGCTACTGCAGAAAACAGAAGCAAGTCGCACACTGGTATTCGTCAACACCAAACACGCTGCGGAGGATGTCTTTCGTTGGCTTAAGGGCAATGACTACAGCGTTGCCGTCTTATCTGGCGATGTGCCACAGCTTAAACGAGAACGGCTTCTAGAGATGTTCAAGAGCGGCGGGATCTCTATTCTGGTGGCCACGGACCTCGCGGCCCGTGGGCTACATATCGAGAATGTCAGCCATGTTTTCAACTTCGATCTGCCGCAGGATTCAGAAGACTACGTGCATCGGGTCGGCCGCACGGCACGGGCCGGAACCAATGGAGACGCCGTCAGTTTCGCGTGTGAACGATACGCGTTTTCTTTGGCGGACATCGAGGAGTACATCGGCCATCCCATCCCCGTAAAAAAGATCACGGATGATTTGTTGGTGAGCCCTAAGCCACCTATCGCCCGGGAACAGTATCCTGATCGAGCCGACCGGGCACGCGGCAGATCAAAGCCCCAGGGCGCACGCCAGAAAACGCCAGCTAAATCCACGACTCAAAAGGGCAAACATGAAACCGATACTAAAAGCCCCTCGACACCAATTGCGAACGAGTCGACCACCATCGAGATCAACAGCGCAGAGCATGAGTCTTTCCCTCCAAAAAAGCGGTCGACCCGAGAGATCCCGGCAGTCGGCTGACACACATGTGGACTGCCGCCTCGGCGGCTAGTCGAGCTAGACTAGGATGGTGTTGTCGACTTGGGTGATCACGCACCCGCTCGCCACTCTAGTTTTTGTGGTTGTCCTGCTATGCGGATGTTCCACCGATAGCGACAGTCCAGAAGACCAAGTACGCGCGTTGATTGGGCGCGCACAGGCGGCTGCCGAAGCACAAGACACGAAGGTGTTGGAACAGATGGTAGCCGTTGACTACGCCGACGAGCGTGGTCAAGACAAGCGTGCCATAGCGGCGTTGATCCGTTACTACTTTTTGCAACATAAATCGATCCATTTGTTCACCAAAATCGAAGATCTCACCGTAGATAATTCAACTCGCAAAGCACACGCAACAGTCTATGCCGCAATGGCGGGACAGCGCATTGAGGGCAGCGACGCCCTCGCCCGCTTGCGCGCCGACCTACATCGATTCGAGTTGGATTTTGTCGAGAAGGACGATGGAAAATGGAAAGTACTCTGGGCCAGTTGGCGTCGAGCAACGGTTGATGATTTCCTATGAAATCAGGAGGGGTTTTCCCGGCTCATACAGAAGATCGACAAAATGAGTTGCCTTTGCATAACAACCGTTGTGCTAACCCGCCAAACCGAGGGTCGCGTATAGGCGCCGACGCAGCGACTCGAGACCAGAATCCACGTCGCTGCCAAGATGCACACATAGCACTCTACGGCTTCTATCCTGCAGAGCAGTAAAGTCCCCCAACGCCTGAGCTCTATGCAGAACGCCAAAGCTATAGGGCGCAGTAGGTATAGCAAGATCTTTATCTGGCGTACAAGTGAGTTGCAAAAACGCGCCGTTGTTCGGGCCGCCCTTATGGAGCTGACCGGTCGAATGCAAGTACCGGGGGCCATATCCAATGGTCGTTGCGACACATAGCTTTCGACCCACAGCTCGACGCAAGTCATGGAGACACTCATCGACGCTCGGCTCCTGCGCCAGGTAGGCCAAAATAGTGAAATAGTCGCCGGGTACAATACTCCGCACTAAGGCGGTGAGGCAGGACTCTATGGTGGCACAGCCGTCAAACATTGCTCCACTACCAAACGCCACCAACCACCGGTCCTGCGACAGCGGAGGTTCACTGAACAACTCCCCGGTGTTCTCCCACTGCACCAGCGCGCTACGCGTAGCCTCCTTGCTTTCTGCCACATTGGGTTCGTCGAAAGGATTAACCCGCAGCACCGCGCCGGCCACTGCTGTTGCAAACTCCCAGCGAAAAAACTCCGCCGCGGTATCATAACGGTCATTAACACACCACCTGACTACTGGATGACCCGCACGAGCCAAGGCATCCAACCCACCATCTCTACGCCGATCGGTGCCCGCTGAGACCGAGACAAACAATCGATCTTGTCCGTATACCTCCGGCGCCCCCAACGGTTCTGTATCAATAGGGACAATACTGACACCATCTTTGCCCAAGCTTTCCGCCACCAACTGCTCAATCCAGGCGCCCAAGGGACGCAGATCTGGTGAAAGGACCAGGGTCAACTTATCGCGCCCATGCTTGGCCAAAGTACCTAGCACGCTCCCCAGTTGATAAGCGGCATTGTTCAAACCTGACATCGACAGTGCCATTTCTTGTTGTGCTCGCTCTATAAACAGCTTCAGGTCGACACCCAACAGTGCGGCGGGCACCAGCCCAAAATAGCTCAGAGCCGAGTAACGTCCACCAATGTCAGCAAAGTTTAGAAATACGCGCCTATAACCCCGCTGCTCCGAAGACACTGCAAGCGCCTGACCCGGATCCGTGATAGACACGAATTGGCGGCCGGTGGCATCACCTTTTTGGGTGCGAATGCGCTCAAAGAAATATTGTTCAAGTGCGAGTGTCTCCGTGGTTGTGCCTGACTTACTGGCGATAATGAATAAGGTGCGATCAAAATCAACAAGCGCGCAGACCGAATGGATAGCTCTTGGTGATGTGGTGTCCACTACAAGCAGTTGAGGATGACCAGGTGCCGCTCCGAAGATCATGGCGAGCACTTCGGGTGCTAAGCTAGACCCTCCCATGCCGAGGAGCACCACCTGCGTAAATCCATCCCGCATTATCTGGTCGGTGAAGCTACGGAGGTCGCTTAATCGGTCGTACATCGTATCGGCCACATGGAGCCAGCCGAGCCGCTCTCGAATCTTCTCTTGCACTAAGGCCTCCGGCGACCAAAGAGAGGGATCTCGACTCCAAAGTCGCTGACACTGTTGCTTCACTTCATCTGAGAGGTACGCCGCCTCAACGGCGGCCCGATAATCCCCCAGAGAGAGTTGTGGTGTTCTTGGCGTTATATTCAATCTTGGCTTCCCCCTATACGTTTGGACGTTCTTCGGCGCGCCGGTAGTATCAACGCAGTCGCGGCAACCGTTAACCCGTTACAGGTAGGATACATAGCATCGGCAAGCTATGATACCGACGACTCATAACATCACGAAAGCAATCCCTATCTCGCTATCCAATAGCAATGCGCGATCTAAAACCGCACGGTGATACAAGCGTATTCGTGCTCGCTATCGCACTAAGCATCTTGATCTCGTCGTGGTGCGTATACACCGATAATGTCATTGACAACGATGGTGTTGTCTACCTGCACGCCGCACGCTTGTTGACTCAGGGTCACTGGGACGCGTTGCTTACTGTGGACAAATGGCCTTTCTACTCCTCGTTAATCGCCTTGGTCAGTGTCGGTATTCGGATTCCAGTCGACGTTTCGCTCTACATCCTGAACACCTTCTTGGCAATACTAATGGTCATATCATTTATGGCTGTCATCCGAAGCTTGGGTGCTAACCGCGCATCCTTGGTGACCGCTATGCTAGTGGCGTTGTTCTATCCGACCATAAACGAGTATCGCGCATCCGCTGGGCAAGATCTTGGCTACGTTTCCTTCTATTTGTTGTCCATAGTGTTCTTTATGCGCTACTCGCGATACCCAAGCGTATTTTTTGGGGTGGGATGGGTAGGTGCTTTAGCGGTGGCGACGATGTTCCGAGTCGAGGCAATAGCCTTTGTAGGATATTTTCTACTGTTTCTGCACCGAGGCAGGCTTATATCCTCAGCGAAAGGAGTGATCTCCACGACGTTGGCTCTGGGTTTTTTCGCCGCAACAGTTGCAGCGTTAGTGTGGTGGACCTGGTCACCGGCCGTCGATGATGGCAACGTAATTCCTTCGGTTCCCGAGGCCCTCAAAATTGCTTGGGGTCAGTTGATCAACGAACTTTCGGATAAGGTAGACGCAATAGAAAGGGATTTGCTGGGACGATTCTCAGGCCAATATGCACAAGCTGTCCTGATACTTGCATTGGTCGTAATCGTAGTCGTGGAAACAGTCTCCAAGCTCACTCCTACGCATGTCTTACTTGTCGGATACTCGCTGCATCGTAGAATTGTATTTCCTGACGCTAGGTCGAAGTGCTTTTGGTACGGTTTGGTCTTATGCAATCTATACATCGCAAGTGTGGTAGTGGTAGTTGACTTGTTCTCCACAGAACGCTATTCCGCAGCCTTGCCACTCACGCTACTCATTGCGGCGCCGTTCGGCCTCGCCCACCTCTATGACGGATGGCGAGCCAAGAATGGGTATAAGTCGAAGGGAAACTGGATGTTTGCCACGGTGTTGCTGTTGTTTATGGCCACTGGCTTCAAAAGCTTGGATACGATTAGCTCGCGGGGATACATCAAGGAGGCTGGTTTGTGGCTGAAACACAATACTCAAGCCCAGGCGTCCGTTCTTAGCAATACCAGTGTGATTAATTTCTATGCGGACAAGCCCATCGACTCCAAGTCTTCCAGCGACTCGTGGAATGAGATAGTCAAGCTAATCCGAAATGGTGAGTGGCGGCGCTATGATGTTTTAGCGGTTCATCTCAAACACGGGTACCGCTATCGAGAACCGCGTCTTCTTGAATTACTCAAGCGTAAGCCAATAAAGGTCTTTGAAGGTCCTAAAGGCAGTCGTGTGCTGCTGTTTAACAGCATCGGTACCATAACATTGGAATAATCACCAGCAACGCGGCAAACTCACAGCAGATCAAGGACCCGTAAGTCGGGCGCGAAACAACTCCTCTATGGCTGGCATCTCTGACCAATTTCGCAAAAAGCGCTCCTTATCCCGTTCAAATGCCCGCTGAAAGGCGAATGTCGAGCGATGGCTGTGCATCCCGTCGAGGTCAATCAATATTGGACAACCCTCTTGGATAATGATGTTGGTAGCCTTAAGATCTCCGTGCGACATGCGACACTTGGCTAGCGTCTGGAAGACAGTCACCAGACCCGTCGTTACCTTGGAGAGGAGTTCATCGTTTTTGTTTGACTGAAAGAAGCTTAGACATACCTCTCCCTGGACATATTCTGTAATCAGATAGGAACGCCTGCGTACAGGTCCGAATCGCTGTTCGATGAACCCCACAGGCCTTGGTGTCTCAACCCCAATATTCAGCAAATCGTGTGCGTTACGCCAACAGATGCTGGCGCGAGATCGGCGCAGGCTGCGCCTAATTGCGTGTCCAATCCCCCTAGTGTTGTAGCGTTTGATTACCAGCGTGCGGCTGTCGATCTCGGCGAGCCCAACGGTGGACGCACGATCAGTCTTCAAGATGCTCCCACCGCGATCCAAAAGATATCGATCCGGGTCGTCCAACAACTCCTTCAATTGATCGGATGAATCACGGACATCATAGACTACTACTCGGGTGAAATTCTTGCGGCGAATTGTCTCCGGCTCACCGTGCATAGCGGTCCGGTTCGTTACTATTGTCCAAACGAGCTACTTATTGTCGTTCTCGCCTTTTGCACGATGTTTCGCTGCGCTCTGCGCTGCTCTGCCGCGTATAAGTTAAGACCGCGCGTTCGTACACGCTTCCAGAATCGTTTCTCCGTTGCGAGAATCTCACGCAAAGGCTTGCCGCGGTAAGCGCACATGAAACGGAACAAATCCCGTCGAGTCAACCCGATATCCATGGTTGAGTAGTACAAGCCTGATACGTCCTTCACCAACCAACGTGTAGGCGTTTGCCCTCGCAATTGCATGCGATGCAAATCGATCAGATACAACTTGCTGCGCTCGGGTTCTGGCGAATCGAAACTTGGTTCGGTTGACAGTAGAAAGTGACACAGATAGAAGTCTCGATGATTAGCGCCATTACTGTGAATTTGCCGGGCGATCTCAGCAACCTTGCCAATAACCCACCGCTTAAACTCCACCTGAGCAGGGGTTCGGGGTGGTCGCCGCCTCCACTGCGCACAATAATCCTCCAGACTTACCGTCCTGGACAACTCTTCTGTGATGATAAAAGATCGTCGCCGAGCGGGGTTTTTCCCGCTGACACCGTATCCTGCCACATGCATCGTATCGATGTTCAAACGCTGCAAGCGGTGAATGCCATGCCATTCGTTTTCGGCCCCAAGAACTGGGGGGCGAAAATACAGCAGGTTCTTCATTATTTCCTTCCAGCCTACCCCGGTGTGTGCTTTTAGAAAATAGGCCTTTCCCCCGCGAACAAACCGTAGCGTCCGTCGACCTGGTGCTTCTCTGTAGACCTCGCCCGTGATCGACATCAGGTCCTCAAATTTGTCTCCACCATTCACTTGCTGTTGAAACTCACCAGTCAAGTACATGGTGGTGATGTCACCGCGCCGCTGCTGAGCGACATGATTGTGCTTATCAGAAGCCTTGGCCTGCGCCCATTGCTCGATCACCTCTACTGCACTCTCTGGCATCGCGTAGAGCTCTGGCTTGCATCCGTAATCAAGTCCGTTACGGGACCAGGCCTCCCACTCAGAAGAGGCGAGCATTTCCACCAACTCCTTATCAAGTGCATCTTGTGAAAACGGAGAGCTCAGCACTCGACCCGCATTAGCTCGCTCGATATGCGGCGCATAACCGCAAACGTCCGTGGCCAGCACAGGCAGCCCGGAGGTGATCGCTTCAAGCAATACTGTACCGGTGTTCTCGCTATACGCAGGATGAATCAGTAAATCACCGGCTCTCAGAAGTTCCGGAATATCAGATCGACCACCCAGAAACCTGACGTTTGCGGCGACCCCTAAGCGTCTGGCATAGCGCCGAAACAAAGCAGCGTGATCTTGTCCGACTACAAGCAAGTGCGCGCGATCACGCATATGCCGCGGTAGCGATGCCAATGCGCTGATTGCGCGGTCCAGACCTTTTGTCTTGAAACCAGAGCCGACGAACAGCAGCACGTAGTCGTTGCGATCGACGCCCAGTGCCTGACGCATCTTCAAACGAGTTTGATCGCACCTGCCGCTACGCCGCCGGCATCGATCCAAGGTTGGCGGCAACAGGAAAAACCGGCGATCTGGTGTACCGTAGTACTGTTGATAAACCGTCTTCTCCCGCTCCGACAACGACAGGATCCCCGTTGTACTTTTGTGGCTGAATACCGCTCTTTCGAAGCTGCAAAAGTGGTGGTAACGCGGCGTCAATCGGTACAGTAGGCTATGCCTCGGCGCCGTTCGACCCACATAGCAATAATCAGCGCCGTAGTAGATGTCCAAACTAGGCATCTTGTTAAAACCTACTACAGCGTCGTATGCATCTTGTTCCAGAATGGACTGTAGTTTTCTATAGAAAGCGGCGTTTTGCGCGTGGTTCATCCAGCGACGCACCGGTAACAAATGAATATTCACACTATCAGGGCGCTCACCCTGCCATTCGGTGGCGAACACCGTAAGATCGTGACCACGCTCCTGGCAGGACAACACAATGCGCAGAAAATCTCGGGACAACCCGCTATAGGGGAAATACTTGTATAGACAGAAAGCGAATTTCATGTAATCAGGCTGTCCCTAACAGTGTAATTGATCCCAATCTAAAAGCATGACGAACATCATAGCACCGAATGGGTGCGCACCGAGCAATGCTCGCGACTCGGGGTGAGCTCACTACTCGATTCTCGTATTCTTTGATCGGTAAAGTCCGCCTAATATACCCAAACCACACCCCAGACGTCCCCGCCGTGCTACGGGCAGAGTTCATCGACCGCGGCCAGCACTTGGCCTGGCGACAAGTCACGCAAGCACTTCAAGTGACCCAGAGGACACTCCCGTTTGTAGCAGGGGCTGCACGATAACCCTAGAGATAGCACTTTGGCCTTATCGCTGATGGGCGGGGTATGACTGGCGTTGGAGGACCCGTACAACGCGACAATCTTGCGACCTAGCGCCGCGGCCACATGCATCAGGCCAGAATCATTAGTAACCACCACATCGGCGATAGACATTAAGTCGATGGCCTCATCCAGTTTGGTACGCCCAGCGAGATCTACACAGCGATTTCCTGTGAGGCGATCAATCTCACTGCTTACCGGTGCATCCTTGCGTGAGCCATAGAGCCAGACAGCCCACCCTTGGTCCAATTTCCGCTTGGCAATGTCCACGAAATGTTCCGCCGGCCAGCGCTTCGCAGGCCCGTACTCCGCACCGGGACAAAGGGCCATCACCCTACCCTTGGGGCGTTGCAACGCCAACTTTCCTAATGCGTATTCCAGTCCTCCTTTAGGCACCTCAAGCCTGGGCACGGGAAAATCCGTATGCACTGGTTGATCTGAATCCCTCGCAAGAGCGACAAAGCGCTGTACTGTCATCGGCGCCCGCGCTCGATCGAGCCGGCGCATGTCATTGAGTAATCCCCAGCGCATCTCTCCGCGATAGCCAGTACGTCGTGGAATGCCAGCAAAGTATGGAATAAGCGCCGATTTGAGGGAGTTCGGCAAAATGATGCTGTGCGTATAGCGCTTCGCCGCGAGGCTACGACCCAAACGGTACCGATCAGAGAGACGCAGCTCACCGTGCCCCAAAGGTAAAGAAATGGCATCCGCCACCTCGGGCATACGTGCCGTTAAAGGTCGAGTCCACTCTGGAGCAAGCACATCGATATGGGCAGCCGGATGTTCCGCCTTGACAGTCTTGAATAGACTCTGGGCCATCACCATGTCCCCAACCCACGACGGACCCACTATCAGCACCCGACCGTTGCGGTTTAGTGCCGTATCGACAGTAGTCTCTCCTGAACCAATCCCACCGTCAGGTACCTCACCGATATTCACTTCTTGAGAACGTACACCGTGCCACAGTAAGGACAACGTTCCTCTCCAGTGTCCTCGATGGGCAGATACACCCGTGGGTGAGAGTTCCATAAGGTCGTGCCTGGTAACGGACAATGCAGTGGCAGATCGTCGGCAGTTACTTCGTGCTGTCGATATGCATTCGGAGTGCGATCACCCCCGTTTGCATCTCCAGCAGAGTTTTGCTCACTCATATGATAATCCTCATGCCATTTACAACCCCAACGGCGTCCATTAGCGAACCAAAGCCAGCCACTCTGGGTGCTGGTTTCTCCTGCCATGCACTTGGTCGAAATACGCGGCTTGCAATTTCTCAGTAATGGGACCGCGCGTGCCAGTGCCAATGGCACGCCCATCCAGCTCACGAATCGGGGTGACCTCGGCGGCAGTGCCTGTAAAAAAGGCCTCGTCAGCGATATAGACCTCGTCCCGAGTGATGCGTTTCTCAACGAGTTCGATATTCATCTCGTTGAGAAGTTGAACAGTGGTATCCCGGGTAATTCCTTCTAAGGCAGAAGTGAGATCAGGGGTAAATACCTTGCCATTCCGCACGATGAATATGTTCTCCCCGGACCCTTCCATCACATAACCCTCTGCATCCAGCAACAGTGCTTCATCATAACCACAAGACAAAGCTTCTTGCAGAGCAAGTATTGAGTTGATGTAGTGACCACAGGCCTTTGCTCGACACATGGAGATGTTCACGTGAAGACGGGTGTATGAAGAGGTCCTCACGCGGATACCACGTTGCATGCCTTCCTCGCCGAGGTAGGCTCCCCACTCCCATGCAGCGATCATCACATGTGTCGACAGATTATCGGCACGCAACCCCATGCCTTCAGAGCCGTAGAAGACAATCGGACGAATATAGGCTGTTTCCAGTCCATTCTCCCGCACCACGGTTCGTTGCGCTTGGTTGAGGGCATCTTTGTCAAACGGAACACTCATATTGAGAATGTGAGCAGAACGGAACAGCCGGTCGGTGTGATCTTCGAGACGAAAGATTGCTGTGCCGCTGTCGGTCTTGTAGGCACGTACGCCTTCGAATACACCCAGCCCATAGTGCAAAGTATGAGTCAACACATGCACAGTTGCCTCACGCCAAGGTACTAACTCACCATCACTCCAAATGACTCCATCGCGGTCCGCGTAAGACATTTCAACTAACTCCCGTCCGGTATTACTTTGATTTTCACGTTTTCCCCGTACATCCAAAGCTTTCGCGCGCACTAGCCATTGAACGTGTTATCCCATGCCTGCGCTATCTCGTGGCGTAGTTTCGCGAACTCACCGTGTTCGACCAAAACTGATTGATCGGCGAGTTGAAGGTGATGCTCGGCAGCGAGATAACGACGATAGATATCACGCACCGTCCTCATTGTCCGCTCGCTCAGAACACCGACTTCCGCGAGTGCTTCCAGTAGTTTTATCGTGCTTCTGTAGCGCGTTATTTCCGGGTGATCAGCGGCCCTAAGTAGCACGTAATATTGAACTATAAACTCGATATCAACAATACCTCCGTGGTCATGCTTAACATCAAAACCTTCTACTCGAGATACGTGCGAGGACATCATCTTCGATCGCATCTCAGCCACATCTTTGCGTAGAGTCTCCGGGTCGCGGTGCTGACACAGTATGCTGCGTCTTATTTGTTCAAACTGCCTGCCTAAGCTGTCATCCCCGGTCACAGCCCGAGCACGCACCAGCGCCTGATGCTCCCAGGTCCAAGCGCGCTCCAGCTGATAACTTTGGAACGCCTCCACAGCGGTGACCAGTGGGCCTGAACGGCCACTGGGACGCAAACGCATATCGATTTCGTACAGGCTACCGGCCGCCGTGCGGGTGGTAAGGACGTGCACCAACCGCTGTCCTAGACGCACCGCGTACTGGCTGTCTGGTATCGTCCTCAAGGTGTCCGATCGGCGGTCAGCAATCGCATCGGTATCATAAAGAAAAATGAGGTCGAGGTCGGAATTGTAGCCGAGCTCCTCGCTACCCAGCTTCCCATAGGCGATCACTGCGAAACCCGGTTCCTCAAGTGTAAGTGTTTGGCCTGCCTTTTTGTCGGCAAGTTTTGAGTCCAAGCTTCTGTGCGCCACCGCTAAAGAATACTTAAGTGCGGCATCTGCGACCGCACTGAGCTGAGCCGCAACTTGCTGCGCATCGATTCTTTCCGCCAAATCTGCGGCTGCCACCCGCAGCACGTGTCCGTGGCGAACTTCGCGTAGGATATCCATCTGCGCTTCCAAATCGTCAGGGGGGGTTTGGTTAAGATGTCTTGCAAATTCGCTGGCTAGTTCCTCGGGCGCGGCAGGTTGGTAAGAGGAGGCCGGATACAGCAGTTCATCTAGCAGCAGCGGATGTTGACAGATCCACGAGCTGACCCATGGACTGACGCACGCGAGCTTCACTAGCTGATCCAACACCATGGGGTTTTCGGCGAGTAGAGCCAGGTATGCCGCGCGACGACCGATGGAATGCAACAGATCAATAAGACGAGTAAGGGCGATCATCGGATCACTACTGAGTCCCACCGCGACAATCAGACGAGGCATGAGTCGATCCAATCTCTCACGCGCCCAGGTCGAGTACGCCCGGTACATTGGTCCTGTGCGTAAACGGTGTAACAGCCCCGCCGCGGCCTGTGGATCTGCGAAGCCAACACGCCTAAGGGCCTCGTTGGCGAGCTGCGGATCGCCTGCATCCAGCCAAAACTCCGTCAAGGCCTGTTCCTGAGGATGAGATCGTGTGTGTTCAGGGATCGCGAACACCTCCTCAAACTGTCTATGAACCCCGGCCATGACCGCATTTAAGGCAGCGCGAAAAGAGTGCCAGTCGTCGTGGCCGACTGCATAGGCGAGTCGCTGTTGCTCGATAGAATCGCTGGGAAGCGTATGGTTCTGCTCGTCTGCGACCATCTGTAAACGATGCTCTACCGCACGCAGGTACTGGTAAGCCTCAGCGAGTTGCGTTGTTTTGTGCTCGCTCAGAATCCGTAATTCGGCCAAGCGACTAAGTGCCTGGCAAAGTCGTGGAGTTTGTAACAAGCGTTCGCGCCCACCACGGGTTAGCTGAAAACTCTGAGCAATAAACTCGATCTCTCGAATACCACCGGACCCCACCTTGATGTTATTTGCGATCCCCTTGCGCTTGATTTCTGCCTCGATCAGGGCCTTCATGGAGCGGATCGACTCGAAGGCGCCGTAGTCCAGGTACTTTCTATAAACAAAAGGCCTAAGTCGAGCGAGCAACTCCTCCCCAGCCTCGGTATCACCAGCGTTCGCTCGAGCCTTTATTAAGGCATAGCGCTCCCAGTCACGGCCGTGGGTCTGGTAATAGTGCTCCATGGCATCAAAAGAGAGCGCCAACGGACCACTTTCGCCATTGGGTCGAAGGCGCAAATCCATACGAAAAACAAAGCCATCCTCGGTGGTCTCATCGATCACCTTAATGACTCGACGCGCGAGACGTGTGAAGAATTCGTGATTACTGATCGACGGTTTCCCGGTAGTGCGTCCCTCGTCGGCATAGGCAAACATTAAGTCCACGTCGGATGAAAAGTTAAGTTCACCTCCGCCTAGCTTGCCCAACGCGATCACAGATAGTTGCACGGCCGACCGAATATCTGCTCCTATCGGAACACCCCAGGACTCAACGGCCTCGCGATAGAGATGGTCGAGTGCGAGCTGAAGACACGCATCGGCCAGTTCTGTCATGGTGGCCATGACCTCATGCAAATTCGCGTCGCCCGATAGATCGCGCCAAGCCAGCCGGACCATCTCGCAGCGGCGAAACATCCTGATCCGACTCATCAGGTCGTGATCGCCGCCGATGGCGCTCAACACACCGCTGGCTTTTTTTGTTACTGTGCCGGGAAGTTGAGGTCGAGTCAGATCGCCGCTTTGTACTAAATCAGCAAGTAGTTCAGGATGACGGATGCAACTATTAGCGACAAATTCACTGCACGCCCATACACGCGGCAACTGTGAAAGCCACTGTGGGGTCGGGTCCGACGTGGGCTCGAATTCCGGAGTCGCCGCGATAAAATCTCGCCAACGAGTCAGAAGCCGTGGGCGAAGTGGCTCCGGTACTTCGCTTATCCAAGGGGAGAGAGACTGTTCACCCAGCATTTGACTCGTAGTCACCGTCGCCTTAACTGTTAGGGCTTGATATTGTTGCCACCCAAAGCACCTCGGGGTTAAATCAGATGATACCGTTAATCCAAAAAAATATTGAACAATATGCGGCGGAACATTCGATGTCGCCGTCACCTTTGCTGCAGGAATTGGAGTCTTATACCCGTGCTCAGTGCAAAGATTGGGAAATGTTAATCGGTGGACTCGAAGGCGCGTTGTTGAAAATGATGATTCGGCTGAGCGGCGCGCGACGGGTATTGGAGATCGGTTTGTTTACAGGATACTCCGCGCTAACTATGGCCGAAGCCATGCCAGAGGATGGAGAGATTATCAGCTGCGACATTAATAAAGACACTACTGAGACGGCGCGATCGTTCCTTGCAAGATCACCCCATGGCCATAAGGTGAAGATCAAGATCGCTCCCGCCTTGGAAACTATCGCATCACTCTCGGGTCCATTTGATCTCGTGTTTATCGATGCAGATAAGGAAAACTACCGTGCCTATTATGACGCAGTGATTCCTTTGCTTAGAGCGGGTGGTTTGCTAATGGCGGACAACGTCCTTTGGTCTGGCAAGGTGCTTGAACCCAAAGAGCAGACAGACCATGCGTTGGTCCGGTTTAATGACCGAGTTCATAATGACGAGCGGGTTGATCACGTGTTGCTTACCGTGCGCGACGGCGTAATGCTTGCGATGAAGAAACCCTAAGCTAAGACAACATTCTATGTAGGCCAAAAAAAGCCCCGCGAAGGCGGGGCTTTCGCTGGGACATGCGGTGATGTTACATCATGCCGTCCATGCCACCCATGCCACCCATGCCACCCGGAGGCATTGCAAGCTCTTTCTTGTCCTCGGGGTGCTCTGCCACCATTGCCTCGGTGGTGATCATCAGACCCGCGATAGATGAGGCGTTCTGCAATGCGGTGCGTGCAACTTTAGTGGGATCCAAGATACCCATCTTGATCATGTCGCCGTATTCGCCCTTTGCGGCGTCATAGCCGTAATTGCCGTCCTTTTCACGCACTTTGTTCAGTACCACCGAGGATTCCTCCCCGCAGTTGGCCACGATCTGACGCAGCGGCTCTTCCAGCGCACGGCGTACGATGGCGATTCCCATATCTTGGTCATGATTGTCGCCTTTGAGCTTCTCCAGGCTGGAGATGCAGCGCACTAGCGCAACGCCACCACCCGGGACCACGCCTTCTTCCACTGCCGCGCGGGTGGCGTGAAGGGCGTCCTCAACACGCGCCTTCTTCTCCTTCATCTCGATTTCCGTAGCGGCGCCAACCTTGATCACCGCCACACCGCCAGCGAGCTTGGCGACGCGCTCTTGCATCTTTTCCTTGTCATAGTCCGAAGTGGACTCCTCGATTTGCGCACGTACCTGATTGACACGCGCCTCAATATCTTTCTTGGCGCCGGCACCATCAATGATGGTGGTGTTCTCCTTGGACACCTGGACACGCTTAGCAGTGCCCATGTCGTCCAATGAGCATTTCTCGAGGCTCATGCCTACTTCTTCGGAAATGACTTGGCCACCGGTGAGGATGGCAATATCTTGCAGCATGGCTTTGCGCCTGTCACCGAAACCCGGTGCCTTTACGGCGCATACCTTGACGATGCCGCGGATGGTATTGACGACGACCGTAGCAAGGGCTTCACCGTCAACATCCTCGGCGATTATCAGAAGCGGTCTGCTCGCCTTGGCTACAGTCTCCAGCACCGGCAACAAATCACGAATGTTGGAAATCTTCTTGTCGTGGATCAGGATGGAGGGATTTTCGAGATCCACACTCATGTTGTCCTGGTTGTTGATGAAGTATGGAGAAAGATACCCACGATCGAATTGCATGCCTTCAACGATGTCCAACTCGTTCTCTAGGCCAGATCCCTCTTCCACGGTGATCACTCCTTCCTTACCGACCTTTTCCATGGCCTCAGCGATAATCTTGCCGACGACTTCATCAGCGTTCGCGGAAACTGTGCCGACCTGGGCGATCTCTTTGTGGTCAGAACAAGGTCTTGACAACCCTTTTAGCGAGTCCACCGCAATGACGATGGCCTGGTCGATACCACGCTTCAAATCCATGGGGTTCATGCCCGCTGCAACGGCCTTAAGGCCTTCCTTCAACATGGACTGCGCCAACACGGTTGCTGTGGTGGTGCCATCACCGGCCACATCAGAGGTCTTGGAAGCGACTTCCTTCACCATCTGGGCACCCATGTTCTCAAATTTGTCCTTAAGCTCGATCTCCTTAGCAACGGACACACCGTCTTTGGTGACGGTCGGAGCGCCAAACGACTTGTCCAGCACTACGTTGCGCCCCTTGGGACCAAGGGTAACCCTTACGGCGTCGGCTAAGATGTTCACCCCACGTAGCTTACGCGCACGCGCGGTTTCGCCGAAAATTACGTCTTTAGCTGCCATGACTAAACAATCCTCTCTAGCTTTGAATTTTCAGGTTGGGTTAAGTGTCTGACTCTGCAAGGGCTCACTCAATGACGCCCATGATGTCATCTTCGCGCATCACTAGCAGGTCTTCACCTTCTACTTTTACTTCGGTGCCGGAGTACTTCCCGAAAAGCACCTTGTCTCCAGCCTTGACGTCTAACGGCCGGATTTCACCGTTCTCCTGTACTTTCCCATTACCCGCCGCAATTATTTCGCCTTTCATAGGCTTCTCGGCAGCGGTATCGGGGATGACAATACCACCGGGGCTGGTACGGTCGTCTTCGAGGCGACGTACGATCACTCGGTCGTGAAGCGGACGAATCTTCATTCGCTCGGTCTCCTTCTATAAAATGTTGGGTGATATCAATTGGACGGAGTTGTTAGCACTCGTCCTTGGTGAGTGCTAATAATATAGATCAGCGGCCAAATGTCAAGTATCCGGGTCAATCAGTCATCCAACCGTCGGAATTCGCCATCCATGGTGCGTTTATCGTGGCTGGAGGAACGGGCAGGAGTGGCCCCAGGCAGGTCGCCGCTCACCCAGTGTCGCAGCGCATGACCAATCACCCTGCGGCGTAGCGGCGGTGTCAGACAGGCGAAGCCGAGGGCATCTGTGACGAATCCCGGAGTCAACAACAAGGCGCCAGCGACCAATAAGACTAAACCCTCCAATAGCTCCATAGCCGGCATTTGTTGGCGCTGTATACTCTGCTGGACCCGCAGATAGGTCGAGAATCCCTGAGCCCTGACCAGAAACGCCCCAAGGACGGCGGTAAACACCACCAGGAAAATAGTCCAGCCTGCACCGATAGCGCCGCCGACTTTTAGCAACACATAGATTTCAACCAGTGGTACCAGCAGGAATGCAGCTAACAGCAGTGGAAATATTCTCATTGGCGATCTCGACCGGTGTTCAGGCCGACAGATAATATAGGCAGCCTGTTGAAAAAGTCTCAGACGAGTGCAAGACGAGGCAAACAGCGGCGAATGCCGCTCCCGCCCATCCCTGGGCTCCACGGCATTTGGACATCCTGTCCAACAACCGCAGTATACAGATAGTTTGCCACATCGCGGCCCCGCATTTTGGGCCGATGGTTAACGCAGTATCGTGCCGCATGAGGGTTTTTCAACAGGCTGTAGGGATATACTGACAATATCGAGTCGGTTAGAGGCAATGCAACCCCTATGTGGAGGGGAATCCTTGAAGACATGAGTCTATCCTTCACTTCAAAGATACTTTGGGGCAACATGGACAAAACCGCATCCAATGGTAATCCCACGGGTTGGCAGATCATATTCACCAACTGCCCCACGCTGGATAACGCGCAGAGAATTGCAAGGGCATTGGTGACCGAGGGTCACGCGGGCGCTGTGAACGTCCTGCCTGAAGTCAGGTCTACCTACAAATGGCAGGGAAAACTACATAGCGCTCAAGAGCGTCTGGTCGTCATTAAGGCGCGCACCAAGAAATACTCGCAAATTGAACAACGCATCCGCGCACACCCCTACGAACTTCCAGCCATTGTGGCGGTCCCAATTGCCGCAGGGTTAGAGGAATATCTGGAGTGGCTTTCATGCCAAGACTGAGCAGAGCAGCGGCAATGAGTTTATTGAGCCTGGTAGTCGCCGGACTCAGCCCGAATGCCTTGACTGCTCAGCAAGACACCTTGCCTGATGTAGCCAGCCTGCAGCAAGCAGATAACCTAATGGATGCAGCGGATGCATTTGCGTTTTCTGCCACGATGGTTTCTGCGGATCAGATACAGGCGCGCTGGGAGATTGCGCAGGGGTATTACATGTACCGAGATCGCTACCAGTTTGAGATCGCGGGCCAGGGTTTGTCCATAGGAGAGGTCACCTGGCCGGCTGCGGAAGTAAAGCACGACGAGTTCTTCGGTGAAACGGCTACATATGAAGGGACACTAAGCGTCATTCTCCCGGTGGTTGGTGCCGCGACTGAGCAAACGGATTTCGTGGTACACGCCAGCGGCCAAGGATGCAATGAGCCCGTGGGTGTGTGCTACCCCCCAATCACACACACCGTCGCACTCTCAATGCAGGGGCTGCAACCAGTCGCAAGTCAGCTCAGCGCCGATGTGCAGCGCTTCGACTCACTCGCCTCTTTACAGGAGTTGTTGGGGGGATCCACTAATCAAGATTTCCTGGACGTGGATGAGGCGTTCAAGGTCACCGTTGGGATTGACGGTACCAATACCCTACTAGCGCGGATCACCGTCGCAGACGGCTACTATCTATATCGGGACAAGACAAAGTTCGAGAGCAACACACCGGGTGTGACGGTGTTGGACTTCACCCTCCCGGATGGGGTAGAGAAGCACGACGACTACTTCGGCACAAGCCAAGTGTACATCGAAGACACCTCGGTAACACTACCCCTAGCAAGCTCGGAGTCGGCGGGCGGGCGCTTGAGCGTTTCTGCAACCTACCAGGGGTGCGCCGAGCAAGGAATCTGCTACCCACCGGTCAACAAGGTTATTGATGTAATCCTGCCCATTGCACAGGCTGCTGGATCGGCTAACAGCGATAGCGGGGGTGACTCGACAACTCAGAGTTTTTGGCCCTATGTGTTGGCTGCATTTGGTATCGGCTTAGCGCTGACCTTCACACCCTGTGTGCTTCCTATGATTCCCATCTTATCTAGCATCATCGCAGGCCGTGGGGAAACACTGAGCAAGCGCCGAGGCGGCCTACTTGCCAGTGCCTATGTGCTCGGTACTGCGGTGACTTATTCAGCAGTAGGCGCAGTGGCGGGTGCCACTGGCGACCAACTGCAAGCGTACTTTCAGAACCCCTGGGCGATCGGAACCGCTAGCGCCATGCTGGCTTTAATGGCGCTTTCGATGTTCGGACTGTATGACATACAGGTGCCCTCATTTATACAGTCGCGTCTTGCACAAAAGACTCAACGGATCGGTGGTGGCGCCTTGGCGGGGACATTCGTCATCGGGATGATGGCGGCTTTAATTGTCGGAGCTTGCGTGTCACCGCTTCTGATCTCCGCTCTGGGCGTCGCTATCGCTAAAGCCGATCCCTATCTGGGTGCGATGATCATGTTTTCGATGGCATTGGGCATGGGCGTGATCCTAATTGCCGTAGGTATAGGTGCGGGATTTTTGCTGCCTAAGGCCGGACCGTGGCTGACCTACGTTAAGCAGGCCTTCGGTGTCCTGCTACTAGCCGTTTCCATCTACATTCTGGGGGCCTTACCAAATGTGCCGGTGCTGCTACTATGGGCCGGACTATTGATCATTTCGGCAGTCTATCTCGGCGCCACTCAAGCCGTGCCCAAGGGCGCAAGCAACTGGCGATATCTGTGGAAAGGTGTGGGCACAGTGATGCTAATCTGGGGGATCTTTGCCCTGATCGGCGGCATTGCCGGTAGCCGAGACATTCTCAGGCCACTTCCGCTGAATTTTACTAATGGTGGTCTCTTGCTTACCGATGAGGGACCTTCGGCAAACGTCTCTGCCGCGCGCTCGCAATTGTTCCAAAGGGTAGTTTCCTTAGCGGAGCTTGACCGTCAGCTGGCATTGGCCCAATCCACCGGCAGGCCGGTGATTCTGGACTATTACGCGGACTGGTGTTTCGAGTGCGTGCGGATGGAACGCAACACTTTTAGCGATCCTGCAGTACACCGCGAGATGACCAGCCGATTCATACTGCTTCAGGTAGACGTGACCGACCCGACCAACCCTACAACCCGCGACACTAAAGACCGATTTGGTGTATACGGTCCTCCCGCTATGTTGTTCTTTGACGCCGATGGGCGCGAGCGACAATCGTTACGCTTGTATGGGTATCGCAACGCCGAGGAATTCCTACAGATCCTGCGTCGGGTTTAACTCTTGGCCATCTCAAGCGGGGATCTCGTTTGGCTTTGAATCGCGTCGTCAAACTAATCGCTGTCATTGCGCTCTGCTGTCTCGCAATATTCACCGGCTACCAGCTCGCAGAGAATCGCTCGGTTACCGGTCGCCACCAGAATTCGATCTCAACCCTTGCACTTCCTGATGTTGAAGGGCGTATACACCAGATCAGCGAATGGCAGGACCAAATCGTGCTGATCAACTTCTGGGCAACCTGGTGTGCCCCTTGCCGCGAGGAGATCCCCTTGTTCATGGATGCCCAGGCGAGGTATCACGGCAAGGGGCTTCAGGTCGTCGGGGTCGCCCTGGACGATCCCGAAGCGGTGCGCGCCTTTGCCGACGATATGGGCATGCAATACCCGGTACTGGTTGGAAACGAGGACACCATGGCGTTGATGTACGCCTTAGGTAACGAAGCGGGGGGATTACCTTACAGCGTGCTCACCAATCGGCGGCACGCAGTGAAATATAGAAAACTTGGTCCGTTCACGTCTGAGGAGCTCATGATGGTATTGCATAAGCTGCTTTGATCCATGCATCAGAGACGGAACCGCGTCGAACGTCGGCGAAATAGTGCCTATTTCCATCGATCCAACGACTATCTGGACATATTCAGTAGATTTGGGCAGACTACGTGTGCGCGTGCGTTGCTTTAGCGGGCTTCCATCACACCCAAAGGTTCTTACCCCTAGATGGCGAACTTACTTGTTCTGCACGGACCCAATTTGAACCTGCTTGGTGACCGCGAGCCCGAACACTACGGACACCACACCCTCGAACAGATCGACAGGCGCTTAAATGAAGTGGCCAGTGGAGCGGGCCATGCTCTGCGATGCGTCCAGAGTAACGCCGAACACGAGCTAGTGGATGCGATCCAAAAAGCCTCGCGAGACAAAGTAGACTTCATCATTATCAACCCCGCGGCCTTTACCCACACCAGTGTCGCGCTGCGTGATGCGTTAGCTGCAACAGGAATACCATTTATCGAGGTGCATCTGTCCAACATCCATGCCCGCGAGGCATTCCGCGGTCACTCGTACTTCTCGGATCTGGCCATCGGAGTAATAAGCGGATTCGGTGCTAAGGGTTATGAATTGGCGCTCCAAGCAGCATTACAGCGAATCGAGCAATCTTGAATGGACATTCGCAAGATCAAAAAGTTAATGGAAATGTTGGAGCAATCGCAGCTCACCGAGATAGAGATTTCCGACGGCGAGGAATCGATCCGACTCAGCCGAGCAGGGCTGTTGGTCCCAGGAGGTATACCGCCACTCGGCGCGACGAGCAGCACAGTGGAGAGCGTTATCCCCACTGCCTCGGAACACGATTCCGACGCCACTCACGATGCGCCACCTGGGAACCGGGTGCTTTCACCCATGGTCGGCACTTACTATGCTGCCTCTAGAGCTGAGGCGGAGCCTTTCGTTCAAGTCGGCGGCAAAGTAGCTGCAGGCGATACCTTGTGCATTATTGAAGCAATGAAGATCTTCAACCAAATACAAGCGGACCGGGCCGGTACGGTCCGCGCTATCCTCAAACAAAGCGGTGACCCCGTGGAATACGGCGAAGTGCTGTTCGTCATCGACTAACGCGTTTGTTGTAGCTAATCATGATCGGCAAGTTGGTGATCGCCAACCGTGGTGAGATCGCGCTTCGGATACAACGCGCTTGCCGCGAGCTTGGCATCAAGACAGTTGCGTTGCATTCGGAGGCTGACCGCGACGCAAAGTATGTTCGTCTGGCCGACGAGTCCGTTTGCATCGGCCCACCTCCAGCCGCTGAGAGTTATCTGAACATCCCTGCCGTGATTAGTGCGGCCGTAGTGACGGACGCCAGCGCCATCCATCCCGGTTATGGTTTCCTTGCTGAGAATGCGGATTTTGCTGAGCGTGTTGAAGAGAGTGGATTTACCTTTGTTGGACCACGACCTGACACCATCCGACTAATGGGTGACAAGATCTCAGCGATCCGTGCCATGCGACAGGCTGGTGTGCCCTGTGTGCCGGGCTCTGGCGAGCGGCTGGGCGAGGACGACAAAAAGAACTTGGCAATGGCGGAGGAAATCGGTTACCCAATCATCGTCAAGGCAACGGGCGGCGGAGGCGGCAAGGGAATGCGAGTAGTGCATACTGAGGCCGCGTTGGTCAACTCGATCGCATTGACCCGCAACGAAGCATTGGCGGCCTTCGGCAATGACACGGTGTATATGGAGAAGTTCTTGCAGCAACCACGTCACATCGAATATCAGGTACTGGCAGACCACTACGGCAATACTATCCATTTAGGCGACCGAGACTGCTCACTTCAAAGGCGCCACCAAAAGATCTTGGAAGAGGCGCCGGCACCGGGAATCCCCGACGAACAACGAGAGGAAATCTCCCAGCGTTGTGTCAAGGCGTGTCAGCTCATCGGCTACCGAAGTGCGGGGACCTTCGAGTTTCTTTACCAAAACGGTGAATTTTACTTCATTGAAATGAATACTCGGGTGCAGGTGGAGCACCCAGTGACAGAAATGGTGACTGGTGTTGATATCGTCAAACAGCAACTGCTCATTGCCGGGGGTGAAAAACTGGCCTATCTGCAAGAAGAAATTGTACTACGCGGTCATGCGATGGAATGCAGAGTTAACGCGGAGGATCCCAGCACATTTACCCCATCGCCCGGGCGCATCCTGCAATATCATCAACCGGGAGGTCCCGGAATAAGGGTGGACTCACACGTCTACAATAACTACTCTGTACCGCCTTACTACGATTCACTAATCGCCAAACTAATTGCTCATGGCTCGACTCGACGCGAGGCAATGGCGCGAATGCAGAGCGCGTTGCAGGAAATGGTGGTTGAGGGGATAAACACCAACCTTGCGTTACATCGGCAAATACTATCGGATTCCGCGTTTCAAACAGGGCCGGTCAATATTCATTATCTAGAAGAGAAATTCGGGCGTTTGGCAAAGAGTGTTCAATGACTGCACCACTGCATCGCTAACCACTTACTGCAGGCCTCGAGATGGCTTGGCTACGTGTCCAGTTTTTTGTTGATAACGACTGGTCACAGCGCGTCAGTGACGCATTAGAGGCGGTTGGCGCCATCGCGGTGATAATCCAAAGTGCCAACGATGACGCCTGCTACGATTCAGACTATGGTGAGCGGCCTGCTTGGCAGAAAGTGTGCGTCACTGGTCTATTTCCCGGCGACTACTTTCCAGATCTCATCATCGATGCCGTTGCCACCGTGCTGGGTTGCCAACCCTCCCGCTATCGCGTCAACCGCGTCGAAGACCAAGACTGGGAGCAGGTATCGCTAGACTCATTCCAACCCATAATGGTCGGGCACCACTTGTGGATATGCCCAAGCTGGTCTCAACCGCCGCAACGCGAGCACGTCAATATCATACTGGACCCCGGTCTTGCATTTGGGACAGGCACGCACCCAACTACTGCGCTATGCTTAGATTGGTTGTCGCGGAATGAGCTGCAACGGCTCAAGGTTGTAGACTATGGCTGTGGCTCAGGAATCCTGGCGATCGCTGCACTAAAGATCGGCGCATCGTGTGCGTGTGGAGTAGACATTGACCCCCGAGCGCTGACGGTGAGTGAGGATAACGCCGAACGCAATGGCGTCCGGTCGCAATTTCGGGCAGCGCTTCCGCATGAGCTGACTGAAGAGGTCAAAGCGGACATAGTCATCGCCAACATTCTCGCGAACACTTTGGCCACACTCGCGCCACGGCTTTGTACCCTGGTGAGAACTGGTGGTCGCTTACTACTATCGGGGATCCTGGAGGATCAAGGCGACATGGTCAGCTGTCACTATCGACCACAATTTGCGTTGGAGCGGTTCCGTCGCGATAACTGGCTGCTGATAGTCGGAACAAAACGATGACAAAGTCGAAATTATTCCCTGCTCAGCAGTTAATGGTTCAAGCTCCTTATGAGTTCGCGAATCTCGTGTCTGCGGTAAGTTTCGATGTATAGCGAATGCCCGCATTGCCAAGTGATTTTTGCGGTAACTGCTGAACAGCTCAGCTTGCGGCAGGGGTTGGTGCGTTGCGGCAGTTGTCGTCGTATCTTTAACGCCTCGTGGAATCTAGTTGACAGCCTTCCGCCCAGATCTGAGCCACAACCACGCCTCGCCGATCATCTCGCAGTCTCAGCAGAAACTTCAGCGGGTATTACACAGACAGAGGAACCGTTCTCTTCCTCAATCCTCGGTGAGGATGTCGTGCCCATAGTGCTCATCGAACCGTCTTTGGATACCGACGACAATCAGACCGAACAGGAGATTCAGGACCAGCCAAAGGACTCCCCCGATGTTCCATCTGCCAACACCTATGATCTCGCAGACGAGTCGTTGATTGAGGAACCGGAAGCAGTCACAGAGCAACCCGTCAGCGCCAAATCGATGGAATCGATAGACCTGAGCGGCCAATTCGCACGGCAAACTGGTGCGGACATCGACCCGAAATCTCACTCCGATGAGGCTGGTGTGGATCCACACTCACCGCAATGGGCACACCATCCGGCATCCATGGGGCACGCAACGACTGATGTCGACTACGCATCGCAAACTGGTGACTCCATGACATTGCTCTCCGAGGCAGCGGAGTCTGTGCTAAGCGTGGAGGACTGGGAGCCAGAAGACCAATCGGCTGAGGAGGATCAGGCCAGTGGGGAGGAGATCGAAGCATTACCAACTGTTGAGGACGTCATCGAGACCTCAGTGGTTGACGGTGAGCCGGCGGTATCGCAGGGAGAGTCTGTCAGATCATTGCCCGGTGTCTTAATTGAACCGAGTGAAACCACCGATGAGAGTGATGATATAGACCACCAAAACAAAGATGATCTGGAAGCAACCACGGAGGACATTACCGCCAATAGTGAAGAGCTGCTCGCAGACCCAGAGATTGATTCGGACTCCGTACGCGACTTTGTCGAGTCGACCGATTTTGAGGCGCTCGATGACGACTCTGACAAAGTCTCCAAGCATGACGACGATGTGCCAGCAGGCGAAACCGAGCGCGCACCGAGTGTCGAGCAACCACTCCCAGAGTCAGATGTTGGCGAGGATTCCTCAGTGGAGCCAACTCTCGACATCGAACAACAGGAGCACACGGAAGAATGGGAAGTCAGTACTTCAGACTCGGCAGCAGATGTTGAACAGCAACTCACAGAGCTAGAGATCGAAGACGATTCCAACAACGACAACTTAGAAAAAACCACCTCGGAGCGCTTTGAACTCAAAACATCCACAGATCAAACAGATCAACAACCACCGCTGCTGACCACGCCGGACCCTGAGCACGTCGCTGTCCACGATCTAGACCCCGAGACAGACGGTGTTACCACTGATGCAAACCAGGTGCCAGCACAACAAACAGATTCTACCGACGCTTCCGGCGTCGACCAAGCGACCGCTGCCGTCAGCGTAGCACACCTGCCAGAGGACGAGACTACGGATAGCGTTACAACTGAAGCGATTTCGACACAAGCACAAGTCCAAGTCGAAACAGGCATAACCGATGTGGATCCTGAGCACGACTCAGATCCAGCCGACACCCCGGTGGTCGAAGACCATGACGCGACTTTGTTTGGGCTCGACGATCACGATTTTGGGAACACGTCTGCGAAGACGCACGACGACGGCACCATGGATGAGTCAGAGCTGGGCGCTGTGACAGATGATTCAGATATCGTAGAGATCGAGGCCAATATCGCCGGCGCGGAACCCGAATCCGAAGGAGTTTCCGAGCATTTCCCAGTGGACGATATAACCGGTGACGTCCCACCGGCATTGGTCTATCAGGAAAACCAAGAAGGTGTCGATACAAAGACGGAAGATCACGTCGAGCTTAGTGGCGAGGAGAAACAAGACTCAGAGGACGCAGGGCCTGCGGTACGACGACTTGTATTGGAATTGCCGTCGGAGGGCGACGGCACTGCCGAATTCTTGGAGCAGACCACACAGGACGGTGAAATACCGCAGTCGGAGGGATCCACAGAACCGCTCCTGGTGGGCGAGGAACCCACATCAGACGTGATCGTGGGCATCGAGCGTACGGAATCGCACGAGCACACTGCAATTGCTGAACCGGTTCACGATGATGAGCCTACGGCAGAGTCCGAACAACTAGCACCAAGTGAGTCAGTAGGAACCTTCGATGCGACTCAACTGTTGCAGATGCAGACCGAGGCCGCCGACCACACGCAATCAGACGATCAGCTTTCAGAGACCCCTAACGAAAATAAGGATGACGAGACCGAGGGCGAGCCCGAAGATCGACGCGGAGAAGACTCGCTACAGCCACGTGAGGCGGACAAGAAAGAGACCACATCTACACCAAAAGACGCAGCGCAAGCGGCTGTAACGGCAATGGGGGAGTTGCCTTCAAGCGATCGCCCGGACATTGCCGCGAAATCTGAACACACCACACCACATGAGGTTGGAAAACAGGCTAGCGAACGCCCGGCTGCCGAATCAATCGGAAAACCTGGCTCAGAGAAGCACAAATCCCATCCGGTACCCGACGAGGAAATCGTGCTCGAGTCTTTTGCCTATGATTGGTCCGCGTTGGAAGAGTCCATCTCCAAGCTACAAAAGTCTGCAGACAACCGCAGTACTGAATCACCAGGTGATTCCGACGTCGGTAGCGCGGAGGCACTTATCGGAAAGACTCAAGCTACAGTCCAGAGTAGTCCTTCGCTGAGCGCAACGTCTGCAAGGATAAAGACTGGTGCCGCGAGCTCTATATCGCCGAGACCAGGTGGATTTGACGATGCCATTGCAACACAGAATGCTACGACATTTGGTTCCCGCCGAGTCAGGCTAGCCCTGTGGACGCTCGGCAGTCTGTCTCTACTGGTGTTGTTGATCGGGCAGTTTGGATACTTCTATTGGGATGATCTCGCACAAAACGCTACTACGCGAAGTTACATGGCTCGACTGTGCGACATTATGAAATGCGACGTTCCACCACAGCGTGCGGCGGAGTTAATAGACTTAGTCCAAACAAAAGTAGCACCTCATCCTGGTGTGCCAGGTGCACTAAGAGTTACCGCCAGTCTCCTTAACAAAGCTGAGTACCCACAACCTTATCCAACCTTACAGATAAGCCTCACCGACGTTGAAGGAAAGCTTCTGGGACGACGTTCTTTTCGTCCATCTCAATACCTAGTCCGGGAATCCAGTTCTGGGCTCAACTTGTCACCCAACGTTGCAACCCAAGTTGCACTGGACCTCGCGGACCCGCACGAGAACGCTGTGGGTTATGAAGTGGAACTCGTCTCACCCTAAGCTTCTTTCACTAGCTGTATTTTTGCTCCACTTTGCCTCAAAGTTTGCAGAAGCTCTTTTCTGAAAAAAGCTTCGGCGTTATCATCACCCTCCCTTCTCCCGCAACATTTTGAGTACAACAGGAATTGCTATCGCCAGCGATGCGGATAGGACTGTACGAATTGATCAACAACTTATTTGTTGCGCCCATGGCTGGTGTGACAGATCGACCATTTCGACAACTATGCAAAAGTTTTGGTGCAGGCCTTGCAGTGTCGGAAATGATTTCAAGCAATTTGGATCTCGCGAAAACTAAGAAGACACGACAACGCATGAATCACGACGGAGAATTGGAGCCGAAATCGATTCAGATCGCCGGCGCAGATCCTGAGATGATGGCTCAAGCAGCGCGTTTCAATGTGGACAAGGGAGCCCAGATCATAGACATAAACATGGGTTGTCCGGCAAAGAAAGTATGTAACAAGATTGCCGGTTCAGCGCTACTGAAAGACGAAAGCTTAGTTGCCCGAATTTTGGAAGCAGTGGTTAAGGCAGTGGATGTCCCAGTGACTCTCAAGATAAGAACTGGGTGGGATTGTGAACATCGCAATGCAACGACCATTGCTAAGATCGCGGAAGATACTGGGGTTCAGGCATTAGCAATCCATGGACGGACGCGGGCGTGCCGCTTCCAAGGTGAGGCAGAGTACGACACCATCAAGACGGTCAAGAACTGCATCTCGATCCCGGTCATCGCCAATGGTGACGTCGCCTCGCCACAGCAAGCGAAACGGGTACTGGAGCACACCGGCGCTGACGGTATCATGGTAGGCCGGGCCGCTCAGGGGCGGCCGTGGTTATTCGGTCAGATTCGTCATTATTTGGAAACTGGAGAACAGCTGCCAGAGCCTACTATGACTGAGAAGCGCGAAATTCTACTGCACCACCTCACGGACCTTTACGACTTTTATGGTGAATCATTGGGTGTACGCGTGGCTCGCAAGCACATATCTTGGTATATCGGAGAGATGGTGGGGGGGCGTGAGTTTTTTCGGACAGTAAGCCGTATCGACGATGCCAACCAACAATTCGAACTCACTACGCAGTTCTTTGACAGAGAGACAGCCCAATTCGACTTGGCCGCATGAAACAACAATCCACCATTCCTTTGTGCAAATGTGTCGAGCTGTCTCTACAGCAGTATTTTAAAGACATGAACGGCGAGCAACCCTCTGACTTATACAATATGGTGCTCAGCCAAATCGAAAAGCCCCTGCTTCAGGCTGTAATGCTACAAGCCCAGAGTAACCAAACGCGAGCGGCTAAGATGCTCGGCATCAATCGCAACACCTTGCGTAAGAAGCTCAAACAATATGGTCTGGAATAAAATGCACTGAGCCGGCTCGGGAGTTACACCGGCGAGAAGGAATTGTCTTTAGCCCGTCGAGGGTATCCACAAAAGGTATAAACGATTGTCGCTTTCTAAGATTGGCCGCGCACTCATCAGCGTGTCCGACAAAACAGGATGCGTCGACTTTGCAACCCGCCTGCAAGCGCTTGGTGTGGAAGTATTGTCAACCGGTGGCACCGCGCAGTTGCTGACGCAAAACGGTGTCGATGTCACTGGAGTGTCGACATATACAGGATTTCCCGAAATGTTGGATGGTCGGGTGAAAACGCTACACCCAAAGATTCACGGGGGGATTCTCGCCAGACGTGGGATCGACGAAGACGTCATATCTGAACACAACATTCTTCCCATCGATCTGGTGGTAGTAAATCTTTATCCATTTGAGCGGACCATCGAGGACCCAAAATGTGAGCTCGCTGATGCGATCGAGAATATCGACATCGGTGGCCCCACTTTGCTCCGCGCTGCGGCAAAGAATTACGTTTCGGTGACGACCGTGGTGGACAACGCTGACTATGGAACAGTGATCTCTGAACTCGAATCCCACGGTGGAGTGTCCGACACCACGCGTTTTTCCCTTGCACTCAAGGCATTTTCCCATACTGCGCGTTACGATGGCGCCATCGCTAACTACCTTAGCAGTATTCATAGAGGGGGCAACGGGCGCTCGCCGTTTCCGCATAGCCTGAATCTTCAATTTCACAAAATTGATGACATGCGTTACGGTGAAAATCCGCACCAACGTGCTGCTTTCTATAGAGATCAGGTGCCCGAAGAGGGAAGCATCGCGGCGGCTGAAATCATTCAGGGCAAAGCGATGTCGTACAACAATGTGGTAGACGCTGACGCCGCGCTGGAGTGTGTGCATGCGTTTGAGCGCACCGCTTGTGTCATCGTTAAACATGCTAACCCATGCGGCGTGGCCGTCGCGCCAACTGCCTTGCAAGCATACGAGGGGGCTTATCAGACCGACCCCACCTCTGCGTTCGGTGGGATTATTGCGTTTAACAGCGCCGTCGATGCTGCTACTGCAAAATTAATCATCGAACGTCAGTTCGTAGAAGTCATTATTGCACCATATATCGACGAGCCTGCTCGCGCAGTCATCGCTAACAAGAAAAACATTCGCGTACTACAGACAGGTTTTCCAGTCACGGACAGCGTAACTGAATCACTAGACTATAAACGTGTAAGCGGTGGCGTATTGGTGCAGCAACACGATTACGGTACCGTTAACCGTGGTGACCTCACGGTGGTAACCGAGCGCCATCCAAGCGACCAGGAAATATCGGATCTTTTGTTCGCGTGGAAGGTTGTGAAGTTCGTCAAGTCAAATGCCATTGTTTATGCGCGCGGGCATCAAACCATCGGTATCGGCGCAGGTCAGATGAGCCGGGTGTATTCGGCAAAAATTGCAGGCCTCAAAGCGCAACAAGAAGGGTTAGAGGTTAAGGGGTCCGTCATGGCGTCTGATGCATTCTTTCCGTTTCGTGACGGCATCGACTCCGTCCATAGCATGGGCATTAGCGCAGTTATTCAACCAGGCGGGTCTGCCCGCGATGAAGAAATCATTGGCGCTGCCAACGAACACGGCATGTCCATGGTCTTCACTGGAATGAGGCACTTCCGCCACTGATTGCTCTGCGGCAGGATTGTAGTAAGACTAGTTTAAGTTCAATTGCATGAATGTACTGGTGATAGGGAATGGAGGTCGTGAGCACGCGTTAGCCTGGAAGGTGGCACGATCGCCGCAAGTCAGCCGGGTCTACGTGGCACCGGGCAATGCCGGTACCGCGAGGGAACCTCATGTCGCTAACGCTGAGATAAGCCCTCTCGACTTGGATGCGCTGGTCAGCTTTTCACTTGAAAAGAGCATTGACCTTACCATTGTTGGACCCGAAGCTCCGCTGGTGGCAGGCGTAGCGGATCGCTTTAGCGAGGCGGGGTTACGCTGTTTTGGGCCTTCAAAAGCGGCGGCGCTCCTGGAAGGCTCGAAGGCGTTCGCTAAAGATTTCCTGACCAGGCACGGTATTCCCACCGCCGAGTACCGAACCTTTACTGAGGTTGAACCGGCTCACCGGTATATTGCAAAAGTGGGCATGCCGCTGGTGATCAAAGCTGACGGTCTCGCCGCGGGAAAAGGGGTGGTGGTCGCACACAGCAAACAAGAAGCATTAGATGCGGTTTCTGCGATGCTCACAGCGGGAAAATTCGGGAATGCAGGGCGCAGAATCGTTATCGAAGAGTGCCTCGCGGGGGAAGAGGCAAGTTTCATTTGCGTTGTCGCCGGAGAACAGATCGTGCCGCTTGCAACATCCCAGGATCATAAGGCGCGAGATGATGGAGATCTCGGCCCCAATACTGGGGGCATGGGAGCGTACTCGCCTGCGTCATCGGTGGATACCGCCTTGCACAATCGAATAATGGTTGAAGCGATAAAACCGACGGTTCGTGGTATGGCAGAGGAGGGTATGCCCTATACTGGCTTTCTTTACGCCGGTCTGATGATCGCCGATGACGGCACACCTAAAGTGCTGGAGTACAACTGCCGCTTGGGTGACCCCGAGACTCAACCGGTGTTGCTGCGCCTTAAGTCCGACTTGGTGGAGTTATGCAACGCCGCCCTGGACTGCCGGTTGACCTCGACAGACACACAATGGGATCCTCGAGTTGCACTAGGCGTCGTCATGGCCGCCGGTGGCTATCCCGAAAGGTACCATAGCGGTGATGTCATTAACGGACTCAACGCGATAGATTGTGATGTTGTGAAGGTCTTTCACGCCGGAACGTCAATCAAAGACGAGCAGGTCATCACCAACGGCGGCCGTGTCCTGTGTATCACAGCCTTAGGTGAAACCGTCACTGAGGCGCAATCGCGCGCCTACCAAGCAGTGTCTAAGATTCACTGGCAGGATGCCTACTATCGTCGCGACATCGGATACCGAGCCGTGGCGCGCGAGAACGTGAGGGCATAAAGTCGCGATCGCTAGATTTTGGGGAGAACTACAAGTGCGTAAATTATTTGTCGCAGTGTTAATGGGGTCCGATTCGGACCTACCAACGATGCAGACCACATTAGATACGCTTCAACTACTAGGTATCCCGACGGAAGTAAAAATCACCTCCACACACCGCACCCCGGATGCAACCCACCGGTATGTTAAAGACGCCGACCTCCGCGGATGTGCAGTATTCATCGCTGCCGCTGGATTGGCCGCGCATCTTGCGGGAAGTGTAGCAAGCTTAACACTTAAGCCGGTGATCGGTGTGCCCATGGATGCGGGCCCTCTTAACGGCGAAGACTCGTTGCTGTCGACAGTGCAGATGCCTGGTGGCATACCTGTCGCCTGTGTCGCCATCGGCAAAGCCGGTGCCAAGAATGCTGCATATTTGGCCGCGCAGATCCTGGCCCTAAGTGACTCGGAACTCGCCACCCGCCTCAAAGACGACCGTGAGCGCAACGCCCAAGCAGTGATCGCCAAGGACAAAGCCTTGCAGAAACAACTCGCTGCGAAACAGTGAAGGCGAGCGCGCTTGAATACGCCGCGCGCGTAATACACGATGGCGGTGTGATCGCATATCCGACCGAGTCTTGCTATGGGCTAGGCTGTAGCCCTAAGCAGCACAACTCAGTACGCCGGGTACTGAGGCTCAAGCACAGACCGTTTGCCAACGGTGTGATCATCATTGGTGCAACTTTGTCCCAGGTAATGCCGTATATCAGCGCATGCGATCCTCGACTCGTCGAGCGTGCTCGAACTACCTGGCCTGGCCCCTACACTTGGCTGCTGCCAGCAAATACAAGCGTTTCCCGCTGGCTACGCGGTCAACACGACAGCGTAGCGATAAGGGTTACTGCCCATCGAGGAGCGGCCGCGCTGTGTCGTTATGCAAAACAAGCCATCGTATCAACCAGCGCAAACCGACACGGTTATCCGCCGGCACGATCGGCAGATGAAGTCCGCAATCGTTTTGGCGAGACTATAGATTACGTGTTGGAAGGAACCGTGGGCGGTCACTCACGCCCAAGCGAAATTCGTGACGCGCTGAGCAATCGTGTGATACGCCATGGATAAGTAAGTCGATACCGAACCGCAGTGTGTCGAGATAAAAATAGCAGGCCCAGCAATGTTAGCGGCTACGATCTGGAGATCGCTGCGGTCCGGAAATATTTACTCGATCTGCAGGCACGGTTGTGTCAAAACTTGGAGCAAGAAGACGGCTCCACTCGATTCAAACAGGATACTTGGGAACATTCCCACGGTGGAGGGGGACACAGCCGTGTGCTAACTGGTGGTAGTGTGTTCGAGCAGGCCGGTATTAACTTTTCCCACGTACACGGGGAGCGCCTACCCCCAAGTGCGACGCAAATACGCCCCGAATTAGAAGGTCGAGGATTTCAAGCTTTGGGGGTATCGCTGGTGGTGCACCCACGCAACCCGTACGTGCCCACATCTCATATGAACGTTCGCTACTTTAGCGCTGGGGACTCAAACAAAGAAACCGTGTGGTGGTTTGGCGGGGGGTTTGACCTGACCCCGTATTACGGATTCGAAGAAGACGCGATTCACTGGCACAAAACCGCGAAGGCGGCCTGCGATCCATTCGGCGAAGCGCTTTACAGGCGTTACAAAAAATGGTGTGACGACTATTTCTTTATTCGGCACCGAAACGAAGCTAGAGGCATTGGCGGACTATTCTTTGACGATCTCAATGAAGGCGGGTTCGAGCACTGTTTTGAGTTCCTGCAGAGCGTAGGCGAACATTTTTCCAAAGCCTACCTCCCCATCGTACAGCGGCGCAAATCGATGCCATTTGGTCGCAAACAGAAAGCGTTCCAGCTTTATCGCCGTGGCCGCTATGTCGAGTTCAATCTGGTATACGATCGTGGCACTTTATTCGGCCTACAGTCAGGGGGGCGCACCGAATCCATTCTCATGTCCTTACCCCCCAAAGTGTCGTGGCGTTATAACTGGCAGCCTAAGCCGGGGACCCCTGAGGCCCGCCTGTACTCTAACTTTCTGCGACCTAAAGATTGGTTAGCCGGCGATTAGGTGCAGCGTCGCAGGCAGTACTGCGGTCTACCTTGATGAAAAGACCACGTTGAAACGATTATATTCCATCGTCTTGTATTTGATCGCTCCGTGGTTACTACTGCGATTGACCCTGCGCGGAATAAGAAACCCCGCATACTGGCGCAGATGGCCAGAGCGCATTGGCTTCGTCGGAGTTTTGAAGGGGGGATGCGACTACTGGGTGCACGCAGTCTCCGTCGGCGAGGTCAGGGCAGCACAACCCCTGGTTAGTGCGTTGCTCGAGCAAACGCGTGACACAAAGGTGCTGGTCACCACCATGACACCGACCGGCTCTGACCAAGTGAAGCAATCGTTCGATGATAGCGTCAACCATTATTATGCACCCTACGACTTTCCCGACGCAGTAGCGCGTTTTCTTAAACGAACTCGACCGACCTGCGTCATTATCATGGAAACAGAAATCTGGCCGAATATCATCCACGCCTGTTACCGCGCCAAGATTCCACTAATGTTGGCGAATCTACGTTTGTCCGAGCGATCTTACCGTAGCTACAAGCGCATAAGGTGGCTGATCGGTCCTACGCTAACGAAAGTCAATGCGTTCGCCGTGCAGACCCAAGCCGATGCCGACCGCATTGCCTCACTGGGCGGTGCCCAGCGAGACATCACCGTAACTGGGAGTGTTAAATTTGAAGTTAAGTTACCTGCTAGTGTGCGCGAACTCGGCGAGGTGGTGCGCCGAGAGTGGGGAAAAGATCGCCCGGTATGGATTGCCGGGAGTACCAGAGATGGAGAGGAACCACTGTTACTGGAGACGCACAAACGGCTGCAACAAGACTACCCTAATCTACTATTGGTGCTCACGCCGAGGCACCCCGAGCGGTTCGCCGGTGTATATCGCCTGTGTCAACGTTCGGGTTTCAACACGATCCGCCGCAGCGAAGTGGAAGGCTCCCTTGATCCGACTATAGAGGTTCACGTTTGTGACACTATGGGAGAGCTTACTATCTTGTACGCGGCCTCCGATATTGCATTTGTAGGCGGCAGTCTGGTTCCCACCGGTGGCCACAATATGCTCGAACCTTGCGCATTAGGTGTGCCTGTCATCCTTGGTCCACATACTTTTAACTTTGAGGAAATTAGTCAGCTAACTGTAGCGCGTGGTGCCGGTATACGAGTGACGGGTGTGGCAGATCTGGAAGCAGCAGTTCACAGGTTCCTCGACGATCCTGATTTGCGATTCAGGACTGGCGAGGCAGGCAAAAAACTGGTGGAGGAAAATCTGGGGGCATTAGAAAAGACCTTAGCAGTAGTGGCTCGATGTGCCCCTTTACCGTTTAACACCGATACGGTGAGTTAAGTTAATGCTGCTACAGTATTATGTAGTCAATGTCTCGTCACCCCACTAGGAATGGGGTCATAACTAGGAGCAGCGGACGCATGGTGCAGAACTATCTGCCAGCCCATACCGCCTCTGCGATATACATTCGTGGCCAAAATCGGTCCCTGCCATATTCTTCTATCGACGACATAAATGTGCTCACTCACGATATGGGCGACCAAGCTATCCCCACTCAAAGTTTGCCGATTACGGACGTCGATACGGATCGCTGGCGAACGCGTTAGGATTTGTTCCCAACTCTGTTGGACCGCCGCACGGCCAACCAATTTTGCGCCTTGGGGGTGAATGCAGACAACCTCTAGATCGTCGGACCACACTCTCATCATAGCTTCTACACTGCGACTTTCAAATGCTGCGTAAAACGCGCTCTCCGCTTGTTCGGGTGTGTTAAAGATGCTGTTAATCACCATTGCAAGAAACGCGCTACGCAATGATTGGCAGCATAAGAGTCTGGTTATTGAAGCCGGCTGTTGATGTTCTGCAGATCTTTCTCACCCAGGCTCCCCGCTACCTGCCACAAACGCAGGAAACTCAGGATATAGTCCAATCTCGCAATCAAATGATCCCGTTTTGCGCGACCCAGATCACGCTCCGCATCGAGCACATCAAGGCTAGTGTTAAGTCCTGCAGCGAAACCCTGTTTCTTGGCCTCAACCGCACTCTCCTGGGCAGTCACTGCCTGAGCCAGGGCAGTGACACGGCGAATCCCACTGGTGACGCCTAAATAGGCGTCGCGTGCGCCACGTTCAGCCGACCGTTGCTCCCGCTCCACAGATTCAAGCGCGGCTTCGTATCGAAGTGTGGCCTCACGTGTGCGCGCCGTCACCTCACCTCCCTGATACAGGGGTAATGTTAACTGTAAAATGGCGTCAGTGTTGTCCCGTTCTACGCCGGCACCGGCGATACTGCCATCGGTGTTATTGTGGACATGGTCGATGATGAAATCGACTGTGGGCAAACGCGCTGCTCGTTGCAGCTTGATCTCCTGCATCGCTACCTCGGCGGACTGACGTTCAATCAACAGCCTTAAATTCTGTTTTAGCGCGAGCGCAACCCAGTGATCGATGTCCGTGGGCTGTGGCGCCTCCATCGATGTACCAGGGCGGATACCAACAAGTTCACCGGTTACCTGACCGGTAAGCTCAGTTAGCGCCTGACGGGCATCCTCTAGAAGATTAAGAGCCTGTATCTCGTCGGCCTCGGCTAGTTGGAACCGAGCTTCGGCATCAAACAAGTCCGTGGTGGTTCCTAGACCAACCTCTAGCCGCTGCCGCGCCAACTCCAATTGCTCTGCGATTGCTATTTTTTCTTTGCGCGAGACCTCCACATTGTCTAGGGCGGTCAATACTAAGAAGTATCGATCAGCCACTTTGAGTATCAGATCCTGCTGCGCTGCGGCGAACTCGAGCTCGGCCAGACTCACCTGATCCCTTGCCTGCTTTAACTCAATGCGCGCGCCCCGATCGTACACCGGTTGGCGCAACCTAAGACCGGCCTCGTCGCTACCAAATGTGGCAGAACCCTCGCTAATGAAAGGGGCATCGGAGCTGAGCTCATCCCGATTACGTGCCTTACCGACGGCAAGATCGAGCGTTGGTAACAGACCCGAACGAGCAATGGGAATACGTTGCTGCTCGGCAAGGTAAGTAAGATAACTTGATTTTAAGCTCGGATCGTTTTCCCGTGCCATTTGATAGACCGTCCAGAGGTCCGCTGCAAAGACATCGGTGTGGGGCAAGAATACGAGGCAAGATATCAGGGTCAGGACAATTGTGCGCATCACGCTATGACCCACTAGATCGAAGGTTCACGCCAATCAGTTCTATTGTTATCGGGCCTTATTCATCGGAATTCTGGTATGGGCGCACATCCAAGCTTTGATCCTTCGACCTGAACGGAAGCTCCTTAATCACAACCAATAGCCGAGATCTACCATTTGACTCAAAACACAAACTTGGAAGGCGCCTCGGCATTGACCAGCGGTGGCAGACTCGTTTCAAACAACGAAACAGTGGACCAGCTAACATCCGTCACGCGTGTCACCAGGGTTGCCTCCATAACCGGGGGTTGGCCCACGATGGCAACGAGTCGCCCGCCAGTGGCCAGGCTTTGGCGAAAACTATCTGGCAGTATCGGCACAGAACCAGTAACAATGATGGCATCATAGCGCTGCTCAGTCCGCCACCCCCGGGCTGCATCTCCCAGCCCCAACCTGACGTTGGTGATGTTGTGATCCGCAAGTTTGTTTGCGGCAGAGACCTTGAATTGTTCACGAATTTCAACACTGTCTATATGATTGCCCAATGTTGCAAGCAATGCGGTCACGTATCCACTCCCCGTCCCCACCTCTAGAATCACATCTTCCGCTGCTGGCGCTAACTCTTGTAGCAGTCTGGCCTCTACCTTGGGCTGCATCATGACTTCCGAATGACCCAGGGGGATGTTCATATCGGCAAACGCTAGTTCCCGGTATTGCTCTGGCACAAAGTCTTCTCGATGAACTTTGGAAAGCACATCGAGGATCCTCGGGTCCAGCACCTCCCAGGGTCGGATTTGCTGCTCAATCATGTTGAACCGGGCTTGCTCGTAGTTCATCGTTTGTGTCCAAGAACACTGGGCCGGCAAGAAGCGGCAAGGGTAAGCAGTTTGCCTATCTGGCGCAAGTTCACGGGTTTCAGAGATGGACAACCGGTCCTTGTGTTCGCACAATGGTTCGAGTAATGTCTTACGTCTTGAGTGGTCAGCTAGGGGTGCTTTGTCGGCAAGTAGACAAAGGCTGAGAGAAACCCTTTGAACCTGATCCGGCTAATCACGGCGTAGGAAAGTTGTAACCGCTCACTTCATCGCTTGCAGCGCCGTGATCAGCCCGTGAATTCTGTCAAGAGAGGTGCAGATCATGAGCGCAAACCCTGAACGTTTCCTGAGCCAGACAGCAGTCGTTGACTCTGCGTCGGTCCAACCCTTCCCTAACGCTAAGAAAATTTATGTGGCAGGAAGTAGATCGGAACTGCGCGTGCCTATGCGCGAAATCAGCCAGGCTGACACCCACACCGAGCAGGGGTTAGAGCAAAACCCGCAAATCTGGGTATACGATACATCGGGCCCCTACACTGATCCGAGCATCGAAATCGATTTACGACAGGGATTGGCCCCTCTGCGTTCCAAATGGATAGCGGAGCGCGATGATTCCGAGCAATTAGAACAAATCAGTTCCGAGTACGGCCGCGCACGTGCGGCAGATCCCAAACTCACACGCTTGAGATTCACGGGCACCCGCCCTGCAACCCGTGCCCGGGCGGGCCGTAATGTCACTCAGATGCACTATGCACGCAACGGTGTGATCACACCGGAAATGGAGTTTATTGCTATTAGAGAAAACTTACGCCTGCAAGAATATAAGGACGAGGCGTTAAAGCGTCATCATGCCGGACAACCCTTTGGCGCTAATATCCCAGACGAGGTCACACCCGAGTTCGTGTGTCAGGAAGTTGCAGCAGGCCGTGCAATAGTTCCGGCCAACATCAATCATCCGGAAACCGAACCGATGATCATCGGTAGGAATTTCTTGGTGAAAGTAAACGCCAATATTGGAAACTCGGCGGTCACCTCCAGTATCGAAGAAGAAGTGGAGAAAATGACATGGGCTATACGGTGGGGAGCGGACACGGTAATGGACCTTTCCACCGGCAAAAACATCCACGAGACCCGGGAGTGGATCATCCGCAATGCTCCAGTCCCAATAGGCACCGTCCCTATCTATCAGGCTTTAGAGAAGGTTCAAGGAAAAGCAGAGGAACTAACCTGGGAGATATTCAGAGACACATTAGTCGAACAAGCGGAACAAGGTGTGGACTATTTCACCATCCACGCCGGTGTAAGGCTGCCTTACGTACCACTGACCGCAAATCGACTCACCGGAATTGTCTCTCGCGGCGGATCGGTGATGGCAAAGTGGTGTCTGGCACACCACAAGGAAAGCTTTCTATACACCCACTTTGAGGACATTTGCGAAATCATGGAGACATATGATGTGTCCTTCTCGTTGGGAGATGGGTTGCGGCCTGGCTGTCTCGCCGATGCTAATGACGAAGCCCAATTCGCGGAGCTTAAGACCCTTGGTGAGTTGACAAAGATTGCATGGGAGCATGACGTCCAAGTCATGATTGAGGGCCCTGGCCACGTGCCCATGCAGTTGATAAAAGAAAATATGGAAAAGGAATTGCAACACTGCTACGAGGCTCCCTTTTATACGCTGGGCCCATTGACCACCGATATTGCCCCGGGCTACGACCATATTACTTCGGCTATCGGTGCGGCACAGATCGGTTGGTACGGCACCGCCATGCTCTGTTATGTCACGCCTAAAGAGCACCTAGGATTGCCAAATAAGCAAGACGTAAAAGATGGAATCGTTACCTATAAGGTTGCAGCGCACGCCGCAGATCTTGCTAAAGGGCACCCGACTGCTCAGGTCCGGGACAACGCGATATCTAAGGCACGGTTCGAATTTCGCTGGGAAGATCAATTTAATCTGTCATTGGACCCAGACACAGCACGCCAATTCCACGATGAAACCTTACCCAAGGAAGGGCACAAAGTCGCTCATTTCTGCTCCATGTGTGGGCCTCACTTCTGCTCCATGAAGATAACTCAAGACGTGCGAGACTATGCGCGTCGCAAGGGCATTGACAACATGCAAGTTGCAGTTGGGAAGGGAATGAAGGAGAAGGCCTCAGAATTTAAGAAAGCTGGTGCCGAGATCTATCAAAAGGCTTGAGTCTAGTCGAACTGCGAATGCCGCAGACCAGCTGTGGTGATTGACCGCGCTAGCAGCTCGCGCTAAAAACTTCCATGCGAAACAGCGTGGTCAGTTCATATTCTGCAGCATAACACCTGCAACATCCCGGCTGATTTCGCCATACGGTAGAATACCGAGCCAGCTCGAGGCAAAGCGTGGTATCAAAGAGGCCAAGTAGTGCAGTCTCCTGAAAATCAACCAGCCGTGCCAGATCAAGACACGACAGGGCATGAAACTTTGCAAAGCTTCATCGTGGTGCGGAACCACATGCAAAGCCGCATTATCGGACAGGAAGCACTGATCGACCGTCTTTTGATCGCTTTGTTGACAGATGGCCATTTGTTAGTAGAGGGCGCACCCGGTTTAGCCAAAACAACGGCGATCAAGGAACTCGCTATGTGCGTGGAAGGAGATTTCCACCGCATTCAGTTCACTCCTGATTTATTGCCCGCGGACCTGACGGGGACGGAGATTTATCGCCCCCAGGAGGGGACCTTCAAATTCCAACAGGGTCCCTTGTTTCACAATGTCATATTGGCCGACGAAATCAACCGAGCACCTGCGAAGGTACAGTCCGCCTTGCTTGAAGCGATGGCAGAACGACAGATCACGGTCGGCAAAGTCACTTATAAGCTGCCGAAATTGTTCTTGGTGATGGCGACACAAAACCCCATCGAACAGGAGGGCACCTACCCGTTACCCGAGGCACAGCTCGACCGCTTTCTGATGTATGTTCGCATCGACTATCCGGCCGCTGATGCCGAACACGCCATTCTTGAACTGGCACGCCGCGAGGCCATGGAAGATGTTACCGGAACGCCAAAAGCGCCGGGGACCGTGGTCAGCCAAGCAGCAATCTTCAGCGCAAGACAGCAGGTATTAGAGTTATATATGGCCCCGGCCTTGCAACATTATCTGGTGGAATTAGTACTCGCCACGCGCAATCCACAACGCTATGGCGATGCCTTCGAGCGCTGGGTGAGTTTTGGCGCAAGCCCACGGGCTACCATTGCGTTAGATCGTTGTGCCCGTGCTCATGCGTGGATCAAGGGTCGCGATTATGTATCGCCCGAGGATATTCAATCGGTGGCGCACGATGTGCTACGGCATCGAGTGTTGATGTCGTTTGAGGCCGAAGCCGATGGCATTGACGCGAACGCGTTTGTAACGGAGTTACTCAAACGTGTGGCGGTACCCTAGTCCCGGCCCACAACACCATGGTCCGTACCCAGAACCGTGACCCCTTACTGCACGGTGTGCACGTTAGTATCGATCAGCTAGTCAATCTAAGGCTTGCAGCAAGCCGCCTGGATCTAAGCTCAACACGTACCCCACGCACCGCATCAACAGGCGGGTATTTTTCTCGCTTCAGGGGCAGGGGTATGGAGTTCGAGGAGTCCCGTACCTATCTTGCGGGGGATGATATCCGCACCATGGACTGGAAGGTGACTGCCCGCACCGGGCAACCGCACACCAAAGTCTTCCGGGAAGAGCGCGAACGTCCGGTACTGATGGTGGTAGATTTTCGCAGCACAATGTTCTTTGGCACACGCGTCTCGTTTAAGTCTGTGACCGCCGCCGGAGCAACCGCGTTGCTGTCCTGGGTCGCCGCAGACCGGGGCGATCGAGTGGGAGCATTGGTATTCTCAGACCATCAACACGACGAGCTACGCCCTGCCGGCGGCCGTACCGGTGTGTTGCGTTTGTTGCGGGTCCTGGTAGAAAAGAGCAAACCACCGGCTCGGGTTGAGTACCATTCCGGCTCAACTAAGCGAGACACTGGTCTGGATCACGCATTGCATCGTGCAAGACGAGTGGCGCGACCCGGGAGTCTAATTTTCGTACTCAGCGATTTCTATCGGCTCGGCACCATCGCGCAGCATCACTTGATGCGTCTCGGCGTCCACAACGATGTAGTACTTTGCTGGATCACTGATCCGTTAGAGTCAAACCCTCCACCCCCGGGGCGTTACCCTGTGAGCGATGGTGTTCGGCGCATCGTTTTAGAGACTCAAGCGTTAGCGCTTATCGACGCCTACCGCAAAAGATTCGAGAGTCAAAGCTTGCTTGTCCAGTCGCTGGCGGGCAGTCATGGCATCACACTCATTACCTTGAGCACCGCCGAGGACATCGTTACAGGCCTGCAGCGGGGACTCGCTGCATCCCACTTCGATCACTCCCGCCACCTGTCGAGACAAATATGATGGATGGTTTGCAAGATCCATTGGCTGAACTACGCGACATTCACCTGCCGCCGGAGCCCAGTTGGTGGCCACCTGCCTTGGGTTGGTGGCTACTCAGCCTGCTGGTATTGGTGGTTTTAACCGCAGTGATGCGCTACGTCAGAAAACGACGGGGCCAGTCCTTTCCACGTCGCTGGGCCTTGCGCAAACTGGCGCAGCTCAGATCCCGTGAGAATGAAGTCGGCTCGTCGGAAATCATCACCGAGTTATCCACATTAGTACGTCGCGCGGCGCTTTCCCGTTATCCCAGGGATGAAGTCGCGGGTTTGGTTGGCGCGGACTGGTTACGTTTCCTTGATCACAGCGGCGACACCGACCAATTCACTAATGGACCTGGTCGCTGCCTTGCCAGCGCACCATATCGCAGGCACGATAACGTCGACGTAGCGTCTTTATTCGGCCTGGTTGAGACTTGGATAAGCCGTAACGCATAAGTCTCCCATCTCATCGCTCCCGACAGACTCTGACGCGGTCTTGCAGTGTCGTCACCTCACACCATTTCGAAGTAACGACGTCGTTCAAGATCAGTGACTGTGCCTTCGAATACCTTATTCTCAAAACGAGCGATCTTTAGCAGATTGTCGATGTAGGCCGGACTTAGAATCTCGCGGGTCACTTTACTCTTATCGCAGAGCTGTATCGCCTCCGCCAATGACGAAGGCACTTGCTCTACCCCTTCGACCGCGTAGGCGTTGCCATCGCTTGGTGGCGTAAGCGGAAGTTTCTTTTCAATACCACGCAATCCTGCTCCTAGACTCGCCGCGAGCGCGGTATAAGGGTTGAGGTCGGCGCCACCAACTCGATTTTCTAGCCGACACTTACTCCCACTAGAGTTAATTACTCTCAACGCGGTGGTACGGTTATCCACGCCCCAGGTCTTGGTGGTGCCGGCAAAGCTGTCTTCTTGAAAGCGTTTGTAGGAATTTACAAACGGTGCGAAAAATAACGTCATCTCGCGAAAGGCATCGATCTGGCCAGCAACATAGTGATGAAACAGTGGGCTCATGTTATGCGGCTGACCTTGCTCAAAGAAGGCCGATCTGCCGCTTTCCTTGTCGACGAGACTTTGATGAATATGGCCGGAATTTCCGGTGTACGCTTCGTGCCATTTGGCCATGAAGGTCGTTGATACCCCAGACTGTGCGGCCAGTTGTTTAACAACAGTCTTAAACAATACGGTGGTATCCGCCATCGTTAGCGCATCACTGCGATGAAGATTGATCTCGAATTGTCCTTGACCCCATTCTGGAATGCAGCCCTCTACCGCCTCCCCAAAATAGTCCCTGATCTTACGCACCAAAGGCTCATGGAAATGTCCCTCATAAATGGAGTAGCAATGTATATCTTGGGTAACCAGCTCCACATCGTTCCACCCCCCGCGCCGAATCTCGACAATGGGCTTAGGCACAATATAGAACTCAAGCTCTAACGCGACTAATTCTCGAAGCCCCATCTTGTCTAGTGTCTTGAGCTTCCCTTTGAGTTCGCTGCGTGGACAAAGCTCTGATGGCGAGCCGTCGCTCCAACACCAATCCATCAACACCACCGCTGCATCCTCCTCCCACGGGGCGAGGCGAAAGGTACTGAGGTCGGGTACTCCCTTGACATCGGGGACACCACCGTCGAACAAGCCGGGCAACGGATCATCGACCGGCGTGGTCATTAGAAAAAACCACGCCAAATTCAAGCCGTGATCCATCGCATTGTAGAAGTACGGTACGGTGAGACGCTTGCCACGGAGAATCCCTGCAGGATCGGTCCCAGCGACGATGATGGTTTGAATGTCGTGCGTTTCAATCAGTTCTTTTGCCTGCTTGAGATCCATTGTGATTTCTCCGGCTGTTGCTTTTACAAATATCAGTCCACGGTGCTTAGCTTACCGGATAGACCCACCATTGACATCTCTCAGTTGAGTTAGATTGAGTGTGCGTGACCCCTTAAGCGTATAATGCGAGCCTTGCTGCGCTACTCTACAAGCTAGTAATCTCTGCCACTCACTAAAACGAAACGCCTACCCACGGTATAAATCGATGAAACAGCTTCCACACATCTGTGTTATCGGCGCAGGTTCCAGCGGCATTGCGGCGTGCAAGGTGTTTCAAGACCAGGAAATTCCGGTCGACTGCTTTGAGAAGAGCGATCGAATCGGTGGCAACTGGGCGTTTAAGAATAACAATGGTATGTCGTCGGCCTATCGCTCGTTGCACATCAACACTTCGCGTCGACAGATGGTCTACTCAGATTTTCCCATGCGGGACGGAACCCCTGATTTCCCCCATCATACCCAAGTGATACAGTACTTTAACGACTATGTGGAGCATTTCGGACTCAAAAAATACATCACCCTCAACTGCGGTGTCGCAAAGTGTGAACTAACCACCGACAGTACCTGGAAGGTAGAGTTGGATGATCGGGATGTGCGCTACTATGACGCGCTGTGCGTCGCCAATGGGCATCACTGGGATCCACGCTGGCCGGATCCACCTTATCCTGGGAAGTTCTCTGGGGAGCAATTGCATTCACACTCTTACATAGACCCGACTGAACCAGTTGACTGCATCGACAAGAACATCGTCATCGTAGGTATGGGCAATAGCGCCCTGGACATTGCATGCGAACTGGGACACAAGGGGGTGGCGCGTAATGTATTTCTTTCTGTGCGCCGTGGATATTACATTGTCCCTAAGTATCTTGGCAGCGAAACTCTGGACGCCGACGACCCGCACCCAAGCGAGGATCCTCCACTGATACAACGACTCACACCAACGTGGTTGGCACGCTGGCGCCGACGACGTCATATCGAATCCGTGGTGGGTAGACCCGAAGACTACGGCTTGCCGCAACCGAACTATCCACTGGGTCAAACTCATCCTACTATTTCCAATGAGATCCTAATTCGTATCGGTTCAGGGGACGTTATCCCCAAACCGAACATCGCCAACCTTGATGGCGAACAAATCGAATTTCAGGATGGAACTAGAGAAAATGTCGACGTGCTGATCTACGCCACAGGCTACAACATCAAATTTCCGTTCTTCGATTCCAAATTCTTATCTGCGCCTAACAATGAGATACCGCTTTACAAGCGCATCATGCATCCAAAGCATCACAATTTGTTCTTCCTCGCGCTGATTCAGCCACTGTGCGCCACCATGCCTATTGCCGAGGAGCAATCAAAGTGGGTAGCTGCTCATCTAACGGGTGCTTGCGCCCTGCCGCCACAATCAAGAATCGATAAGGAGACCCTGGCCTATTACCAGACGATAAAACGCAAGTATCTCGACACTCCAAGGCACACAATCCAGATCAACAATTGTGCCGCCTACGCCTACGGTCTGCGCAAAGACATGCACGCCGGCAGGAATCGTGCTAACAGGCTGCGCAACAAACCTCAGGGTTCAGTCGTCCACACCAATGCAGTTCAGAATCGGGCCGGCTGATGGATCAATGAAGTTGCGGGATACCAAGCTCCACCCGAAGCTCAGCCGTGTAAGTGGACTACTCGTTTTCCTCGCTGTACAGAAGGTATATCGAAAACAAGATCAAACACAGTGATGCCACCACGATCAATGTGCCGATGGCATTCACTTCAGGTGTAATACCACGGCGAATGGTGGAGTAGATATACATCGGTAGGGTATTGTCCCGACCGGTGAGGAAGAAGGTAACGGGGATCTCATCGAACGACAAGGTAAAACTCAATAGTGACGTGCCAATGATCGCTGAACGGATATTCGGCAAAGTAACGTAAAAGAACGTCTGCCAAGGCTTGGCCCCGAGATCACTGGATGCCTCCTCCAGCCGGCGATTGAAGCGTTGCAGCCGCGCATAGATTTGTGTGATAACCACAGCGGTCAGGGCCGTGCCATGTCCAAGGATAACCGTCCACAGGCTGAGCTCCATACCCATGGCGCGAAACATGTTGAGCATCGCAATGCCGGTAATAATTCCGGGCAGGGTGATTGGCAATAGGGCGAAGCGTCGAAACAAACTCTTGCCGGGGAAGTCATAGCGATCCATAGCGAACGCAGAGGGCAGCCCCACCAGCAGGCATAACGTCACCGCGAAGCTTGCCACGAAAATGCTGTTCCAAACCGCCGTGAGCATATCTTCGTTTGACAACGCCCGGACATACCAATCCAGCGTAAAGCCGCGTAGCGGCAAGGTGGTGACAGGGTTGTCATTAAAGCTGAAAACGATCAGCACCAGGATAGGGACATACAGGAACGCCAGGGCGCAAGCCGCAGCAGCGGCAATGGCATTGTCCGACAATGTCCGTCCACCGATTTGCAGCGGGCCAGACCTTCGGGCGCTGGTCGGCAGATTAATGGCGGCAGTGTGTGCTTCAGTGTTCATTGCTTACGCCAAATCCAGTCGTCCGGCGCGCTCAAACTTGTCGGATGCACTGATAATGATTAAGACAATGGCGAGCATTACCATAGACAAGGCAGACCCCAGGGGCCAATTGAATGCAGTGCCAAACTGGACCTGTACCACGTTGGCGATCATCATCCCATCGGGTCCACCTACCAAGAAAGGCGCCACAAAGTCGCCCATGGTCAAGCAAAAAGTAAACGTCATGCCTGCGAGAATGCCTGGAACTGACAACGGCAGCGTAATCTTGAGAAACGTCTCAAACGGTCGCACACCGAGGTCCTTTGACGCTTCAACGAGATTCTGTGGAATCTTCTCTAACGAGGTATACACCGGCATCACCAAGAACGGGATATAGATATAGGTTAGTACGATGACCATCGCAAACTGACTGTAGAGAAACAGGTCAGCGGGCTCGTCCAAAACGCCGATCCAAATCAGAAAAGAGTTCAACACGCCTTCACTACCAAGAATAGTCTTCCAGGTGTAAGCCCGCAGCAAATAAGACACCCACAACGGCACGATCACTGCGAAATAAAGAAAAGTGCGAGTCCGGCCAGACTTGATCTTGAAGACAATAAAGTAAGTAAGGGGATACGCCAACAACACAGAAAGTATGGACACTAGGGCGGAGATCTTTAGTGTGCGCAACAACACCTTGTAGTACTGGGGATCTGTCAGCAAGGACAGATAATTTCCGAACTGAAAGTCCGGAATCATCATCGGGAACTGTCGTGAGTAAAAACTATAGGTAAACATCACGGCATAGGGGACAAACAGAAACGCCAACATCCACGCAGCGGGGCCTGACACCACTCCGAGCAACCTTACACGGTGTCGTTGTCTGTGATTCATCTAGTCCCCTTCGACGAAGACCGTCACGTTCTCCGGGTGGATAGCGAGTCTCACTTGCATCCCTTCTCCGGGCAGTTGGCTTTTACCCAAAGCGGCACCTAGTTGCATGTCGACTAGAAACGGCGCATCTGCGCCGATATCTGCGGCGATGCGTGCTGCATTGCCATGAAAAAACTGTTCGGTGGCACGACCATTGAGCACATTGAATCCGTCGGGCACAGATTGCCCATCTGCTAGCAGACGGACTTTCTCCGGGCGCACGCACAGAGTGATCTTATTCCCTTGTGGTGGCTTGCTGCCGTTTGAACTTGCCTTCAGCCTAGCGTTGCCAAAACTACCGACTATGAAATCGGCGGTTGTTTCGGCTACGGTGGCAATGATCAGATTGGACGTACCAATGAAATTTGCGACATAGGGTGTCGCCGGGTGCTCATACAGCTCGGTCGGCGTTCCTTCCTGGATCAAGGCACCGTCGTGCATCACCACGATCCGGTCGGACATCACCAACGCCTCTAGCTGATCGTGCGTCACCATGACAAAAGTGATGCCAAGTTTCTGGTGCAAGTGCTTGAGCTCCACTTGCATCGCCTCACGAAGTTTCAGATCCAGCGCTGAGAGCGGCTCGTCAAGCAGCAGCACCTTCGGTTGACGGATCAGTGCTCGCGCCAATGCAATCCGCTGTTTCTGTCCGGTGGAAAGTTGAGACGGCCTGTTTTGCGCCTTACTCTCTAGATCCACCATGCGCAGAGCATCTTTCACCCGTTGCGCGATGTCGGCTCTCGTTACACCCGCGATGCGTAACCCATAGCCGACGTTGTCCGCCACTGACATGTGCGGGAACAGCGCATAGTCCTGAAACACCATATTGACGGGTCTGTCGTAAGGCGGGAGATCGGTGACGTCATGGCCGTCCAAAAACACCCTACCGCTATCCGGGAACTCGAAGCCACCGATCATCCTTAGCGTGGTTGTCTTACCGCAGCCCGAGGGCCCTAGCAGGGTGATGAACTCTCCCTCACTGACTGTTAAGTTGACATTGTCGACAGCGGTGAGTGTGCCGAAGCGCCGCGTCAGATTGTTAAGCTCAACGATGTTGCTCAACGTGATCTACCCCCGGGAGGCATCACTACAATACAGACCAAGTCTTGCCGCCAAGATCTTGTGTAGGGGCCCCGGGCGCTGGATACGACGTGCGCCCGGCAACCCATACTGGAATTGTTGCTAGTTTGCGGCTTTTACTGCATTCCAAGTATTGATGTAGTTCTCTAGCCCCTCAGGTGTCTCCCACAGGATCAACCTATTGATGTAATCCACGTCGTCCATGTGGAGGCCGTCGAACTGCTCATCGGACATGCAGGATTTCGCCGCCTCAGCATTCGAGACCGAGTAGCCAGTCACATTGGCCACGCCACATTGCCCCATGGGCGAGATCGAATAGTTGATCCATTGATAGGCGCAGTCTGTGTTCTTAGAACCCTTGACGATCTGCCAGGAATCCATCCAGCCCTCTGCGTTTTCTTTGGGAATGAACTCCTTTACCGGAATACCCTGCTTTTGCAGCTCCGCGGACTGATATCCGCCCCAGGTGTTGGAAATCCACACCTCGCCATTGGCATATAGATTGACAAGCTCACCCGCGGTTGACCAGTATTTGCGCACCAATGGCTTTTGCTCGATCAGTTTCTGCTTGGCATTCTCCATTTGTTCCGGGCTTAGATTGTAGATATTGGTGTCGCCGTTCAATCGTGCAGCAACATAAATAGAGCTCTTGTCGTCCCACAACGATACCTTGCCTTCGTACTTGGGATCCCACAGATCGGCCAGCGAGGTTGGCTCCTCGGTGATCTTGTCAGTCCGGTACATGAAGGGAATCGATCCCCAGGTAAACGGCACGCCCCAAAGTTCGCCGTCAACATTGATGCCCTTTGCTTCGGCAAATTGGGGAAATATTTTGTCGAAGTCCGTGATCTTGGACTTGTCGATCGGCTCCACTAAACCGGCCGCTACCATTACGCCGGTAGTATCGATGGATGGAGAGATCAGATCGTACACACCGCCACCCGCCGCTAGCTTCGGCGCGAAATCGTCGTTGGAACCGACATATGTTGCGGTAACCTCGCATCCGCTCGACTGTTCGAACTCCTTGACAAAGCTATCGTCGGCGTAGCCTTCCCAGGTTAACAACGCGAGCTCTGCCGCGATCGCCGGACTGGTTGCCACCAAGCCGAACGCCACCATCGAGCCCACTAAAAATTTGCCAAATGTTTGCATGAAAAACCTCCTCCTCCTGCCAGTGCAGGTCAAGATTTGACGCGTGAAGTATTCAACTGTCGATATAGTGCTTGGACAACTGATCGAACAATATATCACAGGTTGCCGATGCCACGCCGCAGCGCACTATACGAAAAACAGGGTGATGGTAATGGCTTGCGCTGGCCAAAGTCGTGGAACTAGTAATCAAGGCGCTACTCGGCCTCCCTAATATACTCATCTAGACCCGATATACTCATCTAGACCCGGGGTACGGCGACCGTCTTCAGCCCAAAGGATGGGAAAATGACTTTCATCCATTGAAGTATCACCAAATCTCTTAAAGTATCTTCCGTATATCGGCCCGGTACCTTCGCCGAGGTGCTCCGGCACGTAATGGGCAGCAGAGGACATGCAATGCGCCACCAATGATCGCCTCGGCAGGTCGGCTCGGTTAAACCCCGAGCCGTGCCAGGTCCAGCCGTGGTGAAACGATCCGCCACCGCGGGGCACTTCCACCGGCACAATTTCAGGGGTGACCCCAGCTTGGGCCGCGGCGACCTCCATCTCCGCCCGATATTTCTCTG
>Ga0224508_10000228_pt1 | contig 57805 bp, 56 predicted proteins | sample SF_Jan12_sed_USG_4_FD_170157 | JGI IMG/M metagenome (GOLD analysis project Ga0224508, IMG submission 170157) | Sediment microbial communities from San Francisco Bay, California, United States - SF_Jan12_sed_USGS_21 | ecosystem: Environmental > Aquatic > Marine > Sediment | place: USA... | reverse complement strand
TCGGCGCAGGCAAACGGCCGTCATCTTTCTCGCCGCATGTCACCGATCTCGTGGTGCTTGCGTAGGAGCGGCTCCAGAGAGCGGGTTAGGGGGAGGGGCGAATCACGCGCAATGCGAAAGCGGCGAGCCTAGAAGCCGGCATTTACCTGCGCCTCCGAAAGAAAGTCGGCGCAGGCAAACGGCCGTCATCTTTCTCACCGCATGTCACCGATCTCGTGGTGCTTGCGTAGGAGGGGCATCCTGCCGCGATTCAGTTCTTCCTCTCTCCTCCAGAGAGCGGTTAGGGGGAGGGGCGAATCACGCGCAATGCGAAAACGGCGAGCCTAGAAGCCGGCATTTACCTGCGCCTCCGAAAGAAAGTCGGCGCAGGCAAACGGCCGTCTTCTTTCTCGCCGCATGTCACCGATATTGCAGCGCCCTGAATGGCGAGATACTGCTGCCCGGGGTGGGGAGAAAAAGGAGTCTGTCCCCAGGAGGGACAGACGGATTGATTAAGAGCGGCTAGAGCCACTCCCACAATTGATTATGATTTTCTCTGCCAGAGAACTTCCTGACCGGTTTCGTGCCGTGCCAGCACGCGCGCAATAACGAACAGCAAGTCAGATAGCCGGTTCAAGTATTTGGGTGTTTCTGCGTTGATGTCCAAATCACGTGCGGCAGTCCACACGCGTCGTTCCGCGCGGCGGCAAACAGTGCGTGCCAGATGACACGCTGATGCGGCGTGTCCGCCACCCGGCAGTATGAATTCTTTCAGCGACGGTAACGGTTCGTTGAACTTGTCCAGCGCTTGTTCCAGGCGCGTTACGTAGTCGGAATCGATGAGATTGTGTCCAGGCATGCACAACTCGCCGCCCAAATCAAAAAGATCATGCTGTACGGACACCAGACAGTCCCGCACAACTTTGGGTATGTCGTGCGCCAGGATCATGCCGACGACGCTGTTGAGTTCGTCTACAGTGCCATAGGCCTCGACCAGATCATGGTCTTTTTCGACACGATTACCATCGCCTAACCCGGTGGTTCCGGAATCGCCGGTGCGGGTGTAGATTTTGCTGAGTCGGTGTCCCATCTGCTCAGTGTGCCACAGAGGCTATTGCAGCCGATAGCGCGCCGACACGTACAGGCCACGACCGGCTGAACGGAAGTTTGCGGCCGTCTCATAGTGGCGATCGAAAAGGTTCTCGATCCGACCCTGCACAGACCAGGTCTCAGACAGTTGCCATTGGGCGTTGAGGTTAGCAAGAAGATAGCCTGCGTTGATCGTGTCACTAAATGGTGAGTCGCGTCTTTCTGACGTCGCCAGCAAATCCAGCCCAACGCTGTGATTTTCGAAGTTGCGCAAAGCGTTGACGGTCAGACTGCGTCGCGCGCGACGCGCGAGTTCCATACCCGTTTGCGTATCTTCCGGATCCTGCAGCAATGCACTGATACCGAGTTGCCATCGCGGGCTACTCCATCGGTACCCGGCATCGATACCCTTTATGCGGGTTTCGGCGACGTTAAGGTTGCCCCCGGCAAACGTGAGCGGGTCAAAGACATATTCGATCAGGTCATCAATGTCGGTCTGGAACAGGCTGAACCTGATCAAGTGATTTTCGCCATAGCGTCGGTCCACACCCAGCTCAATGTTGCGCGATTCCTCAGAACGTAGTCCGGGGTTGCCGCCAAAACCGAAGCGGTCACTGGCGTCGGGCGCACGGAAACCAGTACCAATGGCAGTTGTCGCTCGCCAGCCGTTTGCAAACCGGTGACCGTATTCGATATTCCAGGTTGTTTTGTCGCCAAAGCTGTCGTGGTCAGAATAGCGGGCTGCCAAAAGTAACTGTCCCGGTGCAAAGTCGATGTAATCTTCCAGGTAGATAGCGTTGACGTCCGTTTCTTCGTTGAAACCGGTGCCAAAACTCTCGGCACGAGTTTTCTCCCGAGCCAGATAGACGCCGGTTACGACGTTGTGCCGGTCACCCACCGCCACATCGTTTTGCCAGTCGAGCGTCAGACGTTCGGTTTTGGCGAAGTCGGCACTTTGCTGCTGTTCGATGTCATCGGTGATGTCGCTCAAGGTCAGCGTAGTCTTCCAAAGTTTGGTCGGCTGGCCGGCCACACTAAGCGCGCTGGCCTGGTTGAGATAGTCCTGATCTACAGGATTGAGTAGGAAATCGAGGTACTCAGTATTGCCTGAACTCTGCCAGTGCCGGAATGACAAATCAGCTTTGCCGAGCGTCGTAGACGCGTTTAGTCCCAGCGAACGATTATCGTAGCCGCGGTCCGGCAGCCCTGCTTCGGTCCGGGTGGGAAAACCATCACTATTGAGCTGGCTCAAGCTGGTCGATACGCTGCCGAGTGCGCCTGCCATGCCGGTGCTAAGCGATGCCTCCCGGGTATTGTAACGACCACCGCCGGCACGGGCCTCGAATCCCTGAGTGTCGCGCGTAATGATATTGATCACGCCGCCGATTGCTTCGGAGCCATACAAGGACGATCTCGGACCTTTGACAATTTCGATGCGTTCGATCAGGCGTGGCGAAATATTTTGCAATGCGGCGGCACCGAGCGTCCCGGGATTGACCTCAACACCGTCGATCATCACAAGTGTGTGATTGCTTTCGGTGCCGCGGATGAAAAGTGAGGTTGTCTGGCCCGGCCCGCCGTTGCGACCCAGTTCCAGGCCTGCGTGAAAGCGTAGTAATTCGGCGACATCGGCTGCCAGACTGCGTTCTATCTGTTCGCGATCAATGACAATCACCGAGGACAATGCCTGGTCGACGGGCATTTCCATACGGGTAGCCGTCACAATGATACGCTCAAGGGCCGTGTCATCGGCCGATACCGCAGATGCCAGACAAATAAATGCTACAAGGATTGGGGTTGTTTGTATCACGTATGCCCTCCCGCACACTGATGCATGGCGGAAGGCTTAATAGCCGGGAGGATCCCGACCACCGCCCGCCGCGGATATTTCTAACTCACCAGGTCGGTCTCCGGGCTTACGAGCGGCAGGGCCTGAGTAGTCGCCTTCCCACATCGATTTGATGCAGTGGCTGCGGAAAACCGCCGATTACTCACGATCATCCAGCGATGACCGACTCGAACACCGTTGCGGGGGCAGCGTCGGAATAAGCGCTTGGGCGTACCGACTTCCCGTTACCTGGCGACGGGCGATTGTGGGTGAGTTGCACACCGGGTGTCAAGCACGCTCGGGGCTTGCGTTACACTGGTAATGCTCAATCTCCGGGGATTCAAAGCAGTGCAACGCATAACTCGAATGGAAAAAGCGATGGAAGCTGCTGCTGCGGCCGCGGACATACAACGCCATTACTACCAGGGCAACGTTTCCGTGCAGCTGAAAGCGGATCGTACGCCGGTTACGATCGCCGATCTGGAAAGTGAAAAAACCATAAAAGAGATTCTGTCGCAAGCGTTTCCTGGCGACGGGTTTTTTGGTGAAGAGTCGGGGGCGTCCGATATGGATGCCGAATACGTGTGGCTGGTCGATCCACTGGATGGAACCAAGAGTTTTGTGCGTGGTTATCCGTTTTTCTCGGTGCAAATCGCCTTGATGCGCGCCGATGAGATTATCTTGGGTGTTTCCAATGCGCCGGTTTTTGCTGAAGTAGCCACTGCAGAAAAAGGGGGCGGTGCTTTTATCAACGATGTGCCGGTGCGCATAAGTGATGTCGATCAGTTCTCTGACATGAGCCTGTCTACCGGTAACACGCATACGTTGGCACAGGGCCCACAGTGGGCTCAACTGGGCAAGCTGATCAGCAACGTTTCACGCATCCGAGGCTATGGCGATTTTTATCATTATCATCTGCTGGCTGCCGGAAAGATTGATGCGGTAATCGAATCCGATGTGAATATTCTCGACATTGCCGCTTTGAGCTTGCTGATAAAAGAAGCGGGTGGTCGCTTCACCGACTTGGCGGGCCAAGCGGTAGGCTTAGCCACGACCAGTGTTCTGGCGACCAATTACACCTTGCACGATCCCATTCTGGCGATGCTAAGTGGCGAGGGTTAGGTTTGCACGAAGAATGTGTGGCTGTCGTAAGTAAAACGTTGTATCGGTGTCTGATAGAGACGAGTCAGATTTTCTGTAGTTAAGCACCCGTCGAGTGTTCCAAACTGCCAATGTCCGTTTTCCTTTGGCCCGTAAAGCAGCAGTACTCTGTCGGCGAAACGCGACACGAGGTTGAGATCGTGCAAAATTGCAATCGTCGCTGCTCCCTGTGTGCTGAGATCGCGAAAACGCTTGATTACGGAGAGCTGGTGCTTCGGATCAAGGTTGTTCAGCGGTTCATCGAGTAAATAAAGCGACGGTTGTTGCGTTAGCACTGTAGCCAAAGCAACCCGTTGTCGCTCACCGCCGGACAGCGTGCCAATGTCACGTTCGGCAAGACCGGCCAAGCTCAGCGACGACAGAGATTCCATAGCAATTTGCTGATCCTTCGCTGTTTCCCATTCCCAGAAGCCGAGGTGGGGATGCCGCCCCAGCAAAACGGTTTCGCGTACCGTGGCCGGGAAGGCATCTTCCTGTTGTTGTGCCAGTAACGCCACGTTGCGTGCCACATCTATGCGCGATAACGAAGTCAGCGGTGTTTGCATTAGTTCGAGATCGCCAGCCACATCGTTCAATCCGGCCAGCGTATGCATCAAAGTGCTCTTACCGGCACCATTGCATCCAATAATGCACACCAGTTCACCGGCGTGCACATCCAGGTTCAATTTCGCGACCAAAAGCAAATCACCGATGGCGACATCAAGATTCCGGCACTGAAGCAACGAATGCGACACTGTTATCGTTTCCAGCGAATCTCGGCCGCAGTCAACGGGCCGATCACGACGCGCCCAAGGCTTCGGGGTGTTACTGCCTCGTTCTGCGAAATAGGAATACGACCGCCCATAATTTCAGCCTTGTCTTGCGGGTGTAGTGGTTGCCGGTTGGGCTCGGCGTAGCCATCAGGGTAAATTGGCAGCGTCGTTGCCGGATCATAGCGGTCTTTCGCTCCGAGCGTATGTAACAACTCGTGTGTCAGTACGACGTTGTTGCTTCCGGCCATCGACCTGCTGGCAAAGGCATTGACTACACCGAGCAGACCTTTTTGTAATCCCAGCGAATGTGCGAGCACCGGGTTTTGCTTCGGGTCGTGGTACACCACATACATTCGTATGTCCGGCTCAGGACCTGATTGCAGGCTCTGCTTACGCCAGGCCCAGTATCGCAATTTCAGGCTCCAAAACATGACGCCCATCATGTTCCGGTCTGCCGGCGGCGTCGGTGGCTGTTCTTGAATGACCTCGCCGAGTTCGACGCGCACCGGTTCGTCCATCAAGATTCCATAGCGAATAGCCTCGCGCTTGATAAAGCTATCCAGTTCCTCAAACTGTCGTAGCTCAAGCCCAGCGATGTAATTTGTCGCTATTTCGCTGCCGTCGCCGTTGATCGGATAGATTGCAATCCAAAGTGTTTCATTCCAGCTCGTGGTCCGCTCACGTGCGAGCCAGGCGCCCGCTGCAACGAACAACAGCAGATAGGCCATTAGCGAAATTCGTAGTGTGCGTAAGAAGTTTCCTGATGCCACAAGTGCCAGTCCGCTGCTAGAGTGCGTCCGCGATCACGCTGACCAGCTCTGAATCATTGTCGACTTCAAAGTTGATGCGCATGGGATTACAGCAAACGTAGCAGTCTTCGATAAGTCGCTTATCCGGTTCTGTCAGATCGATGGATACAATGTGTTGTTCCCAGCAACTGGGACAGGTCACCGCACGTTCGACCAGCAAGTCTGTCATTGGCGTCTCATGTCTAGGGTTGCAAGCGTGTCGCGCTCCAGGTGTGCGGATGCGGCTGCCCATTGTCATCAATGGCAACTGTGCGTATCCAGCGCGCTCTATCGTGCAAGCGATTGTCGCCCTGCACCCACAGCTCCACAGCCGTGGCCCATAAACGGTATCCACCCCAGTGCGGCGGCCGTGGAATTGTTTCGGTATCAGCGAAACGTCGTTCGGCTTGCTCCAACTGCCTGTGCAGCGCTTCACGGCTGGCAACCGGTTCGCTCTGCGCGCTGGCCCATGCGGAGATTTGTGAACTGCGGGGTCGTGAAGCAAAATAATTGTCACTTTCCTCTGTCGGTGAGGCGATAACGATGCCTTCTACCCGTGCCTGACGGCCCAGATTATCCCAGTGAAAGACTACCGCTGCGTTCCTGTTGTGTTCCAGTTCATCGCCCTTGCGAGAGTGATAGTTGGTATAGAAAACGAGGTAGCCGTTTTCGGTATCGAGATGCTTGCACAACAGGACGCGGGAGGAAGGCAAAATCTCGCCTTTTTGAATAGCAACCGTGGTCAATACCATCGAGTTAGCGTTCGGCGTGTGCCGACACTCCCACGCATCGTCGAGCCAGGTGGCTAGAGTCTGCAGGGGTTCAGCGGGCAGCGATGCTTGCAACGGATTCATTGTTTGACTCGAAAAATCGACTATCACCGTTTCCAGGTATCCAGAATTGTGCTGCGGGAATCTCCGCCCGGCGCAGTGCAAAGTACAGATCGCGGACCGCCTGGTCTTGTCCGTCGTCGCCCAACCTGAACGTTCCAAAATGAATAGCCATGCTTTCCTCTGCGTCCATAAGCACGTGGGCGAATACAGCCTCAGCGGGATCGATGTGCTGTTTGGCCATAAACCAACGGGGCAGATACGCGCCAATTGGAAATAGTGCCAGTCGCGGGCGGCCCAGCCGCGCGCTGATTTCGGCAAAATGCCCGCCCATGCCGGAATCGCCTGCAAAGTAGACCGGTCCACTGTCTGACATGATGACATACCCCGCCCACAGCGCCCTATTGGTGTCATAGACGCCACGTCTCGACCAGTGTTGTGCCGGTACAGCATGAAGCTCAACTCTGTTGAGCGTCGCAGTCTGCCACCAGTCCAGCTCCATCACATTATCGACGCCGGCACGCTCCAGGTAACGGGCATTGCCGAGCGGCACATAAAACTGCGGGTCATGCATCTCAGCAATCTTGACGATGGAAGGCATGTCCATATGGTCGTAATGATTGTGACTAATCAGCACGGCATCAATAGGCGGCAAGTCGGCAATCCGCATGCCGGGATCGCGGAAGCGCGCCGGCCCCATCCAACCCACGGGGCTGGCGCGTTTTGACCACATGGGGTCGGTCAGGATGTTGACTCCACCGGTTTGTATTAGAACCGTCGCATGGTTGACAAAGGTCACGCGCAGGCCATCGCTGATGTTTCTTGGTGGCGAGTAATAAACGGTATCCCGTCTTTCTGCCCAGAAGCCTGGCTCGCGCGTTATGGACCAACGCAGGATTTCAAAAAAGGATTTCTTTATCGAATCTTCAACTGGGACATTCGAGAAATGTTTGCCATCGAAATGACTTGATGCCGGCCCCTGATGCACAGGCGTTAACAACGCCAACGCCCGCAATGCGACGAACACCAGGGCCACACCGACCGCCGTCACGATGAGCCGGCGCGACCAACGATGTTTCGCAGTCATCCAGCCACCCTTGCGCCACCCGACCGCCGACTGTCCGCCGCCGCGAGTAGCTCCCCATTGGTAAGACGCTGCGCAGCCGCGACGCCGCCAAAAAACATCGATGTCGTGTCGAATTGACGCACCGGTAGAGCGCAGCCACTGACATCCAGACCGGGTTCGACTGCGATTTGTGGCTGACCGTCCAGAAGCTCGTAGTGCAGGCGTGGGTGTTCTATGGCCTTTTCCAGCGGCATGCCCAGCCGAATCAGGTTGAGCAAAGTGATCATCAGTGCTGTCGTGATCCGATCAGCGCCGGGCGTGCCGATAGCCAGCAGGGCGTCATTCTCGTTACGCGCGATGGTTGGTGCCATGTTTGATACGAGTCGCTTGCCCGGCGGCCCGACGACCAGGCCACGGCGATTGAGTTCGAGTTCGCCGAGGCTATTGTTGAGCCAGATCCCGGTTCCGGGTGGCATTACACCGGACCCGTAGCCGGCTGACAGGGTTAACGCGCAGGCCAAACCGCTTTCGTCGACAGCTGACACATGAATGGTCGAAGGCGAAAACAACGCGCCGGGTTGCTGCGTACTGCAAAGTTCCAGTAACTGTCGCGTGTCCTTATCGATGTCTTCGCTCAGATCCAGCTTTTCCCTGCGATAGCTAAGCACTGCTTGCTGAACTTGTGCCGCAAAGGCTACTTCGGCAGGCGTCCAATCGACCTGCGGCCGATCGCGCATCAATGCCAGCATCGCGCACAATGCAACGCCGCCGATCGCAGGCGGCGGATTGGTGGCGATGGTCCAGTCGCCCATCTGGCGGTTTAGCGGTTTGCGAACGACAGGCCGATATTCGGCCAGGTCACGGGCGGTGAGCGCGCCCTCGTTTTGATCCATGTCTGCGGCGATAAGTCTGGCGATGTCACCGGTATACATGGCACTCGCGCCTTCGCGGGCGATAAGTTCAAGGCTATCTGCCAGATGGGCTATATGGATGGGGCCGCCGTTTTTTATTAAATGATCGCGGCTATCAAACAGGGACTTTCGGCTGTCGGCGTGCCAGCCGTAAATCAATTCGCCAGAATGCACCAGGTAGTTGTAGGAGGCTTGCCCGAGTGGAAAGCCCTCGCGGGCGATTTCTATAGCGGGTTCAATCAGGTTCTTCCAGGGCAGCACGCCATATTGACGCCAACTCGTGTCCAGTGCTGCAAGGCCGCCCGGTACGGCGACTGAACCATGACCGATAACGGTCGACACACCACCGCCATATGCCAGTGTCACTTCCCAGGCATTACGACCAAAACGTTCGGCAGGTAAACCGCGGCCTGGCATTTCAAGATAGCCATCAATGACGATCGGCCCGCTGTCCGGCGCCCACAGCGTGACGAAGCCGCCGGCACCCAGCGATACGACGCCCGGCTCTGTCGTGAGCGATACCATGGCTGCCGCAATGGCCGCATCCACCGAATTGCCGCCCTCACGTGCGATCCTCGCGCCAGCTTCGGCGGCAATTTCTGAACTTGCGGCTACTGCAACGCAACTCATCTCGCGCTTGTTCTCCTGTTATTGAGCCTGCCGCCCGTCGGCAGGGCCGACAGTTTACACCGGCTGTAGTGTGGTCAGAGTGGTTTGCGATCAGGCGGCACGAAGATCTTGCGTGCATCCGACTGGCTCAGTCTCTCCTGACTGTAATGTCGGGCGATCAGTTCCCGCGCGGATTCGAATAGCGGACGCACCCGGTCGCGAAAGGCTTCCCAGGTTTCCGTTGGTGGCGTCTCATCCACGTGGCTCGAGATCAACCGGGTCAGCGCGACTGTCAGGGTCTCATGATACTTCCCAAAATCGCCGTGGGACTCGGCGAACCCGCGTAATGTCGAGCCGCACCGGATGATGGCCTCGTCAGTTGGGTGTTTCTGGAGATAAATCCAGGCCAGTCGAATGTGATCTTCATGCGTGAAGGCGCCCGGCCACTCACATTTTTCCACGCTTTCGAGAAACGCACGATCGCTATCGTTGATCATTTAATAACTCAGGTGTTTCGATGGCCCGCCTAGTGTACATTTCTCCGAACGGAAGGTGCACGTGCCCAAAGCAAAAATCAACGGAATCGATATGCATTACGAGCAGCGCGGAGATGGCGCCCCGTTGCTGCTGGTACACGGCTTGGGCACCGGCAGCGCCGACTGGGAATATCAGTTCCCAGTGCTGGCGGCAAAGTATCGTCTGATCGCGCCGTCTCTGCGGGGCTTTGGTCGATCAGAAAAACCGGCAGGACCGTACTCAATCAGTCTTTTTGCCGACGATCTACGTTCGTTACTCGATTACCTCGGCGTGGATAAGTGCCATGTCTGTGGTGTGTCGATGGGTGGGGCGGTGTCGTTTCAATTGGCTATCGACTATCCGGAACGTGTGCGTAGTCTAATAGTGATTAACAGTCAACCCAGTTTTGAGTTGAACACTCTCAAGAAGCGAATGATGATGGTGAGTCGGGTCGTGTTGGCACGCGTGCTGGGTTTGGAACGGGAAAGTGCAATAATGCGGCGCTGGAATTTCCCCGGCCGTCGTAATCGCGAATTCAGACAGCATCTGGTGGGCCGATTCAAGAACGAACTGGGACCCTATCTTGATGCTATTGATGCAGTTTCCGAATGGACCGTGGTGGACAGTCTGGACAAGCTCGTGGCTCCGGTCCTGTTCCTGGCGGCAGAGTTCGACTACACATCGCCGGAGGAAAAAGCATATTTTGCAGAAATGATCAGCGATGCACGGGTTGTTGTGATTCCGGGTGCACGACATGCCACGCATCTTGAGTGCCCGGACGAGATAAATGCCGCGATAGTGTCGTTCTTGGAGGAGGTCGATTCGCGCAGCTAGTTAGCCGGCGCGGTCGAAGATCAGCTTTTCGCCGCGAATCAGCAGGATTATGCGGTCTCTTTGGGCCGACAGTATGGTCGCCGCTTCCTGATAGGTGCGATCGGCCTGTTCTATATCGCCGTTTTTGAGTTGACGTTTCAGGCCTTTTATTACCAAATCGAGGGCCTTGTCGGTGCCCTGCCACGTGCCACACATGAACAGGCGATGCAGTGTGCTGTCGCTGGACTGATCGAGTACAAAAGAACCGTCACTGCGTAGCGTCAATTCAGTTTCATGACCATTGAGCGATGATGCACGCCAGATTCCCGGTAGTTGGTCCGCTTCGAGCGGGTGCGTGATCTCTATGGGCAGACGATCAGCGTTAAGCGGAGATGTTGCTACGTCGCTATAACTGTTAGTTCCGTCGGCCTGTTTCATCTGAAACAGTTCAGCCTGCGCGAGACTCGCACACAACAGCAAAACTGTAGTCAAGATGAACTTCTTCATTTCTCATTTATCTCGTGCAACGTTGAATGGAACGCGAGACACAGTAGCAGCCTCTTTTGCAAAGTGCTGTGATCAGTTGCGCGTTTCGAATAACGCAGCATGAAACATAATTATTTTGACGTGATGCAGGTCACGTGATGTACGTCTGTTGCAACTTATGTCAAGGCTGCATCTTAAGAAAAAGCCTTGCACGCGGGTCTAATGACTCACCAGATCAAGTCATCGGGGACACCGTCATTTACGGTATTTTGTTCGGCAATGATCACCGGTATGCGTGAATCCGCATATTGAATCTGTAAGGCTATCGAAACCGGTACAAGATGATGACGTTTGTCAAACACAATAATGCCGAGCTCGCCACTTGCCAATCCCTTGTGCTGCCGCTGATTCACATAAATAGTCTTTACCGTACCGGTCAGTGCAAAGTGATGCGCGATATCGCCGGTCGGGTCGTTCATGCGGTTCTCAAACAGCAATTTTTGCAAAGTTCTTGAGAGCGACGGAAAATCTCTGGAGTGATGCTGGATCATATGCGCAGTATGGCCAGGGCGGCACAAAAGGCTACGGCAGCAACTGCGCAAGCCACACAGAAAAGGAACAAATTTCTCGATTAGCCAGACGCTTGGCTGGATGGTTGTTTCAGACTCTTGGGAGTGTTCATAATAAACTATGGATTCAGAAACATTGCGTATCGGTCGGTCAAACAACGTGTTCGTTCTCGTTGCGTTGCTGGCCGGCCTGCTGCCGCTGGCGGGCATAAATATCGCGTATTTTCTGTCGGTGGATGCGGAACTGGTACCGCGTTGCATCCCGTACCTGCAAGGCTGTACGTCGATTAGCGCAACCGGCCGGCATCCCCCGGGCAGCGTCGTTTATCGCGGTACAGTCATTCCGTCGGCTTGCTTTATGCTGCTTTACTGGTACTTCGCTAGTCAGTGGCTGGCGGCGCACGGCAACAAGTCGCTGCGCGGGCGGATGTTGCCGTGGTTGGGACTGTGCGCCGCGATATTTTTGGTGACCTTCGTGGCCGCGCTGGGCGAAGTGGGGGACGGGTACCGGACGCAGCGACGTCTGGGCATGATCGGTTATGTTTCCAGTACCTTTTTTGCACAATTGTTTTTCATTGGAAGTATCGCCAAATCGAAACGATCCGGTGAGCTGATTTTTCCAGCATGGGTCTGGCGGACAAAACTGGCATTACTTGCCGGAATGGTGATTTTGGGCCTGGGTTCCTTGTTTACGCCGTTGTTTACAAGCGACCTAAAGGCAGCAGAACAAATCATAGAATGGAATTTCTTTCTGCTGTCAGCGAGCTTTTTTACCGTAACGGGCTTTGCATGGTACAAAGACCGAATTGGCGCCGATTTTTCGATCAGAGGTTAATGACACCCGTTTCACTGCCGAGCACAAACAGAGTAATAAGCACGATAACGGCAAGCACGACCGCGAACGTGACCTTGATCTTGCTATAGGGCCGTTCGCCTTGAACTTTGCCCGTCCTGCCGTTGACAACGAAACGGTATATCTTGCTGCGAAAACGGAAAGCTGCTGACCATACGGGCAACAACAGGTGCTTGAATTTTGTGTCCGAGTGGCGAGTATTCAAACTGGTGATACGCTGAGTATCGCCACCAATATCGCGGGCGACATCCTGGCGGATGACGCGGTCCATGATTTGGATTGCAGTCTTGAAGCCTTCATCCAGACCGACCTGATATGCCTCACTGCGAAAACCACTGAGATAGCGTTCGTCATAGTCGACCAGGTTCTGTAAATCCCACGGCGCAATACTGTCCGTGATTTTTCTCGGCAGTGACCGGCTGGCACCGACCAATACGTCATCGAAAAAACGCGATACTTGCCCTGCCGCCGGCGTCCAGCGTATTCGTTGCACTTGCCTTGTGCGTGTAACCCGCCGACCGTTGACCACTGTAGTGTACGTTTGGGGTACGTAATAGATCGTGCCACGTTGGCCGCGGTACTGACTGGTCGTTGCGCTGTCGTAGGTCCAATACGGTATGTACACACCGGTTAGCCTGGCGTCCCCCTCGGCGTACCGCTTCAGTGAGCTGGGAGCGAACCAGAGTTTTCCCAGCCATTTCTTGAAGCTGAGCAGTGCCGTATTTTCATCAATCTCGAACGGGAGCAACGATTCGGGTTTGACATGCCGCTGCGTGCCGGTGCCCTCAACGATGGGTGTACCGCAAAAAGGACATTCGCCCGCATGAATATGAGAGGCAAAATCAAATTCGGCTGCGCAGGATTCACATCGTGTCGTCTTGCGTTCTGAAGCCGGTGGTGCGTTGGCAAGTTCGGTCAGGGCTTCGCGAAAATCGTACTCGCGTACGACACCGCTACCCGGCGCTATTTCGGTCGTGTGACCGCAATATGGGCAGCCAATCTGATCGGTTCCCGGTTGAAACGTTTGCAGCGCACCACAACGTTCGCACGGAAACTGATCAGTGCCGGGCGCGCGTCTTTCGCGTGGCACGTTTGCAGGCTCAGCTAGTCTGACTCAGCCCTTTGGCACGGGTGGCGGTTGCTGGGCAAATATCGCGGCGATCTCATCAATCTGCTCAGCACGAGTCCATTCGTTCAAACCCTGGCGCCATGCCAGAGTGTCGCGTTTCAAATCACCCGTCTCGAGTTTGCTGCGTATTTCCGCCTTGGAAAACGGACCAGTCTGATGACCCTCGACGGCCAGATACCAGGAGACCTCGGGCGGAACAGGTGGTGGAGCGGCACCTGTGCCGGCGGGCGACATCGTGTTGACCATTTGGTGGGCCATACCAAAACCCATGCCCATCCCCATACCAGCCGCGGCGCCACCATCTGCCGGATTGTTTGCAGCCGCTTCCATCGCTTCTGCAGCCTGAAACGTCGCATAGTCACGGAGATTGCCGATCATGCCCATGCTCGTGCGCTTATCGAGTGCCTGTTCAACTTCAGATGGCAACGAAATATTCTCGACCAACAGACGGCGGAGTTTCAATCCATAAGAAACAAACTCAGGCGATAACTTGTTGGTGACGTATTTACTGAGGTCATCATAATTTGCGGCCAGATCGAGAATGGGAATACCCGATTCTCCCAATGCCGTCGCAAACCATGACACGATGTGATTGCGCAGTTGGGCGGTAATCTCATCTGTGGTGAAGCGTCCGTCCGTGCCCACGACTTCTTTCAGGAAAGTCACCGGATCGTCGATTGCCGCGACGTAGGTACCAAAGGAACGCAGACGGACCGGGCCGAATTCCTTGTCTCGTAGCATAACCGGATTCTTTGTGCCCCATTTGAGGTCGGTGAACTGGCGCATATTGAAAAAATACACTTCTGCCTTGAATGGGCTGTTGAAGCCATGTGGCCAGCTCTGGATTGTCGTCATAATGGGCATGTTGTTGGTGTCGAGTTTGTACAAGCCCGGCTTGTAAACGTCGGCGATCTGACCCTCGTTAACCAGTATCGCAAGCTGCGATTCACGCACTGTGAGCATTGCGCCGTATTTGATTTCATTGCCGTAACGCTCGAAGCGGTAGACCATCGTGTCATTGGAAGAATCTGTCCACTCGATGACATCAACGAATTCGCCCAGTAGTTTGTCCCAAAATGCCATTTGTTAGCCCCCTGTTCTGCCGCCGGCGCGTGCAGAAGCGGCGGCGAGCGATTCACGTAATTGAGATTCCATTTCCTGCAGCTGTGTGACTGCTTCGGCGCGCGCGCGTTTGCCTTCATCGGCAATCTGCAAGCTCTCTTCTATTGTATCGATCAGGTTTTGATTGGCTTTCTTTACCGACTCGATGTCGACAATACCGCGTTCGAGCTGTTTGCGCGTTTCGGCATTGGCAGTCTTGAGAGTCTCCGATGTCGATTCCAGCAACTCATTGGTCAGATCCGTTGCGGCCTTAACGCTTTCTGCAGCCTGCCCTGAACGATGGATTGTAAGCGCCGTCGCCAGTTGCTGTTTCCACAGCGGGATAGTGTTTGCCATGACGGAGTTGATCTTGGTGACCAGACCCTTGTCGTTCTCCTGCACCAGACGGATACCCGGCAAGCTCTGCATCGTGATCTGACGTGTCAGCCTCAGATCGTGAATACGCCGCTCCAAATCGTCTCTGGCGCTACGCAGGTCACGCAGTTCCTGTGCTTTGATGACTTCGTCAGTGTTTTGCGTTTCGCGTTCGAGCGCCGGAATTTCCTGTGTGTCAAGGCGATGCAGGCGTTCCTCACCGGCTGCGATGTAAAGCTCCAGCGAGTGGAAATACTCCAGGTTGGCCTCATACAGCCGGTCGAGCATCGTGATGTCCTTCAACAAACGAGTCTCATGACGGTCCAGGTCGTTGCTGATCTTGTCGATTTGCCCGCGTACGCCTTCGTATCGTTGGAGAAACTTGACGATCGGTTTGGCCTTGCCAAACAAACGCGCAAAAAAGCCCGCTTTTGCCAGCGAGTCCGTATCAAAGCCACGCAGCGTCGTGACCATTTCACTAAGGGCCTCGCCGGCCGCGCCGAGATCCTTGTTCTTGACGCCTTCAAGCATCTGATCGGAGACTGTCGTAAGTTGTTCCTGCGCCTGGCTGCCAAAAAAGATAATCGAATTGGAGTCGCGCAGATCAAGCTCGGCGATCAAGGCTTCAATTTTCCTTCGGTCCTCACCCTGAGATTCAGCATAAGGAACCAGTTCGTTCTTTATTTCAGGCAGTGTAACCGAGGTCGTGCCGATCGTGGTGCCCGTGTGCACTGCAGTTTTCGTTTGTCGTTTCTCGTCAGTCATTGCTATAACTCCAGGGAGATGATTCAGACTACGCCTTCTTTCTTGAGTTGTGTAGAGAGCACCTCGATCTGCACATCCAGGTCGAGCTTGTCGTGTTCCAGTAGTTTCTGGTGCTGTTCTTCAAAGACGCCCTCGATGGTTTGCAGCACGTTGCGAAAGTTATCTTCGAGTTCGCCGGCATTACCGCTGCCATGCATGTGTGCATAACCTTCAGTTACACGTTTTGCGCCATCGAGGTAAACATTTAGAAATTTTCGTGCACGGCGTATGTCGCCGGGGTCGTCTTCAATTACGCCGAGTATTTGTTTCGCGCGTTCTACGATCCGTCGCAGCCGCTGCACCAGCTCAGGATTACGAATATCACGTCGAGCGGATTCGATGCCAAAAATCTTCCCCTCAGCTTCCTTGAGGGTAGCGATGATTTCTTCGGTCGTGTAGCCGTGACCACCGAGATTGCTGAACTTGCTGCCAACCGGATCTCGGCCGTAGAAAAGCACGCAAGCGACAAACGCGAGAGTGGCCATGACGGCAGCAAAGGGTAGCGAGTGTCCTATCGCGAGCCATTGCAAAATAAAAGTACCGGCGCCGGTAAAGATGGAACCGAGTGTCTTTAATGGCGTCCTGGATGCTTTCGCAATCTTGCGCTTGCGAAACTCCGCTTCTGCTACCAGCCCCTTGCGCATGAAGCGCGCACCGAGCACGAAAGATGCAAAGGCGCCGCCATAGATGAGCAGTTTCGACAGATCGCCGAGCCCCATCGCAATCAATAACGCTGGAACCAGTGGTATCGCCAGCAGGTACAACAAATACGCGCGGCCGGGCCAGCGCACCTTGTGTTTCTTGTGATTGTACATCTCAGGCACTGCTATCGCTCCGGAGAAACATAAATCGGAGTATCGCCACGGTCGGTGTTCACGTTAAGCAGTGCCACACACGAGGAAAAGCCCATCGTGGCAATCAGCAGCGCGGCACCCAGGATTCGTCGCCAGGAGTACGACATCGTTTCTTTGAATCAACCCAACATTTCGAATATAGCCAGCCGGGCAGGGCAAAGCCGCCAGCCGGGCCGGACATTATAGATGATAGAGCGGAAAACACTGTCAACGACTGGCACAGGCCCCGGATTGGGTCCTCCGGGGCCGGCTATCCGGGTTAGAATCCTCATGCAGCCGGGGGATTAGGCATGAATATCAGGTTTTTTGGAGCGGGTTTTGCGGGGCTGGCGACCACAGCCCTGATTTGGGCAAGTGGGGTGAGTATGGCTTCGGAACAGGTTTATGGTCTGGTGATACACGGCGGCGCAGGAACGCTGACCCGCGAGAATCTGCCCGCCGAGACCGAGACGGCGCTGCGAAAGACGCTTGCCGATGCTTTACACGCGGGGCACCGGATTCTGGCCGGTGGCGGCCGTAGCCTGGATGCAGTTATCGCCTCGGTGAGCGTGCTGGAGGACTCTCCGTTGTTCAATGCGGGTAAGGGGGCGGTGTACACCTGGGAAGAAACCCACGAGTTGGATGCATCGCTCATGGATGGCCGGGATCTGGCTGCCGGCGCAGTTGCCGCGGTTCGCAACGTGCGCAGCCCGATCGAGCTGGCACGCCGCGTGATGGACGATTCGCCGCATGTGATGTTGGCCGGAGTCGGTGCTGAACTATTTGCGCAAGAAGTGGGCGTAGAACTGGTGGAAAACAGTTGGTTTGATACTGAATTTCGTCTGGAACAACTGCATATTGCCAAGCAAGAGACTGATCCGGCCGCTTTGCTCAATCCTCTGGCAGTTGAAAACAAATTTGGTACCGTCGGTGCCGTTGCCCTCGACAAAGACGGCAATCTCGCCGCCGCGACGTCAACCGGTGGAACCACGGCGAAACGCTGGGGCCGAGTTGGTGATTCGCCTCTAATCGGTGCCGGGACCTACGCTGATAACAACAGCTGCGCAGTATCAGCGACGGGGCATGGCGAGTATTTTATTCGTCACGCCGTGGCGCACGATATCTGTGCCCGGCTGGCGTACCAAAAGGTTTCTTTGGCGGAAGCTGCCGAATACGTAGTCATGGAGAAACTGGCCGACGCCGGTGGCGATGGTGGTGTTATCGCAATCGATCGCGACGGCAATATAGCAATGCCCTTCAATACAGAAGGCATGTATCGCGGTCATCGGCTTGGAGCGGACGATCCCGTCGTCCGGATCTTCAAGGAAGAATGAAATACGTCGCGACCGCAGTTGCGCTATCGCAGTTACTGTTAGTTGGCTGTGCAGGGCTGGTCAATGACAAGGAGGCGGAAGCAGCCTATCGGGACATAGAAAACCGGATGCTTTCGGCCAGCGTGCTAAGAGTCAACTATGAGATCGAAGCGAGTGGAGCCGTGACCGCGAATCTCGCCGGTGATCTTGTAACGCAAAAACCAGAAATGGCAGCAATTAGTGCCAACGGAGTTTTCAATCACAATGTGGTGCAGCCTCGGCTGGTGTCCGATGGTGTGCGAATGCGTGGTGGAATCGAAGCTGATAGTTTCGAGGAGGGTCTGCCGGTCGATCTGCGCGCTGGGCTATTGCTAGGAATGACCCGCATGGGGATTTTGCACAACCTGGCGATGCTTGCGCACGGCGCGCCGCCGCAGGGCACCGACGGAAATGTACGCGACTGGGTCCAAGCCAAGGCATTTGCCTGGCAAACTGCGACGCATCCCAAAACCGCTGCCTTGCGCGGTATCGGTTTCGAACTTGAAGTCAGTGGCGAGCCATCGGGCACTGTGGTGCTCTGGTATGACCCTGCAACGGGTCTGCCGGTTGAGCGTGAGCAACTGGTGCGTTTTGAGACGGGCGACATGTCTGTTGTTGAGCGCTATAGCATCGAAACAGACGGCATGATCGGGCCGTGTCGTTTTGACCTGGATTCGATCGAGCCCTGATTCGCCCCGTCATGATCTTGGGTCCGTCCCACGAGGATCAGGCGGGAAAAGGCGCCTGCTTTTGACAATAATCGAGATGCTCTGTGCGAGCTGTGATGCAAATCAAAGCTTCGTGGCGGCGTCGATGCTAAGTTTCGCGGCGTCAACTCGCGGAGCTATCAGATGGATATCGTTGTCGCCGAAAGAAACTTGGTTGCCGAATCGCCAGAAGGCGATCGCACGCCCATTCAGGTCAGTATTGGTCGGCCTTTTAAAGTCGCCGACAAAACCTGGACGTGTCCGTTGCGTCTTGAAGGGCTGGGTCGGGTTAGTGACGGACTGGGCACAGATTCCTGGAGCGCGTTGACGGTCGCAATCGGTGTAGCAAGGCAGCGCCTGGCTATTTGCGTGGAAAAAGGTGCGCGTTTGCTGTGTGGTCAGGACGGTTCTGACATCGAGCTGGACGATCTATTCCCTCGATTCTGATCCGCTACTCATCCAAACGACGATTGAACGCTATCACGCCTCGCGTGCGATCGATGCTGACATCGAAGTGACGCAAAAAAGACTGGCCCAACAGTCCATCGACACCGCTCATCGATTCCAGGATTACCGCTTCTACGTTGTCGACCCGAGCACCTGAAACGTCGATGGAGCCTAAGGTGGCTGTTGTGGTAAAAACTCGACCATTCGCGGTTTCCAGTTCAACTACCGGTGCGCCGAAAAAAATATTGTTGATTCCGAGCCGCAGTGCCGTTTCTGAAGTGATGGCTGTATAGCTGGCGCCGGTGTCAAAGAGAAAGCGAAACGTCTCAGTTGAACCATTCACTCTTGCGTTGACATACAAGGTGCTCCGGCGACGTTGAATGGGCACCTCTGTAAGCGGTGGTGTATTGCGTCGTGCGCGTAGCCGGCTTAGCAGAGGATCGAGTTCTAGAGCAATACTCGGGTCAAGAGCGATAGCCCTTTCCAACGCAACCAGGGCACCCGCCATATCACCCTGTCGTGCAAGTGTTTCACCCAGCAAGCGATGGTATGGCGCGTAATCCGGATCAGCGGCAGCGGCGCGTTGTAGCAGGGAAAGGCCTGATTGCCCGCTGCTCTGCCCTGCAGCTATCGCGTTCTCGATTACCATCACGCGTACCCGGTGAGCATCCGGATTTTCCAGTGCTAGTAAGTCATCAAGTGCCGACTCAAGGTCGCCCACTGCCTGGTAGGCTTCTGCACGCAACAATCGCAAGTTTTCTTTCAGACCAACTACCTGTTCGGCTTCGTCTATCAAATCTATTGCGCGTCGCCATTTTTTGTTATCGATAGATTGTTGCGCGGCGCCGACAAATGCGGTTTCGAGCAAGGGCGTGCTGTGCTTTTGCGTGTAAACGTCCAAATCCCGTATTGATTCACCAAACCGAATCGCGTTTGCGAATTGTTCGCTCGCCACGAATTGTTCCAGTACGGTCAGCCTGCCCAGTGTGGTTTCGCCGTAGTAATAATGCGTGTACTCATCGAGTGTACGTTCCCGATTAATGCCTATTCTTGCGATAAGTTGGTTGAGGGGTTCGTTACCGACAGCTCCGGCGTAGAAGTCACCGCTGTTACCGCTTTTCACAAGCCCCAATAGTTTGCCGGCGCCCGGATCGATAATTGCCGCCGCGTCGCCCCGTGTTGCCTTGGTGGTTTTGATTGCATAGTGATAAGCACCAAGTTCATCTTGCGTCGCGGCGGAATTTACCTGGGCATCATAGTTTTCGGTCGGTGTTTGCAGAACCACTCTGCGACCCAGTTGCAGACTGCCGGCGCCGGCTTCCGTCTCGAGTATTTCAACATTGTTCAACGTTTTGGCAGTGCGTAGTAACGCGATACCGTGAATTTCATCGGCAGTGACAACGGTGATAACCGGAACAGTCTGACCGTGGCCCGTTTCCACGGACAATTGGCGCGCCCCCGCGAAATCAGCAATCGCCGCCACGATAATCGTGGGTTGGCTCACGACGGTTGCCAGCGCTGTAGTGCGTAGCCCGGCATCGGAGGCCAGCAACTTTAAGGTCGGTCGGGCCAGGCGCACATTCTCTCTGATTGCCGTATCAGGTTCGGATTGAACCGTTTTGTCGAGCCCAGGTGTGTCCCGCGGCAGATAGCGAGCCAGAAACAGACCAGCCACCAGGCCGATGATCAAAATCAGGAAAGTGCGTAGGGCACTCATAGTTTTTTGGAACGTGCCGGCCTCTAATGTCGGTAAGTCTAATGATCCGTTATAAGTATATGACCCGGGCGATCAGACACGCGCGCCAACCAGCTACGCACGGCGGGATAGGGCGCCAGATCGAAACCACCCTGGTCAGCAACATGGGTGTAGGCATAAAGCGCGATATCCGCAATGCTTACGTGATCGCCGACAAAATAATCACGGTTGTGCAGATGTTTTTCCATGACATCCAACGCCGCATAGCCGCCTTTCATCTTGTCTTTCAGTTCCGCACGCCTGGGATGATTTTCATCTGTGTGCATCAAAATAAAGCGAGCGACTGCGATAAAGGGCTCGTGACTGTATTGTTCGAAAAACATCCACTGCATTACATTTGCAGCGAGCCGTGGTTCCGCTGGCAGGTATGGCGTGCCCGTGCTGGCAAGGAAATAGAGTATTGCGTTCGATTCCCACAGGAATTCGCCATCTTCCAGTTCCAGTGCAGGGATGCGGCCGTTGGGATTTTTGGCGAGAAACTCCGGAGTTCGCGTTTCTCCCTTCATGATGTTGACATCAATACGTTCGTATTCTATGCCCAGCAACGAAAGTAACAGGCGTGGTTTGTAGCTGTTGCCCGAGGGTAGGTAGTCATACAATCGGTACATGGATCGTCCTTTTAGGAATCAGGCGGCATCGCTGCGCGCTGATTCAGTTCGTCTCGCTTGGCTAATGCCGTTTGCTGCAGAAAATCGCCGCACCAGCACATCGTCGGCCCACGTCGGGCCGATCGCCGTATGGAGATAACCACAATGACCGCCAAATTCTGTCACATGAATGGTCAGGCTCTCGGGTCTGGCCAGATGCGCAATGTCGACAGCGGGAATTATCGGATCGTCTTTAGCGGCGAGGATCAGTGACGGCACCGTCACCGGCGCCAGCGCGTTGCCAATTATCGAGTAACCATTGAGATAGGTCGTTAAGTCCGCGAAATCACTGTATTGGGTTACCAGATGCTCGGTCAGATCACGCATTGATACGTGCTGCTCGATTTCGTCTATGTCATATAGGTCTGGCCAGCTTTGATGCTTTAGCCGCAGGGCCCGGCGCCACTTACGCATAAAATAATAATTGTAAACACGCGGACCGTCTTCGAGTGCGTCCAGCGTCGCCGGTGGGTGTAATACGGGGCAGATTGCTACAACCTGGGCGATGTTCAGTTCAGCCTCAGCTGCTCGCGCGGCGACACGGAGTGAGAAATTCGCGCCCAAAGAAAACCCGCCGAGGCAAAGTTTTCGGCCACCAATTTTTTGTTGAATCGCACCGACTGCGCTGACCACCTCATCGATGCGGCAACTATGAAAAATACCCGGGTTCAGATCATGCGTGTCGCCGTGATCGCGCATTTGCAGTCGCCAGACTTCGAAACCTGCGTCGTAAAGCTCGCTGCATGCAGACAGCATGTATAGCGAGTTCGCGTTGCCCAGCCAACCATGGATTAGCACTGCCACCGGGGCTGTCTGACTCGGTTGGGCAGTGCGCAGGCACTTTATTCGCACACCGTCATCGCACTGTAGTATTTCGACCCGTGACATGCCGGACATTTTGCGCGTTCGTCGCTCGACGAATGGCCGGCGCAGGGGCACGCTGGATACCAGCGACTGTACGTCGCCGTTGCGCCAGATGCCTGACGGCGTAAATTCGGGCAGGGAATCCATCAGGGAACTATATCAGCCAATGGCCGCGCGGACAGAGCCCTCTTTCAGGCATCGCGCTCGTGCCTGCCCCATACCAGTTTCCAGAACAACAAAGCCGAGACCAGCCCCGGAATGCCGCCCCACAGCGACAGATATGCCAGGTCAGCTATTTCATCAATGCTAATTGTCGAAAGATTACGCGACCCGACCAGATCAAGCATTGGGAAAAGGATAAACGGCGTTGCACCGACAATGAACCCCATCACGACGAAATGGAACGCCGCCGACCAGCGACAGACATGCGCAATCAGTATCGCCATCCATCCCAGAGTTAGCATGACCAGGTAGGCCACAACCGTTGCAACACTGGTAAAGCCTAAAACAGCACTCCAGCGAACCGATTCTCCGACAGCGCCAAAAACGGCGAGTACCAGATACGCAACAATGATAACTAGGGGTGTGCCCAGTGGCGCAATCAGCGATGCTGCTATCTTGTTCATTATCTATGCTTTTCCGGTGCCCAACTTGCGTATCTTGCCGCCCATCTTGAGTACCTTTTTCTGTGCCGGAAGAGGTAGTGTGCTGACCTGATCGAACAGACGGGCCATCGATTCCAGCAGCTCCTGCAACTCTTTCATCCGGTTGAGCGTGTATTCGTCTGTGTCACTATTCTCTGCATCGCGAACGCAAACGCTCAGCATGTCCAGTGTCGGGTCGACTTCGCGTTTCTTGCGATGTTCAATGATGGCGCGCACCATCGCCCAGACATCTTTTTCGGATTCGAAGTAATCCCGCCGGTCGCCGATGCGGTGTACAACACGGACGACACCGAAAGCCTGAACTTCGCGCAGGCTGTTGCTGACGTTGGATCGGGCCAGACCCAATACGTCGCTGATCTGTTCGGCATTGAGTGGTTCTTTGGACAAGAACAGCAGCGCATGGATCTGTGCAACACTGCGATTGATACCCCAGCGGCTGCTCATTTCTCCCCAGTGCAAGATAAATCGTGTGCTCAGATCGTCTGACATGGTTAACCTCGGGTTGCGCTAAGCAGGTAATAGCCCAGGCGGTTGCGCGCCAGAGCCAGCATCATCGCAAACAACGGTGCAAGGGCATGGCCGCGGCGCAGCGGTGTGGCCAATCCTGGTTGTGCCAAAAGGCTCAGGATAAACCGGCCGGTAACACGTGGTATATGCAACGTTGACGGCAATACGTTTATGGAAATGTCTTCAAACCGGATATCGACAAAGCCCAGCTCCCTTAACGCTTTTTCAACGGCAGGTTTCTGCGCCAGCGTGTCGAAGGCCCAGTTTTCGCATATTTGTTGATGACAAGTATCGATGAGCGGTGGCAGGGCCCGCCCATCGTGGAAGAAAGCATCGGCTACAACGAGTCGCGCACCAGGATGTAGCAGGCGCTTGGCCTCACGCAAAAAATCGTTTTTGTTAAGACCCTGGCCATAGCAGCTTGATTCGATTGCCAATGCGCCATCGAAGCGGCCTGTCGGGAAAGAAGTTCTCGTGTAGTTTTCACACAGGAATGTGACGCGATTGTTGAGACCGGCCTCTCGTGCCAATTTTCGCGCCGTATCGATCTGCTTGGGGGCAATGTTCAGGCCTACCGCGTGCCAGCCCGGGTTGTGCTTGAGTAACTGCCGACAGGTCGCGCCATTGCCACACCCAAGATCTACGATGCGCACGTCCGCATCGGGATTCAGCGCCAGTCGCCGGCCGACTTCCAGATTCATCCGGGCCAATTGAGGTTCGCGATCGAGTATATCCATGCCGTCAGCGCAGTAACCGAAGTGCATATTGCCGGCGGAAGACCAGGGCACAAAGTCATCAGCGACTTCCTCGTAAAAGGCAACAGGGTCCGACGGTCGATCGATCGGCGAGGAGGCGACAAAGCCTGTGGCGCTGACTGCTGTACTCACAGACCGGCCTCGGAGCGAATGGCGCGGCGTCGAACCGATTCGGTTTCTTCGATTCTTCGTTCTTCTACCGCGTGACGGCGCCAGCGGTTGAAAATGTACATGTTGCCGAGATGCATTCCGCCAAGAACCAGTAATACCCAACCTATTCGTGTAGCCAGAATCTCGACTGCGTGTGTGATATTTGCGGGATTACCACCGCGACGCAAGGTCAGGAGCACATAGCCGAGGTTGAGCAAATAGAAGCCCACGACCAGCAAATGGTTGATCGAACGTGCCAGCTCCTCGTTGCCGGCAAAGCTGTCACGCAGAAACGCCAGCCCGTTGCTGCTTAGAGTGTGGGCCACCCAAATGGTCAGGCCGATACTGATTGCCAGATAACTTAGATGCGTAATCAGGGGAAGCATGGCGCATACTCCTTTCTGTAATTTCGGACAACACAGAAATTACAGAAATCTATGATGGTTGTCAAGCATGGCCCCCACGCCGGGGTCTCCCACCTAAGCTGGCAGCGCTGCCGACGCAAGTTGTTCACGCAAAAGCTAGAATCTGGGCAGTGGAGCTGCCTGAAAATAATGAAAAGCCGGAAGATCGGCTTGCCCGCCGGATTGGCCGGGTTCACCTGCGTCAGCGAGTGGGCATCGAAGATGTCTACGAGGCGAAAGTCTTTGGTCAGAGTCGGTCATTTCTCGCGGTGGAGAATCTCGATGCTCTCGACGACGTTATACGCGCGTTTTTGAAGGTCAGTTTTCTCCTTAGGCGCGGTCAAGACAACGCTCGCAAAATTGTCATTCGTGAACACACTTTTGCTCTTTCGCATTTGCCGCGAGTGTTCGACGGCTATCGTGTTCTGCATATCACCGATCTGCATCTCGATATGGCACCGGACATCCCGGATGTGTTGATCGACGCCGTGAAGGATCTGGAATACGACATTTGCGTCCTGACCGGAGACTATCGCGCAAAAACAATCGGAGATTTTGAGCCTTGCCTGGCTGCACTGGCACAGGTTCGTCAACATCTGGGTGATACAGTTTTTGCGGTATTGGGCAATCACGACAGTATCCGAATGGTGCCGGCAATCGAAGATATGGGCGTTACCGTACTGCTGAATGAATTTGTAATGCTTGAGCGAGAGGGCGAGGAGCTGTATTTGGCAGGCGTCGATGACCCGCATTATTTTCGCGCCGATAATCTGCAAAAAGCCGCGGACGAAATTCCCGAGGAAGCTGTCTCAATTCTAATGTCTCATTCGCCGGAAATTTATAAGAATGCATTACATGCAGGATTTGATGTAATGCTTAGCGGCCACACTCATGGCGGACAAATTTGTTTGCCAGGCGGTTGGCCCTTAACTGTTAACGCCAATTGCAAAAGACATGTGTGTCGTGGTGCCTGGACCTATCACGGCATGCAGGGGTACACCTCGGCCGGGTCGGGCGTTTGCATTGTCGACGTCCGCTTCAATTGCCCGCCTGAGGTTGTCTTACATCGACTGGTACGCGCCTGATGCCGGCTACTTTGCTCAAAGGCGCGTCCTACGCGTTTGCCGGGCTGCGCCATCTTGGCGATCGAAATTTGCGTTTGTTTGTGCTCGGGCCATTATTGCTCAATCTGGGGCTGTTCTCTGTGGCGATATGGTGGGTGGCCAACGCTTTCGACGGTTGGATGAGCTGGCTGGTGACCTGGTTGCCCGACTGGCTCGACTGGCTGGAGTGGTTAATCTGGCCGATATTTGCTTTGGCCGTGATTCTGGTCATGTTTTACTCATTTACGATGATTGCAAATATCATCGGTGCACCATTAAACGGCTTGTTGGCGGAGAAAGTTGAGCAACTGCGCCGACCGCAGTCAAAACTGCCACAGGGTCGGCCATTTTGGCGCGAAGTTCCGTACGCCGTGGCGCACGAATTCAGAAAATGGGCCTACATAGTGCCGCGGGCGCTGCCAGTGCTGGTGCTTTTTTTGTTACCCGGTCTCAACGCGCTGGCTCCGTTTATTTGGTTTGGCTTTGGTGCATGGATGCTTACGTTGGAATATGCCGACTATCCAATGGGTAATCATGGGCTCACATTCAAAAAACAACGAGATCTATTGCGCGAGCAACGCGTAATGGCACTTGGTTTTGGTGCGGCGGTCATGCTGATGACACTGGTGCCGTTGCTGAATTTCCTGTCCATGCCAAGCGCCGTTATCGGGGCCACCCTGATGTGGGCTGAACAATTCGCACCGGCGGAAAACACTACCTGACAATGTCAAAGTTTGTGGCGATTCCGCGACCCCGCGCTTATGCGATAATGCCGCCGGGGTCCGCTATGGCGGTCATCAATGGGGTAATCAGGGAGCAACAAAAATGGATCTACTTCCTTTAATCATTCAACTGGTCAGTGGCGCTGCGGGCGGAAACGTGGCAGGCGCGCTGATGAAAAACGCGTCGCTCGGAACACTCGGTAATTCGGTTGCCGGCATTCTCGGTGGCGGTCTGGGTGGTCAGCTACTGGGCATGCTCGGTATGGACACCGGTGGCGGCGGCATGGACGTCGGCAGCATTCTCGGCAGTGTGGCCGGTGGTGGCGTCGGTGGTGGTGTCGTAATGGCCGTAATCGGTCTGATCAAAAAGGCAATGGCCAAGTAACTAATGCGCGCGGCGACAGGAGGTTGCCGCGTTTCTGGCGTCAGGTGATGGTCTGAAGGCACCACACAAGCCCCATTTCGTTTCTCATCTGCGTGGTTTGGCTTCTGGTCAGACCTATCCTGCAGATGAACTCATGAATCTCGATCCCCTAGACGGGCGACCTGTCGAAATGATCATCGACCTGGAGCGTCTGCAACGCGAGCGGCCGGACGGATCCTGGTACACACCAACGCGACCGAACATGTGGCGTTTCGGCGGGTTGCTTGGTTTAGACATCGATGATCCCGACGATGCCAAGTTCATCGTCTCCGGTGGTGAGGGCGCAACGCCATTGCTCGAATATTCGGATCATCCCCTGGCCGAGCAATTGGGAATCCGGCTACAGATAAAGGAAGAGGGTGCGCCGGTTGCCGGCTATGGCGCCAATCCGACGTTGAGTTTCAAGGATCGTGGTATGGCCATGGTGGTTGCTATGGCGCGGTTGTTTGGCTTGCAGCGTTTGGTGGTGCCAACTCAGGGTAACGCCGGTGATTCGCTGGCCGACTACGCTTTGCGCGCGAATCTCGAGGCGGTCGTGATCATGCCGGACGACACACCGATGCCGGTGCTGGGCAAAGTCGCAGCTTTGGCGGGAATGCATGATGGCATCCACCTGGACCTGGTGCAGGGAACGATACGGGAAGCGAGCCGGCGTATGCAGGAACGTTACCTGCCGCAGGGCTATTTCAATGTTGCGACTTTTCAGGAGCCCGGGTGGCGCATCGAAGGTAAAAAAACCCTGGGACTGGAGCTGGCTGAACCGCTGCCAGGTGCAACACGCTGGATGCTGCCTGATGTTATTGTTTATCCGACTGGTGGTGGGACCGGTCTGCTGGGGATGTGGAAGGCCTTTGATGAACTTGAATCACTGTGCCTGATCGACCAGCGTCGCCCCGTGATGGTGGCCGTTCAGAGTACCGAAACAGCGCCGCTGGTCGCTGCGATGCGCGATAACGCATCCGATTCAAAACCAGTAACAGCCGGCCACACTATCGCAAGCGGACTAAATGTACCGGGCGGCGTCGGTCATTTCAGGGTGTTGGAGATATTGCGCGCCAGCGGCGGACCAGCAATTGCCGTTAGTGAAGCAGAGATAGCAAATGCGTTGCAAGAAGTTTGGCAACATAAACACTGGTGGATAGCACCGGAGGGTGCTGCGACACTGGCTGCCTTGCCGGTATTGGCTGACGAAGGGTTGTTGTCGCCGGGTCAGCGTGTCGTTTGTGTCAACACTGCATCGTTGGAAAAGTATCTACCCGATCTTCGCGAATTACTCTGAAGTCAGGTAACTTTTATCTCTTCGATCTTATTCATGCCGATACCACTGGTCGTCTGCATGCCACCTTCAATCACAGCGCCTTCCGCGACGGCAATATTTGCGCCGGCCAGGCTGCCTTTTACCAGAGCGCTGCGTGAGACTTCGATGCGACCTTCGGCCAGTACGTCGCCGTTCAAATTCCCTGCGATCATTACATCGGTCGCACGAATCGTGCCCTTGCATCGTCCCGTGTCGGTCAACGTTACGGAGCCATTAATTTCGCAGTCGCTTTCCAGCTCTCCGCTGATGATTACATTGCCGGTACCCTTAAGTCGTCCGGTAACGCGCATACCTTCTGCGATCACGGTCGTTTGTTGGGATGTTGACGCTTCCTTTTCGCTAAAGCGGCGTTGTCTCTTCTGAGTCATGAAGTCGTGACCTCGTTTGTGGGTAGTGCTAGTTTACACCGGGTTGCGGGCTTAGTGCGTGTAATGCGGTCGGGCCTATGCCCATTTCCCGTAGCAGGTGCTGCGCGCCGTCTACAGTCTCCATGATCCACAGCACGTATCGGATATCCACACAGATGCTGCGCGTAATGGAAGAATCGACGTACCAGTCGGAATTGATTGCTTCATAATTGCCATCAAACACCAGGCCGACCAGCTCACCATTGGCATCCAGCACGGCAGAGCCTGAATTTCCACCGGTCGAGTCCAGGGTGGCGAGAAAATTGACCGGCACCGAATTCAGCTTGCTGTCTGCGAATACGCCATAGTTCTTTTGCCCAATCGCTGCCAGAAGAGCGGCCGGAGTATTAAATGGCTTGTTGCCGGTGTGTTTTCGTACCAACCCGCGCAATGTCGTGAAGGCTTCGTATGCCACTGCATCCCGCGGCCTGTATCCTGCTACCTTGCCGAATGTGACGCGTAGCGTGCCATTGGCGTCGGCATAAAGTGCCTGCCCCTGATTTGCGAGCCACTCAGCCAGTGCTGACATATATTGTGAGCGCGCGTATTGGAAACGACCCAGATATCTTTTTTCTTCTTCTTCGCGCGCCAGGTCATTTTCATAAAGGGCCACAGCCATTCGGATAAAAGGATCGCGGCTAGCCTCGAAATCTTCTGGCGATGCTTCCAACAAAGCCATTCGTACTTCGTTGTCATCGAGCGAAGTGTCGTTGTAGAGCTCGTCCAGCTTTGTTGCAACAATCTTGCGGTTGATACCGTTGCCGGTAATTGTGAACCAACGATCCAGCGCGCCGATGCGTTGATCGTTAGGCAGCCGGGCATACAATTCCAAATGATGTTCCAATAGTGCGCGATCGACCTGCTTGTCGAAACTTTTTTCCAGCCGTGCCAATCGTTCGCCGATTCGGTGCCAGTCACGTTCCTGGTATCCGGGCTCGCGTTCGGCGTCCGGCTTTTCTTTTTCCTTGCTAAGGCGATAAAGTTGCGTTGCAGCCGACAGCAATGCGGCTCGGCGGCGCAAAAAATCTTGATAGACCATGCGCAGTTCGCGACCGCCCCGGTATTCCTCAATTAGCTTGACTAACTGATCCAGGCTCTGGCTTTTCGCGCTATCTCCTGGGCCTTTTAGCCAGGATGAAAGCCTCTGCTCGGTCAATACCTTGTGTTGGACCAGGCCGCTGCGGGCAAATCCCTCGATCATTCCGTCATAGTTCTTAATGACGTTATTCAGGCTCTGTTGCAGGGAAGAATATTTAATCGCCGCCGCGTTACGATTGGTGGTTGCACGCTCAATAATCGTAAGCATGTCTTCGTACAGTTTTTTTCGCGTCGGGTAGTACCAGTTGCTCTGTGCCTCTGCCTCCGAAGCCAGTCTGTGCCGGTAGGTGCGGCCTGGATAACCAACGGCCATGGTGAAATCGCCATCACTCAGTCCTTTGGTCGATACCGTCAGGTAATGTTCCGGGCCATAGGGGACATTGTCCTCACTGTGGTCAGCGGGCATCCCGTCGGCGGAAACATAGCCCCTGATAAATGAATAGTCACCCGTGTGCCGCGGCCACATCCAGTTATCGATATCGCCGCCGTACTCCCCGATACTCCGCGGCGGTGCGTATACAAGACGCACGTCGCGAATCTCGAGTTGCTTGATCAGGTAAAACTCCAGACCCTCGTAGAACGAGTGCACGCCACAACGATAGCCGTCTTGGCTTTCACATTCGGCGATCAGTTTCTTTTCTCGTTCTTCGAAAATTCCGTGGCGTTCCAACCCGTCCATATCGGCCGCTACACCATCAAGCATCGATGTACTGACATCCGAAACTTCTACTGTTACGAGTATCCGGTTGCCTGGACCGCCGGGCAGTTCCCCGGCGCGGTTCTCAGCCAAGTAGCCGTCCTCGATGAGATTGTTTTCGGGTGTCGAATTGTGCTGCAGGATCTGTTGTATGCAATGATGATTTGTAACAACAAGTCCTTCCGGCGATACAAAAGAGGCAGAACAACCACCCAGGCCGACAATGGCATTCATCGGATAGCCCGTCAGATCGTTGAGGCTTTCCGGTGGCAATTTGAGACCAAGTTGCTCGAGCTGTTTCGACAGTTGGGGAAGTTGATGCACCTGCCACATGCCCTCGTCGGCATAAGCGGCCTGCATCAACAGCAGAGCCACCAGCAATCTGAATAGGGAGTTCATGCCAGTTGGACCACGGAAATTAGAAAAGGCGCCGGAGCGGGCGCGCAGTTTAGCGTAAATACGTCTCAAACTCAGGCCTTGCCGAGATAGGCCTGCCAACGGCGTAGCCAGTGCGGCACATCGCGGCCGCGCATGGGGCGGGCAATAAAATAGCCCTGGCCTTCGTCACAACCCAGTTCAGTGATGAGATCCCAGTCTTCCTGTCGTTCCACCCCCTCGGCGACGAGGTTCAAACCGAGTTTCTGACCCAGGCTAATGCTGGATTCCACGATGTATCTCGCCTCGGCATCCGACGCTGCGTCTCTGATAAATGACTGATCCAGCTTTAACTCGCTAAAAGGGATGGTCTTGAGTTTCAGCATCGTGGAATAGCCTGTACCGAAATCATCGATAGATAATGAGAAGCCCTTCATGCGCATACGCGTCAGAATCTCCAGCATCGCCAGGGGGTCTTTACCCAGCCAGCTTTCGGTCACCTCGATCACGACCTGATGCGGGAGTATTCCTGCTTCACGGGTTTGTTCCTCAAACCATTCCGGCAGGTCGTAATCACCGAGTGATCGGGTGGAGACATTGACGGCGACTCTGAGACGTAGACCGGCGTCCAGCCATTCCGCGCATTGATGAAAAGCCTTACGGATTATCGTCGCTGTCAGTAGACCAATCAGGTCGTTGTTTTCGGCGACGCCAATAAAGTGGGCGGGCGACAGTATGCCCTTTTCGGGATGTGCCCAGCGCGCCAGGGCCTCCACCGATACGAATTCCAACGATTGAACCTCTACCTTCGGCTGAAAGTGCACCACAAATTCATCGGCATCAAGGCCGCGTTTAAGTTCCTGTGCCGAAACTGGTGCGATTGTCTTTTTCGCTGTTTTCTTTACTAATGGAGGCGGTTTCGCGGTGACCACGTCCAGCAGCTCGCTGACCTGGAAAGGCTTACGCAGGCTGCCCAGCAAACGCAGCCCATGCCCGGCCGCCAGACGTTCTGCCGCTCCCAGAACACGCACGTCGACAGTACTGACCAGTACGATTGATCCTTCGAATCCGAGTTTGCCCAGTTCCCGCAGGACGAGGATGCCATCCTGTCCCGGCAACATCAGGTCAATGATGACGATGGAGTGTTCGTCGGTCAGCTCACGAAAAAACACTTCGTGATTCGGCGCAACAACCGGTTGGTAACCGGCACGACGCATTGCCGCCGCCACGAAGGAGGCAAACTCTGGGTCATCATCCAGCACCATTACGGGCGGTTTTGTATCTACGGCCGCTGCGGTTTCCATAAGAATCTCTGGTTCCGGCCAGCGGAGTTTGACCAAATGCCTGCCCGGCCTGAAGGACCTGGTTCGCGCTTTTACCTTCGGGGCAGTCTCAGGGTGGTTTTGTGGCAGGGTGGTATGCTTGTGCTATGCCAGTAGAGGGTTTAAAGGATGCTTAGTCGCCACGCACAGGTTCAGACCCTCAGTCCGGCGTCGAGGCATCTGGAAGACCTGTTTACAGGTCAAAAACAGGCATTTTTAGAGTCGCCTAATCCAACTCTGGGTCAGCGGCGTGAGCATCTCACCTGTTTGATGGAAATCCTGATCAGGGACCAGGAGGAGCTTGCGGCAGCGATATCGGCCGATTTCGGCAACCGCTCTCATGCCGAAACGCTGTCGGCGGAGATTATGGTAAGTGTTGAGGGGTTGCGATATGCGCGAAGCAGACTTCGCCGCTGGATGCGGCCACGCCGGGCGCATATCGGCCGGCTGATGTTGTCGACGAGTGCAAAGACCGAATATCAGCCCAAGGGTGTCGTTGGCATCATCGCGCCATGGAATTACCCGCTTCTTATGGTCACCAGCCCATTAACGTATGCCCTGGCGGCGGGCAATCGCGTGATGATCAAACCGTCGGAATTTACACCGCGTACCAGCGCCCACATGCAGAAAATGTTCGGCGAGATATATCACGAAGATCACGTCAGCGTGGTAACAGGCGAAGCTGATGTCGGTATCGAGTTCTCGAGATTGCCTTTTGATCACCTGCTATTTACCGGATCCACCGGGGTCGGCCGCCATATCATGCGTGCGGCCGCAGAAAACCTGACTCCCGTAACGCTGGAGTTGGGCGGCAAGTCACCAACTATCGTGACCCGCGATGTTGATTTAAAGATGGCTGCAGAACGGATTTGTTTTGGCAAAGCATTGAATGCCGGCCAGACCTGTACAGCGCCTGATTACGTGTTGTGTCCACACGACATGCAGGACGAGCTGGTCGATCATCTGCGCGGTAGCTTCACCAAGATGTTCCCAACGGTAGGGGACAATGATGACTACACTTCGATAGCAAGTGATCGCCAATACGAGCGCTTGCAGGATCTCGTGCATGACGCGCGTACAAAGGAAGCAAAAATCCTGGAAATAAATCCGGCCGGCGAAAAAATGCCGCACCAGTCGAGAAAGATACCGCTTACAGTGCTGCTGAATGTGCACGATGATATGCGGATCATGCAGGAAGAGATTTTCGGACCGTTATTACCGATTGTTCCCTACGACAGCATCGATGACGTAATCGAATACATCAACGCAAGACCCAGGCCGCTGGCCCTTAATTTTTTCGACAGCAATCGCAAACGCATACGTAAGGTGCTGGACCATACCCATTCTGGGGGCGTGTGTATCAACGACGCGATTATGCACGTTGCGGTGGACGATTTGCCCTTCGGCGGTACGGGAGACTCCGGGATGGGCCGTTATCATGGTCACGAGGGATTCGCTACATTCTCCAATATTCGCGGTGTCTACCGACGCCCCCGTTGGCTCAATACGGCCAGGACACTTTATCCGCCGCATGGCAGCCGCCTACAAAAGTTTTTGCATCGCTTCACCCTGAAGAGGTGACATAATATTCTGTGGAAGGCATTGTTTGGTATGAAAAAACTGTATCAGCATGAATTCAGGCACGGTTCAGTTGACTGCAGGTAGGCTTCCACTCATGAACAAATTACTGATCTCGACATCTCTGGCAGCGTTGCTGGCGCTGATGATCCCGGTGACTTATGCCGGCGATACGAAATTCGGGAGCGTGGCCCCGCGGGCTGAGCACTTTCGTTATGTTTCTAGTGGCAACCACTACCGCACCCATCGGCACGACAATCGTCGCTACGACCGTTACCGGGCCAATCGGCATGACAATCGCCGCGCAAACCGGCGTTATCGGTCTCATCGCAACTATTACAGCTACCGGCCCAGTAGTGATTATGTTTACCGGCCGTATTCGTACGTTAGCCATCGTTATGGTGCCCGTTATTATGATTCTCGTTATGGTCATTATTATCGGGGTGGTGACGGAATCCGTATCTCACCGTATGGCATAACGATCTTTCTCGGCTTCGACGACTAAATCGTAGTTATCAATGTATGCCCGGGCAAGTCCCGGGCATAATTTGTTGTGCTGCCGTAATATTAAGCCTATCTTGCGAAGCACCAACATGACGAGCGTCAACGAAATAACAACAATGCATCAGCGCCTGCTCGCACAAACCGCTGAGGCGAATACCAATGAGTTGATACTGCGCCGCGCACAGAAGCGCGAACTCAGTTTGTTGGATGCCAATTCACTGGTCGAATTGTTCCGGCGCATAACAATTGGCCTTGGCGATTCGTTCGGTATTCCCGCGAGTACACTGGTCTTATGCGATCCGGAGCATGAGGTCAGACACCTGGTGACCGCGTTGAGCAATCAACAGGTTCCGCCCGGAATCTTGCTGGTCGATAAACTCGATGCATTTCCGGGGATTTACGAACGGCTTGCAAAACCGTGGCTGGGACCGAGCAATGATAAACACCGTTCTTTGTTTCCGGCATGCACCGGTATCGCCAGCATTGCCATACTGCCATTGGTTCGCGAGAAGTTTCTCATGGGCAGCATTAACCTCGGTAGTGGCGACCCACAGCGCTTCACACCGGATCATGCGACCGACATACTTGAGCATCTTGGCGTAATTGCTTCGTTTGCTCTTGAAAATGCGGTCAACCGGGCGCGTCTTCGTCGCAGCGGATTGACCGACCCGCTAACCAATTGGCATAACCGGCGTTACCTGGAAGTGAGGTTGACGGAGGAAATCGCGCGGGCTCAGCGCAGTGGTTATACGGTGAGTTGTCTGATGATCGACGTCGATCATTTCAAACAAGTCAATGACAGTCTGGGTCATCTTGCCGGCGACGAGGTTTTGCAGGAAGTGTCGCGACGGGTTGCGACACAGGTGCGCGGCAGCGATGTGGCGGCTCGTTTTGGAGGCGAGGAATTCATTGTCGTTTTGCCAGACACTGAACAACGCTTCGCGCGTAATCTTGCAGAACGGGTTCGTCGTGTTGTGCGTGCCACGCCGATACTCGCAGACGAGGGTTGCGCGCTGACGATCACCGTGTCTGTCGGTGTGGCGGCCACCCGGCCGCGCCGCCACAGTGAACCGAAAGCGCAGGGCAGGGCCTTGCTCGAAGCGGCCGATTGGGCGATGTACCGGGCTAAAAAAACCGGTCGCGACCGGGTAATTACGGCTCAATCGGTTCCAATTGCGAATGAGATTGATTAGCATTTAGAGTCCCAGACGTTGCAAGGGCCCAAGATGCCGAAATACCTTTCCGCCGTGCTGGCCGTCCTTGTCCTGGCAGCAGGTTGCGCGCCCGAGCCCAATGAAGTCGTTGTTTATTCGGCTCGCGCCGAGCAATTGATCCAGCCTTTGTTCGAGCGCTACATGGCGCAAACTGGTGCCGTTGTGACATGGGCTACCGACAAAGAAGGGCCGTTGATGCAGCGGTTGATATCTGAAGGCGAGCAAACCCCTGCAGATCTGTTCCTGACGGTCGACGCCGGTAATCTTTGGCTGGCCGCCGAGCAGGGCTTGCTGCAACAAGCACAATCCGCTGTCTTGAACAGAAACGTTCCTGCGCATCTGCATGACGAGGCGGGGCGGTGGTTTGGTTTATCCGTCAGGGCGCGCACGATTATCTACAGCACCGACCGCGTGGATCCATCACAACTCAGTACGTACGCCGCGCTGGGTGACGCAGCGTGGCAAGGCCGCTTGTGTTTACGGACATCAAAGAAGGTATACAACCAGTCGCTTGTTGCAATGATGATTGCCGAACATGGTGAAGAGAAAACAGAACAGATCGTACGTAGGTGGGTCGCAAATCTCGCCGCGCCCGTGTACTCCAGTGACACGAAAGTCATCGAAGCCATCGTTGCCGGACAGTGCGACGTTGGGATAGTCAATACTTATTATTTTGGACGCCTGCAGAAAAAAGATCCGGCAATTCCAATTGCACTGTTCTGGCCAAATCAACAAGGCAGCGGTGTGCATGTCAATGTTTCCGGCGCCGGTATCGTTAAGTTTGCAGACAATCGCCCGGGCGCACTGAAACTGCTTGAATGGTTGTCGTCGGAGACCGCCCAGGCAGAGTTCGCCGCACTGAACCTGGAATACCCGGTCAACGAATCGGTGCCCAGCGATCCACTTGTGGCAGCCTGGGGGGATTTCAATCAGAACCTCATTAACGTGAGCCGTGCCGGTGAATTGCAATCGCGCGCCGTACAATTGATGGATCGCGCCGGTTATCGATAAGCAGCGCACAGTATGAGCGGCGTCGTCGGGAGTCTGCCCAGGTCCGGTTACTTAGCGGAATCACGTTATTGGTCAGCGATCGCTTTTCTCGTGGCGTTGCCGACACTGGCTTCGCTGATTATCGTTGTGCTGTCATTGTTGCACCCAGACACCGAGATTCTCGGCCATCTGTTACGTCATGTGCTTCCTCGCGTGACGGTCAACACAATCTTGCTGGTTGCCGGCGTTGCGATGCTGGCCGGACTCATCGGTGTCGGGCTGGGTTGGCTCACGGCGATGTATCATTTCCCTGGGAGCCGGTTTTTTAGCTGGGCGCTACTGTTGCCCATGGCGATGCCCGGCTATGTCATGGCTTTTGTGGCCATTGGCTTTCTGGAATATTCTGGTCCGGTGCAAACGCTATTGCGTAGCTGGGCTGGAGCTGAAGTCTGGTTTCCACCGATTCGTAGTCGGGGCGGCATTATTGTCGTGATGGCGCTGGCACTTTATCCGTACATCTATTTGCTGGCGCGCAATGCTTTCTTGACACAAGGCCGACAAGCGCTTGAAGTTGGTCAGTCGCTGGGATTGACACGAAGACAGGGCTTCTTTCGTGTCGCACTGCCAATGGCACGACCCTGGATCGCCGGTGGGCTGATGCTGGTGGTGATGGAAACGCTTGCTGATTTTGGCACTGTATCGGTATTCAATTACGACACCTTTACCACGGCAATTTACCAGTCGTGGTTCAGTCTGTTCTCGATTTCGTCAGCGTTGCAATTAGCGTTTTTCTTGCTGCTCTTAGTATTTGTTGCTGTAGCGCTCGAATACAGGTGGCGTGGGCGGACGGCCTATATCACAAGTCTGTCACCCGGTGCGGGCGTGGTGACCTTGACTGGCGCCGGACGATGGGTGGCGTTCGGATCTGCATTGCTGGTCTTGCTATTGGCCTTTGTTTTGCCCTGCCTGCAGCTACTTGCCTGGAGTATACGCAATGGACAGATTGATGCACGCTTTCTTGATAGTGGTTTGCGTACGCTGAGTCTGGCTACGATTTCGGCGCTGATGATTGCTGCAGTAGCAATTATCCTTGTTTATGCGTTACGCAATGCGGGGAATGTGGCACGTTTAGCGGGCCGCATAGCAACCCTCGGCTACGCGTTGCCCGGCACGGTGCTTGCAGTGGGCATATACACACAAATATCCGGACTTAATGGATTTCTCAACAGCTCACTCGAATCATTGACGGGCGCATCGCCAAAATTCTTTCTGCAAGGTACCGTTCTGGCCATGTTACTGGCGTATTTGGTCCGCTTTCTTGCCGTCGCTTATCAAGCCGTCGACGCGGCGATGCAACGAGTAACCGTACGTATCGATGAATCGGCTCGCAGTCTGGGCGTGGGCGGCTGGCAGTTACTGCGGCGGGTTCACGTGCCTTTGTTGCGTGGCGGCTTGCTGACTGCATTGCTGTTGGTTTTCGTCGACGTGATGAAGGAAATGCCTATTACACTAATGACCCGCCCTTTTGGGTGGGATACCTTTGCCGTTCGTGTCTACGAGATGACGGCGGAAGGGCAATGGGAACAGGCTGCGCTGCCGGCTTTGTCCATAGTGCTTACCGGGCTAATTCCCGTCATTATTCTGACCCGGGCGTCCAGCCATGCAGTTGCAACTCGATAATCTCTTTCACAGCTATGGCTCGCAGGCTGTGCTGCGCGGACTCAATCTGCAGCTCGAGTCGGGCGAGATTGGTTGCTTGCTTGGGCCCAGTGGGTGCGGCAAGACAACGGCCTTGCGTTGTGTTGCCGGTTTCGAGTCACTTGATTCCGGTGAAATCAAAGTCGGTGGCGTTAGCCTCAGTCGCAAGGGATTCACCGAACCACCAGAACGTCGTCAGATCGGAATGGTTTTTCAGGAAGCGGCGTTGTTACCTCATCTGACCGCGTCTGACAACGTGGCATTCGGTTTGCAGGGACTTCCGGTGGCAGAGCGACGGGCGCGCGCGGAAGAAAATCTCGCGATGGTTGGTCTTGCGGGCGTCGGCGAGCATTACCCGCACGAGCTATCGGGCGGCCAACAACAACGTGTTGCACTGGCACGGGCACTTGCCCCGCATCCGCGTCTGATTCTCCTCGACGAACCATTCGCCAATCTTGATGTGTCATTGAGACAGCGACTCGGCAGAGAGGTGCGCGACATACTCAAGAGCGCAGGGGTTACAACTTTGCTCGTAACTCACGATCAGTATGAGGCTTTCATGCTGGCCGACACAATTGGTGTCATGCGCAACGGTGTCATCGCGCAGTGGGGTACGCCGCATGAAATCTATCATCATCCGGTCAACAGGGATGTTGCCGCGTTTGTCGGCCGCGGCGTATTTCTCGAAGGCGTCGTCAGATCAGCGGATACCGTGGAAGTCGCCGGTGTTGTAGTGCACGGAGAGGTTGCCGCGCAACATCATGCCGGTGACACAGTGGATATCTTGTTGCGGCCAGATGACGTGATTGAAGACGCTGAAGGCCAGGTGGCCACGGTCAAAAGAAGAGCATTCAGGGGAGCGACGATTGTCTACACGCTGTCGCTCCACAACGGCGAGGCTGTGTACGCGTCCCTGTCAGCCGAAACCGATTACCCGGAAGGGGCGAGCCTGAGAGTTCGAATAGCCCCAGCGCACCTGGTTCTTTTCGGTGGCGGTGCGGTCTGAATGGCTTTAGCCTCGCTCCGCTGTGCGTCTGCTGATGAGATAAAGAAACAGTGGCACACCCAACAACGCAGTTATCGCGCCGACGGGGAGTTGTCTGGGTGCGGCGAGCGTGCGCGCCGCGGTGTCGGCTGCGACCAACAATATTCCACCGAGTAGTGCGCTTGCCGGCAGCACTACACGATGATCGGATCCGCTGGTCAGTCGGACGAGATGGGGTACCAGCAGACCGACGAAACCGATTGTGCCGGCAGTCGTCACAGCGACCGCAGTGAGCAGTGCGCTCATTAGATAGATGACGACACGCATACGTTTTACCTCGACGCCCAGTGTCATAGCATGAATCTCACCGCGCGCAAGGACGTTGAGCGGTCTTGCCAGCAAAAGGCTGATAATGATTGCAGTGATCAGCACGATCCATTCGTCGAGTGGACCGTCGGCAAAAGAAAAATCCCCGAGTAGCCAGAAGATCATGCTACGCAAGCCGGTGTCGGTGCCTAATGACAGCAGCAGGCTTATAACAGCACCGAACCCGGCAGCGAGTACCACTCCGGTCAGCAACAGGCGACCGCTGTTCCAGCCACCACCGCGCCGACTCACGCTGTAAACCAACCAGGTCGCGAACAGCGCACCGCCAAAGGCACTGGCATCCAGCCACAGACCACTGAGACCCAGCATGATCGCTCCCAGTGCCATCACTGCTGCGCCGCCGGATACACCCAGTATGTAGGGATCAGCCAGGGGGTTTCGCAACAAGACCTGCATCAGGGCGCCGGCCATGGCCAGCAGGCCGCCGGTGGCAAATGCCGACAAAGCCCGGGGTACACGTAGCTCCAGAATCAGCATTCTGGCCCGGTCATCGCCGCCGCCGGCCAATACCTCCAGCACATCCAGTGGGTTTATCCGGACGCTGCCGATAGCTGCTGCGGCTACCAGGGTGGCAAGCGAGAGCAGCGTCAGCGGGGCCAGGGTTTTGAGCAGCTTGATCGGCATAAGATGAATAATTGTGTCAGTGTCGTTTTTGTGTGCGCGGCAGTATGGCAGGCTCCCGGTGCCTGTGGAAGAATGCATCACTTTTATCAGCTTGGCTTCCGATGACTGATCTAATCGACTCCGACGGCTTTCGAGCTAACGTTGCAATCGTGTTGAGCAACGACGACGCGCAGGTTTTCTGGGCGGGTCGCGTCGGTCGCCGGGGCTGGCAGTTTCCACAGGGCGGAATAAAGAATAATGAAACGCCGATTGAGGCGATGTATCGTGAACTTCAGGAAGAGATTGGTTTGCAACCAGACGATGTTGAAGTACTGGGTAAAACCGACGACTGGTTGAAATACAAACTACCGAAACGCTATCAGCGCTCTCGTGCGGAACCATTATGTATCGGTCAGAAACAGCTTTGGTATCTGTTGAAATTGACCGGCGATCAGAATGCCATTCGTTTCGATAAGGGCAATACACCCGAATTTGATCGCTGGTGCTGGGTGGATTTCTGGTATCCCTTAAGAAAGGTGATCTTTTTCAAACGTAATGTGTACAGCAGCGCACTTGAGGAATTGAGTAATCATTTGTTTGATGGTACTCCGCCGTCGAAAAAACAAACTAAAAGACGCTCGCCGGTGCGTAGGCTGGCCATCTAATTTAGAACGGTTTTAGAACCGCCAATAGGATTGTCGCGATCAACCCTAAGGTTGGAGCTTCATTGAACCAGCGGTACCAGGTTTCACTGTGCCGGTTATTGCCATCGCGAAAGTTTTTGATGATTGCGTAACACCAGGCGTGGTAAGCAATTAACAAAAAAACAATTGCGAGCTTTATCTGAAACCAGCCGATCGAAAGCAGGCCTGGCAGCAGCGACAACAGCCATAAGCCGAAGACAAGGTTGAGTACCCCACCGATGGTCATGATGGCAAACAGCCTGAGTTCCATGACACAGAATCGCTCATGTCCGGCCGAATCCGTGGTCTGCGTGTGATAGACGAAAAGGCGGGGCAAATAGAACAAACCGGCGAACCAGGTCACCATGAAAATGATGTGAAAAGCCTTAATCCAAAGCATATTTGTGGTTTTCCTGCACGTGTTGGGCCAGTGCCGAAAGTGTGAACTGACTGCTATTGCTTTCGCAGCAGCCCGCGCTACCATGAGGCGACAGTCCCTCTATGAATAGCTGTTTCGCAAGATGCATAAGAGCAAACTTGTTGTCAAACCACATCGGCCCCGCCGAGTTCGGGTTATGTGGTCCGCACTGACTCTGGCCGGGCTGGTCGGCGGATTCTTGCTGCTGGAGTACGGTCAATACCGAGGCGGTTTCAACAAGGCTTCGGCCAGCCGGGAGCAGGATAAACTCAATAATCACATTGCGTCTATCAATGCAGAAAATGACCGGCTGCGCGAGCGTATCGCCCTGCTGGAGACTTCGCTGCAGGTTGATCATGAGGCCTACAATCAGGTTGAGGGGACCCTGGCGGACCTCCAAAGGGAGATCCAGGAGCAACGGGAAGAACTGGCCTTTTATCGTGGAATCGTCAGTCCCCCTGATGGGGCCGCGGGACTGCATATAAGGGAATTCGAGCTTAGTTCCGGTCCCAGAAACAGCCTCTACCGGCTACGCCTCGTCCTGGTGCGGGGCAGTCGTCATGATAGGCGTGTCTCGGGTGTAGTAAGCTTGACTGTAGACGGGGCGAAAAACGGGATGCCGGTATCATACGCGTTGGCCGATCTGGCGGCTGATAGCGCGAAACCGCTGGATTTCTCATTCCGCTATTTCCAGGATATTGAACGGGACCTGGTTCTGCCCGCCGATTTTGTGCCAGACCGAGTGAACGTAGAGATCAGTCCACGCGGGCGGGGTGCCAAGGTAATTCGTCAGTCCTATGATTGGGCTGTACAGCAAAGTTAGATTTAGGAGATCGAGATGTTGGGTCGAAACAACAGCAGCAGTAGCAATACTACCAAACGCAAGAGCGCGAGCATCGATACGCTCGTCGGCAGCAATACCCGTGTGTCTGGAGATGTTCAGTTTAGCGGTGGTTTTCATGTGGACGGTTACATAAAGGGCAACATCAGCGCCGACGCCGAGTCAGAATCGGTGCTCAGCATCAGTGAGCACGGCACCGTCGAAGGTTCCGTGAGCGTGCCGCATGTTATTTTGAACGGAACCGTCAAGGGTGATGTTTCTGCGAAAGAGCGCGTTGAGCTCGGTTCGACGGCACGAGTAATCGGAAACGTATTCTATAATTTGATCGAAATGGCAATCGGTGCCGAAATAAACGGCAAGCTGATTCATCAGCCCAAAGGGCAACCAACGCTGGTTGATATGTCCTCCAAAACCGACGATTCACTCGTGCAGGTCGGCGGTAGAAAATAGTCACGTATGAATGCTCTTGTAGAAGACAATCCCCTGGTCTTTACCGACGCCGCGGCGCGTAAAGTCGGGCAACTCATTAGTGAGGAAGGCAACGCAGCGCTCAAGTTGCGTGTCTTCATCTCTGGTGGTGGTTGTTCCGGCTTCCAATATGGTTTCACCTTCGACGAAAATGTTGAAGATGGGGATGCCTGCATTGAGAATGAAGGGGTCACACTGCTGGTTGACCCAATGAGTGTTCAATACCTGGCGGGCGCCGAGATCGACTACACAGAAGATCTGGAGGGTGCCCAGTTCATTATTCGTAATCCAAATGCAGCTACAACCTGTGGTTGCGGGTCATCTTTCTCAGTATGATCCGGGCGCCCAGCCCGCTCTCAGCATCACCATGACTGACCCCCTGCAACGGCAGGTGCTGGCAGCCATCGATCTGGGTTCCAACAGTTTTCACATGGTTGTTGCCAGTTATGATGACGGGCAGTTGCAAGTCGTCGATCGCAGCCGCGAGATGGTCAGACTGGCTGCCGGATTGAGCCAGACCGGGAAGATATCACGCACCGTGGCGAATCGGGCACTTGACTGCATCCGGCGTTTTGGACAACACCTGCGAGAGGAACACGCTGTCACTGTTCGTGCTGTCGGAACAAACGCGCTGCGCAAGGCCAAAAATGCATCAGATTTTCTGATTGCTGCCGAAAAGGCTCTGGGTTATCCAATCGAAGTGATTTCCGGTCAGGAAGAAGCGCGCCTGGTCTACCTCGGTGCAGCACACAGTCTCCCGGACGTAGCGGGGCAGAGACTTGTTGTCGACATCGGTGGTGGCAGTACCGAATTGATCGTCGGCAGCGATCTGCACACCAGAGAGCTGGATAGTTTGGGTATCGGTTGCGTTGGACTTACTGAAGAATATTTTCCCGGTGGAAAGATTTCAGAAAAGCGATGGCGGCGGGCCAGACAGGCGGCGGATGAGCAGCTCGATACCGTAAGATCATCACTCAGGGAAAAAGGCTGGGATGAAGTGATCGGAACGTCCGGTACGATCCGCAGCGCTCGTAGGGTGTTGCTAAAGCTGGGTTGGACGGACTGCGATATTCACTTGAGCGCACTGAACAAACTCAGCCGTAAAATGATTACGCTGGGGCACGTGGAAAAACTGGATCTGAATGGTCTGTCACAAGAGCGTGCGCCGGTGTTTCCAGGTGGCCTGGTTATTCTCCAGTCGGTGTTGGATGAATTAGAAATCGATCGCATGCAGGTTTCACGGGGCGCGTTACGCGAGGGTTTGATGTACGACATGCTCGATATCCCTGCTCCGCTCACGCAGATCACTCAGTGACTACGCCGAACCGGCACTCAATATGACGCCCAACACAGCTGAATGCGCCGCACCGGTGACCGCTGGCATATTTCCATCGCGTCCGAGCAGTGTTTGCCGGGCCAGCCACGCGAAAGCGGCAGCTTCGACCCATTCCGGGGCAATTCCGTAGCGTTCGGTTGATTCCGCTACGCAATGAGAGATCAGCGCATTGAGTCGATCCATCAAGTATTCGTTGCGCGCACCGCCGCCACATACCAGGCAGCGCTGCGCTTCTGGCGCATAGGCTTTGATTGCCTCCGCAATACTTAGCGCGGTTAGTTCACACAACGTCGCCTGTACATCCGCCGGCTCGGGCGCGGCGTCCATCGACAGCAAGTGAGCGGTTAACCACGGCAGATTGAATAACTCACGACCCGTGCTCTTCGGCGGCGCAAGCTGAAAAAACTCTTCCGATAGGAGTAGTTGGAGCAATTCATTGTTCACGTTTCCTGTGCGAGCCCATGCGCCATTGTTGTCAAAGGGTTGATCGTGATGTTGCTTCGCCCATGCATCCATCAACACGTTGCCAGGTCCGGTGTCATGTCCGGCCACCGCGGCGTTTACCGACAATGCGGTCATGTTGCTCATGCCGCCAATGTTGACTACGACCCGGTTTTCGTCTGAATGAGAAAAGACGGCATCATGAAACGCCGGCGTAAGTGGTGCGCCCTGGCCACCGAGTGCGACATCGCGTCTGCGAAAATCGGCGACGGTAGTGATACCCGTGCGCGCGACAATCACGTTAGCGTCACCGATCTGCATGCTAAACGGATGTAGTGCGGACGGACCATGCCGGATCGTCTGTCCATGACTGCCGATCGCGGTAATGTCGGCAGCTTCCAGCTGAGACAGACTGAGCAATTCAACTACTGCGTCAGAAAAACATTCTCCCAGCGCGGTGTCGAGTTCGCCTAATTCATCCAACGAAACCTGCGTTGGATGATCCACAACATGTACGAGGTGCTTGTGCAGATCCGGCGGAAAGGGATGGGTAATTCCGCGATCCATGATGACGTCTTTGCCAAAGACCAACAATCCTGCGTCGACACCATCCATGCTGGTGCCCGACATCAGGCCGATGTAGCGCTGAACGGTTTTGACCACCTTATGGGGTAGCCGTTTGACGGGCCGCCACCCGCAGGCTCCGCTCAACTACCTCCAGTTGCTGCAACAATGGTGCGGTAGTCTCGGCAAACAAGTCGCGGTACTTGCTGGCGACAGGTTTTGCTTTCGGCAGCTTTACAGTACGTGGATTGCGATGTACGCCGCTGACTCGGTACTCATAGTGCAAATGCGCGGCCGTTACTGTGCCGGTTGCACCGCTATAGCCGATGATCTGACCCTGCTTAATGCGCCGCGACATCCGGGCTCTGCTGTGGAATTTCGACAGATGCGCATAGAGCGTTGTGATATTACCGCCATGCTGGAGAATTATGGCGTTGCCATATCCCCCTTTGCGTCCACGGAAAATGACCTTTCCGTCACCGGCGGCCTTGATCGGCGTGCCGGTGGGAGCGCTATAGTCGACGCCGGTATGTGGCAATACTCTCTTTTTCACAGGATGCATACGTCTGGGGTTAAAGCTTGACGTGACCCGCGGGCTGATGGCGATCGGTGCGCGTAGAAATGCTTTCTTGACGCTATGTCCGTCGGGCGTGAAATAGCCAACCTCGCCAGCCGGGTCCTCAAAGCGCACGGCGCGAAAAGTTTTTCCACTGTTAGTGAATTCCGCTGCCAGAATTACACCATCACGCAGCTTTTCCCCGTCTTGCCAGAGTTCTTCGTAGAGCACGGTGAAACTGTCGCCGGAGCGGATATCAAGCACAAAGTCGACGTCCCACGCGAAAATACCGGCGAGGTTCATTATCAATGTGTCGGAAATCCCGATCTCCTGCGCGGCGAGGAACAGCGATGAATCAATCTCTCCATGCGCATGGGCGGAGCGTCTCTCAACCGGATTGACTGTAATGTCCAGATTGAACGCGTCGTCTACACGAATAACTTGAAGTGTCTGCTCCTCATCGAGTATTCGTTGCAGTTGGACAAGATGGCCGTCTTCGTGAAAAACAGATAATTTGTCGCCGGGCCTTAACAAGTGCAAATAACCGCGCGCTTGTGGCAACTGCAATATCTCGGCGAGATCCGCCCGGTTTAGATTGCGGTCCGCAAAGAGCTGATCCAGCGTGTCGCCGGAGGAAATCTCGAAGTCGATCCGGTTCACAGGTGCCGGCGCGGCTGCCGCCGGCAGTTGCGCGGCCTGAGTGATCAACGGCGGGGGCAGGGGCAGATCGCTGCTAATGGTCGTTTGGTCTGTCTTCTGGCTTTGCCGTGTCTGAGTGCCACCCGCATCGTGAAAAAGAGCCAGGAACAAGGCTACAGCCACTATGACTGCCGCCGCCGCGAGCACAATCCATTTGATCGAGCGCGGGTGGGCCGGCTCGGTGGGTTCGAGCATTGCCTTATAATCGTGTTTAATCCTACTCGGGGCCCGGCTCACAGCATGTTCCTGTGTAGGTCAGGCTTTTAACATTACCGTCAGTGAGAATGACGGTCAAACGTTAGCGCTTGATTTGTCAAAAGAAACACTAGATGGCCCAAAACCTGGAATCACAATTACAGCAAATTCGCCGTGGCGCGGATGAGATTCTCGTCGACAGCGAATTGGTCGACAAGCTCAAGACCGGCCGTCCGCTGCGGATCAAGGCCGGTTTCGATCCAACAGCACCCGATCTCCATCTGGGCCATACCGTACTGATTAACAAGCTGCGTCAGTTTCAACAGCTGGGGCATGAAGTCATTTTCCTGATCGGTGATTTCACCGGGATGATCGGGGACCCGTCCGGCAAGAGCACGACGCGTCCGCCGCTCACACGTGAACAGGTCATTGAAAACGCGCGCACGTATGAAAAACAGATTTTCAAAATACTGGACCCCGATCGCACGCTGATCGAATTCAATTCCAGCTGGATGGGAGAAATGCGCGCGGCGGGACTCATCGACCTGGCAGCCCGGCACACCGTAGCCCGTATGTTGGAGCGCGACGATTTTTCCCAACGCTATAAGTCGAATCAGCCCATTGCAATACACGAATTTCTCTATCCGCTGGTGCAGGGTTACGACTCTGTTGCATTACGGGCAGATGTTGAGCTCGGCGGCACTGATCAGAAATTTAATTTGCTGGTTGGCCGACAGTTGCAGCAGGCCTATGGTCAGCAACCGCAGATTGTGCTGACGATGCCGTTGCTCGAAGGCCTGGATGGCGTACAGAAGATGTCGAAGTCGCTGGACAATTACATCGGTATAGATGAACCGGCGGAAGAGATGTTTGGCAAAGTGATGTCGGTGTCGGACGAATTGATGTGGCGATATTTTGAATTACTCAGTTTTGAGTCTGAGGAAACGATCAACCGTTGGCGGGACGAAGTCCAGCACGGCGCCAACCCGCGCGACATCAAGTTTCGATTGGGACGGGAGCTGGTGAGTCGTTTTCACGGTGAAGGCGCCGGTGAAATGGCTCAGCAGGCATTTGTGGATCGCTTTCAGCGTAACGAGGCGCCGGAGCAAATGCCCGAACACACCCTGGAAAGCACCGACGGCGAGCTGGGTATCGCCCATTTGCTGACCCGGGCGGGGTTGACCAGCAGCAACTCTGAGGCCTTCAGAATGATCGGGCAGGGGGCCGTGCGGATCGATGGCGAGCGCATTGACGACCGCAATCTGCATATTAGCCAGGGAACCACCCACGTTTACCAGGTCGGCAAACGCCGTTTTGCCCGGGTAACGCTGATATAACAACGCCTTGATATTAAACAATGTATAAGTAGACAATGCCTGACAAAATTATGTCAAAAGAGTATTGACCGTGGTACCGCAAGAGGCGAGACTACGCTAGTAAAATAAGGCGCGGCCACTTAGAGGTGTGTCGTATTACGAGGCCGAAAGCGCTCTTGAAGTAGCGGCAGGCCAAAACAAAGAACAGTATAAGGTTGGGACAAATGAAATCACAAACGATGAAACTAAGAACTTTGCTTGCTACTGCAGCAGCGGTTTTGGTTATGGGCCCGTTACCAGCAATGGGGGCGCATATTCTAATGCCGTTGGCTTCAGAGGTAGGTATTTCATGGGAAGCTGGATCAGACCAGGGCAACGGGTGGTTTATGATTGTGAATCCGCCCAGCTCAAATGATGCCTTAGCCTTTCAGGCGGTTGGTCTTGATGGGACGCAGCCCATAATCGTGGACGATAACTCGGGTTCGGGGACAACCTCCCCTGGATTCGATGGAATGGGCAATGGGGACACCGAGTTTTCATGGTGGTCCTCGACGTTGCCACAAGCTGTCGCGATCAAGGCTGGAAGTGCCTGGTATCTCGTGGTGAGTACAGTAAACGCGGAATTTGACGCCGCAACAGGTATGTGGCACGACACGATTACGCATGAGGCCTCCCCCCAGGGCAGCTTGTCGCATACGGCGGCACTGGTCCCGATTCCGGCCGCGGTTTGGCTGATGGGTTCGGCCCTGCTCGGGCTGGGTGCGGTTCGTCGTAGGAAGAGCACTATCTGACGCACTGCGTTACACGATCTGAGAAAAGGCCCTTTCAGGGCCTTTTCTTTTGCCCGCTCCAAAGATATTGGCGCAGCGGCTAAATCATGACTAAAACTGATGGGCTCCAGTCTTCCCTGCGCCTGACGCTTGCCCGGCATCGCAAATGAGCCCGTAGTCCTGTTGAAACCCCCAAGGGGTTAATCGGGGCTCTTCGCGGTTTCCCCACTCATCAGGCGGCTCCCGCCGATCCAACCCGTCGCGGCAGAACTCCCGGGCGATAAGACAACATGTCGTGGCGGCGCAACGCACGTCATCCCCGTTGTATTTCATTGCCTGGGCACGCAGGCACCATCCTGTTGCCGTCATTGCGACCGGATCACAACTACACTCGGGATATCCACTGAGCAAAGGTGAACCCCATGGGCAGCCACTACGACGCAGTCATTATTGGAACGGGGCAATCGGGTCCGCCACTGGCCGGCCGGATGAACGCCGAGGGCATGAAGGTCGCCATTGTCGAGCGCAAGCTGATCGGTGGCACCTGCGTAAACGTCGGTTGCATCCCCACAAAAACATTGGTTGGTAGTGCCCGGATCGCTTATGCCGCGAGACAGGCAGCCGGCTTTGGCGTGAATATCGGCGGGCAGGTCACGGTGGATATGAAACGGGTGAAAGCCCGAAAAGATGAGATCGTCGGTGGCTCAAATCAGGGCGTGACGCGGTGGATCGAGGGCATGGACAACGTCGAGCTGTTTCGCGGGCACGCGCGTTTCAAGGATGCGCACACCATCGAAGTCAACGACGAAACGCTGACAGCCGATAAGTTTTTCATCGATGTTGGCGCACGCGCACGGGTACCTGACTGGTCCGGGTTGTCGGACGTTCCTTATCTGACCAATTCCAGCATGATGGATGTGGATTTCTTACCGGATCATCTGATCATAATCGGTGGCAGTTACATCGGGCTCGAATTTGCACAGATTTACCGCCGTTTCGGTTGCGAGGTGACCGTGATCGAAATGCAGGACCGGCTGATCGGTCGCGACGATGTGGATGTCTCGCTGGCAGTGCAGGAAATACTCGAAGGTGAAGGCGTTAAATTTCGTCTCAACGCAAAATGTCTGTCCGTAATCCCACGCTCGCAAGGTGTCGCAGTACAGGTCACTTGCGACGAAGATCCCAAAGAAATTGAAGGATCGCATCTCCTGTTAGCCGTTGGCCGTGTCCCGAATACTGACGATTTGGGATTGGCAGAGGCCGGTGTGCAGACCGACAAACGTGGGTTTATCCCCGTCGACGATCATCTGCATACCAATGTCCAAAATATCTGGGCGATCGGCGAAGTCAACGCGCGTGGCGCGTTTACCCACACCTCTTATAACGACTATGAAATTGTGGCAGCCAACTTATTTGATAACGACCCGCGCAGCGTTAGCGACAGGATTCTGTGCTACGGATTATTCATCGACCCGCCACTCGGTCGCATCGGCATGACAGAAGCAGAAGCCGTGGCATCTGGTCGAAATATCCTAATGGGTAAACGCATGATGAGCCGGGTTGGCCGGGCGCGTGAGTTCGGCGATACGCGTGGATTTATGAAAGTTCTGGTCGATGCCGATTCGGAAGAGATACTCGGCGCTGCGATACTGGGTCTCAACGGCGATGAGGCGATACACAGCCTGCTCGACGTCATGTATGCGCGTAAACCGTACACCGTGATCTCCCGTGCGGTACACATACATCCGACAGTGACGGAACTGATCCCGACGATGTTGCAGGACATGTCGCCGCTTAGGCTTTAAGAGCCGCGACAGCCCGGGCCGGATCCCTAGTCATGTGCTCCGAGTATTCGTACCTTACTGGCCTCGTAAATCTCGTCCGGCAGTACCCCCGCCTCCCAAAGCTTGTAATGGGCGCGTAACTCATCGCGCAGAAATTGCGCCTTACCCTGCCACTGCTTGTTCCGCGCTGCTTCGACGCGTTGCTGCAACTCCAGCACAAAACTCTCGACGGTCGAGCGCCCGGGATTCCGGGCAGCCATTTCAACCAGCGGCGCCCTGCCATGGAGACTGTGGAAAGTCAGTGTGAAAGTCGTGCGATAAATGAATACCAAGAATGTAATTATTGTGGCCACGGCAAGCAGCACACTGACCGGTAACCACCTTTGTTCGAGCAATGGTGTCTCGGCAGCCGAGCTCATGCCGAAAGCGACTATCGAAATCCCTGTCAGCACCAGGGTTGCATACAGCCAGCGCCAGGCAACGCCCGAGAGACGGCTGGGTGCCGGGTCGAGAAAAGCGAGATTGAACCGATACTGCTTCTTGCCGGCGCGTGGCTGCTCAAGGCATACGGCGAGGAAGCGCTCATCGACAATCGTGAAACTCCGCGTTTCATTGTGTGCCTTGCTTGACTGCGAAAACCTGCGGTTAGTTATGCCCGGCGTGTCCTGGCCGATATCGTCTTCTTCGAGGGGCTCAGAAGAAATCGTGATGTGCTCGGTCTCGACATCGTCGAATAGATTATCTTCAAGTCGTGTGGTCCATTCCATTGTCTGACTTTGGACGTTAAACGCCGTGTGACTGTCGGGAAACCCCCTTATCGTGCCAATGAAGCGGTGTATACACATGTGACTGTGTTCACAAAATGGCGCCACTGCGGGGTTATGTTCGTATATGGATATAAGGACAGCGTTATGTCGCGAAGTCTGCGAAAAGAATTTCGTAACCTTATGTGAACATCGCGCGCATTTTTGGGGAAAAATAATGACACTAGGTATGATGTCGGGTAAATTAACGCGTCAAACATGGGGACACAAATGAAATCTACCCTTATTAATACGTTTCAGTTCGTTATGCTTCTCGTTCTGCTCGGTTTGGGTCAGCAGGCCCTGGCGATGCCGGCCAGTCCATTTAGTTTTGCTGCGACACAGCCCGACGGTACGCCGATCGTGTTGAATATCCGCGGCGATGAACACTTTAACTGGACCGAAGATGCCCGCGGCTACACGGTAGTTAAGGACAATGCCGGACAGTACGTTTATGCCCAACGTGCCGCCGACGGTCAACTGCGGGCGACGATGCTGGCCGTGGGTCGCGACAATCCCGCCAAGGCTGGATTGGAAAGGCATGCGGTTCCCTCACTGGAAGTCCGCCAACAGGGCGCACTCAGCGCGCCAGAGGTAGAACAAGCCGTGCCACCGTTCGGCACCGTTAAGAACATGGTGATCATGATCCGCTTTTCGGACCACGTGAGCCGGCCGTTGCCGTCCAATCCCGATATTGACGTGTTGTTCAATGCCGTTGGTGGCGACGCACAACTCGCACCGACGGGGAGTGTGAAAGATGTTTATCTGGAAAACTCCTATGGCCAGATGACGTTGAACTCGACCATATTCGGTTGGATCGACGTGCCCAATACCGAGGCCTATTACGCCAACGGCCAGTCCGGCGATTCAACGCTCTGGCAGGCCTTGCGTCACGCGCTGGACGTCGTCGATGCCACCGTGAACTTTAACGATTTCGATACCGACTCTGACGGCAACATCGATTCGATCGCCTTTATTCACTCCGGTTATGGAGCGGAATGGGGCGGCACCGATCAGTATGGAACTTTCTACACCAATCGCATCTGGTCGCACCGTTGGGTCATCCAGCAACCGGCCTGGACTTCCAATGAAGGCGTGGTCGTATCGGATTACCACATCAGCCCCGGGGTCTGGGGCACCTCCGGATCCGACATCGGTCGTATTGGTGTCATCTCGCACGAGACGGGTCACTTCTTTGGTTTGCCCGATCTCTACGACACCGATGGCTCCGGATCGGGTATCGGGTCGTTTGGAATGATGGCCAATTCGTGGGGCTTCGACGGATCACAGTGGTTCCCACCGCACTTTTCACCCTGGAGCAAGATCGATCTGGGATGGGTCAGCCCCACCGTGATAAGTGCTTCGGGCAGCTACAACCTGGCTCAGGCGGAAACCAATGCTGCGGTTTATCGCATCGACAACGGTTATCCGTCGAATGAATACTTACTCGTTGAAAATCGGCAGCCGGTTGGTTTCGACGGTGCCATGCCCCAGGGTGGACTCGTTGTCTGGCATATCGACGACTCGACCGGGTACAACACGGAAGGTTATCCGGGTCAGCCCGGTTGGCCGGGTAACGGTAACCACTACCGGGTTGCTGTATTGCAGGCCGATGGTAACTACCAATTGGAGAAAGACACCAATCGTGGCGATGCCGGCGATGTTTATCATGGCGGTGGCGTGACCGAGATCGGTCCGAACACCACGCCGAACACCGACGCCTACCAAAACGGAAATATCATCTCCACCGGCAACACCTTGTCGCAAATCAGTGCGGCCGGTGCCACGATGAGCTTCACTTTCGGACAGCCACCACCGGGTCCAAGTGTCGCCGTGGCCGATCATCAAAATACCTATGGTTCGGTCAGTGGCACGTATGCCAATACCCAAACACAGGACAACGTACGTCAGTCGATCACCGAAACCGATTCGGGTGGCAGGCCGTCCAGGCGCCACGATCGCCTCGATCATGTCTGGCGTTTTACAATCAATGGTGCCGACAACCGCTTTAATATCGATGCGCACCGTACCGATGGCGGCGATGCCGACACCCGGTTTGATTTCGAATATTCGGCCAGTGCGAGCGGACCGTGGACGAGCATGTTGTCTGTTACCAAAACAGCGGACGACGATGTGTACCAGCAGTTCACCGTGGGAACACCGCCGACGACGCTGTACGTGCGGGTTACGGATGACAATCGCGTTCAGGGCGAACGTTCGCACGACACGGTGTTCATTGATCACATGTTCTTCGACGAAGGCGTACCGAACATGGATCCGCCCGGAGTGGCCAGCAATCCGGATCCGGCCAATGGTGCGACCGGTGTGGCGGCGAACGCTACGTTGGCCTGGACCGCTGGCACTAATACGCAGTCACACGACGTGTACTTCGGAACCTCGATCAACCCGCCATTCATGGGTAACCAGCCCGCAGCGAGCTTCGATCCTGGAACGATGATTGAGGACACTGTGTATTACTGGCGTATCGATGAGGTCAACACCTTCGGCACGACGCAGGGCAGCCTCTGGAGTTTCACCACCAGCAGCGGTGGGTGTGCTCTAATAGGCGAGGCGTGCATTGACGACGCCGACTGTTGCTCATCTAAATGTAAAGGTAGAAGCGGCAACAAGACCTGCAAATAGACTGACGTCGAATCAGCAAGGGCCAGGTTGCAACGGCAGCCTGGCCCTTTCTTGTCCAGACCTGTCCAAGGATTGGGCAGTAACGAAAACCGATTTAAGGTGCCGCGCGGCGTTTTTCCTGTACTGGGTCCCAGTCGAGTCGGGTCCTAGCTAAAAGCATGCCCGCGCCTTAGATTTCGTGTTACTCGCCCCCCTAACCGATTGAGGGGAGGGAAGGAATTGGCAATTGGGCGTTTTTTACCGCTGGGCGGTATTTCAGGACCACACAGTTAGCGCTAAACTGCTCCTATATGACCGAGTTTTCAGCACTCGCGCCGGTCTATCGGACCGGGCGCTATCTGGTACTGCTGTTGTCAGTGCTGGGTGCCCACGTGGCGGGCGCCACGGTTATTCCACCGGCGTCGCCGCCCATCGAGGTCCCGGAATCTGTCGTTGAGCCGGAACTCCTGCGACCGGTCGTACCGCTGGAAGCGTTCTTTTCCGATCCGGAGTTCTCTGAACCACAGTTGTCACCATCAGGTCGTCAGCTTGCTGTGCTACACGAGACTAACGGTTCGCCCAGCCGCAATCTGAAGGTCGTCGATTTCGACACCAATCGTGCTCGAGGGCTGACCGCTTACGCCGAACACGAAGTTGTCTGGTATGTATGGTTGGACGAAAAACGCATTGCCTATCGCGCCGAGATTCCAACGGATGGCGAAACACCCGCAACAGTATTTGGTTCCGAGTGGTTTAACGTCGTGGATTTATCCGTTAATCCGCCGAGTACAGTTCGCTTTGGCGAGAAAAAGGAAACACATTCCCGCAAGCGTCAGGCGACAGAGCAGGCACGCTGGCATTCATTGCGATTGCTCGACCCGCGTCCGATCGACGAGAACCACTTGCTGGTTACCGTGCGTAATGATCGTCTCAATCCGAAAATCGACGTATCGGGACAACTGCCCGCATCGCCACATGTTTATACGGATGTTGCCACAGTCAACGTGAAGACCGGCCGGATACGTCGGCTGGCAAAAAACCCCGGACAGGTTTATCACTGGCTGGTTGACCGCAATGGTGACGCGCGAATCGCAATGAGTCTGGATGAGCAACTCAACGTGCATGTCATGCATCGTCAGCCCGACGAGCGAGAGTGGCACGAGTTGTATTCCTTCGGGTACGGCGAAACGGGGATTTGGCCTTTGGCTTTCGCAAAAGACCCCAATCTTGTGTACGTGCTTAGTAACAAGGACAGGGATACGCGGGCACTGTTTACCTACGATCTCACAGCCGGCCGGTTAGTAAACGAGTTGTTCGCCCATGAAGAGGTGGACGTGTCAGGCATTCTCTTATCCCGCGACGGAAGTTGGGCGATCGGCGCCCGTTACGAAACCGACCGTCCGCACATTCACTATTTCGATCCGTATCGACAGGCAATTGATACAGAGTTGGCCAACGCGTTGTCGGACTACGATATCGATGTGCAATTCAGTGATGACAGCTCGATTGCGCTGGTCGCTGCTCATAACGAGAAAAACCCGGGACGCTATTATCGCTTTGATGCAGACTCGGGTCGCTTGCGGGAGTTGTTCCGCATGCGCGACTTCCTGCCGGAGCAATACTTATCGCCGACAAAGGCAATTGATCTGCGTGCCCGGGATGGCGAGCAGCTGCATGGCTTCCTGACGATTCCGCGTGGCGCGACGGGTCCGTCGCCGATGGTTGTGATTGTTCACGGTGGTCCACACGAAGTTCGTGATTCCTGGGGTTTCGATCCGGAAGTGCAGTTCCTGGCAAACCGGGGCTACGCAGTGCTACAGGTTAATTTCCGCGGCTCCAGCGGGTACGGTCGACGTTTCGAGCATCTGGGTTGGGGTAGTTGGGGTGCGGCTATCCAGGATGATATCGCCGATTCTGTCCGGTGGTCTGTCAAGGAGGGCTACGGTGATCCGGAGCGAATTTGCATCTACGGTTGGAGTTTTGGTGGTTATTCGGCGCTGATGAACATGGCTTTGAATCCAGAACTCTATCGATGTGGCGTCAGTTTCGGCGGTATCACCGATTTGCCTATGCTGATGGCGGAGCACAGCCCGGTGGAACTCGGCAGACAGGGTTTTCTGGAGTTAGTAATCGGCGCGGATAACGACGCTGCAGAATTGATGCAGAGTTCGCCGGTAAACCGAGTCGGCGACATTGAAGCACCGGTACTGGTGGCGCATGGCCTGCAAGACGACGTAGTGCCGGTGAGCCACTTCGAAAAGATGCTCACGGCGTTAGCGACACACGACAAAGACGGTGAGGGCCTGCTGCTCGAAGATGAAGGTCACGGTTTAAGTGCTGAACCGGCCAAATATCTTTTCTATAGAACGCTAGAGGATTTCCTGGCCCGTCACCTGGCCGCCGCAGAACCACCCGCCGACCGCACCTGATATCCAGTCGCAGGCATTGGGCAGAGTATTATGAAGGGCATCATATTCACCGAATTCCTTCAAATGGTGGAGGAACGCTTCTCAATAGAGTCAATACCGGCGAAGTGATTGCAGGAAACATCGGGTCCGAAGTACGTATGGACTACACCGTAGTTGGGGACAACGTCAATGTTGCCTCAAGGGTAGAAGGAATGTGTGAACCCGGAAAAGTGCTTTTGAGCGAGGAGACCTTTAACCAGGTCCGGGATCACGTGCAAGCAACCCGAATGGACCCAATTAGGGTCAAGAATCGCGATCGGCCGGTGCAGACCTATTCTATAAATATAGGCGATTCGTAACCCTCCTTCACGACGCTTGAAGCCTTGGGTGGCCTTTTTCACGTTTCGTTCTGGGACATCCGTTCTGGTGCTCAGCGGCACGCCCGGACAGGACTGCCGGACAGGCGCAATTCCTGAGCGGCCGAGTGCAGCCGGGGCTATTCCCGGCCGATGGAGGCCCGACGGATCCAGTGCATTCGCCTTGTTTTGGGGTCATCGAGGGAGCCCCGGCTTGCCCCCAAAAAAAGGTCCGCGAGGGGTGTTGACGCAGTGCGGAACGGCGTTATACTCGTCGGTCTGCCCGGCCTCAGCGCCGGGTTCGCTCTTTAACAATTTGATCAGATAATTTGTGCGGGCGCTCGTTTCGGGTTTGCGGATGCAAAACCTTATGAGCGACCGATCAACTACCTTTTAATACCTTTTAAATGTAATTGAATCGGGAACTCTCTTTAGCTTGAAACTATAAACTGAAGAGTTTGATCCTGGCTCAGATTGAACGCTGGCGGCATGCCTAACACATGCAAGTCGAACGGTAACGATGGAAGCTTGCTTCCAGGCGACGAGTGGCGGACGGGTGAGTACAAATTAGGAATCTGCCCAGTAGTGGGGGACAACTCGGGGAAACCCGAGCTAATACCGCATACGCCCTACGGGGGAAAGTGGGGGCCTTCGGGCCTCACGCTATTGGATGAGCCTAATCCGGATTAGCTTGTTGGTGAGGTAAAAGCTCACCAAGGCTGCGATCCGTAGCTGGTCTGAGAGGACGATCAGCCACACTGGGACTGAGACACGGCCCAGACTCCTACGGGAGGCAGCAGTGGGGAATATTGGACAATGGGGGCAACCCTGATCCAGCAATGCCGCGTGTGTGAAGAAGGCCTGCGGGTTGTAAAGCACTTTCAGTAGGGAAGAAAAGCCCAGGGTTAATACCCCTGTGTATTGACGTTACCTACACAAGAAGCACCGGCTAACTCCGTGCCAGCAGCCGCGGTAATACGGAGGGTGCGAGCGTTAATCGGAATTACTGGGCGTAAAGCGCACGTAGGTGGTTAGATTAGTCGGATGTGAAAGCCCTGGGCTCAACCTGGGAACTGCATTCGAAACTGTCTGGCTAGAGTATGGGAGAGGGAAGTGGAATTCCGGGTGTAGCGGTGAAATGCGTAGATATCCGGAGGAACACCAGTGGCGAAGGCGACTTCCTGGCCCAATACTGACGCTGAGGTGCGAAAGCGTGGGGAGCAAACAGGATTAGATACCCTGGTAGTCCACGCCGTAAACGATGAGAACTAGATGTCGGGAGGATCAGCCTTTCGGTGTCGCAGCTAACGCATTAAGTTCTCCGCCTGGGGAGTACGCGGGCAACCGTAAAACTCAAAGGAATTGACGGGGACC
>Ga0224508_10000227_pt1 | contig 58036 bp, 50 predicted proteins | sample SF_Jan12_sed_USG_4_FD_170157 | JGI IMG/M metagenome (GOLD analysis project Ga0224508, IMG submission 170157) | Sediment microbial communities from San Francisco Bay, California, United States - SF_Jan12_sed_USGS_21 | ecosystem: Environmental > Aquatic > Marine > Sediment | place: USA... | reverse complement strand
CCAGCGGCAGGGCCGCAATCACTGTGGCGGTCGCGTGCTCGAGTACTCGACTGGTTCGGGAAACGATCTCGACATTTGGTTGTCTCCTACGAAGAGCCGAGCAGAGGGGGAATTTGGGGACATCGCCAGCGGCATGTACCGCTGGCACGGGGACGCATGGAACCGCCTAATTTGGGCCAGTCATGGTTTCAAGCACAGCAATGCAAGCAGCCCGCCTCAGGGCGCGGCGGCTCAGGAGAGCTCGGGAACGTTTTTCGACTACAGCTGGGATCCCGAGGCCGAAGTCACCGTCGAGCTCGGCAACACCGGATGGCACGCATACAGCATGGACATCGGTGCCTGCTCGTTTTTCATTCCTTGGGAGTGGGAGCACCGTCTCGAGAATGCGTACTACACGGCAGGCCTCGGAGGCGCCTTGGGGAACCGAGGCCTCGCAGAACGCTTCATCGATGAAATGATCGAGACCACCGAGCCGCAGTCTCGGACCGAGGTCAACGCGATGCTGTGGGTGGACGGAACGCTGGGCATCCGGCCCAACGTCAACGCGAGCCCCGAATTTCACTATCGGCTGTCCGAAGATACCGGCGTGCCGCAGATGTGCTTCAAGCAGTACTTCCATGCGAATAGCGAAATCTCCGCCGCACCCGATCACTGGTATCGCTTCGACCAAGCGATTGGCGCGTTCTTTTTAGAAATACTGCCTTTCGTCGGCCAGTGCGGCGACAAAGACGTTTCGTTCCGCTACTGCGGTACCCCCTCAGTCGACAGTCACGGCAAAGGATCGTTCGTAGTCGACCAATCGTCGGTCGTCATCGCGCATCAGGGGTATCCGTGGGCCAAGGTGCTCTGCAACAACAGGTTCGTTCCAACGTTCATCAACGGTGTTCGGGAAACGTTTGCGCCGGGCGGTGAGGGCGCGATTCAGATCGATCGAGGCATCGATACGCTAGTCGGCTCTCTTTCCGATGTCCTGGGCGTCGTTGTGCGTCGGATCGAAATGTCGCCGAGGGGCATGTACTTGGTGATTGCCGAGAGTACGACCGACCCGCAGTACGGCATGGGCGATTGCCGATCGGATTTGGATCGAGAACCCGTTCTACCTAGCGCGAGCCGGCCGACCGAGGGTTGGATTCGCTACTACACCCGGGGCATTACGAGATTCTGAAGCCGTGGGCTTGAAGCAGTAGATGCGCCCTGGCCAAAGCGCGTTATGATCGGGCGATGGCGGCCATCGATGACCTAGGCAAAGCACGGTACGTAAACCTCGAGACCTTCCGAAAGAACGGAACGGGGGTGCAAACGCCCGTCTGGGTGGGCCGCGACGGGAACGAGCTGGTGATTTTCAGCAACGGGGACTCGTACAAGGTGAAGCGATTGCGGCGAAACCCGAAAATCCGCATCGCGGCGTGCAACGTCCGCGGCGGGCTCAAGGGGCCTTGGCACGAAGGCACCGCGCGACTCGTCGACGATGCGGCCGACAAGCAGGCGGGTCTTCGCGCGCTTCGCAAGAAGTACGGCTGGCAAATGATGATGGCCGATTGGGGCGGACGCATCCGAGGCTCGAAGAAGAACTGGGCGTTCATTGCGGTCCGACTTGATGGCGGTGAATAAGGGTCTCCGGGTCTAGGTCGAAACCGGTATGCGACTACTCATCGTGATTCTACTCGCCTCTGGAATTCCTGCGTTCGCTTCTGCGCAGGACGCCACCGAAGGTGACGACGTTCGCTCGGCGGACGAGGTCCCCAAAGACATGCCGGCTCCGCCCGAAAACGCACCGCCGGCCGAAGCGCCCGCGATTGGTGGCACCGATGACCGCCCTCCTCACCCCGCGACCCCCGAATCACTCGAAGAACAGCAGCCGTCTGCCGAGCTCCTCGCCAAGACTTCGTACCAGTGGCTGCCCGGTCATTGGATATGGACCGGAGAGCAATTCGAATGGAAGAGCGGCGAGTGGATCTACAGAGTCAAGAACATGATTTTGGTGCCGCCGCGCTGGGAATGGGACGGCAAGCAATGGGTGTTCTACAGCGCAGGTTGGGCGAAGCCAGGAACGAAGAAGGCCGTCTATAGCCCGACCGCCGCGCCGGGAGGTCCAGACGTGGCGGCCAGCGCCGAGCAGGCTCCGACCGCCTCCGCCGAACAGCCCGCTCCGAAAACGTCGACGACCACGGTGTACGTTTGGACAGGCGTGTACGTGGCGCCACTCATCCTCTTTCCGGTCTGGCACCCGTACTACCACTACCACTGGTATCATCGGCACGCGTATTACCGCCGCCCTCCGGCGTACCGCAGCGCGCGCTATCGCTACTCCCATACGCACCGACGCCCATACCACCCTCCACCGCGCAGCCGGCCTCCGAGTCATGGCGGAAGGCCACCAAGTACCGGGAGGCCACCCAGCTCTGGTCGCCCTCCGAATCAAGGTGGTAGGCCGCCAAGCACCAGGCCTTCAACCCAGCCTTCCAATCGGGGCGGCGCTAGCACGGGCAGCAATCGAGGAAGCAGCGGCAACCAACCCGGTACGAGTGGCCGAAGCAGTCGCAGCAATCGGAGCGGCAATCGGAGTAGCGGAAGCCGAAGCGGCGGCCGGCGAGGTGGTGGCCGCCGCTAATTGAGGCGGCCTACCTCCGTCGGACGAGAACGCCGACGAAGGGGGCCAGCCACCAGTTGCGGCTACCGAAGAAGTTGCCCTTGCCCGTGAGTGAGTACTGGAAGCCTACATCGATGTGGACACCGCTCTCGTTGATGTTGAACGCGACGCCTGCCTTCCCGGTGAAGCCGGGCGTGAAACGGTACACGCTGTATTGAGAACAGTACCAGTAGCCGCAGCCGACCGCCGTCTCCGCGAAGTTCCAGAAGTTCATGTCGAACGAACCGGTGATGTACGGAAGCACGACTTTGAGATCGGGCACCTGGAAGCGGACCTCAGGAAGCGAGAGATAGATGCGCGTTAGCGGGCGACGGCCGGTCAAATTGTCGCTCGTCCCCGGAGGTGTGAATCCATCTCCGAAATCGATCGGCATCCACTGCAGGCCGGTGGAGCCACCGATGATGAACCAGCCGAAGTCGGCGCCGCCAAAGAAGAAGATGTTGGCTCCGGGGCGAACGACGTCGAGCGGAACGTCTAATGCGATCGGCACGCCGATCCCGATCGACCAAGTGAAACCCACTTCCAGACCCTTCTTCTCATCCGGCTGCTGAACGCCCGGGTACGGGGTAGTGGCGACCATCTGGTCCGGTGGGGCCGGCGGCTGCGCTGGAGCCGTCGTGGCACCGGTGTAACCACCTTCCTCGGTCGATGCATCCCACTGGGCGGATACCAGCGTCGCGGGCAGCCAAAGCGCGATCGAAAGCGCGGTCCATCGTAAGCCGTTCATCCTCATCTCAACCTCCACGTTTGGCGCGACCTTATCCCGCGAGTCCCTGGCTTTCAACGCCCGGGCCGCCTTGAGGGCAGGTGCGACTTCGACTAGCTCTAGCGTTCGCTTGGGGTCGATTCATCGACCCGGCAATGGAGCTTCACGGGGATTGACTATGCAAATTGCGAAGCAACACGGGCGGCTTCTGCTCGCCTCGATCTTCTTACTCACGGTGACGCTCAATTCACTGTTGCCGCTGGCGGCACTGGGACAGGATGGCCAAAGCGCTAAACAGAAGAGCGCCGCGGACGAGATCCAAAAGCTGGTCGCGGACTTGCAGCGACGCGGGTCACTTCTCGAAGAGCTGCGGCAGAAGATTGAGGAAGATCCTGACCGGGCGGCGGCCCTCATGCTCGAAAAGGAGGTGTCGGAACGGCGGGCTCGATATCGACGGGACGTCGAAAAGCTGGTGCAGCTCGTCGTCAATGCCGAGGACGCCGGAGCGAAAGCCGCGCAAGGCCGCGCGACGGCCACGGAGCTACTTCAAAAAGACGCGCGAGCGATGCGAGAAAAGTTGGAAGAGACCGGGAAGGAATCCGTCGAGCTGGTGGACGTGGCGACGAAAGGCAGTCCCGAGGAAGCGCAGAAGGCACGCAGCGAGCTCAGCAGAAAACTTTCAACTTCCAGCCGCTTGCTCAAGTACTTGGACACGAACATCGACCAGCAAAAAATGCTCGGTCTCGATGTGAAAGCGGACTCTGAATACCTCGTCGCGCGCCTCCAGATCCGTGCAGACGTCACTGCCGGGCTGCTGCAGGCAACGAAGGAAGAGATCGATGAGATCGCAGCACGCACTGGGGCCGACAAGGATGGCGAGGCGCAGAAGCAGCTCGCCTCCCTCAAGAAGCAACGAGACGCGCTTGCCGAAAGCCAACGTGTAAACGTCCAGTTGATGGATGAATACGGGCTCGAGACCGCTCAGCTCAGGCAGGGAATCATCGTCGCGACCGGGAAGCTCTCCCAAGACGTCTTCGACAAAGACGTTGCCTCAGGACTCGCGGAATCATGGCTGGCCGACGCTGCCGATTGGTTTCGCAGCAACGGCGCGTCACTCGTCTTCCAGGTTCTCGCGTTCGTACTGGTGTTGTTCGCGTTCTGGATCGCAGCGCGGATCGGGCGAGGGCTGATCCGGCGCGCCATCGACCGCTCGAACCTCGAAGTGTCGAGCTTGGCCAGGGATTTCTTCATCAAGATGACCGGGCGACTGATCCTGCTTTTCGGTTTCATCATTGCGATTGCGCAGCTCGGAATCGAGGTGGGCCCTTTGCTGGCCGGCCTCGGCATCGCTGGCTTCATCATCGGCTTTGCATTGCAGGATACACTCTCCAATTTCGCATCTGGAATGATGATCCTCGTCTACCGGCCGTTCGATGTGGGCGACGTCATCGAAGCGGGAGGGGTCACGGGCAAGGTCGACAAGATGAATCTCGTTTCGACCATGGTGCTCACCTTCGACAACCAACTGCTCGTCGTGCCCAACAAGCAGATCTGGGGAGGCGTCATTCGGAACGTCACACATCAGGACACGCGTCGCGTCGATATGAAATTCGGAATCGGATACTCGGACAACATCCGAAAGGCCGAGCAGCTGCTCAGCGAGATCGTGACCGGTTACGAGAAGGTCTTGAAAGATCCGGAGCCGGTGATTCAGCTGCACGAGCTCGGCGAATCATCGTTGAATTTCATCGTGCGTCCGTGGAGCAGGACGGACGAATACTGGGACGTCTATTGGCACGTGACGCGCGAGGTGAAGCGGCGCTTCGACGAAGAAGGCATTTCGATTCCATTCCCGCAGCGCGACGTCCACATCTATCGCGAAGACGGTGGGGACGGCGAGGCCTAACTCTCTCCGTTGGACTTTCGACGCTGACGTTCGCCGAAGCGGTGGAACGGCTTGAGTATCTTGAGGCTCATCGCCGGGAAGGGGCGCATCGCATGGGCGAGCGCAGCGCGGGACCGAGGAACACTGACGGCGAGCTTGGGCTTGTCGACCAGGTCGAGGACGACGCCGGCCACTTCTTCGACAGTCAAGAGCTTTCGCGTGGCGAAGACGAGGCCCGCTTGCGGGTTGCCTCTCTGGCTGCTCACCATGTCGGTGTCGATTCCGTCTGGGCAAACCGCGCTCACGTTGATCGGCAATTTGGCGCGCTCGATATCGCCCGCAAGCGAGATCGTGAAACCCAGAACCGCTTGCTTGGTGGCTCCGTAGACGGCCAAACCCGGCACCGGTGTGATCGACGTGAGCGATGCGATGTTGATCAGATGGCCGCCGTCATCGCGCATGGCTGCAATCGCGGCACGGGCCCCCCAGATCATGCCCAAAACGTTGACCTCGACCATCTGTCGAACGAGCTCGTCGCCGTGATCCCAGGCGTGGCCGGTGTGAAGCACGCCGGCGTTGTTCACCCAGAGCTCGAGCGAGCCTCGTTCCGCTGCGCCGCGAGCGACCTCGCGATGCGAGGAGGGATCCCGGACGTCCTGATGCATCGACCAAGCGCCGCCGCCGATAGACTCTGCCGTGACGCGGGCAGCGTCCTCGTCGATGTCGGTCGCAAGCACGGTGAACCGCTTTGCGGAAAGGCCCTTGGCGATTTCACGGCCGAGGCCTTTGCCCGCTCCTGTCACGACGGCGATTTTCATTCTTCGTTCTTGAACGCATCTCACAGAGAGTTCAAGAGCCGAGCGAAGCGCTGTAGACAGGGCTTGCTTCGCCATCTAGCATCCGCGGCATGAATGGATCTCTCACCTGTCTTGCCAGCCTGGCATTCGTAGTTCTTTTCGTCGTCGGCTGCGGCACCGACAGTAACAGCGCGACCGGGCCTGGCGGGTCGGGCGGCGCGGGTGGAACAGGCGGAACCGCTGGAACGCCGCCGCTCGATTGCGATCCTTTGACCCCGAGCTACTGTGGCTTTCCCTATCCCAACGACTACTGGACCGTGGCCGACGCGACGACGGTAACGGGGCTTCGCCTCGCGCTGCCTGGGGCGACGATGCCGGCAACGCTGGCCGGCGTCCGATCGAACCCCGATGCCTTCAATGAAATGGACGGCTTCTCGCCAGGCATTGCGGCGATGACACACTTCCCGGGCGCGACCGTCACCGGACTCGCAACGCCGGATAGTATAGAGGACTCGCTGAACGCGGAGTCTCCTACGGTCATCATCAACGCGGACACGGGCGCGCGTCTGGCCCACTGGGTCGACCTCGACGAGTACGTGGTTCAGGCCAAGATTCGCGTGGACGCAAACGAGGACCAGCCTGACTTCACGATCAACCGCGACCTCGAGGCGCTTAGGCAAGAGCAAGCGTTGATGCTGCGCCCTGCGATCCGTCCGGAGGATGCGACTCGATACATCGTGGCGATCCGGAATGTGCTCGACGGCGAAGGGATGCCGGTCGCGCCTTCAGCTGGTTTTCTGGCCTTGCGGGACGACGAGCCCTCGGACGATCCCGTGATCGAATCACGTCGCGCGCACTTCGAGGAGCTCTTTGCGACGCTCGCAGATGCCGGCATCCCGCGCGAAGAGCTTCAGATCGCCTGGGACTTCACCACCGCAAGCCGCGAGAACAACACCAGCGCCATGGTACACATTCGCAACGATGCGCTGGCGAGCTTCCCCGACGGCGTACCGTACACTATCGAGCTCAAGAACGAGCAGCTCGTCAGCGGAATTGCCTGCCGCCTCGAGATCACGTTCGACATGCCTCTGTACATGACGAAGGGCGAGTCGGGCGGCCTGCTCAATCTGGGCGACGACGGTTTGCCCGAACAGAACGGGAGCTTCCCGTATTCGGCCGCGATGATCGTGCCAGAGACGGCCTCTGTGATGCCGGCGGCCCTGGTAGAGTTCGGTCACGGCCAGCTCGGGGCTAAAGAGCAAGTCTTGGGCTTTCAGCCGATCGCAGCCGCCGAAAACTTTGCCGCATTTGCTTTGGACTGGAAGGGATTCTCGAGCGATGACGTTCTTCCGACACTGATCCCGGCCATCGTGGGCGGCGATGTTTCCGCATTCCGCGCCATCCCCGAACGGATGCATCAGGGTTTCTTGAACTTCCTGATGGCGATGAGGACCTTGTCACGCGAAGCCGACGGCGGACCATCGACCCAGCTGAACCAAGCCCTCACGAACGACTGCGGCGGCGCGACCATCGACGGAGCCAAGCGCTACTACTTCGGCGGGAGCCAGGGTGGAATCTTGGGTGCAAGCATCATGGCGCTGACGACCGACATCGAACGGGGGCTGCTCGCGGTGCCGGGCCAGTCGTACAACTTGCTTCTCAACAGGAGCGTCAATTTCGATGAGTTCGCGCCGCAGTTCTACGGCAACTACAACTGGAATGCCCTCGACGTTCAAATGAACCTCGCGCTGATTCAAGGCCTCTGGGATCGCGCTGAGCCGACCGGATACTCGAAGTACATTCGAACGAATCTCTTGCCCGGCACGCCTGCACACGAGGTGCTGATCCAAGTGTCCAAGGCCGATCACCAGGTGACCAACCTCGGGGCCCACATCATGGCGCGAACGATTGGCGGTATCGTCAATCTCGCGGACACGATCCGGGACGTCTGGGGCCTCGAAGTCGTGAGCGGCGAGCACACGGGCTCGGCGATGATCGAAATCGACTTCGGCAACGAGGACCCGCCGATCACAAACATTCCGCACTGGGATGACACCATGCGAGACCCGCATGGCCGCGCGACAGAGCTCGAAGCGCTTGGACCTGTCTTGAAAGAGTTCTACGAGACCGGAGTCGTTTCGAACCCTTGCGATGGCCCGTGCGACGAGAACGACCTGGTCGGCCCGTAGCGTGCCCAGACGATCGCCTAAACCCAGCCGAGCACTCCGCCGAAGACGGCGAGAGCGATCGCATCGAACCCGAGGATTGCGCCGACGGTCGCCGCTTGCCGTTTGAGGCTGTTCATGTCGTGCACCCAGTAGGCGACCACGAAGAACGGGAAGTAACCGATCAGGAAGATGAGCCAGGGCGCGGAACGGTTCCACCAAGAGTAGTCCCAAGTCAGCGCATCGACCGCGTTGAGCAAGTACTCGATGAAGACGGCGAGCGTGCTGAATAAGACGGCGAAGACCCAGCGGTTGGGCAGGCCAAGAATTTTGGTTTCCTTGCTCGGGAGCATGACGGTCGTCACGATGCCGAGAATCGCGAACATGAAACAGATCTCGATGTTCAAGCCGATCAGAATCAAGTACGCGGTCTCGCCCGGCGCCGCCCATACAGGCGAGTAGCCGCTGAGCTGGAAGACCAAGGCATTCCAGATCTCGTTGAACCAATCCATGCCCCAAAGCGCGAGGCCGGCGAACACGACGCTGTAGTTCTTGCGGCCAAGCTGGTCGTGATAGATGTAAAGCACGATCACCAGCAGCGGGATGACGTACCACTGGAAGTCCGAGGGATCGCGAAGATGGGAGAGCGCCTGTTGCGCGTGAGCAGAGGGCATGCGGAGGGCTTACCACCAGCCAGGGGGCGGCACCTAGCGCAGAAATTGCGCCGAAAATCCCCTAACCGGCCGATCTTTTGAATCATGGGGAAGTGGCGCTATCCTCGACCGGCGGCGCACGCGGGGTCGGGCGCTGCTTTCAAAGCAGGGTACATGTTGCGGTTTCTCTCGAATCGATGGTCTTTGTTATGTCTGGCCGTTCTGATCGCTGCCATCAGCGGTGGAGCGGTCGCCTTCGGCGAGCACGCATCGAACGAGCAGCTGCACCGCGCCGAAATCGTCGACGGGCAGCGCCTATTGCGTACACCGGGTCTCGACGACTGGAACGAGCGTCAGCAGAGCCCGAAGAACAACCCCGGGCAGGCCGGTCGCTTCGGATCCGCGTTTCACTACGACGCGTTCGTCTACGACAAAGCAGAGAGCAGCCCGAAGGTCGCCGGTATCGTGCGCCGGGGTGATGTGATCAAAGTGGGCGACAAGGTCAGCGGTTCCGGTTGCAAGGACGGGTCCTGGTACAAGGCGACGCCGTTTGGGTACGTGTGCACGTCTCTCGGCTTCCACGTGGGTGAGACGCCGAGCACGAACCGGTACGGAGTCCCGCCGGCCAAGACCAGTAGCCACCTCCCCTATCAGTACTCGCGCGTCATCACCAAGAGGGCGCCGCGCTACTACCGCATCCCGACGGTGCAAGAAGAGAAGCAGGCCCGACGCGCGATGGAGAAGAAGGGTCCGACGCCAGAGGTGGTCTCATCGCTGATGGAGGGAGACTACTTCCTCGCGCTTGCCGAAAAGGAGACGCGAAAAGCCGACGGCGCCGTCTTCTATCGCACGATCCGAGGCCGTTTCGTGCGTGAGAGCGACGTCGAGCTTCGCAACCCCGATGTCGTTCGTGGCGAGGAGCTCGGCCGAGACGGCTGGAGGCTCCCGTTGGCGTTCGTGTACGGCGAAGATCGAGATCTGCTCGATCTGAAGGGCGAGAAGGCCCGGGTGACGGGCGAGGCTCAGAAACACGGGCGCTTCGTGGTCGAAGAGGAACCGAACGTCGGCGGGGTGGCATACGTGGCCGGCAAACCTGGCGCCGTGAAACGAGACGAGGTGCGCGTGGCGCGGCAGGCCAAGCGTCCGAGCAAAGTTCCGGCAAATGGGAAATGGGTACATGTCGACCTGGGAGAGCAAACGCTCGTGGCCTACGAAGGCGACAAGCCCGTGTACGCGACGCTGATCTCGAGCGGCAAAGATGGCTACGAACCTCCGACCGGCCTCTTCGCGGTCCAGCAGAAGTACATTTCGACCACGATGAACGCGACCGACCCGATCGATGGTTTCTACGAGGTCGAAGAGGTCCCGTGGACGCTCTACTACCTCGGCGGCTATGCGCTTCACGGTGCGTACTGGCACACCGATTTCGGCAAAGTGCGCAGCCACGGCTGCACGAACATCGCGCCGGTCGATGCACGCTGGCTCTACTACTGGAGCGAGCCCGAGGTCCCAGCCGCCTGGCATGCGGTGCGTTTCCAACCGGAAACGACCTGGGTCTACTTCACCAGTTGAAGACACCCCGTGCGAGCAGCAACAGCGCAGCAGCCGCGGCTACGACGACGATGGCATTGCGCAGCCGCGGGCCGTCGACCCGGGGAATCAGGAACCGGCTGACGCGCAATCCCAGCCAAACCGCTGGCAGAAGCGCCGCACCAATGACGACTTCGTCCCAACTCACCTCCCCGGCCAAGGCGCGGACGCTGATGGTGATGCAGAGACCGATCGCGAACACCAGGCCCAGATTCGCCCGCACAGTCGGGCCCGTGTCGTTTCGATAGAGAAGCGCGATGGGCGGTCCGCCGATCGCAGAGACCATCGCCATGGTCCCGGAAGCGACACCGGCCCCGAATTCGCGCGCAGCCGTGCGCTGGAACGTCCCTCGACTGACGACGAGCGCCACGCCGAGGATCACCATCGACGACATCAGGACGTCGAGCGCGGCGCCCGAGAGCATCTTCAAAAGCGCGACGCCGACGAGCGCTCCAGGAATCCGTCCAGCAAAAATCCAAAGGGTACTCTTGACCTCCACCGCGTGCCTCTCGCGAATGACGATGGCGAGCGTCAGCGGGAAGACGACGAGGAGCTGGGGCACGGGTGCGAAGAGAGGATTGAGAAGCGATAGAACGGGTACGCTGAGCAGGGCGAAGCCGAAGCCCACCGTGCTGTGAAGCGCCGCCGCGAGGAAGCTCACGAGGAAGGCGATGGCGAACTCCGGTGTCGTGATATGTGCTAGGGCTTCCATCGGCAGTGCTAGGGTAGTCAGCGTCTGATCATGCGGCCAACCAAGACGAGCAAGGCGAGAGACCCGTTGCAGAAGGCGGCGAGCCGTATTCTGGGCGTAGCAACCGACGCGCTCGACGTCGCCGCTCACAATCTGGACAACGCACGGCGAATCGCCAAGTTCCTGCGGGGCCGGATGGAGCTCGAAGTTCGAGACAGCGACGTCTTCATCTCGAGCTACCCACGCTCGGGCACGACGCTGACACAATGGATTCTCTATCTTCTAACGCACGACCCGCAGCCCGACCCGACGCATTTGACCAAGGTCTCGCCCTGGTTCGAGCGCTCACTGGCCATTGGTGAGCTACGCGCTTCGGACCTCGAGCGCTTCCCTTCACCCCGGATATTCAAAAGCCACTTGCCGAGGGAATGGCTGCCGGACGGCGCCCGATACATCTACGTCGAGCGCGACGGCTTGGACGTGCTGCTGTCGTACTTCCATTTCTACCGTGCGTACTTGGGATTCGAGGGATCGCTGGATGACTTCCACCGGCGCTTCATCGAGGGCCGCTTGCAGTACGGATCTTGGTTTGATCACGTCGCCGGCTGGCACGCCCGAGCGTCTGACCCAGACCTGCTGATCGTTCACTACGAGAACCTTCTGAGCGACCGCAAGGCATCGATCCGAGGCATCGTCGAATTTCTGGGCTGGGATCGTGACGAGCGCTGCGTCGACCGGGCCGTCATCGAGAGCAGCTTCGACGCCATGAAGAAACGCGAGTCGGTTTTCGATCACGCCAGGGCGCTGCTCCTCGAACGCGGAGTGAGCCCGGAGTCATTTCTTCGTGCCGGTGAAAGCGGGCGCGGCGCTGACGCCGTGACGGACGCGCAAGCTCGAGAGATCAGGGAGCGAAGCTCGACGGGGCGCCGGCTCGCGATTCGCGGGCTGCCCGCATTTTTGCAGTAGCCGGCCCGGCGGAGGTGTCGACGACGAACTGAAGAAAGCTTTCGGGAGTCCCCGGGTCGGCCCCGGTGAGATGCTGGTAGGCTCGCGCAAGCTTGCCGATCAGACGGCGGTACCCGCGGACTGCAGGTGATGTGGCGTCGCCGTAGAGCTTCCGGACTGCGTTCTCTCGGCTGCCCAGGAGCAGTCGATCGTCGGGCTCGCGGCAGAGGTAGGGGCAGGCGCGCGGCCGCTGTGCATTGAGCGTCCTGCCGCCGATCGTGTAGGCGAACGTAACCTGATCGCCAAATCGATTCTGGTATAGGCGATCGAAGTAAGTCTCGTCGTAGGTGCAGGCCGACAGGGCCCAGCCGACTTTTACCGCCGCACCGCGGGAACGCATGATTTCAGTTTGCACGAGTTGCTGCGCCACGTATCCGTTTTCGATCTCGAGCGCCTCTTGCTTGCGCTCGACCTCCGCTGCCGGTGCCAACGAAGACGAGCGCCGGATGTCGACGGGGAACCCAAAACGATCGATGAGAGCTTCCAAGGGCGCTTGCGCAAGCGAAGCCGCGCGATGCACGTCGAGCCGTGGCACTCCGGCATTGCAGGCATTGCTGTCGGCGATGAGGATAGAGCTCTTGGCGAGCCCGAGCTCCCTGCGTACCATCTCCTGGGCGAAAACGAGGACCAGGACGTCGATGGGGAGGCCACAACTCGCATTGTCCGCGGCAACCCCAACGCCAAACCACGTCGACTCGGTGGACTCGAGTGCGCGGTGGGAGATCACAGGTTCGTATTGCCGCCGAGCGAATAGCTCTTGGCGGTTTGCAAGCGAAGCGAGACGCTCCCCCGAAAAATCTGTCCCTACTGGTCTGCTCATCCCACGCTTCGCCGCATGTCCCGACCGGCACCCTAGCGGACATGGCCCTAGGTCGCAAAACCTTTGAAGACGCGGAAATAGGTCAGAAACTTCGACCGATAAGTTGGAATCATGATAGCCGGGCGGCATCCTGTTAAGCTTCAGAGAGCCGCGTGAGATTTCTTGCAATTTTTTTAACCCTCGCCTCGTTCGTCGCCCTCACGGCGGCCCTGCAGCCGAGCCAGGCGCAGGACACACCCTGGAAACGACGGCTACGTACCGGCGTGGTGCTGAACGACTCTCCAGCGGTTCGATCCGCTGGTCGAAAAGGCCCGCTGACCGCCGACGAAATGCGCCGCCTGGGCTTGCGTCCGCGCGGAGGCGGTTTGATCGATCTGACGTACTGGCCGCAAGAACCGGCCGCGCCATCACGCGTGTTGGCCAGCGACCTCGCTGCGGCGATGGCGCAACTGTGCCCGGCATCCACCAAAGCGGACGAGCTCGCGACGTACGCCCAGGCCATCGTTCGGTACAGCGAGGAGTTCTCGGTCGATCCTTGGATGCTTGCAGCTCTCGTGTACACGCAGAGCAATTGCAACCACGAGGTCAACAACAGCTACGGTGCCGGCCTGACCTTGATCAACCGGGGCATGCATGCGGCGAACATCCAAAACGGTGTCTACCGTTTCGGCGTCTGGACTGACCAAGGGTGGACGCGAAAGGAGCTGGACGTCAGCGCGTTTCGGTTTCGCCGCGAAGCCCTCGTGCGCCCGGAAGTAAACATCTATTTCGCGGCGGCGATTCTAAGCGTGTTTGCTCAGCAGTGCCCCCACATCGACCGGGCCTTTGATTCGGCGTCTCACCGACATACGGTTTCTCATTTCATCTGGGGAGATCGGGTCGGTGATACCGGGCCTGAAGATCGAATCCTCACCGCTAGGCGGCGGCTGTTGAGCAACCATGCACGGCTGAACCAGGCGGGCGCAGGGCTCCTTGGAATCTCGTTCGTGAGCCCACTCGATGGCTATCCGAGGATTGCGACCAGCGGCCTGGGCGAGCCGCGAGACGGTGGGCGCCGCCCGCATCGTGGCATCGACCTCGCTTCCGAGGAAGGCGAGCCCGTTCGTTCGATCGCTGACGGTACCGTGACGTTCGCAGGCGTCGATTGGGAACGCCGCGCCCACATTCCACTCGAACCCTGGGGCGCCGTGATCGTTCACGAACGGCACATGGGTCCCCGCGGATTGTTCGTGGAGGTCGACCACGGGAACGGAGTCGTCTCGCTCTACGCGCACCTCGCAGGCTACGAGGCCCAGATTGGGGACCGAATCAAAGCAGGTCAGCGCCTCGGAGAAGTGGGGCACACCGGAATTAGAGACTCCGGCCCCCACCTACACTTCGGCCTCTTCCAGAACGGCAAAGTTTTGGACCCGTTGGAGTACTTGGGGGATTACGTATTCCCGCCAACGCTCACCAAGCGCGGTCACGCCGAGCTCACCAAGCAGCATCGGCGCAGCCACCGGCAGCGACGCAGCCGAGCTTCTTACTGAGGGCAGCAACGAAGCATGCGGACCTCCAAGTGCCCTTGATTTAGCGCGGCCCGTAGCCCGATCAATTCTGTGGAGGGTCCGTCGCGCTCCCGTTGCCGTCGCGCTGGTCGGTGCGGGGCACGAAGCCACTGGGCGGGCGGGGCGCCGGCGGAACGATGCTCTCTGGGGGAATGGTCGTGCGAAGCATGCGCGTGCCCCAGGGCGCGCGCGCGACCACGAAGAGCGAGAGCAGGATCAAGGCGAGCACGATGCCGGCAAGCCAGCGGTTCGCCTGGCGCTTCTGGAAGATATCGCCCGTGCCGACTTCGGGTGTCACACGAGGCGCAATCTCCAGGCCATACCTCTCCGCAAGCTCGATCATCTGTGTCAGGTGGATCCCAGGAATGCCAAGCTCGAGGAACGCGCCCAGCACCGAAGGCGGCATGTCTTCGATGCCTTTTGGCGGCCGATTGTTGACACCGGGGACGAACTTGCGCTTGCCTACTTTGGTGCCCACCGAGACGGTGCCCCCGCCCACGTTGACGTACGCCTTGATTGGACGATCGCCGGCGACTTCGTGGTAGACGCGTACACGCTCGCGGACGCGATCTTGGTCGACGAGTGTGAGGTTCAATCCGCCCTGTTCGGTTTCGTCGTCGACGTCGCGAGGCAGGTCTCTTGCCTCGATTTCTGCCAGAACGGGGATCTTGTTTCGTTCGATGGCGCGCTCGAGCATGGTCCGTCCACGTTTCGTCAGGCCAATCGCGTCGTCGCCGACGCCACCGAGCGATGCAGCAACAGACTTGTAAGGAAACACCTGGCTCTTACGAAGCGCGGCTTCCATGTCGAGCCAGGTGAAGCTGGGGTCGTTCGCGCCGTACTGAGAAGCTGCAGTGCTCGAGATGATGATCGGCTCGATGCCGAGCTCATGAATCGCCGAGTAGACCGCGACATTCACAGCCGGGAAGGAACCGGACACCCCGACCGCGACCACTTCACCGCTCTTGATTTTCAGATCCTTGAGCCATTCGACGACGACCGCCGCAAAATTCGGGTTCACCGTGGTTTGCTTGGATACGAGGCTGCCGCTCCCGCTGGTGATCGGGGAGAGCGGATCACCGACCAGCCTCGAACCCGCCGGATCGAACTTGGGCTCGACGCGGAGGCCCTTTCGCTCCGAGGCGTCGGCGACGACGGCGAATGCGTCTTGCGCCTTGCGCGCGGCCAGCATTTTCGCCGCATAATGCGGCTGCTGCTCTTCGGTTGGGAACACCTCGACGGCGACGAGTCCGACGACCGCCAGGGCCGCGACCAAGGCGCGTTGTACCTGAGAGGCGCCTTCCGGCTTCCAATACATCCCTCTCATATCGTCACGTCTCCAATGAATACGACTAGGACCATCCGGACGATGATCGCAGCCGTGATTAGGCTCAGCGTCGTCTCGAGGACGCCCTGCCGCTGGTACCAAATCGCGATGAGCCCGGGAATGATGAAGCCGATGATCGCTCCCTCCGTAAACGGTGTGATCGTGCTGTCCAACCACATCCGAAAGCTCAAGCCGACCAGGTAGCCGATCAAGATGGTGAGCGCGGTTCGTCGGCGGCCGTAGACGATTGCGATTTGGGAGAGCCCTTTGAGAAAGCCGAAGGTGACGATGGCGGCAAGCAAGGTCAGCCCGATGTCGACCGGCTTGTTCATGTAAAGGGCGACGTAGCCCGGAACCACCATGCCGCCTGCCGCGAGCCCGAAGAGCTCACCGTAAAGAAGGCTGGCGGCGAGGCCGAGCCCGATCGACAGGGTCAACAACTCAATTTCTGGCATGATCCATTCCTCGGTTGGCGAAGTACTCGGCGAGCGCCAATCCCGGCCCAGCGATGTTCCCCAGACCCATCACCAGGGCAGAGGTCTCGGCAAGGCCAAGCAAAATCTCGAAAACATCGGCCGGATGCGTCTGGTCGACGAAAACCAAACGCGTCGGGTCGAGCCCGCTCCTCACCGCGGCACGGGCAAAAATGTATTGCCCGCTTCCGAGCAGAACGACTTCGTCCGCCTGCGGCCATCGCCCGTACGACTCGGCGAGCTGCTCGGAGCGATCGGCGCGGTCCGAACGGCAATTGAACACCGCGATGCGCTTATTGAGCTTTCGGTGCCGGCGCAGGGCCTGCTCCCAAATATAGCGTGTCGAGGTTGGGTCGTTGGCGGCGAACCCGTTCACGAAGACGATGTGCCGACCGAAGAACTCGACCTGGGATTCGGTCATCGCTCCTGGGTCTGGCTTGGCTCTCCACATCCCGCGAAGGGCGGTGTCGATGTCGACCCCCACCTCCTCGCAGACCGCAAGGGCGAGCTCGATGTTGTCCCGATGCTCGAGATACGGAAATGCCGCAACGTCTTCGGGCGTGAGCGCGCGGCTGATCTCTCGAGCGGCGCGGAAGCGTGAGCCGCGTTCCACGGCGACCTCTTCAAAGAAGGGCCGATGATGCTCCTCGGCGGTCAGGAAGACGCCGTTGATGGGAACGGTCGCGGCTAACGCACGCGCGACATCGTCCTCGGTGGGTCCCATCACATCGAGGTGGTCGGGCCGTGCATTCGTGATGACGCCATGCGTGGCGCGAACGAGCTGCGACTCAGAAATCCATTGAAGTTGCGGTTGAAGCGCCATGCACTCTACGACGAGCGCTTCGGCCCGTTGGGCGGCCGCCATGGTCACCGCCTGCTTCTGCTCGATCACATTGGCGCCGCCCGGTCGGTAAACCGGTACCTCGCGGCCGTTGGGCAACACGAACCGGGGGACGGTGCCGGTGGTTTTGACCACGCAACGGATGCCGGCCTCGCGAAGACCAGCGCCGATCAACCGGGTCACGCTGGTTTTGCCGCGCGTGCCGTTCACGTGAATGCGAATCGGAATCCGCTTGAGCCGCATCCGGTGGAGGATCAGCTCGAGTACGCCCAAAACGATGAGCAGCCCGCAGGCCGAAAGTAGAATCAGAATCTCGATAGACACTCGACTCGCCCCCGACTGAATCGAAAGGCCCCCTGACGCCTGCCTCTTTATCAGCTGGTGTACCTGCAGCAAGTCCGCCGATCTGCGGCATGCGACAGCATCGCAACCCCTTCTGAGCGCGTGCCTGCGCGGCCAAACGCAGGTTTCACGTAAACCCAAAGGATGAATAACAATGTAATCAACTGTCGAGATCCCTGGACCCATACGCCCCTAAGGGTAAGATGTCCCAACGTTTGAAGAAGCGATACGGGGAATCCGATCGGTCCTTTGGGGCTTGATACGGGTCGGATGCAAAGGGGTCATTGGGGAGCCGTTGGACGGGCCGCGTCGGGGGATGTCGGCCCGTCCAACTCCGGCTCGGCTCAAGCCAGCCGGCGCACCGCGTGACCCATGGCGACTCGAGATCGTCTAGACCGCACCGGTCGCTTCGAGGTGCTGGCACGTGCGCTCGATGCCTTCTTCGACGGAGACGGCTGGGTTGTACCCAAGCTCCCTACGCGCCTTCTCGATGCTGAAATAGTGGTGGGTGCACATGTACCGGATCGCGAAACGCGTGAGGCCGTCCTCGTCGTTGAGCGTACCGCCCTTGAGCGTGTCGATGCCTTCTTTGATGGCCGCGATTGCATAGACGAGTGACTTTGGGGCGGTGTACTTCACGGGCGGAAAACCCAGACGCGCGGCGACCTTGCGGATGAAATCCCAGAACGGCATCGGCTCGCCGTTGGTGATGAAGTAGGCCTGACCAGCAGCAACGCTTTTCAAGCCGTCTTTGGCTAGCGCTTCGTCGGCGAGCAAGACCGCATCGGTCATGTTGGTCACATAGGTGTAGTCCGAAAGCCAAACGCCGCGCCCAATCTGGACGCGCAATTGCCCGTTGCGGCCTTTTGCCAAGAGCGTGGGCATGAAGCGATTGTCGCCAGGGCCGAAGACTACGTGAGGACGTAGGGCACAAGTCGCCATGCCGCCCTTCCCGTTCTCGGCGAGCACCAACTTCTCCGCCGCGATCTTGCTGTCTGCATAGGGCGCTTGGGAAACCGATGAATACGGAAGACTCTCGTCCCCATTCTCGATGTCCTTGCCCTCGTAAACCACGCTCCCGGAACTGATGTAGACAAAGCGCGCAACCCCGTTTTTCCGCGCCGCCGCGAGCATGTTCTGGGTGCCGCCGAGGTTCACCGCCCAGACCACGTCTTTCTTATTCTGCTTCGTGTGAACGATCGAAGCGTTGTGGATGACCGTGTCGACGCCGCGGCAAGCTTCGATGACCGCTGCCTCGTCGGTGATGTCGACGCGACGATAGTCGACGCCTTCGACCGGACATTCAGGCGCCAAATCGAGGACGATGACTCGGTCGCCACGAGCCTTGAGCGCGCGGGCGATGGCGGCCCCTACGAAGCCGGAGCCCCCCGTTACCAAGCTGACTGTCATGGCCTACTCCACGGTGCCGAAGATGATGTCGGGCAAGGGCGTGATCGATGCATAGTTGCCCGAGAGCATGCTGTGATGATGTCGATCGTGCTTTGCCGCGAGTACGCCCAACGTCTTGAAGGGGAAGTGCGGCACGTCGATGCCGGCATGATTGAGAATGTTGAGCGCGGTGTAGGCAGTGAAGAGCGCGCCCAGTGTGTAGATGTGCACGCCGCCAACCAGGGCCACCGAGCCAAAGAAGAGACCAAGCCCGAGGACGGTCTCGACCGGGTGCAGCAACAGACTGTCGATCTGCCTCGGATTCCTTGCGGCATGATGGACCGAGTGGACACCTCGGAGAAGCTTCCACTCGTGGAAGGGATAGCGATGCATGAAGTAGTAACCGAAATCGTAGATCAGAACCACGGTGACGCCCTCGAGAGCGTAGCGCCAAGCGGGCGCCGAATGGTCGTAGTAGAGGTAGTCGCCAAGGCCAAACATCACCGAGAAGATCAGCGTGACCGACACAGTAATGTTCAGCGCCACGCGCCAGTAGAGCTCCCGGTCGGTTTTCGAGCGGTGGGCGTCGTCACTGATCATGTACTTCTGGGCCGCCTTGGACCGATAGGCGTACATGAGCGCCGCCTGCGCGAGGCCGGCCGACGCGTAACTCACTAGAATGACGTACAAGACCTTCATGTCGATTCCTGAGGATTCACTTTACCACCTAGTCCACCAATCGTAGAATGAGCGTTCCTGCGATCATGAAAGCGAAGACCCCAAGCGCCGCGAACCTCGATGCGCGCTTGCTGTACGAGGACTTCACGGCCGATGCCGCGCGAAACGAGGTTGAATCGCAATCGAGCTCGAGCGGCTCGCTGCTCGCGGGCAGACTTTGGCAAAGCAGAGCGACCCCACGCGCGATATCTCGATCGGACAGCGCCTCGTGCGTCCGCATGTAGACCTTACCGGTATTGACATGCGCCATACATGAGCCGCAATAGCCGGACTCGCAGGAGTGAGCCGGTTGAAGCCCCGCGTCTTGGGCGCACTCGAGAAGGGTTTTGCCTTTCACGTAAGGAACGGTTCGCGAGCGACCATCGAGCCAGAGGCTAAAGCGGCCTGGTGATTCGAGCGATGCTTCATCGACCCCGTCAGGACGGGCACGGTCCGGATCGACGGGGGAAACAAAGCGCTCGATGTAAATGAGCTCTTCGTGGACACCTGCCTCTTCGAGCGCTTTCTCGACGAGCTCCATGAACGGTTCGGGTCCGCAAATGTAGAACTCCGCGATGTCGCTGTGATGGAGAAGCTTGCGAACATCGCTTTGCTCGAGGTAACCGTTCGTCGAGTCGAAGTGAAGATGCACGGCCAGTCGCCCCTGGTGCGCCGCGGCAAGCTGGCGGACCTCGGGCCCGTAGATGACCGAACCCTCATCCTGATTGGCGTAGAGGAGGATGATCGCGCGCTTGGTCGTGGCCAGCGCGCTCTTCAACAGCGCGATGATCGGCGTTATCCCGCTGCCAGCCGCGAAGAGGAAGAGGGGGGCCCCCGATCGCGTGTTTGGATCGAGAACGAAGCGACCTTCGGGGACGCTCGCCATGATGGAGTCTCCGGCCTTCAGATTGTCGTTCAGCCAGTTGGAGATTCGTCCGCCAGCGACTCTTTTCACACCGATCTTCAGGGTTTCACCCAGATCAGGGGAGCTCGACAAGGAATAGCAGCGGGTGAGTTTGAAGCGCTCCCAGGGGAGCTCGAGCGTGAGGTGTTGACCCGCGCGATACCGGAAGGCTTCCTCCAAGGGGGCCGGCACCCTGAGCTCGAACGAGGTGCACTCCGTCGTCTCTCGGATGACGGCGCTGACTTGGAGCTCGTGAAAGGCGACGCTCATGGCTCGGCTCTCAGACCGGCCGCCTCGAGAGCCGATGCCAGGCGCCCCGGCTTGCAGTAGCTCCGCAGCAGATGCCGGAGCGCTGCGTCGGCCACGCGATTTGGATCTTCCTTGCAGCCGCGATCCATCCACATCGCCAGTCGTACTTGCTGCGTCGCGATCATCATTCTCGCCATGAGCTCGGGGTCGTCATCGATGAGATATCCGTCGTCGATGCAGCTCCGCAACAAGCTTGCGACGAGGTCCAGGCCAACGCCGAGCGCCTCGACCTGCTCCGGGCTTCGCAACAGCTCGATCGTCGACCAGGCCGTGACTTCCTTGAGCTGCATCTTGGTGAAGTCACGGCGCTCCATGAAGAATGCGAGCTGCGTTCGAGTCCCTGCGATCAGGATCTCAAGCGAGGACATGTCCGCTTCGAGGACGCCCTGGGTGAGACGCATCACCTCGCTCAATCGGCGGCGGTGGACCGCGCGGTAGATCTCCCACTTGGACTCGAGCACGCCGTAGAGCGTGGTGAGCGATACGCCGGCCTCCGCGGCGATCCGCTGGACTTTGGTGGCCTCGTAGCCCTCCTCGCCGAACACCCGCTCGGCGGCATCGAGAACGGCTTCGCGATAGAGCTCGCGCTTCTTATCCCTGAGGGATTCTTGCGCTTTTGCGGCTGTTGAGAGCGTTGACACGATTGGGTCGGAATGATAAAGGCGAAAATCAGAATGTCAATTCCGATTTCTACGGGGATCCGATTCTCGCCTGCCGAGCAGGCTACGCACATTCCCTGCGTCGACCCTGCAACGCGAGAGCGTTTGGGAGAGGTCCGCATCGACTCCGCAGAGGACGTAGAAGCCGCCGTCGCTCGCGCGAGGGTCGCTCAGAGCCGCTGGCGGTCGACTTCGTTCGACGAGAGGCGCGACGTGTTGCGAAGGCTGCTCGCGTACACGGTCGATCAGAAGGATGAGATCTGCGTCGCGGTCCAACGCGACTCCGGCAAGACGCGAGAGAACGCGCTGATGGGGGAGATCTGGCCGACCTGCGAGAAGTTTCGCTGGATGATCAAGAACGGAGAGAAACACCTGCGCCCTGAACCTGTCTCGTCGGGCCTGCTGCTGCACAAGAAGGCGCGCCTCGAGTATTACCCGCTCGGTGTCATCGCTGCGATCATTCCGTGGAATTATCCGTTTCAGAACATCGTCAATCCTGTCATTCCAGCGCTCATGTCCGGGAACGCGATCGTGCTGAAGCCCTCGGAATGGGTTGCATGGTCGAGCGCGAAGTTCATCGATTCGCTTCGCAAAGTCATCGAAGAGGCGGGCCACGACCCGGACCTGATCCAAGCGGTGCATGGATATGGACCAACCGGCGCCGCACTCGCGCGCTCTGCTGTCGATTCGATTCTCTTCATTGGTTCGGTTCGCAACGGACGACGCGTGATCGAAGCCAGTGCCGAGCGCGTCATCCCGGTGGTGATGGAGCTCGGCGGCAAAGATGCCTTCATCGTCTGCGATGACGCCGACCTCGAACAAGCCGTGCATGCTTCTTTGGCCGGTTGCTACATCAATTGTGGGCAGAACTGTGTCGCCTCGGAGCGAATTCTCGTCTACGAGGGCCTCTACGACGCCTTCGAAACGCGGGCCGCGGAGTTGGTGCGGGAGTTTCGGCAGGGCAGCAGCCGCGAAGGGGTCGTCGATGTCGGCGCCATCGTCACGCCGCTTCAGCTCGAGGTGATCGAGAAGGCGGTCGATGGCGCGATCGCACAGGGCGCGCGCCTCGTCGTCGGCGGCAAGCGCGCGCTGAGCAACAAGGGCCACTATTTCGAGCCGACGATCTTGGCCGAAGTGACGCCGGAGATGGAGATCGCCCAGGAAGAGGTCTTTGGTCCAGTGATGTTGCTCATGCGCGTACGTGACGACGCACATGCCGTCGAGATCGCAAACGGAGTGTCGTATGGCTTGTCGTCTTCGGTGTTCTCCAAAAACCGCACGCGCGCTCGCGAGATCGCCTCGAAGCTCGAAGCGGGCATGAGCGCGATCAACGACTTCGGCGGCATCACGTACATGGCGCAAGAGCTCACCTTCGGCGGCGTCAAGGCCTCGGGCTACGGGCGCATGAACGGCCGCGAAGGCTTGCGTTCCATGTGCAATATCAAAGCCGTGGTCGATGACCGGTTCCGGATCAACCAACCCAATCGAGTCTTTCCAGTCGCCGAGAAAGATTACGGCGTCTTTAGCGGGGTGATCGAGCTGATTTACGGCAAGAGCCTTGCACAGCGCTGGCGCGGCTTTCTCAAGCTGTTCGGTCGAAAGCCCTGATGCAGCGGTACGACTACGTCGTGGTCGGCGGCGGATCGGCGGGCTGCATCGTGGCGGCCGAGCTTGCGAAGGATCCTGCCAATCGCGTACTCCTGATGGAAAGCGGGCCGCGGGCGGAGGAGCACCCGGAGACATTGGTCGCCGCAGGCTACAAAGAGGCGTTCATCAATGACGCCGTGATGGGCGAGCGCTTTTCGGTCCCCCAAGCTCACGCTGCCAAGCACCGCATTTTCGCAGGCACCGGCACCGTAATGGGTGGGAGCGGATCGGTGAACGGGATGGTCTATACCCGCGGTTCTCGGGAGGACTATGCGGAATGGCCCGAGGGCTGGCACTGGGACGACAATCAAGACGATTTCGAGGCGATCGAAAAGGTCTTGCGACCGCATCGGCGGCCGTCAACGAGCTGGACCGAAGCCTGCATCGCATCCGCGGAGGCACAGGGCTTCCGTCGCAAAGAAGACCTGAACGACGGCAACCTGAGCAACGTCATCGGCTACGAGTGGATGTCCTATGAAGGCGAGAATCGACGAAGCTCGTACGTGGCGTTCATCAAGGAGGCCGGCGTGCGTGCGAATCTCACCGTGCTCACCAGCGCGCGCGCGCACCGAGTCGTTTTCACGGCAGAAAAGCGCGCACGGGCGATCGAGTTTGAGCACGAGGGCGCGCTGCGTCGCGCGGAGGCCCGCAAAGAGATCATCCTTTGTGCCGGTGCGCTCGAAACCCCGAAGCTGCTTCTGCTTTCGGGCGTGGGTCCAAGCGAGCACCTTCGCGCCTTCGACATCCCCGTGGTCGCCGACCGGCCCGCCATCGGCGAAGGGCTTCACGACCACCCCAACGTGCCGGTGTTCTTCAAAGCGACGGCGGACATCGACTGCTTCTATCCTCAGCTCTATAGCTTCTTCCGCACCAACGAGGGGAGCGACCTTCCTGCCTCGCAAAGCGACACCTGCTACGTGTACTGGCCTGCTCCATCGGCGATGAGGCAGATGATGCAGCGGATGCTCCCACCGATGGTGGTGCCTCATGCTCTGTACGGCCCGAGGTCGAGACAGCTGGTGCGCAACATGGTCGGGGCGGCGTTCAAGGTTGGCGCGATCCAGCGCTTCACCGACCTCATGTTCGGAATCATTTTGATTCTTGGGAAACCGAAGAGCCGCGGCACGCTGCGTTTGCAATCGACCGACGTGCGCAAACAAGCCGCGATCGATCCTGCGTACTACTCGCATCCGGAGGATCTGGAAACGATGCTGCATGGTGTTCGAATCGCCAGAGCGATAGGCGCATCGAGCGGCCTTGCGCGATGGGGCCCGAAGGAGCTCATGCCCGGGAAGCGAGTCACGAGTGACGAGGCCATTTCGAGCTACGTCCGGAAGAACACGATCACCACCTATCACTTCGCTGGCAGTTGCTGCATGGGCGGGACGGCAGCCCACGCCGTAGACCCGCAACTGCGCCTCCGCGGGGTGACTGGACTACGAATTGCGGACGCCTCCATCATCCCCTGGACACCGGTTTCTGCGCTCAATGCCCCCAGTATGTTGATCGGCTATCGCGCCTCAAAGCTCATCCAGGGGGGATCCGCCTACACTTGAGGTCAGATTCGACTTGAATCCCCGTAGTGGGACTCGCGTCGGATTCTCAAACTCAGCGATTGCAGTCACACCCCGCGTTCCCCATAGAGAGACCCATGAGCAAAGCCAACCATCTCTTCATCGCGGCCCTCGCCCTAGGCGCTTTCATGTTGCCCGGCGCGGTTTCCGTCCCTCGGGCGAACGCCGCATCCGCGACGATCATCCGCTTTGCCTCCCTCGCGCCTCCCGGTTCGTCGTTCATGAAGTTGATGAAGGCCTGGAACCGCAGCTTGAAGAAGGAAACTGAGAATCGAGTCGAGCTTCGCTTCTATTCCGGAGGCAGTCAGGGCGACGAGCGCGACTTCATTCGCAAGGTGCGGGCGGGACAAATGGATGCGGCCGGGGTGACCACGACCGGGCTTGGAATGGTCGCGCGACCGGTGCTGGTGTTGACCGCGCCCGGCATGATCACGGAATACGATCAGCTCGAACGAGCGCGCGACCAGTTGGGCGAACGGTTCGCAAAACTGTTCAAGGAAAACGGTTTCGTCATGCTGGCCTGGGGTGAGGCCGGCAAAAACCGCATCTTCTCGTTGGAGAAGTTCGCCAAACCCGAAGACCTGAAGAGGCTTCGTCCTTGGGCATGGAAGGACGACCCCGTGTTCGCTGGCTACGTCACCACGATAGGCGCCAATCCAGTTCGCATGGGTGTGCCTGAGGTATATGGCGGCTTGCAGACAGGCATGCTCGATACGGTGCCGGCGTCGGCCCTCGCCGCCGTTGCGCTGCAGTGGTACACGCGCCTCAACTACATGGCGAAAGAGAACTTCGGCATCATCATCGGCGGCTCGGTCATCAAGCAGGAGAAATTCGACCTACTGAGCGCGCATGACCAGAAGGTACTCATGGAGACCAGCGAGCGCGCCGCGCGTGCCGGCGACGTAATGGCGCGCCGGGACGACGAACGGGCCTACGCGTCACTCATCAAACGCGGCATGATCGAGGTCGACACGGCGGCCCACAAATCGGCGTGGGACGCGGTCGCCAAAAAGACGCGGGAGAATCTGACCGGCCGCGTCTACAGCAAAAGCCTCCTAGAGGCCGTCGAAAAGGCCATCGCCGATAACTGACCGAGAAAAGGGGAGCGTCCCCTCTTAGCCTAGGCTGTCGTCGAGAAACTGGAGCGTGAGCTCGTTGAAGAGCTTCGCGTATTCGACCATCACCCAGTGCCCGCAGCTGGAGATCAGGACGGTGCGTGAGTTTGCGCAGCGGCTCGCAATTTTGGACGCGCCGCTCACAGGGCAGAACTTGTCGTTCGCGCCCCAAAAGCAGAGCACCGGACACTGAATCTCCGACAGCCGATCTTCCTGGTTTGCCACGCGGATGCGCGCGATGTTGTCTTTGTGCTGCGTCATGGCGACTTGGAAACGCTCTTCGATGACTTCGTCGGTGATCTTCGATTCGTCGTGAAGCTGAAGGCGAAAAACCTTCCGCATCGTCGCCTTGCTGATGCCTTCCTTGTAGAGGACGCGAATCATCGCTTTGATGCCCTCCATCTCCATGTAGGTCTCCCGTGTCTCGAGTCCGCCGGGAGCCATCAAGACCAACTTGGTGACGAGGTCAGGGTAGTTGAGCGCCATCGCGATCGCGATCGCGCCGCCCTGCGAGTTGCCGATGACCGTGACCCGATCGATTCCGAGCGAGTCGAGAAGCGCCTTGTACTGCGCCGCGACATCATCGAGGCTGAACGCGCCCTCTTCGGGCTTGGACGAATAGCCGTAGCCCATCGTGTCGGGAACGATCGTGCGATAGCCTCGTTCGGCCAAGAGCGGGTAGTTCCCCTTGAAGTTGCTCCAGCCGCTGGCGCCTGGACCGCTACCGTGCACGAACAGAACCGTGCCACGTTCTCCGCTGCCCGCCTCGTGGTAGTGCATCGTGATGCCGTTGCCGACTTCGATGTATTTTCCTTCGGGAACTGCCTCTACGACCATGCTTTGAACCTCGAACTAGAACGCGTTCTATCCCATCGAACGCGCGCGGTCCAACGGAGGCCGCTCAATCGTTCTTGCTTCGGGCTTCTTTCGCACGGCGGTACGCCTTGGTGAGCAGTTGTGGCGGGTGATGCCCCCATTCGCTCACCTTGCCGTGAACTGTGCTCTGCCAGCCCTCTTCGATCTCGATGGCGCCGGCCCCGAACTCGAAGTGGAAGCCCGACGGCGTGTATCCGTAGAACGAAAACATTTTGTCGTTCGGATGTCGGCCGAGCGTCTGGTGAACCATTCCGCCCGAGAAGAGAAAGCGGTCGTAACAACGGCCGACCTCGTCCATGGACTTGGCCTGCACCATGAAGTGGTGAATGCGCTTGAGCTGCCCTCCCCCGAATGCGAGCGAGTGATGCCGCGAATTGGCATGCATGAAGGTCACGTTGATCTGGTGGCCGAAGTACTCGCAGCGAATGTAGTCGCTTAGCTCGAAGCCAAACATGGTGGCGTAAAAGTCTTCGTGCTTCTCATCGTCTTTCGAGACGATGACGACGTGCCCAAAACCCTGTTCGTCCGCTACGAAACCCGAAGGAACGACTTCGGAGACGAAAGGTTCAGCCGCCATCTGGGGTCCGTAAAAGATCTCAATGGGATTCCCAGCCGGGTCACTCGTCCGAACGAGTCTTTGCACGTTTCGCTCGGCGGCTTGTTCCAGGCTGCACTCGACGACCTGGTGCCCCGCGCTTCTGAGACGCTGCATGATCTCTGCAAGCTCCTTCGGTCCTTCGACCTCCCAGCCCACGGCCGCGAGGTCATCCACAGGCCCTGGCTGAATGAAAAAGCGCTGCGCATAGCCATCCATTCGCAGCGAAAAACCGCCGTCACCCCGCCGATTGACGACCTGGAGGCCGAGGATCTTCGTGCCGAATTCCTCCCATGCCGAGAGGTCACTCACCTCGAAGACCAAGTACCCCGCTTGCTTCACCGCAGTCATTTGCCTTGCCTCCGGCGGGAGCATAGTACGGAGACCCTGTCTGGCTACGGAGAAAATTGATGGAGTCCACAACAGAGCCGAGAGGGCTTGCAATCCCCACCGCTGCGGTCATCGGAATCGTCATCGTCACCGGCACCGTCTTTCACACCTGGCTGCACCAGCGTGTCCATGGCGTGTACAATCCGACGCAGATCGGCCTAGCGTTCTTTCTCGTGATCAACGTGCTGATCAACTGGTGGGAAATCGCTCTCATGGTTTGCCAGGATCAAATTCAAGCCGAGTATGACGCAATCAAAGAACCCTACCGCGGACGTGAGATGCAACGCATCGGGGAAATCTTCGCCCGCCCGATCCCGATTCTTCAGGTGCTCTCGTTCCGCCAATGGACGGCGATTTGGTCCAGCTACTCGCTGTTCGACCCGGGCTATTCCGACCGCCGTTCATTCGGCTACAACATCGACGTCGGAAACGGCTTCACCACGATCATACCGGCAACCGCGTTCGCCTTCGGCATGACGTTCGAGCTGATGCCGGCGCGCTGGCTCGGCATCCTCGGCCTAATCATGTTCTGGCAGATGTTCTATGGGACCGCCGTCTACTTCTTCCAGTTCTTCAACAACGACCGCCACAAAGGCCACTCGGTGAAAGACTTGTTGCTGTTCGTGGGGATCACGAACCTGATGTGGTTCGTCTTTCCGATCTGGGGGCTCTGCACGAGCATCCAACTGGTTCTCGAGGGCTCGTACGGGGTCTTCCGCTAGATCGGCCGTCGGGATCCAGACTTCAGCATCATTTTCTGCATCTGTTTGAAGTCGGCAACGGCATCCGTATGGTCGATGGAGAACGGATAGTCGGCGCCGATCGCGTGTGCGACCACGAGCCCAGACATGAATGAGAGGTCGTGGCCGCCCTCCGGAGTGGTGAATGTTCCACAGTAGTGGACCCCGTCCCTCCCTTGAAGATACCGCATAGCCGACATGATGATCAGGTTCTGGAGCGACACGCTGTGCGTCGGATGGGGCAGCTCGATTCGCTTCTGGACTCTTTCGATTACTCGCTGGGAGTTGAAGGTGACCAGCATCGGAACGCCTTTGTCTTTCGTGCTTGGGTTTTGCGCCGAAATCACGAACGTGCATTCGAGCGCGCCTGCCTCATTGATTTCCGAGTACGTGTTGAACTCAGAAAGAATTCGTTGCCGATGCTTGCCGGGAAAAATGCTGGTGTCCGAGTGCACGACGAAACTCGAAAACGCGGGATCGACGTCGTCGACGTACTCCGCGTTGCCCAACAGAAGGCGCTGAAGCCAACTGGGAGATTCGAGCGCGTCCAATACGGAGGTTGAATCGCAAGCGAAGACGACCTCGTCGGCCTCGTAGCGCCTGCCTTTGGAGTCCGCGATTACGAATCGGTCATTGCGTCGCTCAACGTGGGTGATCTCGTGATCGGTGTGCACCCGATCGGAGAATCGTGCCGTCATCCGGTCGAAGACCTGGCGGGGAGCGCCTCGCCAGGTGCCCATCTGCGTTGGCTCTTCGAGCGGTACGATGCTCTCGAGCAAGGGCAGGATCACTGCCGGAACACCACGCATCGAAGTGGTGATGAAGCTGGCACAATGGATCGGAACGAAAATCGTGTCCCAGAACGCACGAGAGATCCCAAAGAGCCTCGCCATCCAGTAGAGCGGGATGAGGTTCAAAGGGTTGAAGTATGAAAAGTGGTAGAGCGAGTGATGGCGCTCCTGGGGAAGGAAGAAGTCGTTCACCTTGCTGACGAAGGCGACCAGCTTCTTCCATCTCCGAAACTCGGGTGCGAAGCGCTTCTGAATGCCCGTCTGGCCGTCTTGGCAAAAGTGCCCTTCGGGGGTCTGCACGAAATAGGAAATCGGAAGCGTTTCGATTCCGACGCCGAGCTGCTCGAGGAGCAGCTCGTAGTTGTGATAGTACATTTGCGGCCAGGCAACGACGAGCAGAGGGGAGTCCACGTGACCGCCATCCACGCTCCATCGAAACGTCTTCGCATTGCCTCCAAGCGCCGGCGCTTTTTCGAAGAGATCGACTTCATAGCCTGCGCGATGAAGCGCCCACGCTGCGCCGACGCCGGCGACACCTCCTCCAACGACCGCGATGTGCTTGGTCATGCCGCCCTTCCCATGTTCATTCACTACGAGCGTTTCGGCACCAAGTCGACGATCGGTCCGTGGCGCAGAGTATGCCAGAGCCCCTCGTAGATGCCGAGCGATTCATAAACCGCAGCGGTCATCATTACGGTGCGTGTCTGTCCGATGATCGTGAGCGGGAAACCGCTGTGCAGGAACGCGAACGAGAGCTTGTGCTCGGGGTTGGCCCAGCCACCGGCGCCCCCGAGGCCGAAATGTCCAAACGCCTCCGGAACGTCCAAAACAAAGGCGTCGGTTCGGTGGTAGCCGAGCTTCCAATGAAGGGGATATATGGCCACTCGGTCCGCGCGTTTCGTTTGGACCTCGGATGCCTCTCGAATGACTTCATCGGAAACCAGCCGAACCCCGTCGATCTCGCCCCCCATGGCAAGTGGGGCGTACATCTTGGCGAGCGAGCGCGCGGTCGCAACCCCGTTCAAGGCGGGCAAGCAAGCTTTCCAGAACGCGGGGTGCGAAAAAAGCTCTTTGGCATGCCGTGGGGTGAGGCCCCGCCTGCAGAGATCTCGCATCTTCTTGGAGCGAACCCAGAACGGAACGCGGTAATCCGTGGAGAGCGGCCTGGCGCCAGCTCGCTGAAGCTCGGGTAGTCCAACGAAATCTGGAATGCGATCCATCTGCGTGTCCGCGCCACCGATGTAGAGGCCGTCGAGCTGCAGTGGTTTGGCGATGCGCCGATCGATGAACTCAGACACCGTGAGACCCGAAACCCTTCGAATCAGCTCGCCCACGAGCCAACCAAACGTGACCGCCTGATACGCATTGGCCGTTCCGGGGTGGAAGTCCGGCTCCGTCTTGGCGAGGCGGGAAACGATCAGATCCCAGTCGAGGATTTCCGGAAGCTTCTCGATGAGATGCACTAGCTTGTGGAGGCCTGCCTGGTGAGATAGCAACTGCCGAACGGTGATCTGTTGCTTCCCCTTGCAGCCGAACTCGGGCCAATAGTCGGCGACCGGCGCTTCGTAGTCGATCAAGCCGTCCGCCACGAGCATGTGAACCGCCGTTGACGTGATCCCCTTCGTACCCGAGTAACAAATCGACATGGTGTCGTGCCGCCAGGACGTGCCATCCTTGCGCGCGCGTCCGCCCCAAATGTCGACGACGGGCTTCCCCTCGAGAAACACCGCTGCTGCAGCGCCTCCGCCGTAGTGCTTGATTTGCTTGCGCATGAGCTTTGCAACGGGCTCGAATCGCGGTTCGTATGCGCCGTGAATCTCGATTTCCGTAGACATCGCTCCTACCTGCGTAGCTCAGGGCGCTAGATCGGTCCAAAGATCGCAGCAGCGAAGTCCAATAGGAACATCATGACCAGACTCGCTGTGCATGCTGCCGCAGCAGTGATCCGAAGGCTCCAGTTTGCCTCGCGTCGTTCGTCGAGCTCATAGAAAATCGGGAAGCTAGCCACGAAGTAGAGCGCGTAGAAGAGCGAGCCGTACGCGAGCATACGTTCCATGTCTTTGTAGTAGAACTGGCTTTCGACCCAGGGATTCGCCATCGCCTTGGTTTCCATCCAGGCCCAAAAATAGGCGATGACGAGAAGCAACACGGGCCAGAGCAGCCCGCCGATCGGTAGCCGAGACGTCCGAATGCGGCGAAGCACGATGACGGCGGTCGTGTGATAGGTCAGGAAATAGGCCTGTGTGAGCAAGTACATGATTAGCGGGACGCTCTGTTCGCCCGATCCGACGAGCGTCGAATCCAAGTTGAGCTCGATCATCGGGTAGTCGTAAACCATGCCGAGAACGTCGAAGAAGTACTCCGTTCCGAAGTAGTTCGCCGCAAAGTTGAAGATTGCAATGTAGAGGTTCGCCTTGAACCAATAGGTCTGGTACCAGCGCCGGCCGAGCGGTTTCTCATCGCGGATCAACGCGGGGACCGCCACCAAAGGCAGCGCGACGGCGACACCGACCGCCATGAAACCCCACTCGCCCAGCCGATCGGTGACACCGAGGCCCATCACGAGGGCCATCATCGTCATCCAGACCGTCGAGTAGGCGAGGAAGAACTTCTCCCCCCAGGCCTTGCTTGGGTTCGCGGAGAACCAGCGCGGAACGGCGTTGCTGGTCATGCGCCCCGACGGCGATATCGAATGCGAATGGGTGGCTTTGGACCCAGCACCAAACCCTGAAAATCGGTTTCGACCGGATCACCGACAAGCTCGAAGTCGTAGCGGTTGAGCAGAACCGCGATGATCGTCTTGATTTGCAGGATTGCGAAGGCGTTCCCCATGCACTTGTGCCGACCACCACCGAACGAAATGTACGCGAACGGCCGTTTGTCTTCTTCGCGGCCGGGGCCGTAGCGATCCGGATCGTACTCCAGCGCGTTCTCGAACACCTCCTCGTCCCGGTGGGCAACCATCGGGGAAACCGCCACCCAGTTCCCCTTCTTGACCCGATACCCGAGGATTTCGCAGTCTGCGAGCGCCGCACGGAGCAAGATGAAGAGCGGGGGATGGATTCGAAGCGCCTCCTTCACCGCTCCTTCCGTCTTTTCCAGGTCGCGCAGCGATTGAAAGCTGTACTCCTCGCCATCGGCATAGCGCGCATGGATCTCGCCGCGAACTTCTCGGAGAAAGCGCGGGTTTCTCAAGAGCTCGATCAAGGTCCAGGCAGTCGTGACGGAGCTGGTGTGGTGCCCGGCGAACATCGCGGCGACGAGCATGCCGGTGATCTCGTGGTCGCTCAGCTTGCTGCCATCGGAGTACTCCGCGTCGATGAGCGTCTGGAGAAAATCTTCGCCGCGATAGCCCGATCGTTTTCGCTTTTCGACAATTTCGGAGACCATTTCGCCGAGCCGGGCGCGTGCGCGGTCCCGACGCCGGAACGCGGGAATCGGTAGGTACGGATGAATATAGCCCCAGGCGACGATGCCTCGCTCCAGGTCGTAGTAAACCTTCGAGAACTCTTCGCTCATCTCGTTGCGAAACTCTTTGCCGAGCAGGCAGCTGCTCGACGTGTAGTTGGTGAGCATGCCGAAGAAAGCACCCGCTTCGATGACGCCCTCGTCGCCCCAGTCGCGAATCACGTCGAGCGTCTCGCGCGCCACGATCTCGGTGTAGGTTCGCATGCGATTGTTGCGTAGGGCCGGGTAGAGCGTGTGCATCTGCTCGGCCATCCTCGCCGGCTCGGCGCCGTAGGCGACACCTTCACCAAAGACGGGAACCATCATTTTGTAGGCCGCACTAGGACTGAGGACCTCGTCGGGCTGCCGAAACAATGCTTCGTGCGCCTCGGGCCCGGTGAAGAGAATCATGTCCTTACCGAAGAGCTTGAAGCGACCGACTCGACCACACTCGTCATGAGTGCGCTGAAGCAAGCCAATCGTATCCTTGACGAACGCCATGGTGTGACCGATCAGCGGGAGACCACCCTTCAACTTGGGAGGCCTCTTGAGCTTGCCCGTGGTCAGGGGCGTCGCGGCGCTCTGTGCGGGTGCTGTCACGCTGTGCTCCTAGCCCGACGCATGGTATCTGGGAAACAAAGGAGCACCAATGCGAATCAAAGCGGATTTCGATCTTTGTAAGGGACACGCGAACTGCATGGGCGAAGCGCCCGAAGTCTTCGAGGTCGACGACAAGGGGTACCTCAACATCCTTCAGGAAGAACCGCCCGAGGAGCTGCGCGAAAAAGTCGAGCTGGCCGTCAAGCACTGCCCCACCGGCGCTCTGAGCCTCGAAGGCTGAGCCCTCACTCCCAGGGCTTGATGCTGAGAAAGGCATCCGTGCGGCTCAGCTTGTTGCTGAGCCCGGTCGCGAGATTGCGAAACAGCACGAGCCCGATGTCGGTTCGTTGCCTCAAGAGTTGGTTGAAGTCGTTGTGGCTCACCGCGGCGGCCTCGACGATGCCGTCGGCAACCGCTGTGGCCGAGTGCGGCGTCTTGCGAAGCAGCGAGACTTCGCCGAGAAGCTCGCCCTGCGAGACCGTGCCGACCTCTTCTGCGGGCGTCCCCGAGAACACCCGTGCCATGCCCGAGAGCAAGATGTAAAGCCGGGCGTCGCGCTCGCCGGCCTTCACGATCGTCTCCCCATCGGCGAAGGTCACGGTCTCGAAAAGGGTAGAGAGGCGTGAGGCTTGCTCGCGATTCAAACCGTGTCCGAGCCGTGTCGTCGGCAAGAGCTGAACGAGCTTCGGCTGAATCGTCCGGGTGTTGAAGTTTCGCACCACCATCTCGACCACAGGTTTGGATTCCTCGCAAACGTGCAGATTGTCGGTGCGAACCGGTACGTAGAATCGCTCCATCCGAACGGTGTCGAGCCGCTCGACCTGGTGGAACACCGCCGCCGGCAAATAGGCGACCGGGACGAAACCGAGCTCCAGCAACGTCTTTTGCATCCGAGGCGCATGGGCGTTGACGTCCACTTCGACGTAGTCCACGCGCCATTCCTCACGTGACCGACGCATGAGCTCTTGAAGCAGCACGCGCACCGGAGACTCGTCTGCGCAAACGAGCTCGAAGATCCGCACGGCATGGTCGAGACGGGCGTCGTGGGCATAGCCCACTGCACCGACCAAGTGCCCGTGCTTTCGCGCAAGCAGATATGACGTATTGTGCGACTCCAAGGTGCGGAGCCCGAAATGAACCCGGGCGGGGCCAAAGATTTCGGGGTGCTTCACCCGGCCTCGCTCGAAGCGCAAGAGCGTAGCGTAACCCTTCGCGCTCATCTCCTCGATTTCAAAGCCGGTATTGAGGGCGTACGGCGGCGACATCTCGTCGACGATCGCATCCGCTTCGAGGCCACAACTTCGGAGCGCTCGCTGCGCGAGCCCGTAGACTTGCGGAGCGACCCGAGGGTGATTGCGTCGCAATTTCAGTCCATCGCCGAAATGGCGCGCAAAGAGCGCGACCGGCTCGCCGTTGTGGATCGGCAAAAAGCCAACGGGCGCAAAGCCATGAGAGAGCGAGATCTGCTGCGATCGGGTGTGGGAAACCCGGTTGTCCGCGAAGCCAATGTGTATGTAGGGCGCGACCCGCTTGATGCGTTCGGTCATCAATTGGTGGCCGATGTGCTGACCTCGCTTGTCCGGGTGCACCACCAGGCGCCCGAACTCGCCGATGAGGTCTGCATAGGCGCCGACGTCGATCACCACAGAGGCCGTCGCAATGACGCCCTCGCCGGCCTCGTCGGCTACGAGCACGATCGAGTCGTCGCTGTACATCATCTTGCGGAGGTACGCGGCCGAGACGAACTCGGGATGGGAGTAGCGGTTGCCGTAACAGAGGTTGAACAACCGCTGGATCGCGGGCACGTCGGCTTCGCGGGCAGACCGAAAGCTCACCGTACTGGGGTCAATTTCGACCATCTCGCCTTTTTCATATGCAAGAATCGGTGCACTTTCAACGCCCTAAGACAGCGAGGGAGAGGGACGCTCGTTTGCGCTTAGCGGCAAGGGCCTTTGCCTGGCGGCGGGCACTCGGCGACGGCGAGCCAGTCCATCGTGAGCGCCACACCGACGTGAATGAGGACCCCTCCCCAGATGCACCGGGTGCGCATCGCTAGCGTCCCGAGCGCGATCCCCGCAAGGATTGCGCCGAGCGTTTCGGGAAGCGGCTTGGGGTAGTGAATCATGCAGTACGGCACGATCATCACGAAAATGGCTCCATAGCCGAACTTGTGCCGCAGCCCCTTGAGCATGTAGCCACGAAAGAAGAACTCGAGCGCGAGGAACTGAACCGCGTAGAGGAACTGCCAGGCCAGGAAATGACGGATCGACTGATTGGCGTACTTGTAGAACGGATAGGTCCTGAGAAACTGCTCTTGCTGCGCGACGAGCAACACGAAGGGAAGCACCAGCAGATAGAGCCCTATGTAAATCCAGAGATGCCGGCGGAATCCCGCAAAAGAGATGTAGTAGTCGCGAATGCGCTCTCCTGGCATCAAGACGATGGTCAGCACGGGGATGAACACGTAGGTCACGATGCGAACACCGGACCACCAGGCCCTTGCCATCAAGTCCCACTCCGCCCGTGAGTAGACTTTGGCGTCGTACGGGACGAGGTCGGAAAAGGTCGCGTTCCCGCCGAAGTACCGGGCGATCGTCAGTACGACCGCGGTCGTGACGAGCACGACGACGGGTCGCCAGTCAAGTCGCTGGGCGCCCGCGGTGTCCGCCTGAGCATCGGCTTCGCGCCACGAATCCAAAACGACGCGCGTAAAAAATCGCTTAATCCAATCCATTGGGGCGCGCGACTATAACCGATTGACCAAGCCGATTGTAGGCTAAGCTCTAGGACCGATGGCATCTGCCGCGAACAATCGAGTGAGAAACGTACTGGTGCTCTCGACGCTTGCAATCTGCGCGCTCTTCTGCGCTCAAGGGACGACCGCCCTGCTTGCCGAGCGGGTGCTGAGCAACGAGGTTGAAGACCGCCCCGGAACTTCGAGGGAAGCCGTCGCACCCTTGCGTGCTCCACGCAGACGCGATCCCGGCATCATCCTGAGGCGAAACATCTTCAATTCTGCTTTGGGCGACCTGTCGAGCGTTCCGAGCGAGGACTCCGGGCTGCCGATGGAGGACTTGCCCGCTGAAGACGTCAAAACGCTTTGTACGGGAGACATGCGCGTGATTGGCACAGTCGTGATCCCGGGCGACCTCGAACGCTCACTAGCTGCCATCGTCGGAAGCGACAAGAAGGCGAGCCTTCATTATGGTGGAACCGAGGTCGAAGGGTCGAGGATTCGCGCGATCGAATCCGATGCCGTGGTGCTTCAGAGCAAGGCCGGCCTGTGCCGGCTCGCGATGTTCCAAGTTGCCGGGGCCGCCAAGAAGCCCGTCTTTCGGCCGGCTAAAAAGGCCGAAGCGAAGAAGAAGCCGAGCACCAGAAGGACCCCGACGGCGGATCGCAACGCCGGCCTGAGTGAGAGCGAGATGGCCGAAGGCATCGACCGCGTGAACGACACCAACTACAACCTTTCGCGATCCATGCTCAACAAGGTACTCGACAACGCCGGCAAAATCATCGGCATCGCCGCCGTCTCACCCAAGATCGAAAACGGGGAATCGATTGGCATGGAGATCCGAGGCGTCCGGCCCGACACCTTGCTGACCAAGATCGGCATCCAGAACGGCGACATCCTCGAGAGCATCAACGGACAGTCGCTGAGCAACCCTGATGCGGCGCTCGGCGCGTATACGACCCTGCGGACGGCCGACAAATTCACCCTCTCGGTCCGGCGCGGCGGTCAATCGATGATGATCAACTACAACTTGCAGTGAACGCAGGCCGCCAGGGCTCAGTTGGTGCGGCTCGGGGGCAACTTCATCTCGGCCGGCATGGTTCGCAGGTGCAAGTCCCTTTGTGGGAACGCGATTTCGATGCCGGCTTCGCGGAACGCTTTGTCGATGCCCATGTGCAGATCGTGTCGCGCGGCGAATAGCTGCTCTGCGCTTCGTACGAAGACCCGGAGCTCGAAGGAAAGCGAGCTGTCGCCAAAGGCAATGAAGAGGACTTGAGGGCGGGGGTCTGCCAAAACGCGCCACGACTCTTTGGCAACCTGCTCGAGGACCTCGATGGCTCGATTCGTGTCCGAGCCATACGCAATGCCGACCGGAATCGAGAGGCGCAGCACCGCGTCCGACAGCGTCCAGTTGATCAGTTGCCCGGTGACGAACTCTTTGTTGGGCACGAGAAGCTCTTTGCGATCGAATGCAGTGATCCAGGTCGCACGTGTGCGGATTCTCGAGACGGTTCCACTGACTTCGCCGACGGTTACGACATCGCCCACCCGAATCGGCCGCTCGAACAAGATGATCAGCCCGGAAATGAAATTGGCGAAGATCTCCTGAAGGCCGAAGCCGAGGCCCACGCCGATGGCCGCGACGAGCCATTGAATACTCGACCAGCCGATGCCGATCGCATCGAAGGCGAGCGCCAGGCCCGCCAAGACCACGGCATACTTCGCGATCGTCGAATAGGCATAGCGCACGCCGTGGCCGAGCCCGCGAAAGACCGTGGCTTCGAGCAAGCCCGGAACGGCACGCATGAAAACCACGGTCAGCAAGATGATGAAAATGGATCGAAAGAGCTCTGCAAGTGTGATCGCGACCAGTCGCTCGTCGGTGGAGAAGTGTTCGACGCCGGACGGATCGATCTCGGAGACGGTGACTTTCTGGGTGACACTCCAGAGCTCGACCTGGTGAAGAATTCGCGTCGCCGGCAAGAGGTCGGCCCAAACGGCGAGCAGTCCGAGAACGACGATCAGCATACCGGTGCCGATCATCAGGCGGCTGACTTGCATCGTCGGCGTCGCCCTTGCGGTCAGATCCGAACGCTCGTCGTCTTCGACGGCGGCGCGACGCTCGGACACCAGCGCCCAGCGGGCGTAGAGTTGAATGCCGCATACGACGAGGAAGACTAGAACGGCCGATAGGTGCAAGCGAATCGCGAGCTGGAGGGACGTCCAGTAAAAGCCGTAGAGCGCCCCGAAGATGAGGCCGAACGGCAGCAGCACCGAAAAAATTTGGAGGACGCGCCAGACCCAGGGGCGATTGGGAACGCGTCCGGCCATCACCGCCATCACCGGGCCGTCGGGCCGCAACGCCAGATAGTTGAACGCAGCGGCGGCGAGCATCGCCAATGAGAACGCCACGCGGCCGACCGACTCGCGCCAAAGGTCCTCACCGCGAGCTTCGAAAAGGAAAATGATGAAGACCGCAGGCACGGTCAGGGCTGCAAACCAGCGAAGGCTTCGCCACAAAGATTGTGCGGCGGCAGCTGGCCATTCGCAGTGCGCACCGGCTATTCCGTGCGGCTTAACTAGTTGCCGACACAGGCGTATGGTCGCCCAAAACCCGGAGGCAACCAGCAACCCATATGCGAAACTGCGAGTGAACTGGGTTGCCACGGGAGACACTCCGACATGCCAACCCGCATAGGCGAAGACCGCGGGTAACCAGAGTGCGAACGCGAGCGTAATCAGGAGGGCTTCGATCGTGGGCGCAACGGTCGTGCAGTCGGGTCTGCGCGCTGTTGCGTCGAGAATTTGAAGCCGCCGCCTGGCTCTCCTTGCCAAGGAAACGAAAACGATCACCAGGAGCAAGACGAGAAGATTGACGGGCCAAAACTTAGTCGCAGCATCTCGACAAGCCCTGCCGAGCTGCGCCCAATACTGAGGGCTGAATAGCCAAGTCATCGCATCGCGCCCGTCGGAGAGAAGCTCCGGCTGCACCGCTTTTCCACTCGGGATCCAAAGGATGCGCTCGTCGATGAAGTCGAGAAGGTCCTTGGTGCGATCGATGAGCTCGTGCTGACTCGAATCGAAGTCGACGAGCTTCTGGAAGTAAGTCTCGTAGTCGTCGATGAGCGCGTCCATATACCTGCGCTGAGTTTCGAATAGTTGCCGGAGGAGCTGCTCGACCTCTCGGCGCGCCTCCGGCGAGACGGGCTCATCGACCGATGCCATCACCTCGCCGACCAGCGAATCGATATCAGCCAGCGCCTGGCGTTGCTCTCGAAGCTTGATCTGCTGAAGCTGCACGTCGCCGATCTGCTCCTGGCGCATACGAATGAAGCGCTGGTACATGCCGATGTCAGGTGCTTCTGCGCGGTGCTGCCGAAGCAGCGCACCAACCGAATCCGCGAGACCCACAGCCTCCACGCGGGCTGCAAGCCGAAGGAGCTCGGACTCGATTTCTGCAACCTTGGCTTCGGCCCGCGCGAGCTTCGTGCTGACGTCTTCGATCTGCCGGTAGAGGCCGCCGTCCCCGGTCCAAACGGAAGCCAATGCTTCGTTTCGCCGGTAAAGCTCTTCGAGCGTTTGCTTGAACCCCTCGGGTAGAGCGGTCAGCTCCTGCAGGAGCTTTTTAGCTTCCTCATTCTCGCTCTCGACCTTGAGGAGCTCCATGCGCTGCGTCGCTTCGCGCAGCCTGGCGCTCAGAGCTTCGTAGTATGCGATTCGCAAGGTCGCCCGGTCCCGGCTCTTGGCGAGCAGCGCACCCCGGACCTCGTAGCTAGCGAGCTCGTTTTGATGCGCTTCGATTTCCGCCAGCAGCGCTTCCCGTCTAAGCGAGTCGATTTCGGAGAACGCCTCCGTTTGTTGCGCGTCGCTGCCTGCCCCGATGGGGGCACCTTGTAGATCTCGGAGCCGCTGCTTCGCGATCAGAAGCAACTCGGGGACCCTTCGACGCCGCTCTGCCCGCGCCTCGGATTCCGCATCGAGCCCCGTGGCTTCGCGTCGCGCCGCCGCGAGATCCTGCTCGGCCTCCGCCAGCTTTGCAGCAAGCTCCGCCGCGGTCGCGCCCTCGGGCACCTCGATCTCCTTCCGTTCCTGAAGGCGTGCGACCTCCTGGTCGATGATCTCCGCGCGGGATTTTGCTTCGTCCGCCGCGCGCTTGTACTCGGCAGCCGTGGCCTGCCAGCTCTGGAGCCTGGCGCGCAGCTCCTGCATCTTTGGGTCGATTTCGAGCGGCTCCGGCGAAACCTCGCGCGGACCTGCGTCCTTGAGGGGCGAGGGCAACGGGCTGGTCTGAGCCGCCGCGGGAGATCCGACGAAACCAAGGCCGATGACGACGGCGAGCCAAAGCTGTGCGCTTCGTCGACTCATTGCGGCTTCCTGTTTCGCATCAAGCCCTCTTGCACGACCGAAGCGACGAGCGCGCCGTCCCGGGAGTAAATCCGACCGAAGTTCAGTCCACGCCCTCCGGCCGTACGTGGGCTGTCGGTCACGTAGAGCATCCACTCATCGGCACGACACGCTTGGTGGAACCAGATCGCGTGGTCCAGGCTTGCGATGATGAGCTTGTCGGTGAGGAAGCTGTGACCGTGTTGGGTAAACGAGGCTTCCAGCAATCCGTAGTCGCTGGCGTACGCGAGAACTGCCTGATGAATCACCGGGTCGTCGTTCAGTGTACCCGCCGCACGAAACCACGTTCGGTGGATTCCGGCGCGCGGTTTGGGATCGAGCAGATCGACATGATCCACCTCGCGTCGCTCGATGGGCCGGTCGAGCATCAAGAGGAAATCGATCGCCGGATTGTTCGAGCGCTCTTTGTACGCACGCAATCGCTCCACGTTCGTGGGGACCGTGTCCGGTGGCGGGGCTTCAGGCATGTCGGTCTGGTGTTCGAGGCCGCCCTCCGGCGCCTGGAAGGAAACCGATAGGTTGAAAATCGCTTCGCCGTGTTGATTGGCTACGACACGCCGCGTTGCGAACGAGCGCCCGTCCCGAATGCGGTCGACATGATAGACAACGGGGACCGAGGTCTCGCCCTCACGCAGGAAATAGCCGTGCAGCGAATGTGCGACGCGGCCCTCGACCGTTCGGCACGCTGCGATGAGCGACTGTGCAGCGACCAGGCCGCCGAAGATTCGAGGCCGACCGTCGTGGGGGCTGAATCCACGGAAGAGATCGCGATCGAGAAGCTCCATATCGAGGCGCTCGAGAAGGCCGGCGAGGTTGGACACTCGGGGGAATTAGCACGGCAGCCCCGTGGGCGGATGAACACACTCGCGACCGCCGCCGGACTTCGAAAGGGCGGCGGGGAGCCGGTGGATTATTTTGGGCATGCGAGTTTGGAGCGAGGCCTCATCGACCAGGATGATCGTGTGATCCACCTCACAAGCCAGCTGCGGAACATTCCTTCAGTGCTATAATATTCCGTTATGAATGACTTGAGGCTTGGTTTGGTTCTCGCCGCGATTCTTGCGGTGGGTTGTAGTGGTTTGGGAGATGGCGACTCCATAGGCGGAGCCGGCTCCGGCGGCAGCTCGGGAGCGAGCGGTGCGGGCGGCCAAGCGGGCGCTTCGGGTAGCGGGGGAAGCGCGGGAAGCGGCGGCGCCGAGACATGCGAATCTTCCTTGCTCTGTGGCTCGCCTTCGGTCTGCTGTGACGTGGGCGACGAATGCTTCGAAGGGGCCTGCGTGGCGCCGTGCGCATCCGGCATCCGCTGCGGCGGCGACGGATCGGTCTGCTGCGCGTTGGGGGACGTTTGTCTCGCCGGCGAATGCGCGACGCCGGGCGCGACCTGCGCCGATAGCTTCGACTGTCCCGAAGGCCACTTCTGTGAGCCGACGCTTTCCCAGTGCCTGCCCCAACCTACGGGCCCGCTGTGCGAGCTCCGTCCCGAATCAGTCACGTTCGAACCGACCATCGAGTGGCACTGGGAAGGATGGAGCCTCGACGATCGCTACCGCCAAGTTCAGTCGACCCCGGCGATTGCGGATGTCGACGCGGATGGCCTGCCGGAGGTGGTGACGGTCGCGTACCGGTCCACGGCAAACAACATGCTCGTCATGCTCAACGGCGAAGATGGTAGCGAGAATCTGATGATCCCGGACAGCACCTACAATGTCCGATGGGGAACTGGCGCCGCGGTTGGAAATCTAGACCCCGATTCGGAGCTCGAGATCGTCTTCATGACGATCGATCGGACACTGGTCGTGATCGAACATGACGGCGCGGAGAAGTGGACTGCAGACGTGAGCGGCGGGGCAAAGCAGGGCTATCCCGCCCTCGCGAATCTCGATGCAGACCCCGAAGCCGAAGTCGTGATCGGCGGCAAATGGTTCGATAACGACGGAACCCTGATGCAGGACAAGGGTTGGATCGGTTGCAACGGCGAGTGGTGCATCACCGCCGTTGCGGACTTCAATGACGACGGCCAACTCGATATCGTCTGCGGCAACAAGGTCTACGAGTCGGACGGAACTCTCGTCTGGGAGAACGCGGCCGCTCCAGACGGCTTCGTGGCGGTCGCCGACATGACCCTCGACGGAAACCCGGACGTGGTGAGCATCAGCGCCGGGAACGCCAGGATCCTGAGCGGCGTGGATGGAACCGTGGTCTTCGGGCCGGTGCCCATTCCGGGCGGTGGCGTGGGTGGCGCGCCTACGGTGGCGGACTTCGACGGGGACGGACGCCCGGAGTTCGCTGCCGCAGGCCGCGGAAACTACGCTGTCTATGATTTGGATTGCGCGGGCGACCCGGTGCCGACGGAGCTCTGCAGCACGGGCCGGAACGATGGGATCCTCTGGTCGATTGCCGTGCAGGATCTTTCCTCGAGCGTGACTGGTTCGAGCGTCTTCGACTTCGAAGGCGATGGAAAGGCCGAGGTCGTTTACAACGACGAGTGCCATCTCTACATTTTGTCCGGCGAAGACGGCAGCGAGCTTCTCAAGATGGAGAACTCCTCACGCACGGCTGCGGAATACCCGTTGATCGTGGATGTCGATGCTGACGGCAACTCCGAGTTCGTCGTGCCCGCCAACGACGATCAGATCGTCCGCGATAACTGCGCCGTGGGCACGCACGGCTTGCTGGCCTTCGGCGATGCGAACGACAAGTGGGTACGAACCCGGCAGGTCTGGAACCAGCACACGTATCACGTCACCAACGTCGAAGCCTCGGGCGCGATCCCGTCGCAGGAGAGCGACAGCTGGTCGGTGAATGGGCTGAACAACTATCGCCAGAACGTCCAAGGCGAAGGCGTCTTCAACGCTCCGGATCTCTCCGTCGCCGGGCTTTCGGTCAACACGAGCTCATGCCCGAGCGCAATCACGATTCAGGCGCAGATCGCCAACACCGGCTCGCTGGGGGTCGCTAGCGGGGTCCCGGTCGGCTTCTACCAAGGGGTCCTGCCAGGCGGCGTGCTGCTCGGATTCGAGTCGACGACGGTGCCCTTGCTTCCGGGCCAAACCGAGACCCTCCTGCGGGAGTTCGTTCCGGAGTCCGGGGACATCGGGCCCTGGGATTTCTACGTGACGGTGGACGACGAAGCGGCCGGGCTTTCCTTGGAGCTCGAGTGCGCGGAAGACAACAACGAAGACAGCGTAGGCGCCGCGCGGTGCCTGGTGGTGCAGTAGCGGAAGTCGCCGCGATTGGCGCTGAAGTTACCCGCTCGGCTGTGATAGAGTGGCAGGCAGATGGTCGAATCGATCGGGATTTGCGAGACGCACGAGCTCCCGCTGGATCGGAACGGGGAATGCGAGTTGTGTCGCCTGAACATGGTCCCGTCCAAGGCCCCGCCGAGCCCGAGTTCCTGGTGGGCGCTGATCATCCCGCTTCTGCTGCTTGGCGCCGGTGTCGCCTGGGCGCTGTCGTCGTTCGGAACAGAGCCTGAGGTCGCGCCGCAGCGAGGTGTTCGGGCCGCTGGGTCTCGACCAGGCGCCGAGGCCCCTGAGACGCCAAAGCCGAGCTCGCCCGAACCGGAGCCCGAAATCGGTTCCCCACCAACGGAGCCCCGGATGCCCGGTCAGGACCTTTCGATGGACGACATCCCCGTGCCCCAGCCGCCGGGCGATCAGAGACCCGAGGGCGCCGAGCTCGACCCGCCTCCGCGCCCATGATCGGTGGCATGGACGCGCGCTTTCATAAACGAATCCGCCGCAGCCTCGACTAAACTTGGCGTCTTGCTTGCATCGGCGAAGACATCGTCGATAATCGCGGCATGGGGGGAGTACCGAGAATTGGGGCGCCACCGGCCGGCGTCGGCCTCCAATTCGACGTTTCGAAGTGGCCGCTCGCGGTGATTACGATGCCCCCCGTCCTGACGGTGGCCGACATAGAATACATGCAGGCATGCTACGAGCTGGTCTTTGCAGCGCCGACTCGGCATGCCCTGATCGTCGATACGACGACCATCGTGAGAGTCCCCGACGCTACGCTGCGCAGGCAGATGAAGGCGTTCGAAGACAGCCGACGACCGATCATCCGAGAGAAGAACATCGGCAGCGCGATCATCATTCAGAGCGCGGTGGTACGAGGTGGCTACACGGCGCTCCGCTGGATTTCGCCGCAGCCAGCGCCCAATCGTGCATTCCCGACCCTGCGGGAGGCCGCCGAGTGGTGCGTCCAGGGGATTGAAGCAGACGGTCAGATCGTGCCGATCGCGGCATACAGGCTCGCCGGGCTCGCAGGGCACGCCTCCGCGGGCTAACGAAGCCTAGTCGCCGAGGCCCGAGGTTTCGATCAGTGCCAAGATCGCAGCGCCCACGCCGTAGTTGACGTCGTCGCTCTGCTCGACCTGGGCGTAGCCTTCGAAGTTCGTCGGATCGGTGCCGAAGGAAATGCCGGTGACGACCGGTCGCCCTTGCTCGTCGGGCTGAATCCGCTTCTTGACGCCTGCGACCGCTAGCAGCGCCGCCGCGAGCTCCCGCTCTCCAAGAATCCCGTAACGATAGGCGCGCGCCATTCCGTACGCGAAGAGCGCAGGGCCGCTGGTCTCCTGATAGATCTCGCCGGGCCGATTCATGATCGTCCACCAAAGGCCGGTCTCCGAGTCCTGGAGCGCCAAGGCGCCGCTGACTTGCTCGCGAAACACCTTCTCGACGACGGCGTCCGACTCCCCCCGGAGCAGCCGCACCCGGAGGTAGTCGGAAAGCGACGCGGTCACCCAGCTATTGCCACGATTCCAGTAGATGTCGGTGTCCACGTCGCCAGGCCATCCGTCGGCGTGTTGCATCAGGCCGTTTTCGTGTTGAAGACGCGGCGCGAAGATGGCCATCTGCTCGGACAAGAGGTCGAGGGCCGAAGCGTCCCCACTGAGCTCGCCCCAGCGTGTCAGCACCATCCCGAACATGAAGACGCTATCGACCCAAATCGACCGCGCATTTCCAAGGAAACCAGTGTGACTGATGCCCCCGTAGTCGGTGCGAGGAGCATCGACCCGAAGGTATTGAAGCACGTCGTCGACGACTCGTTGATACGCGTCGCTCGAGGCCTCGCTCAGAAGCGAGACGGCGGTGATCGCGGGCGGACAGCTGTCGCTCCAGACGATGTCGTAGCCCTCTTGAATGTGGTAGTCCAACCAGTCGCTGTAGTAGTCGCGCAGTCGGTCGTCGCCGGTGACACGGTGAAGCTCGGTCAGCGCGAACATGAGCACGCCGGGCCCCCAGTCCCAAATCTGCTCTTCTGCAGGGTGCTCTTCGATCCACCGGAGGGCGATGTCGGTCGCCAAGGCCACCTGCTCCGACTCCGGGGCACGTCGTGTCGCGTAACACTCCGAGGCGGGTACATCGGCGTCGCACTGGTCGTAGTAGCTGGAAGTGCCCGTCGACGTGCACTGGACAGCGCCCATCAGCAACGAAATGCCGAGCACTCGGAAGATCCAGTTGGGAATGCGGTTCATGGTTTACAGAGCCATCCGAATCGGAGTGAGCCGCGCTCGGGCGTCTTCGGCATCATGCCGAGTTTCGCACACTTCGAGAAGATCCCAAAAGCATCGCGAGCCAGGACCATTCGGTCGATTGAGCCGCGGTCATTCGCACGATGATGGTGAGCGGGACCGAAAGGAGCGCGCCGATCGGCCCGAGCACGAAGCCCCAGAAGACCATCGAGAGAACGACGACCGAAGGCGAGAGATCGGTGGCCTGACCCGCCCAGCGTGGCTCGATCAGGATGCCGATCACCAGATTGATCAAGCCGTAACCAGCGGCCAGTCCGAGCGAGGGGAGCCAACCGAGGGTGATCAAGGAAAGCGAAATCGCGGGGATCGAGGCAAGAATGCTTCCGATGCTGGGGATGTAGTTGAGGATGAACGCGATCAAGCCGAACAAGAGCGAGTGGCCGAGGCCGACGACGCTGGTCAGGCCCGCGACGAGAAGCCCGGTCGCTGCGCTCGTCACGGTCTTGATCAAGAGATATCGCTGGACGTCGCGCGCCGCCCCTTTGAGCGTCTGGACGTCGAGCCGGCCTAGTTGGTCTGTACCAGCGAGCTTTTGGGCGATCGACCCGCTCTCGACGACCAAGAACACAGTGATCAGTAAAACGAGCGAGCCCGCGGACACGACGCTGAGCGCCAGAGTCAGACCTGGAAGCGTGAGACCCCGAACCAGCTCACCTGCGTCGAACTGCTCTACCGCGGTGGCGGGAATGCCGAGCCCTTGGGCCCAAAACCAGGAGGCCATTTCGAACTGTAAACGGTCGAAGTCGCCGCGGTACTGGCTGAACGCCAAGGCAAAGTCGGTGGCCGCACGCGTCGTGAGAAAGCCGAGGCCGGTCACCACCGCGACCGCCGCAAGACAGGCAAGCCCAATCGCCAGCCAATGAGGCACGCCCTTCTCGGTGAGGTCGAGAATCTTCGAAAGGCTGATCGCGATCAGAGTCGCAAGCAAAATGGGAATGACAATCGACTGCCCCAAATGCAACACGACCAAGAAGACCCCAAAGGCAGCCACGCGAACCATGCGGGGAACGTTAGCATGGGTCTGAGAGTACAACCGGAGAACGGCTCGCGACGGGCGTGCTCGGGATTGGGACCCACTCGCCCCCTATTCCTCAAGACGACCCACGGCTAGGCTCGACCCAATCGCTGTGCTGCCCATCCCGAGCCGTTCTCCTATTGAATGGATATGGATTCAGGGGCGCGGCGGAACGCGATGCGGGGGTTCGGGGTTACGAAGTCTTGCCGAGCATCAGTCGGAAGAAGGGGGCGCCGGTGTGTTTCAGCATTCCGATGATGTATACGAGCGCGATGATGCCGTCGAAGGCCACGATGCCGTATTGCCAGGACTCGGCGAGGCCTTTGGGAACCATGTAGAGGATGGCGGCGACCGCCGTGAGTCGCACGAACCCTTGCCAGAAGATGATCGGCGCGCGGACCGACATGTCCTGGGAGGACCAGACGAGCGCGGCTCCGGCGAAGATCAGGAAAGCGCCGCAGGTCATCAACGCGCCGAAGTGGACGTCCTGCGCTTCGAGGATTGCTGCGGCCCAGGTGGCAAGGCCGATTGGAATATCCAGGAACCCGGTGACCAAGACGAATCTTCTCAGCATGCTGCGCTCGCTTTCGCGCCCAGAACCGGGCGGCGGGGCGAGCTTAGGCTACCTGCTTGCAGCTGTCACCGGGTTCCTGGAAGATGCAGCGAGCTGGCCGTTGCATGGTTTGCTGCCAGAGCGTACCGTCGGCGGCTGTCGGGCATCGACTTCGAGGACCCCCGTGCGCACGATCCACTTCACAAACGCTCGTCTGACCGCGGCTGCGGGATTGCTGTTGCTCGCCGCCGCGGGGTGCAGCAGCTCCTCGCCGGCGATTCCCGTAGACGCGGGGCCGGTGGCGCTGCGGCGCCTCACGGCTGAGCAATTCACGCGCAGCGTCCATGACGTGCTGGGCGAGCACATCACAGTGCCGAGCCGCATCGACCCCGACGATCGACGCTCGGGACTTCTTGCGGTCGGAGCTTCGTTTGCGAGCGTGACACCGTCTGGCTTCGAAAAGTACGAAGCCGCCGCCGCAGCGGTGGCAGAGCAAGCGCTCGACGCGTCGCATCGCGATGACCTGGTTCCGTGCCAGCCGGCAGTCGCGACCACCGGCGACGAGCCTTGCGCCAGAACGTTCATCGAGCGCGTTGGACGTCGGTTGTTTCGGCGCTCGTTGAGCCAAGCGGAGACAGACGCCCGAGTCGAGATTGCAAATCAGGCGGCAAACACGCTCCGCGACTTCTACGCGGGCCTCGAGCTAGGGCTCATGAGCCTGCTGGTTTCGCCCGAGTTTCTTTTTCGCGTGGAGCTGGCAGAAGCAGATCCCTCGCGTCCGTCGACCATGCGCCTCACGAGCATCTCGATGGCTTCGCGCCTCAGCTATCTCTTGTGGGACAGCACCCCAGATGACGAGCTCCTGGCGGCCGGTGAAAACGGCGACCTGGTGACCGAGAACGGTCTGGCGGCGCAGGTCGAGCGAATGCTGCTGTCCCCGAACCTCGAAACCGGTATTCGAGCCATATTCTCGGACCTCTACGATTTCAAGCAGTTCGACGAGGGCCTCGTTCGCAAAGACAACGCGCTGTTTCCCGTCTACACGCAGACGATGGTCGAGGAGGCCAAAGAACAAACCCTCCGTACGATCGTTGGGCATTTGATTGCGGACGAGGACTACAGGGGCCTTTTCACGACTCCCGAGACGTTCATGACCCGGAGGCTCGGCGTAGCCTATCGCCTGCCTGTCGCGACGGCGAACGGATGGGAGCCCTACACCTTTCCCGAGGAGTCTCGTAGAGCCGGGCTTCTTTCGCACATCAGCTTCAACGCTCTGCACTCCCATCCTGGACGAAGCTCGGCCACGCTCCGCGGTAAGTTCGTGCGCGAGGTGCTGCTCTGTCAGGACATCCCGACCCCGCCGGCCAACATCGACTTTTCGATCGTCGAGAACACCGAGGGCGCGCTGCGAACCGCGCGGGAGCGTTTGGAGAAACACGTCGCGAGCCCCGCGTGTGCAGGATGTCACACGCTGACCGATCCAATCGGCCTGGCGCTCGAGAGCTTCGATGCAATCGGCATGTTTCGCGAGGAGGAAAATGGCGCTCCGATCGACACCTCCGGCGAGCTGGACGGAATCGCATACGAGGACGCTATCGGTATGGGCGAGGCGCTCCGCGACAATCCGGCGCTCGGGCCCTGCCTGGTCCGCACCCTGTTCCGCTACGCGGTCGGCCGGGGCCCCGAATCAGGTGAAGAAGCGCTCCTCGAATCGCTGGCCGAACGCTTTGCCAATTCGGGCTACCGCGTGACCGAGCTCCTGCGGGAGATCGCGCTGAGCGATGGGTTCCGCACGACGTCCGGTCCCCGCGACGCCGAACCGAGCGGAGACGAGCCATGAAGCGGTTTGATCGCAGAGCTCTTCTTCGCGGAGCCCTGGCAGGAGGCGCGGTCTCGATGGGGCTTCCGTTGCTCGACTGCTTCCTGAACGCAAACGGGACCGCGCTCGCCCAGGGCGCGCCCTTGCCGCTCCGGTTCGGCGCTTGGATGTGGGGCTGCGGCGTGAACCCTGCCCGGTGGACTCCAAGCAGCGAGGGCACCGACTTCGAATTGCCGGTCGAGCTTCAAGCGCTCGACCGTGAGCTCGCAACGGGTGGCAAGCTTCGCGAACAGGTCAGCATCCTGAGCGGCTTCGACGTTCGTCTCGACGGGCGGCCGAACTTCCCTCACACCGCCGGCTTGATGGGGACCCTGACCGGCAGCCTGCCGCTGCAGGACTACACGGTGCCCGCACCTACGCTCGATACGATCATCGCGGCGAAGATCGGCGGCTCGACGCGATTTCGTTCACTCGAGATGTCGTGCACCGGCAATCCCAATCAGAGCTACAGCTACGAGAGTCAAAGCGTATTCAATGCGCCCGAAATCTCGCCCGTTGCCTTGTACACACGGGTGTTCGGGCCTGAATTCGCCGACCCGAACGCCGGCCCTTTCACGCCGGACCCGCGCGTCATGCTGCGGCAAAGCGTGCTTTCCGCGGTCAAAGCCGATCGCGATCGACTGCTCCAGCGGGTCGGCGAGCACGACAAGCAGCGGCTCGATCAGTACTTCACGTCGGTCCGACAACTCGAGCAGCAGCTCGACATCTTGCTCGACGGGCCGGCCGACCTCGAAAGTTGCGTCCGCGCAGCGGCACCGGGCCCGGAGAGCCTAGGAACCGAAGTCGGCCAGTCGATGTCGACCAACCAGCTCATGGCAAGCCTTCTTTCGTTTGCGCTCGCCTGTGACCAGACCCGCGTCTTCAGCATGATGTTCTCGGATCGCATTTCGGGCCTCCGCCAGCCGGGGTCGAGCGCACAACACCATCAGCTTACGCACGATGAAGCGCTGGACCCGGCGATCGGCTACCAACCCGAGGCAACCGAGTTCGTCTACATCTCCATGGAAGCTTGGGCCGACTTCGTGGAACGCCTCGCTGCCATCCCCGAAGGCGATGGGACGCTGCTCGACAACTGCCTCGTCTTTGGCCACTCGGACGTTTCGCTGGCGAAGGCTCACGGCATCACCGGCATCCCGATGATGATTGCGGGGACTGCCCGAGGCGCGTTGACGCCCGGCCTACACGTGGGGGGCGCGACTTCGCCGACCACGCGCGTCGGTCTGACAATTCAGCAGGTCATGGGTTTGAACACCGAGAGCTGGGGCAGCCGATCGATGGAAGCGACGCAGCCGGTCAGCGAGATCCTGGCCTGAGCATCGGCAGCTGGGCGGCAATCTGTGATCCAAGACACAGTGCCGTGCCCTTGTCATTGACGCTGTAAAAATCCACCTCGACACTGTGCAGAGGCGAGGTGGACTCGAGGGAGCGCCGCCCGCCGCAGTTGGGGGGATTCGATGACGCGCTTCGCTTTTGTTCTTGGGGCATTTTGGATGACGACACTGGGCGCCAGCGCACAGGACCTGCCGGGGACGTTCTCAGTGGAGCAGAACGGCGTGTCGCTCGCGGGAGAGACCGCGGAAGTCGTCGAAGACAGCCCGGAGCCCAGGAAGGCCTACGAGAAGAAAGTAGGCGGCATCGTGTGGCTCGAAGCCACGGCAGGCCCGTCCCGCTTCAACGCCACGCAGTTTCGATCGCTCGAAATCGTTCCGGCAGAGGTGCAGTCGCTCATCCCGCGCGTCGTCGTGAAGGGCCCGGAGTTTGGGGCTGCGCTTCGCTTTCGCACAGGCTCGACGACGATCGGCGCCCGGTTCAAGCGCGCAGACTACGAGCCCTTTGATCTCACGTCGATCGGCTTGGACCTAGGATTTCTGATTCGTGCGGTACCGTACGTGCACCCGTCGATCCGGCTCGGCTTCAACTACTACACGACGACAGGTGGCTTGGTGATTCCCGGCTACGACGGCCTCGTGAGCAACGTACGGAGCCAAGGCGGAGGTGCATCCATTGGCGCCGGCCTTCGCATCCCGATTGTGAGATGGTTGTCGATCGCCGCTGATTTCGACTACTCGATCATCGGCCTGATTTTTCGCGGCAACTACGACGTGACGGTGCCCGGATTGGGCTCGGCCGGGGGCAACTTCACCGCAGGAACCGCGGGCACCGCGATCGCAGGAACGTTTGCCCTGACTGTGCACCTGGGCGGCTAACCCCCGACGTATTCGACCCGCGTGGCGCCGGCCAAACGTTCCGGTTATGCTGATTCGCGAGGCCGAAAGCAGTCGATGAAGATCATGGTCACCGGTGGCGCCGGCTTCATTGGTGCCAACTTCTTGAACGGCTTGGTACCCGAGCTCCAAGAGCACCAATTCATCAATGTCGACAAGCTCACCTACGCTGCCAATCTCGGCAGTTTGAAGGCGATCGACTCGCTGCCGAACTACGCACTTCGCAGGGTGGACATCACCGACATGGACGGCGTCGATGCCGTGTTCGACGAGTTCGACCCGGACCTGGTCGTGCACTTCGCCGCCGAGAGCCACGTGGACCGAAGCATCCTGGGCCCCCGCGAATTCGTCCGCACCAACATCGAAGGCACGTTCAACCTTCTCGAGGCTTGCCGGAAGCGCTGGTCGGGCGATGACAACCGGCTTTTTCATCACGTGAGCACGGACGAGGTCTACGGTTCGCTCGGCGACACCGGGCTCTTCGAGGAAACCACGGCATACGACCCGTCGAGCCCCTACTCCGCGTCGAAGGCGGCCAGCGACCACATCGTCCGGGCCTACCACCGCACCTTTGGGCTTCCGATCAAGATCACGAACTGCTCGAACAACTACGGCCCGATGCAGTTTCCGGAAAAGCTGATCCCTCTAATGATTCTGAACGCGGTCTCTCGAAAGCCTCTGCCGATTTACGGCAAAGGGCTCAACGTGCGCGACTGGCTCTATGTCACCGACCACTGCGAAGCGATTTGGTCGGTGATCCAGAAGGGTCGCGTCGGTCGCACCTACAACATCGGCGGAAACAACGAAATGCAGAACATCGTGGTGGTCGACACCCTTTGTCGGATCGTAGCCGAAGAAACCGACACAGACGTCGCCGAGCTTTTCGCGCTCAAAGAGTTCGTAACCGATCGCCCCGGGCACGACCTGCGCTATGCCATCGATGCCTCGCGAATCCGCGAAGAGTGCGGCTGGGAACCGAAGGAAACCTTTGACAGCGGCATTCGCAAGACGGTCCAATGGTACTTGTCGAATCAGGACTGGGTGCGGGACGTGCTGTCCGGCGAGTACCGTAAGTGGATGGACCTGAACTACGGCGACCGGGCGGGATAGAGGGTAAGCATGATCAGCAAGGGCATCATCTTGGCGGGAGGTACCGGCACCAGGCTGCATCCGCTCACCAAAGGCTTGAGCAAGCAACTCATGCCGATCTACGACAAGCCGATGATCTACTACCCGCTTTCGACGCTGATGCTCGCGGGGATTCGCGAAGTGCTGATCATTACGACGCCGCATGAGCGGGTGCTGTTTCAAGGACTGCTCGGTGATGGCGAAAGCTGGGGCATGCGCTTCGAATACGCGGTGCAGCCGAGCCCCGATGGCCTGGCTCAAGCGTTCCTGATCGGCGAGGACTTCATCGATGGCGATGCCTGCGCGCTCGTGCTGGGCGACAACATCTTCTACGGACACGGGCTTCAGGGGCTGCTGGAAGAGAGCGCCCAGCAAGGCGATGGAGCGACCGTCTTTGGCTACTACGTGAGCAACCCGAGCGCGTACGGCGTCGCCGAGTTCAACGACGACGGCGTCGTGATTGGGCTCGAAGAAAAGCCGCAACGACCGAAGTCCCACTACGCGGTGGCCGGACTCTACTTCTACGACCAAGACGTCGTCGCCCATGCCAAGGCGCTCGCGCCCTCTGCGCGAGGCGAGCTGGAAATCACCGACCTCAACCGTAGGTACCTCGAGGCCGGCAAGCTTCATCTGCAGAAGTTCGGACGGGGGGTCGCGTGGCTCGATACCGGGACACCGGTCGCATTGCTTCAAGCCGCCAACTTCGTTCAGACGATTCAGGAGCGCCAAGGTTTGCGCGCCTCTTGCCCAGAAGAGATTTCGTTTCGGATGGGCTGGATCGACGCCGACCAGCTGGCGCGACTTGCCAAGCCTCTCGAGAAGACCGAGTACGGGCAGTACTTGAACGCACTGGCCGCCGGGCTGGACATCTGATGAAGGTCGAGTCGACCAGCATCCCCGGTCCGCTGATCATCGAGCCTGCCGTTCACGGCGATGAGCGCGGCTTCTTCATGGAAACGTATTCTCGCGACCGCTACGCAGCGGCAGGGGTCCCTGGCGAATTCGTTCAAGACAACTTGTCTCTGTCTGCAAAGGGCATTTTGCGTGGCCTTCACCTTCAGCACCCGCATGATCAGGGCAAGCTCTGCGGCGTCCTCGATGGCGAGGTGTTCGACGTGGCGGTGGACGTACGCGTTGGCTCTCCGACCTTTGGCCGCTGGGTGGGCGTGACGCTTTCTTCGAAGAACAAACGGCAGTTTTATGTTCCACCCGGCTTCGCCCATGGCTTCTGCGTGCTCAGCGAGCGAGCGATGTTTTCGTACAAGTGCACCGACTTCTACTCCACGGCGAGCGAGCTCGGGGTTGCCTGGGACGACCCGGAAATCGGAATCGACTGGCCCATTTCTTCGCCGACGCTTTCAGGCAAGGACCAAGCAAACCTCAGGCTGAAGGACATCCCGGCCGCGAAGCTTCCCCGCTATGAGTGACATTCTGGTCATCGGAGCGGGTGGCATGCTGGGTCGCTGCTGGACGGAGCTCCTCGAGAGTCGAGGCATCGATCACAGGGCAACGATGCTCGAGGATCTCGACATTCGAGATCGGGCTGCGCTCAATCGCTTCATCACGCCCGGGACCAAGTGGGTCGTCAACTGTGCGGCTTACACGCTCGTCGATGCAGCAGAAGAAAACGAAGCCCTTGCGAACGAGGTCAACGGGCATGCGGTCGGCCGAATGACCGAGCGGTGTAAACAAGTGGGTTCAAAGCTGCTTCACTACAGCACCGACTATGTCTTCGACGGAACGGCCCGGGTGCCCTACCCGACCGACCATCCCCGAAACCCGGTGAATGCCTATGGACGAAGCAAGGCGATCGCGGAGGAGCTCATCGAGGGTTCCGGGGTAGAGCACCTTCTGGTCCGCAGCAGCTGGCTCTACGCCCCGTGGGCGAAGAACTTCGTACTCACGATCCGCGATTTGGCGAAGACCCGGCCGAGTCTTCGGGTGGTCGACGACCAGCGAGGTCGACCCACCGACAGCCGAAAGCTTGCCGAGGTGAGCCTGGCGCTGGCTCAGCAAGGCAGCCGCGGCGTCTTTCACGTGACCGACGGTGGGGAATGCAGCTGGTTCCAGCTTGCAGTCTTGATCGCCGAAGTCGTCAACCCCGAGTGCCGCGTCGAGCCTTGTACGAGCGAAGAGTTCCCACGCCCCGCGCCCCGTCCCAGCTACAGCGTGTTGGACATTTCGGCCACGGAACGGGTCGTCGGACCAATGATTTCGTGGGAAGCTCGCGTCCGTGACGTGTTGGGCCTCCTCGAGCCTTAGGCCATTTGCCCGTGCCACCGTTCTCTTCGCAATCCTAGCCACGCTCGGCGCCGTTGGGAATCGCGCGGAGGCGCAATCGCTCTACTACAGAACCATTCCGATCGGCGAGCGCGCGATCGGACTCGGAGGCGCGTTCACCGGGGTCGCCAGCGATCCGTCAGCTACGTACTACAACCCCGCTGGCATCATGAGCGGGGGTCGCTTCCAGCTTCTGGGCAGCTTCAGCTCGCTCGTGTTCGTACGAAAGACGATCGAGAACGCGTTCGATTCGCCCAACGAGGACACGGATTTCAATTCGAAAAAGACGTCGACGATTCCGCGCTTCATCGGGACCGTCGTCAAGTTCGGGCGCAAGAGATTCGGCGATCATCAGTTCGCGCTCGCCTACAGCACCTTGGAAGTCGACCGAAATGAGTTCAACGCGGGCTCGATTCAGATCGAACCCGGTTCTAGCCTCGACCTTCGTTTGAACAACGACTACACGTCGCGGTGGTACGGCATTTCGTTCGCGGCACAGGCGACGAAGAAACTCGCGATTGGGCTCACGGCGTTCGTCGCACAGCAGCGGGGGTTCTACAGCGAAGACATCGGGCTCGCGACCGGTGGAACCCTCGACGGGACCGGTCTCCGTGTCGGCGGCGACTCGGTCACATCGAACACCTCGCTTTCGGTTCAACACTGGGACATCGTCCTTCGGCTGGGCGTACTCCATCGGTTCAACCGCCGCTGGCAGCTGGGTATCTTGTTCCAAACGCCCGGGATCCCCGTGAGCCGAAAGGGCAACGTGTTTCGCCGCGCAACGACCACGGTCAGCGGCGAAGACCCCACATACTTCTTGTTCGATCAGGGAGACTTCGCCACGAGAGCGCCGATCCCCTGGGAGCTTCGGGCGGGTTTCGAGTACCAGGCCAATTCGCTGACGATGCTGTCCGTGGACGCAGCGGTCACCGGCCCGGTTCGCGACCGCCCCGTATTCGATCGTCCCCCGGCGCTTCAAGACGCGAGTCGCTCTCTTGGCGCCTACTTCGCGAACTCGACCGAAAGACGTTGGACGCCGAACGTTGCAATCGGGGCCGAGCATCTCTTTGGGAAGGTCGCCGTAGCAGGGGGGCTCTTCACCAACTTCTCTGCCGCACCCAATGTTCCCGCAACGGCGACCGAGTACACCCCAGACCAAGTCAACATCTGGGGCGCCTCGTTCTCGGTCGGCCTCGACACGAAGGGATATCGTCTGACCGTCGGCGCAAACGGCTATTTTGGTAGGGGGGATGCCCTGGGGGCCACGGTCGATCGCGACACGGCGGTCGTCTCTTACGGGCGAACTCGGGCCACGGTCTCTGCCGTCACCGTCTACATCGCAGGCGCGATTTCGGTCGCCACCAAAGGCGCGAAGGGAGTCCAGGACAAGATCAAGAAGAAGAAGGGCGAGCACGGTTCCGGAAACGAGTCCGGGAACGGTGCCGAGTCCGGGAATGAGTCCGGACCAGCCCCGACCGACTCAAACTAGCCGTTGCGCTCAATCGAGCAGGTACACTTTCGTCGGAGGAAGCCCGATGCCTGGCGCAATCGTGCTCGACCCAACCTCGACGAAACCGCCCTGATCAGCGGCGAACTCCAAGACCGCGTTCTCGGCGGCATCGGGCACGTACAGCATCTCGCTTTGCGGATCATAGGCCGGTTCCCCGATCACAAACGAGCTCGTGGACTCGTGGACGAGCTCCTGCGCTCCACTCGCCATGTCCAGCAAATATAGACGATCCGAGACCTCGGCAAAGTCCCCGCTTGCGACCCCGAGGACTCGCTGCGCATCGATCGCGATCACGGCGTTGACCGCGATCGCCGACATCGGGTAGTCGGCCATGCGCCAAACCTCCTCGATCGCGACCCCATCCTCGCCGACGTCGAGCAAGGCAATGCCCGACGACGCTCGAACCTGCGGCTCGTCTCCGAATGGCTGCGCAAAGCCGACGCATGCGACGACGAGCTTGCTTGGCTCCCCCGGTACGGGAACGGTTCGGCCGCAGCTCTTGAGCCCGGGCAGCTCCAGACCAACGACCGACTCGTCTTCGAGATCGACGACTGCGACCATTCCCGGTCCAGCTGCATCGAAGTTGGCGCTGATGCGGTCGAGACCAACGACGATCGTCGACCCGACGAGCACGCCGCGGCTGGGTCGCGCGAAGACAGCCACCTCGACGGCTTCGTCTCCTGTCCCCGCGGTCGCGGTCGTGTCGAGCGAAGAGAGGTCGATCCGGCCTCCCGTTGCGCTCATGTCGGAAGGATTGACCTCGAGCAGGTCGTTCCCTTGGTTTTCGGGGATCGCGGCTGGATTCAAGTTGGATTCGTAGCGGGGCACCCAGGCGCTGTCCGAGTCGACGAATATGAAATCCTGCGGGTTCGACGAGAAGCCCGAGTCACCCGTGTCACCTTGGGTCCGGAGCTGCCCATTGAGATTCCCGCTCGGCACGAAGAAGCGAGTCACCACATCCGTGAAGAATCGATCGATCACGGCGACCGTTCCGTCGCCTGCCTGGCGATTGGGCAAGACCACGTCGCCCGACAGGGTCGCAACCAGCCCGGGATACGTCGTCCCGGAGCTGAGCCAGCTCTCGTCGATGGCAACGAAGTCGGCGTCGAGCATCGCGATGGACGAGCTGCTGAAGTCTGAGCTGAGCACCGCATAGCGCGGGTTGGCGGAGAGCGGATCGAGCGCCGGGCTACCCGGTCCACCGCCGCTGCCGCCGATCGCAGCGGAGCCACCAGAGCCCGCTGTGCCCCCGCTTCCTGCCGAGCCGCCGGCCCCCATTGGAGCGCTCTCCCCACAGCCGACGGCCGCGAGCAGGAGAACAGTGACAAGACTGAATGTGAGATCCCGTTCCATTGGCTTCCTCCCGCTTCGGAGTAGGAAGGTCAGGAACAAGGCGCCTTCAAATTTGAATGCTCAACCGTGCTGCTACCCGCCATCCCCGAGACGATTTGGGTAAGCTCACGATGGTAGGTCTCCGGGCTCGTAACCCTAGGCTCTGCCGCCTTCCCAGGTTTTCACCCAGTG
>Ga0224508_10000226_pt1 | contig 58083 bp, 90 predicted proteins | sample SF_Jan12_sed_USG_4_FD_170157 | JGI IMG/M metagenome (GOLD analysis project Ga0224508, IMG submission 170157) | Sediment microbial communities from San Francisco Bay, California, United States - SF_Jan12_sed_USGS_21 | ecosystem: Environmental > Aquatic > Marine > Sediment | place: USA... | reverse complement strand
TCCCGATCTACCAGCCAGCACGGGATTGCGCACCGATAACCTGTAATTTCGCTGGCGTAATCTGCGCATGAACTTGGTCGCGACCTTTGGCAAATGCATTGCGCTCATACGATAGCGGCAACCCTTTAACAATCGTGCCGTCGAGGATTCCGCATAACTGCGTTGCCAGGTTCGACATAACGCACGACTGAAATAACGGGAAATTCGCTATTGCATCAAGCTCAGTGATTTGTTCCAGCGTTGGTAACGATGGCTCGTCTAACCCAGATGCGTCGAAATCCAGCAATGAGAAATCATCACGAGTACGATCCTGCTGCTGAAAATCAACCAGCTCGCCGGATGTGCTGAAATTAACGCTAATGTTGGGATTGTCGGCGGAATAGGTTGATAGCTGCTGAGCTAATGCGCGACCTATCGCAAATGTTTCGTTAGCGCGAGCATAGATTTCGCTAATACTATCTTGAGCTGTCGTTGATGCTACTGATGCTCCAGTAGATTGACTACAGCCTGCGCTGCTAAATGCTCCGGTTATCATACTTTTTCCAAAAATAAAAGGGGGTAAATAGGGGTGATTTTATTTATCATTTATTATCAGCAACTTAAAATAGGGGTGACATTCATTGCCCCTATTTAATTTCATCGTCTACGCTCCTGCGGTACGGGGTAATAATCGATACGGTCAAATTCGAAGTCGGCACCAGCTTCGTTGTTAATCTCAAACTGCCAATAAGCCGAGCGTAACCCTTTACCAAACTTCACGACTCTCTCACGAGGCGCGGTAGCTATCGTATTGCCGGATTGATACCAATGCTCATTGAGCACACCGGATTGCTCGACTCGAGCTTTTACAATGACGTTGCCGTCACTGATTAATCCAAATCGAGCGCTATCCATACGTTTCTGTTTTTCCGCACCGAAATCGTTTAATCCGGTTCGGAGTGTTGCGCTAATGTCAGTTCCGTTGTCGTCACTACCACCTAATGTGTACACGCCGTTATCGTCGATTGCATAGTGAACTCCGTTTAGTTGAGCGTAAGAGTCAAACCCGTAGCTGTATTCTGATGCAGCACCCGATAGCGCGTTGATGGCGTAAGTGTTGAGAAGTACTGCTGAAGCGGTGTTGTCATTAACGCTGAGCTGGTCTGTCCAAACAATCGTTGTAGACAGCGGCATTGCGATAGCGCCGCCGATACCCAGCGTATCGGACCACGTGATTGTGGTAGATAACGCCATGGTTGGCGCATCCATGCCCAGAGCATCAGACCAGGTAATCGTTGTGCTGAGCGCCATATTAGCGCCCATATCGAAACTATCAGACCACGTAATAGCGGTCGATAAATCAACACCGATATCGCCGCCAGCCGTAAGCGCATCGGACCACACAATATTTGTTGATAATGGAATACCGCCGCCCATACTGAACGTATCAGCATAGGAAATGGCTGTAGATAGCGGTATGCCCGGATGAGATATCGTAAGACTGTCGCTATACGATATGTCGGTTTGCAGAACGAAGTCAGCAACATCAGAAGTTGAGCGACGCCTTGGCGGAATCCACGGTCTACGCCACAAATAAGCATGGCGCTGTTGTAATCTCACTCTTCAAATTCCACGTAAGCGCGTAATACAGTGCTGGCTGATGTAGTGGCAACAATGCCGACACGAGTACCACCGGCTACAACAATTCCTTCACCTGGCGGCCAAACTTCGTAAATACTGGTATCGTCTGAATAAAACGCTAATGTGTTTCCGCCAGTTGGTTCTGCGGTTGCGGTATGCTGCGCGGTCGCCTGAATGGTTTCAGATGCACCGTTAATAGTGATCGGTGTAGCAGAGGTCATGGTCCCAGCGGTAGTTTGAGTTTCAACCTCTATCGTTCCGGTGTTACTGCCTGCCCACGTTACAACGATTTTCTTTATGACTAATCGTTGGTTTGCCGGCGCTACTAGCTGCAATAATGTCGTTGGTCCGGTATTTACCGTGATATCTGATGGAGTAGATACGGTTGCTCTTAATCCAGCCATAACAATCTCCTTACGATAGCGTCACGGTATACGACAAATCACAAGTCGATGCCGCCGGATAAGTGATTGAGCTGGTTAAACGCCCAGCCGCCAACAAAACGCCAGACGTTGACGACTTCGTGTTGACCGAACTCAGCCCTGCGCCATATATCGTCATGCCGCCGGTATCAGCCGTTATCGTCGTATCTGTACTAGTCGCTATTGCACTAGATGCCGCCGCCGCCCATACCGCAGCCTGACGTGTCGCCTCGGTGTAATTGGTTTGCTCAGTGGCATTGCTGTTAAAGTTCGCTGCGGTCCAGGTTGTTGCTGGCGTTGCATCAGCCGAAAACGGCACGAAATACCAAGTTGCGGTTTGAGTTTGGTTGCGGATACCCACATCTAAAATGTGGTTTGTGCCTTCAACCGTTCGAGTATTGCGGAATGGTTGACCGCTAATAGCGAATTGGCCACGCCAACCAAAGCCAGACCCTATGCGAATCTCACCAGTTTCCGGGTCGAAATCCCATTGATGAGAATCAAATAACCGTTTCATCTCTTTGAAATGATGCGGCGCAAATTCATGCCACAATATGCCGTGGATATCCCGGCTCCATTGCAGCAATTGCTGTTTTGTGGGGAGTATTTTTATCAACATAGAAATCCATCTCCCGGCCATGGTCCGGGCCTTTTCAGGGTGGGAAACTCCGCTACGTCATCTCGACGTTGCGGCATAAAAAAAGCGCCGATTAAGGGGCTTATTAAAGAATTCGGGCTATCGTTTAATAACGATTATGGTTATTAAAGTTTTTACCAACTGAGGTTTTAAACGTGAGGATTACTCACCATTTAGGCGGAGTATCAGGGCATTTATCATAAAATCGAGTAGCCAAAAACACGAAGCATCCACAGACCGAGCAGCCGTTACCCTGACGTTTTTCGCATTGTTGGCAGATTTTTCGGCGCTGTTTGGTTTCGCCGTTTAAAACGGCTAAAGTCACGTTAACGTCAATCCATACTGATAAACATTGTTCACCGCAGTATCTGGAGTTTTTCGAGTATTGCTGCCCATAGGATTATGCAGCGTATTAATCAGAATACGACGCCCACCAGATTCATAATATAACCCGGTGAATCGTTGGTGTTCCTGAACCGCCAATCGTGAACCAGTAATGCGCTGTACAAATCCACCGTTTCGACCTATGCATAATTCCGATTCAGTTGACCACCAATACGGGAACCGACCAACTGCAGGCAAATTCTCTAGCGCGAAAGATGTTTCCGGAACATAGTGAGTATGTCGAGCTGGAATAATACCGTTATCGTGAATCGTGGTTTTAGTCCAATCTTCCGGATCGTTACCACCGCACCAGAATGTAGAATTTGCTGTACCGACATAGCAGCCATCCTCAACCGGAGCAACGTAGGTAATCGGTTCCTCAAAGTTGCGGCGATTGCGTGCTAAATCAGCGATACTCACCTGGCGTGTATCTGACCAAATTATCTCACTACCAACAACGCTCAATATCATCCGTTTAAATGTTGTTACAAACGTCCCTGCTGGCATCCTACCAATATCCATCCGTGCACCGTCGGCATAATTTCCGTGCGTTTCCAGTCGCCAGCCCGGATTTTGGGAATTAATAACAATTGATGTTGTTCCAGCTGTTACTGATTTGTAGTGATATAGTTCAGTGCCGCCAGTTGATGTTAGGTCGCTGGAATAAACATTAACATGAGTAATGCCAGACGCGTTCGGTAGTGATAACGTGATGCTTCCGGTTGATGCTAATTCGTATTCGGTTATAGCGCTCGGCGCGGATTCTTCGCCGTTATTATAGGTAACAGTAATACAGAACTGATAACGACCTGGCGACAAGCTGCCGGTTCCAGTTGTCGAAACCGCTGGAGCCGGAGGTTGTGTAATGCCCCAGTCGTGATCAGCACCGGCTGCATCGACATAACCCCATTGCGCCCCGTTCGTATAATAGGCGCGATTATCAAACCAGGTATATGACATTGCCAAATCAGCCGATATAGCCACTACATTGTTGCGATTACCGTTACGGTCGATACTGACTAATTGGCCAGTGCTAGCTACGTACAGAACATGCGGGAACCGTGGGTCCGACCATAAGCTATGGCCGCCACTAGCCCCCGATACTGTCGTGTACCCTGCTCGGCGTGATATATTCCCGCCATCCAGAATGTCGGCGTTATTGATGTGACGTAATGCGCCTTCTGGTGTATCGGTTTCCCTGATGCGGTCAACTTGACCTAGCGGGAAGCCTTCTATTGATACTGGCTGAATAGGTAGAGGCATTAGTTATGGTCTATGCAATCACGATTATTGGGTATGCGTTACTAGCGTTTGCATTTACAAAAATATTGCGTATCGAAAAAGACATCCAATTTTTAATTGCTGAAAACGATAGATTGAGAAAACGACTTTCCACTAGTTTTCCTGATTCACTGCCGCCAGCGAAGGTGCTAAACGAGGACGCAAATTCAATGACCCAACGCCAGAGCGCGACTTTTGACGCGATGTAACAATATCACCACGCCGCTCACGCAACGAACGTTTTACAATAGATTTTGTAGGATCTTCTAACGCCTCACGAACACCGCGGCCTTGCGCAATATCTTGCGCACCACTGACAATTCCGCGCAGGGCCGCAGTCAACGGGCTGAATATAGAAGCCGCCCCAGGGATGGAATCAATAATCCTCAATGTTTTATTAAATGCCGCGCTTGATGTGTTGGAGGTATTGACGCTACCGGGAACACGATTTGTTACCGATGTCATTACTCGCGCTAATTGTTTGATAGCCTGTTGCTCCTTTTTACTGAAAAGAACATCAAGTTTCTGCTGCCCGATATTCTCAAGGGCTTTGCTCATATTCGCGCCTGAGAATATACGGTCTCCGGCTTCGTTCTGTGTTTGCCCTGACAGCGCTTTATCTCGTAACCATTGGATAGTTCCAGCCTTCACATCATCCCATGCTTTCGGCTGCACGCTATCGACAGTGCTTTTAAGTTTGCGTATCTCGCCAACGTTCCATGTTCGCCCTGACCCGCTTGCAGGCTTCAGAATCCCCTCAATAATTTTTTCGTCAGAAATACGGCCATCAAGTATAGCCTGGACTGGTTTAACGTCTTTGAATTTGGCAAACCCTTGCGAAGCGACAGAGCGCGCATCTTTAAATATGTCGCCTCCTGATCCACGAATAACATCAGAGTCCAGCGCCTCTTTAAGTTGGGTTAGGTAGAATTTTTCTTGGCGGCTAGCGCCGTCTAGCATCTGGTTAATGCGCTTACGAATATTTTCAGCTTGCTTCAAGCTCATACCACGCCCTGCAACACCGGATTCCTCAATAGCGCCAACACGCTGCAACATTCGCTGGATACCAGAAACACCTGGGACTAATTCGCGGAAATCCATGGCTTCATCAAGCACGTTGGCCAGTTGCGGAACCTGGATAGGTTCACCACCACTTCTCAACCTGGCCGCATCATATGCCTCGCGAACCAGCTTATCTTGTGCTTCCTGACCTAGCTCTAAAGATGAGCGCAATAATTCACCCGCCGCGAATGTATCAGATACCTGCGGGTTGGTTTCTCTTAATAAATTATCAAACTGCTCGCCAAATCGTTTATTTGCATCCTCTAATTGCTGCCGAAGTTTCCCCGAATCGCCGCGAGCCGCGATTTTTGCAGCTTCTGATTCAAACTGCTGATCACGAAACTCGCGCGATATTTGACCACGAGTAAGGTTTACGCCTTGCTCTTCGGCATCGACGGCACGCAATGCTTGTGCAGGCGTCATCCCTTCATCAACCAACTGTTGCATTTTGGTTTTGCCAGTACCGCTAACCTCAACACCTAAGTCATTTAACGCAGAGTCAACATCAGTACCCAACGATTTTTTTGCCTTAAACCGAGCTATAGATTTGTCCAGAACCTTACCGCCAACACCTAATACGGCACCTGCGCCTGCTCCGGTTGCACCCCCCACTAATGCGTTAGATAGCCTACTGTCACCTTTTTCCTCATCAACAAAGCTAGTAGCGCCAAGCCCTGCCCCAGTAACACCCGCTAATGTGGCTTGCTTGAGAATTCCAGCACCAGCTGCTGCGCCAGGAGCAACCAATGTTGGCGCTACCTGACCAACAAATCGACCAATACTGGCTGATGTATCGTTGCCTAAATTCCTATCGAATAGTGCGCGCTCCTGGCGTACTTCCTCTTCAAATTTCGCGGTATCCTCTGGCGTCGTCAACCCCACCAGCTCACCACCTTTTCTAGCTAGCTGGCCGATACCTTCGCCCACATCGACAAACCCGCGACCAACGCCTATCAAACCCCTATCTATAACATCGGGCAAAAATGTTACATCGGTATCTGGCGTATACTCTGGTGCTACCGATGTTGGCTGTGCTGACGAAAGCACATTTCGGCCACTTGCCGCCGGTTGTGGTTGAGTTGGCGCGTCATCAGCAAATAAATTCCTGCCGGTCACTGGCTGTTGTTCAGCGTCAGCCGTGGCAAACAAATTTCTACCTGCCATTATTGGCCGCCTTGCTGACGCTGCATAAGAGTTTGAATCACCTGGTCAGGCGTCATATCATTTTCTCGAGCAGTAGTCACAATATCCTCTGCTGTTGCTCCAAGCTGAGGCAGCGCCGCCAATTGCTCATCAGTGATAGCCGCGCTATACACTTTATCCATAGCTGCTGCTAAATCTTCCTTGCCAAAGTTTTCCTTGATCTCTCTGTATTCTTCGGCGGTTCTTGCTTTTCCTAACGCATCCGCTTTTTCAAGGGCAAGCTTTTGTAAATTTAGTTGAGTTTCTAATATTCTCTGGTTGGCTTCCTGGGTATTGGATGGGTTGATAACCGTTGACTGCAATAACTTAATATCGGTATCGGATAAAACGCCAGTAATTTCCAGTACATCTTTATTGCCCAGCGCCAACTGATTACTGATCGACTCAATTCTTTGTATTTTGGTAGCATAATCGTCAGCACCAGGGATAATGCCTGCAACCAAGCTCGCTGCAAAAGCAGCAGGTTTCGCCAGCGCTCCCGTTACACCCTCTTCGTTAAGCCCCGCCGCCTCAGCAAGCAAAGGAATCGTCTGCTTGGCCTTGCCCGCAACTGACAACACTTTATCCAATTCATCAGCCGCATTAGTCTCTTGACGTGTCTCGAATGGCGATAATGACTTTTTAGCAAGCTCTGCCTCCGCAGTCATTTTCATGGTATCAACACGCTGCTGGTCTACACCAAGACGTTGCTTATCAATACCTAGCCGTTCCTGCTGAATATCTCGCTGTTTCTGCCCTTCTAATGCACGCATAGACAACTGTTTATCAGCAATACTTTGTTCGCCAGCCAGCTTTTGACCTGCTAATGTTCGAGCATCATTCTGTTCATTCTGGCGAGCGATAACCGCACCTAACGAACCACCACCCGCTATTTGTTCCTGCTGCTGCTGGGCCTGGCCGAGAAACGATGCTGCACTTTTTGCTGCTTCATCCTGAAATCTACCCGTTCCACCCGCTGCTAATCCGGCGTTAAACCTACCGATACGCTGATTAGATTGCATGTCCTGACGCAATCGTGTGGCGTCACGTCGTTCGGTTTTCTGCATCCGGTCGCGTTTCATGCTGTCGGCGAGCGTATTTAAACGCTTGGCTTCAGATAAATCATTTTGCCCCGACGAAACCACGTTAAAACTACCGGCCATCTTGCTTCTAGCCGCCTGCCCTAACAAACCTGGTCGTTGTGCGGCTTTCTGTAATCTCTGGTTGCGAGTATTGATTACAGCATCCTCGACTGGGTTGATTGCCGTTGCTAATGACAGGTTTTGTGGTGTTCTTTCTTCGTCGAATCCATTAATGCTAGCCAGTGTCGCCATAATTACCCACCAAAGAAAGTCATGCGCGGTTCAAACCTAACGCCTTGTTTGCGATAAATCAATTGTTCAGCTATTGCGTCCGGTCTTGGCCCAAAAGCTTCCTCGAACCTCGCCAAATCACGGGCTGATTTATTCGGATCGTAAATATCCAATTCAGGTAACTCAAACCATTTATGCGTAACCCAGTACGCTAAATTACGATGATGCGTTACTGCTATCTCTGGAGTATGTGAATCCTGAGACATCGCCGTAGTAGGCAACCGATAACCGCGATAATTAATGTAATCACCGTTGTATGTACTGCTTGGAGCAGGGTAGACAACCAACTGGCGTGGCAATAAATCAGTGATTGCATACTCAGGTAACGATGAATCTGCTGTTTTCCATGCCGGGGCAATGTTATCCAGTTCCTTTAATGTAATCAGTTTCAACGTAATCTTATGCTCAGGAATATCAAACCAGTCAAAATTGTAGAACTCAGATGTTAATGCCGTCGATGTCAATGCGTACTGCGATTGATCCGTAACCATGGCAATACCAGCCGATATGCTATTAACCGTGTCATATAGCAAGTCGGCACGTAGACATGCCTCTTGTTCAGCCTCGTTCAGCCAGTCAGCAACTTGGTCGTCATCAACTTCATAGGGCTGAACATTATCGCCAGTCATCCGGCGGCACAACGCCCTGAGTTCTGCGAGGTTCATGTTAGTTCTGCGATTTCGGAGCTGCGCTCACAACGCGGTAAGGATACGACAAGCTTTCATGGGGTGTTATTTTAGGCTTACCCTCAGAGTCCCATTCGGTTAGATACTTCACCTGCATAGATTCATCTAAAACGTTACACAACGCCTTTGGTACTGTAATTGGCATCCCGCGCTGCATTAAAAACCCATAGCCATTAATGGCCGCATAAACCTGCCCAGGCTCAGAAGAATCTCTGCGCTGATCTAACACTATCGTTACCTGCTCTTGCCCTTCAAGCTCTCTTCTGACCGCTTGCTTGCCCTTGAGCATAAGTTCGTCATCACCTGATGATTTTGCGCGAATTTGCTTCTTCTGGGGGGGTACTGCTTCTACTTGTTCCATTTCATTCACCCATAAAAAAAGGCGACCGAAGCCGCCTTTAGGTTAGGAGGGTTTATCTATACTGAACGAGGGGGGATATTGCACAGATCATAGTAAGTATCTGTGATATTCGCCGTGTCCAGGCCGGTAGTCCCAATGGTGAAATCGGAACCGGTAGCGTTAACAACCTTAATGCCGCCAAATGGTGTGTAACCATCAGGCACAACAGGCCAATCAGGTTCCTCAGTGTCCGCAGTGGCGATTTCAAACCCGCAGCAACAGATAATCGTATCTGCGCTATTGCGAGCTAAAACAAACTTAGCCTCATATGCGGTTTGAACGACTGGCGCAGCAGTCAACACATCACCATCACCGTTGTAGAAAGTCAGTCCTGAGATGTCAACCTCAGCCTGGGCCGCTAAGGTATTCCATACGCCATTAACAGACATCTCAACCGCATTAGCTGTTAGAACGTTTTCTGTGTTCACCCCATGGATCGCAAGACCGGCATCACCAAAGCACATGTTTAATACTGCTGTGCGGACAGCGTTGTTAGTCAAATTACTCATAGCTGTCTCCTTACAAATCAGTTACGGCAGTTTCAAGAACAGCCATCCATGACTCGTTAAGGCGAACCGCAGCATAGTAAGCTTTCCAGCCTACATAGCCGCGCTGCCCTAATGGGTCGCTCTTATCGATAGTGCCTGGGTTGATCACTGACGGGGTAATACGGTCTTTACCAGCCAGCGGAACATGGCCGAACGCTTCTTGACCAATATACACTATCGGGTAAACGTCAACGTTAACCCCATCTGCCGCCTTCATTGAATTCAGCGTTGCACTACCCGCCCCCAAATAGGGCTCTAGCAAAGGAGATAACACATAACGGACGTTTTCAACACTGCCTAACTCTTCCGGGCAAAGCGGCTGACGAGAACCATACTCCGCAACAGGCACAAACCCGGTTATCTGGCGAATATCATATTCACAATCAGTATGCGCAAATGCCACATAACCGCCCTCAACTGGGGTTGTGTTGATATTCGTTGACCCGTTTAAAATGCGAGTGATTGGCTTGGCACGGTTGGCTCGTAGATTACGATTGACCGCATGTTGCCGAGTGAGACTTAATGCTGTATTTACAGATGCTCGGGCTGATCCGTTAGAATAAAATTTGTTAGTGCCTGCCTTTACGACGCCCCAGCAAATCATTTCCGTAGTCTCTGCGGCATTCTCACCACTGAGCATGGATGCTTCGTTTAATACAGGGTCTTCACCTGTATCTGCGATTACATCAGAGATTTCAACCAAATCACCGTATTGGCTCAGAGTTACCGGAACATCTTCAAACCGGATTTTGTGAGCAGTAGGGGTTACGCCCTCAACCAGAGGAGTAGTCGATACTTCAAACGTAATAGGCCGACGAAACTTGGCTTGGTTTGCCGAGTTACCAGGGATAGGGCGATTCTGCCCCATTTTGCCAAGCACAATAATGGGCTCGGCGTGCGCCAGCATAGTTGCCATTGCATGATAGGCTGTACGCTGACTGATATCACCGTAGGTTGTTTTAGCCATAAGAAGGAATCCTTAGTTAAGCTGCTTTTCCAAGGCGCTTGCTTGCAGCTTTGATAGCCGCGTTCCACATAGCGTCGGTATCATCACCGTCTGCCGTGGGCGTAGCGCCACCTTTTCCTTCTACTGATGTTGTTTCTGATAGCCGTTGTTTACGTTGTTTCTTAATCTCTTCAGCTTTAGCTTTTTGCGTGGCCAGATGGTCATCGTAATAACTCAGTAATTTAACGGCATCGCGAACTTTCGTAGAATGCTGCATTAGCTGAACAGGCTCAGCCTGATCAACCAACCATTCAGTAAACGATTCTGATTGGACGGTATCGCGCCAATCTGGACGTTGCGCATCCAAGATGTCGTAAAATCCAGCGCCCTGCGATGACTGCAACTGCTCAATCGTTTGTTCGAGTTGAGCAATCTTACTGGTAGTGCTTTTGTTTGCTGTTTCGAGCAATTCAGAGATAGCCGCCGCATCATCAGGAAAATCCTGTTGATACTTTTTCCATGAAACGGGTAAATCTGTCTCTTGCTGCGATTCAGCAGGTTTTTGCTGTTGAGATTGAAACTGTTCAACCTGCTCTGTGAGCTGTTGGACTTGTTGCCGTAACGTTTTAACACGTCCAGAATCCGATTTAACACGATGATCGAGTTCTTTATTCAGCTTTTGAAGTTGCTGGAACTCTAGCCGCTGCGCCTCATTAGCGTCAGCCCATATATCAATACCATCATCGTCTGCGCTATCGTCGTCAGCGTCCGTGCTTTCCGCATCAGAGGCTGTATCATCGCTAGCATCATCAGTGTTCTGTTGTTCGCTATCATCGATTGAATCGTCGTCGCCAGATTCATCAGGGGCTTCTTTATTGCCCGTAATCTCATTCCACAGCGTTTGCGATTCTTCGTCACTCATAGGCACGTCTGCGCCTACATCATCAGTAGATGTATCACTCATTTAATACGCCTATCGGGGTATGGTTAAGAAATGCAGGAAACGGCTAGATAAACGGTTTCGTGCGGGGGTGGTTATTACTGCCGGGGAGATCGATTAACTGCTGGAATGCAGCGATCTTGCCTCGTAAGAATTCGGTTTGAATGGCATCCGTGCCAGGTGTCAATGCCTCCACGGTCCATTCTCCAACACATTCCATTGCGAACTGCTCTACCGCCTTCCATGCCGTAGATGTGAAATCGATATCAGATGCCACTGCCGGTTATCAGTTTTAAATCTTGCTCGGCGCGCTTCGTTTCTTCCTGCTCAGATGTCGCCAATAACTTAGCGTCCACCTCATCAGATCTGATTTGCCCATTCTGCGCCAGCTCGATTAATTTCAGTTCGCGCTGTTGTTGCATTTCAGCTTGCTTTAACGCCATATCGTCAGCATGTTTTTGCTGTTCAAACTGAAGCTCAAGTTCATCTTGGGTAGGTTGCGGTTCAGCTTGTTGCTGTTCCTGTTGAATCTCTTCGTCGGTCTTTAATACCTCATCAGGAGAGATCCGCTGCGCTTCAACTGCCTTGCGGAACAAGTTAGCAGGTTTGATTAACGGACCAAACACTGGGCTATCGGCAAAGTTCATAATGCCGAATAGCGCTGCCGTCTGAGTTTCTTTAACCATCAGGGTAGATGCGCCCCGAGCATCAACCTCCATATCGCCTTTAATCTCCGGCTTAGGGTTGTACTGCATGTTGTAGTCATAGAAACGACGAATAAGCGGCTTGGTAATGCCATCATCCCAATTCTTGACGTTGCGGCGCTGAATGACACCAGCTTCGTTCTTCTTGATGCTCGTAGCGGTCGCCGTTTCAACCTGAGCACTATTAACATCTAAATCCTGCGCATCAACAATGCCGGTTTCAACGTTGGCCAGCTCTCTGCCTGTCATGAAAATGTCTTTCAATTCCGGCTGGAATGAACTGATGTCGAATGTACGAAACGCTTCATTGATTGATTTGTTGGAATCTTTTTTCAACCATGTTTTACGTGGGGTTAATGACCACTGACCGTCCAACGGTTCAACTATTTTCTGGTCCACAACGACTTGTGGCCCTACCGATAATGCGGCGTTATCCAACATAGTTCGCCAAGATTTATTCACTACCTCCTGGCTAGCACGCATCACATAAGGCACGCCATAGCCGAATATAGAACCTTCAGCTTCAATCCAGTTATAGACCGAATACAACAATTCATCGGTTTCTAACGGCATACGAACCGCTTTAATGACTACATCATTGATAAACTCAATATGTACATTCATCGCCTCAAACGGCGAATCCTGCATCCGTTTCGGCAATATGCTTTTATCATCAAAGAACTCGTTATCAATCACACCGGTAAACGTCCAGCGCTCGAAACGTCCAGCAGTGCTAACAGCATTAACGCCGCTAATCTCACGTAATCTCTGGCCGATATCCTGGCTTTTATGATGCCCCTGCGAATCTGGGTTATCTTCGAGCAGCTGTTTTATTTGCTTGTCGAGATAAAAGCCGTCTTTCTTTTTACCCAGCTCCGATAGCTTACGACGAGTTAAATAATCGCGCTCAAAGAAGAATTCAGCCTCATCGACATCGTTAGCCTGCATATCCGGGTAGAAATCCCAAGGGGCCACCCGTTTTACAGTGGGGCGACTATCAACTTTGACCGTCAATTGCTGCACGCCGTCGGCTAATGGTTGCCATGCCTTGCGAGTGCGCCCCACTACAATCGGGCCTTTAATAATACCTGTACCTAAACGTATAGAGTCACGGATCACATCACGAGCAATACCCGAGTAATGCGCTTCGTTAAGCTGGTCTTCAATTTCACGCTCCATCGCTTCAGCCGCATCCTTAGATTGCTCCAACTCTGCCTGAGCAACATCACCTAATTCCTCATCATTAGTGAACTGGCTCAACTCAGGATCTGGTGTTGGCTGTATCCCCCAGTTACGGTCATCGGTAGGAAATAACATGTCGGAAAGGCGAGCTTCGGCGCTATCACATTTCGGGCGTGTGATATTAACGAATATATTGCTTGAGCCTGTTTCGTTGTTTTGCTGGTCTAAGACTTCCTGAACTTTTAACGGATATTTTCCATGATATTGCCGTAAATCTGTTAACCATCGCTCCTCGATTTCTTTACGCTGTTCAATCTGACGGCTAAGCTTTTTAGACAGCATTGAGCCAAGCTCATCAATCATTCCTTGCTTGAGCTTTAGCGCTGATTCTTCCGGCATTAGTAAACCATTACCCGTTGACGTGGAATTTCAATAGTTGATGATGGAGGCTCATACCCCTGCGCAAACTGACGAAACGCATCTGCGGGATGGCTAGCCCAATCATGCATTGGCACTTCACGATGACAAGAGCGCTGTTCATCCCATTCTCGCCGATAATTCTTAAGTGCCTTAATGCCATAATCACAACGTTCGGTATCAAACCAGCATCGCGGCAATGCTTGGCGTGTGGCTTCGATGCCCTCATATATATTTGATATCCTTGGAACAGTAACTATCGGACTAATGCCGCCAGCTTCTAGCGTTTCTTTCCGGCTACGGTTTGTTGTAAGTTCCGTTATTTCTACATCATGAGGCAGGTAATGTTGCCCCCAAACATATTTTTTACCCTGCAAATAACGAATATAGTGATCTAATCCATAGCCGTTATTTTCATAGTAATCAATGAATCTATGCTCCTGCCCTATATGCTGATGAAACCAGATAACCGTCGTATCGTTACGCCCTAAATCCCAGAACGTGTTAACAGGGATAGTAGGTTCTATCGGAATTCGACATAACCTGCCCTGCTCAGTCGCTGTTCGCATCTCATACGCGTAGTAAGCGCCTTCTACCGAGCTTTCAAACGCTTCATCGTATGTCGATGGATACTCCTGTTTCATCATATCGCCTAAGCGTTGTTTCTTTTGCACATACCAGGCACGCTGATTAGGGGTAATCTTTCTGCCTGTCGCTTTCTCGATCTTGGCGAAATATTCATTATCTTCTTTCGTCACCAAGGTTTGTAATGTCTCTGTATCATTTAGTTGATAATCAGGACATTCGTGCCAATGAAAGAAATGAAACCGATAATCCTGAGATGTTAGCTTCTCGCACTTTAACGCCTTATCTTGTGAATCCATGCAATATTGGTAGAAATATCCAGCCGAACCTTCGGCGGTAGATTCGATAACAGTAATGTTCCCTTTTCCAACCGATTCAAGAGATCCTGAGACCACTTCTTTTGCTTTTAATGGATACTTTGCGCACATCTTCCCGAACTCGGACACCAAGAGAAAATGCACCGTGCCACCACGCGCTGAAGTGGCAACACTAACGCCGCTATGATGCGGAAACGATAATGACCGAGTGCTATTTTTTTCAGCCGAAATAGCCTGCTTTAACGAATCCGGCAACTCCTCGTAAGGCGTGCGGATATTGTTGTCAAATATTATCTCAGCGGTGGGCTGATCACACGCTATGATTACGCTGTTGTAATTAGGGTTAAACAGCGCATTATCTAATGCTAACAACGACCAAAACGTAGTTGACCCAATCTGGCGAGCCTTCAAGACTAAATTGTTATACCAAACGCTTTCAAACATCTCTTGCTGCGCCCAGTTCATCTCAAACCGGACAATTTTCCCCGCATCTTTGGTTTTAATGTAATACAGGTTATTCAACCGCCAACTCTGGTCGAACAAATCTTCCTCACGGATAGCAGTCATTATCCCCAGTCTTTCTCTTTGATATGATTTTGTGTGCTACTTTTGCCAGACTCTGATATTTGTTTTAACAATATATTCAAAGGACTGCCGTTATTTCCGGTAATTTCGCTTTTATGAACATCCATCCAGTCATCACGAAAGCGGTTTTTCATATTAAAAATCCAGACCGCTGAGTTAAGCCCGTTTTTGCCATCTTCGTTAAACATGAACTCTCGGCCCACACGCTCCCACCATGCTTGGCATAATGCCATCCCGGTTTTTATGGCATCAGAAAATGCCTTATTGTAGTAATCGCTTTCAGGATTACACCATTGGTAAAGAGTCTCCTTAGAAATGCCGATAGCAGCGCATACCTCAACCTTGCTTGCACCTTTAGCCATCAGTTCAATAGCTATATCGCACATTTCAGGCTTGTAACTTGTAGGTCTACCACCTGGCATTAGCTTTCCCTCACCGTAGCGATCAATCTTAACTCTTTATACCCGGTCAACCCACCCGACGTGATAGTTACCTGCAACGTATACTTATAACCCTCAGTCAACGACAGCCCCGGTGACAATGTTGTTTGGTACTTACCATCGCTTCCCGATACATAGCTCAGTGCGGTGGGGCCTGTTACTGTAGCCCCGGCTGAATCTACCAATGTAGCAGATACAGTTGCGCTGTTGTCGTATGTGCCATCAGAATCACGCAATCGGTCTATCTGTGCAATATTGCTATTACCGATGAAAATAGGAGACGCCATGATTTATTACCGCCGTGCTACTTCCGGGTAAACCAATCCAACCCCCTCGGGTGGAACAGGCAATGCTTGCTTTACTGATTGTCCACAAAATGCAGGCTCACCGGCTAACAATTCCTCGGTATCCGGATCGACCCAGCCAACACGAATAAATTCAGTCGTTGCCTTTCCGTTTTCATCCGCTAAAAAAATAATCAGATGATTACCGTCTTTGCCCACGCCGAACATTTTCCGACCCGCACAATGCGCATGGATCACACCATCCTTGAGGATCGGACGATGCCGCGTAGCGCGTATACCCAAATCACCGAGGGCATGAATCTCATCTGGCGAGTCTTTGAGTAACACCGTTTCAGCCATGATTACGCCAACCGTATAATCGCTGTTGCGCCCGTTGCTGGCATAATCACATCAAACGTGCCTGCGCTAGTCGATAACGCAGACCCAAAATCATGAACACTGATACATGGATCGCCTGCAACGGTATCGTTATAAATCATGCATCCACCACCATCAGCAATAGTACTGGAAGTCCATTGCGCATCGCCAAAATCCACATAACCAGTAGTGCCGGTTATACCTGTGCCGTTTAGCGTGACTGTGGCCCCAGCCGCCACGTAACCGGTGCCTGACGATTCATTAGTTGCAGTATAGGCTGTCGTTGCCGCACCACCTGTTACCGCATAAACATAAAGCGCTACTCGAACCGTATTACCGCCGGTATCTAAATCATGAACACCTTGAAGAAGTTCTTCCTTAAAACTTGTCGCCATCGCTGTTGTAAAAGCCATAATATTATCCTTCCGTCTGTCATCACGACAGTCATCAATCAGTTAATAGAAACTTGTGGGACAACATCGTTAGTTGTCGCTAATAATGCCGGATTCGTTTCCAGATGCGCCTGGACTGCGGGTTTAAACCGAATGTCAAACGATGTTGCTGCAAATAACGTTAATTCACAAATAGCTCGCCTTGTAATAGGGGTACTCACTGTGCCCAATTCTGTGGCACTTTCAACACCGCCTAGCGTAATACTTACCGCAGTCTGCGGCGTTAGCACGCCTAAACCGGTTGTGCTTTCTAGTCCAATCAGCGTTACGGTCGCCGGTAATTGCGCAGCAACCGTGCCGAGCTCAGTAACGCTCGACTGCCCAACCAGGCTAACGCTAACGCTAGTCTGCGGCGTTAATGTACCAACCGCCGCTGTGCTAACTTGACCGGTGAGCGTTGTTGTTGCATTGCCTGCAACGTCAACCGTGATCGTTCCAACCTGGCCGGTCGCCGCTTGGCCAGTGAGCGTAACACTAGCTGATAATTGCGCCGTTACCGTGCCTACCGCCGTGGCACTTTCTACGCCCGCTAGCGTGACTTGTAAGCCAGTTTGCGGTTGTAATGCGCCGACCGCGCTTGCCGATTCCTGCCCGGTTAACGTAACCGATACCGGAGTTTGCGCTGTTAGCGTGCCAAGTTCAGAAGCGCCTTCCTGACCGCTTAGTGCGACACTAGAACCCGTTTGCGGCGTTACCGTGCCAACGGCGCTAACGGACTCTTGCCCTGCCAACGTTACGCTACTACCGGCTTGTACGCTTAACGTACCAACTTCGCTAGTAGATTCTTGCCCGGTTAAATTAGCAGTAGCGCCGCCTGGAACTTGCGCTGTTAGCGTGCCGACTTCGCCAGTAGATTCTTGCCCGGTTAATACCGTGCTTGATCCAGTGCTCGGCGCATAAATCCCAGTGAGCGGCCAAGCGATAACGATGCCCAAACGCCATGGCAATACAACGCTAACGCCGGTTTGAGGCGTAGTTGTACCTAAATCGCTCGAACTTTCAACACCGGCTAGCTGGAACGATGCTGAAATAGTGGGCTGAACCGTACCAACTTCGCTAGTAGATTCTTGCCCGGTTAATTCAACACTAGCGCCGGTCTGCGGGGATAGCGTACCCACCGCCGAAGCGCTTTCAACACCCGTTAGCGTAGTGCTAACCGTAATCGATGCTTGGATAGTCCCAAGCGCTTCCGTGCTTTCCTGCCCAGTCAGTGTTACAGCATTACCGGCCTGCGGGGATAACGTCCCCACCGCACTGGCTGAACTTTGACCGGTGAGCGTAGATCCAACACCTTGGCCCGGTGTTACCGTGCCAACCTCACCAGTAGATTCTTGCCCGGTGAGTGTCGTGCTAACACCAGCTTGCGGCGTTAATGTACCAACCGCTGTAACACTTTCCTGCCCATCCAGCGTAACAATGGCCGGTACTGACGCGGTAATCGTACCGAGCTCAGTAACTGACTCTTGCCCAGCTAACGTGACACTAACACCGGTCTGCGGTGTAGTTGTGCCTAAAGCGCCCGTACCTTCAACGCCAGTTAACGTCGTAGTTATTGGTAGCGATGCTTGTAGCGTACCAAGTTCGCCGGTTCCCTCAGCACCAGTTAGTGTAGTGCTAACACCCGTTTGTGGCGTTACCGTGCCTGTCTGTCCGGGCGATTCCTGGCCGGTGAGTGTGACGCCAGTACCTATCCCTGGTGTTACCGTGCCGACTTCACCGGTCGCCGCTATGCCCGTTAATGTGACGCTAACGCCGGTCTGCGGTGCCAACGTTCCAACAGCGCTAGTCGATGAAACGCCAGTTAGCGCTTCGCTGTTACCCGTTTGCGTTGTTAACGTGCCGACTGCACTAGTCGATGAAACGCCGGTTAATGTGGTGGACTCATCCCCGGTCGAAAACAGCGTATCCAGCCGCAAGCCGAACATTGACGAATATTCGGATTGAACCGTGCCGTCCTGATCGCTAGCTAATTCCTGAAATAATGTCTCAAAATAATCATTAGCAGCAGCGCCGGTATAGATTATTGCCGTTAAACCGGCGCTATCAAAAACATCATCCACGCCCTGGTCGCCACGGTTAATATCACCGCCCGATCCATAATTTGATATCGCAGTGCCATTCCGCCCAATGCGAGCTCGGTTGTTTTCTCGCGTTGAGCCGGTGGTCCGCGTCGTTTGGTAGTCGCACCAGAGGAGGTAATCACCGGCATTATCGACAATCAGGCGCGACGGGTTGGTGACTGTAGAATGGGTAAAATCTCCGGTATCTACATTAGTCGCCGTACCGTCCCAGTCTAGTGCCGCTTCCGTCGTGCTGTAGGCAGTATCTGCATTGAGCCGCAATCCCGCCCAGTTAGCACCAGCAGGAAGTTCAACAATAGCGATGGCAACACCAGCAGAATCGAGCGTTTCACCCCCCGTTTCGCCGGTACTGACTGCTGACTGTACATTAAGCACGAGACCGCTTGACGCGGGCTCAATAATGCACATGCCGCTGCCAACGGGGTTATCAACCCCATCTGTGGCACGGCCATAGCCGAATGTTCGAGACCCAACAACCTCAACGCTGTTGAGCATCAGCCGTGCTAGACCGCCCTCACGATCGGCGCTCCCCGTCCATTCGACTGAATAACAGACTAAGCACGGATTAGTCGTATTGAGCGTAATATCATTGCCAGACCGAGCAAACGCACCAGAGTCCAGCTCATCGTTAGTCTGTAATGTGAGTGTTGTCCATCCCTGCGCTACGTCCGTTAGAGCTTGTGTAGCAGCGCCCCTTATCCGTGCATAATTCCAGTCATCATCCAGGCTGATGACCTGAAACCCAGACTCATTCGTCCGTGTGCCAACTAATGCTGTTGTTGTATCGGTTCGCGCGACACGAACCTCAACATCAGCGCTATTACTTGTCTCTAATATCGTTGCGCCGAGGATAAAACAATCATCGACACTGCCGGTCCGTCGGATATATCCTGAGCACGCACCGTATAAATTTTGCTCTGTGTTATTAACGTATAACCGAGCGTTGCGCTCAGATCGCGCTGTACCGCTAGTCGTTGTCAGCGCGCAGTTGTAGATAACAAGATGATGACCATCACCGAATGTAAATTGCCCAGCGCTGTAGCTATAGACTGAGCCATTTACAACTTCCGTTGCATATGGAAAATTCGTATAAGTGGTGCTGTCATAGTTAGCCTGCGCTGCAGCATCACGGCTAATTTGTATGTCACCGGCCACCGCCGGAACGCTAGGCACCTGCGCGGTAACAGTCCCCAGCGCGGTGACACTTTCTTGCCCAGTTAAATCTTCACTTTGACTACCACTGGCGCTGTAATCAATTCTAACCTCAACCACATCCAATATCGGATATGCCTGGTCGTCATCCGTGCTGTAAACGCAGTTAGTACGAACGCGCAGATTAGTATTGCTAACATCACCTGCGTCACGATCCCAGGTCAACCCCCAAAGATCAGTGATGCCGCCTTCAGTGTAATCGGTCCAGCTGTTAGCAACCTTGCCGTCATCGATGATGATATTAGCGGGGCTTGACCAAGTAGACCCGCCATCATTGCTTATTTCAACAGTCAGGTCATAGACGTTAGTAGTAGAATTCGCATCTGTCGCATTAATGCGAACTTCAATACCATTAATGTCATTCCCAGCTGGGACCACCGATTCAGCGTCGTAACTGTAAGTTACAAGACGAGCCTGCTCTCCTGTTGCCCACCCATATGGGTAAGTCCCCGATGTATTCCGGGTTGTTATCCGGTCCTCATACTCCCAGTTGGCATCAACATCGGTGTAGCTAGTGGGATCGAGCCAAGCAGTCCAGGTCATAAATCACCCGCTGCCATTTTTATGGCGTCAGAAAACAGCCAGTTAGCAATCCATGTCATGAGCCACCTGACGTTATACCGGGGGCTCTATCTGTGCCGTGATTTTAGCTAACTCTGTGCGTAGTCCTGCCGTTGCTGCACTAGATACAGTAGTCAATACCAAATTATCACCTGAGTAGGTATATAAATTGGTTAACGGTGCATTGGCTTGGATCCACGCAATAACATCGTTAATAGCATTTCGGGTTAACCCCCATTCGACCGCGATATTAATGCCCGTGCCTTGAAACTCACCAGAGGCATAAGCGCCCATGCCGGGTAATGCTACTAATACCTCTAATTCATCGCGGCGTCCCACTAAATAGGCGTAATATTTTTCCATGATGAAAACAATGGAGGTAGGCCCGGCGGCTGTCTGGTCAATTAAACGTTGAGTGCGCAAACGGATTTCGGCCAACTGGCGCATAATCTCACTGAACTGCGGATCACGTGGGCCATTAACGCTGTTGACTGCTGGGATTGCCATCAATATCTCCGTTTACGTAAATCTTGTTCACGACTATTATTCAAATGAGGGAAAGACTCTGCAGGCTCAGATTTGCCAACAAATTCACAAAGAGGTTTCCAGCTAGGGTTAGCGGCTAAATCCCATACGAATAATCGGTGCTTCCCTATCGCATTAAAATGCATTTCAACACCGGATGCATGCCGCCGGTACGCCGCTACAAACACATTATTTACACTATCGTCACACCGGGCATAACCAAACATTTTTTTGCGATATTCGCGGTGAGTATTTCGATAATCGCTATCATCGCGAGCATCACCACCGGGCAACCGCCGCCAACTCTTTATCCAATCGTCAACATCGCGTTGCAGCAATACAAACAGGCTATCGGGGTAGTGCTTAGCGAGCCCCTTATAAACAACAGGTATCGGTATCGGGAAATCGGCAAAAGCATTGAATTTGTCATAGCCGGGCTCATGAACGAATTTATCACTAGCTATACTAACGCGCCCCAGCTGTCGCGTATGGTACATCGCATCAAAGTGCGCGCCGCGATAGCCTAAAATCTCACAGGCACGAATAAATGACCGGGTGCCGGTTCTCGGCAACCCGATGCAAAATATTTTCATGTTATAATTATGGTATGAACGATGAAATTAAGCAGAAAGTAACCACATCCCGGGGCTTAGAAAATAACAGCGCCGATAGTCAGCCCGACTAAAAACGCAATAACGACACCAGCAATCAGCCATGCTTGCAACAACCCACACTGATAGCGGAGCTTATCGTAATTATCGTAATTGACGTGCCTCAAATCAGTCATGATCGAGTCATGGCTTAATGATAGATGGGCAATCGTCACGCCCAGAGTCATACACCACCACCTGATGTTCAAAATTATCAGCGAATCCATACGTATATGTAATCACTAGCGACAGCAACGTTAGCAACAAAAACCAGACTGCAATCACAATCAATCGATACATGCTCAACGCCGATTAATCTGTATCTGCAACCGAGACATTGCAGCGACTAACGTGCGCAATGCGGTACGCGTTTCTTGCGGATACCCATTTAACAATATCGTGCGTTGATCTACCGGCAGCAGCACTAATGCTCCGGCTGTTTGGATTATATCTGTAGTCAACATTGACTGATCATTTTGATTCTCGCTAGCTTTGCCTCGATTCACAACATTCTCGGCCCACGCCAGCGCATCATCATGTGTACAAAAAATACGAACTACGGGATAACCCGTGGCGATATCCGTAATTATACGTATACGCTCTTGCGTCCCACTATCTCGATAACTAGCGCAACGTTCAGTTGCCGCTTGACTGATGATATCAGTGTGAGTACAAGACAGCAGCAACCCCGCCAACACTACAATTGAAAATTGAAGCAATGGTTTTTTCATGAATTATCTATAAAAAAACGGGATAGCTAACGCAATGACCAGCGACAGCAAAATAAAATCAATTAATAAAAACCACCAGTAGGACATAAGTACCCTCATACCCGTCCCTAGGGTTTTCATTTATTTGGGCCAATCATCAGTAATCATGACGTCATCACAATCCAGGCTTTCATTTTTAGCGCACAAGGTCGCTACCCATACCCGCATCTTTGCGTTATCCCATTTATTAGCGCCATTAGCCGCTCTGTCATGGGATTCAAGCTGAGAAATACGATTCGAAAACTCTTCATGCGCCTGCTGATTTTTCCCAGTTTCAATTGATCGGCTAACAAGAAGCCCAATAATAATGATTACAACAATGCCAATAACTACAATAGCATTGCCGCGTTTTACATTAATTTCATCACTCATTGCGAAATCGCCTCAAACCGAACTTTCATATGAAAAAATAGCCCGACAACCATTGCCAACCGACCCGACCACAGCATCCAATGATACGTGGTATCAATGTAATCATGATGGAATCCAACCGAATCGATGCCGAAAAACGGCACTACAAACCATGGAGTCCAAAACATCCGCGTTAGCACAATGCCCAACGCTAAAAAAACGGTTCCAGTTATAAAAAACCAGTTCGGACTGAATGTTTTTTCTAGCTGCGCCATAGACTGATAACGAACGCATACCCACAATGCCATCGCCAGCAAGCCAAAATGCAATGTAATATCAATGATTTGTATCATTGCCGGACACTTGTTTCACAGTATGACTCAATGCTTTGTGTAAATCATCAGCAGCAGTAGTAGCGCTTTTTTTTGCGGCCATTCTTTCATTAAATTCATCATCACTGGATTCGCTTTTGACAATATTTAACAAATAGAGATAGACGCTCTCATGAAACATCCGCTTTTTCCCCGGCTTCGCCACAACAATCACTCTTTTCTAGCCGCGATGCTATCTAATTTCTGCATCACGTTAATTTCAGATTTCAGCGACTCTAAAACTTGAGCGAGTTTAATATCTTTATCAATTTCCGCTTTTTGCAGCTCTCGTTCTTTATCAACACGATTCAAATCGTCTTTATACCGACGATAGATAAACCACGACTGGGCCAAATTCACACCGACCATCAAAATCAATGCGATATTATCGACTGCCAATAATTTATCGACAAAACCGATTGCTATTTCGTTTTCCATAACATGAATATATTCGCAGGCATAAAAAAACCGGCTTCAGGGTGCCGGTTAATGGGGTGGAATTAGTTGGCTATAGCGTTTAGGCAGCTATAGCAATAATAGCTGAGTTTATACCATTTTTTCGTTCCCGAATCAATACGTCATTGTAAACATCTGTCAGATAACGTAATGACATGCCTAGATAAAAATCCCAATCGGCGCGTCGAATGTGGATTTTCTTGGCTTTGACTTCTTTGGTCGTCGAGTGGGCAGGCAAATATTCAGCCTTGATCGCCTCGACCATACGAGCCCCGTGTATGTATCTGATGCGCATCTCAACAAGGGATTGCTCAACTAGCATGACATCTGCGGGCCATTCACCATTATCACGCCCACCCACCTCATCATTCAGCAGGCTACCGTATTGCTGCGGGTATTCCATCCCGCGACTGCAACGCCCCCACCGCATTAATAATATTTTAATATCATCTACCGTGATTTGCATTGCGCTTGCTCCGATGACTATTAATAGAAGCAATTGTATCATTAACAGCAGATTGATTGCATGGTCAACGAGTTTGTTTTGTTAATGATTGTTTCTGGATGGTTCAGGTATTGACAAAGGACAATTTGTCCTTTAATATAGATACATCATCAACGTTAACAGGCCGACACCGGCGATAGGACGAAACATGAACATCAAAGCAGAAGTTTTCAAAAAAGCACACAGCGTAGCAAAAGCAAAAAAGGCTGATGGTTACACTGATTCATACCGCTCACTATTCGCTAAATCATTAACAAAGCAATGGGCGCGCGTTAAATCTGGCGCATTCCAGAAACATATCATCGACACAAAACTAAAAGCAGCTGGTTTCAACAACTGGAATAATCAAAGGGTTTATTTCAATCACGCTGATCTATCTAATCGTTCGTTTGTATACCTCGATCTAAAAACAAGAAAATGGGTTTCTAAAGGTCAAGGTAGCCGCGCAGTATTAAGCATCGCTAAACAACAGTACGCTGAAATCGTCGGAGCATAAAATGAACGAATACAAATACGAACCCCGAGCGTATCACTACGCAGCAGTATGCATCAAAGAATCCGGCGAGATTGTGGCGATATTCCCGACTATAGATTTAGCAAACGAATATATATCGTTCAAGCCGGATGAGGATATGGAATCCCGGTTTATTCATTCGTCGCTCAGTATTGGCGACAGCGCAAACAGTATTTGGGTTGAGCAAGTGCCGACCGAAATAAAAGATTTTTACCTGTCGCTGCAATCCCCTAACGCGGAATATTCGGAGTATTAATATGAACGTACTAGAACAACAAATCACAGAACAAATTGAGCAAAAAATTACAGTAACAGTATTTCACGGCGACGATAAAATCAGTTATATGTCGCTATACCAACAAAGTGACGATCATGACGATCATTGGATTGCTCCGGCATTCAATAACGCAAGACAGATATCAAAAACTAAATTCAACGAGATTGTTACTCAATTCACAAATGAGCAACAATTCAACACAGACAACGAAGTTGTTCGTACAAATTTAAGCATGCAATGTTTTTACGATCGATACTATAACCAAATAAGTCCTGATTACCCGGAAACAGGATATACACCAGCAAACCTGCGACACTGGATCACCCAATCCTACGGCAGGACAAATGCCGAATCTATAAACGCAACCGCTAAAAAGCTTGACGTATCGGTCGATGCGGTAACACGATGGTTATCACCTACGACTGCCAAGCGGCATCGCGACATGCCGTATTTGGCCTGGGTCGAACTCACTCAGAGTTGAGCAATTTATACTGCTCCCTAACAACCACCCGAAACCATGAGTTCATGGCGACGGGTTTTTTCTCGACTTCCCATTTTTCAATAAACGCGGCGATCCGATGTTTGTCGCCGCCATTATGATTAACTACCCACCGGCCTAAGCATTCGCGTTTAAATACCTCAAACGCTGGAAGCCCTTCGCGCCAATCCTCGATTGGATCGGCTATGGATTGTTGCATCTAATCAGCACACATCAACGCTTTCCAGCTAACAGGAAATAATGGAGCAATGATATTAGTCATTGCCTGTGCTATGTCCCTCGTTTCCTGCTGGGCACCCTCGGCTAATCGCTCACGACATAGCCTAGCATACGCATACAAACTACCTGTCCAGATCCATTGCGTTTCCATAGATTGCGGCAATACTGACCTGGCCATTTCCGGTGCAACGCCTTTTTCAATTATTTCCTCATACGCATCTAATGACACATTGATACTATGTTGATAGCACTCATCCAGGCCGAAGGCTAACTCAGCGTCAGTAATTTCCTCGGCGCTACCCTGTTTTATATTTACATCGGGTCTATTTCGCCATAACACCGGATACCAAATTGCCGGATCATCATCAACATAACGACGGCTAACCTCGTTAATCGCAAACCCCACCTGATGCCGTTTTAGCTGATTAGCAACGAATATTGGTGCAGTAACACGCAACATGATTTGCGGATGGAAAAAAGGTGAAATGTGATTATGATGGGCTAAGTAGCGAATCAATCGATCATCGCTGCCCTTCTGATTACTACCATCAAACTCATCTCTACATTTACCGAACGAAACACGAGCGCAATTGGCAACGGTTAAATCATCGCCCATATGCATAATGTATTCTGCTTTCATGCGGCCTCCCGGCTTGCCTCAACCACAGCATAAACAGTCTTATTGCCGTCCTTTTTCCCTATCGGGGTTAAAAACCCGACATCTCGCAATCGCCCCACCTGCCACTGTACTGTCCTAGAGTTCATTTTGGGCAACCCCTCAGACACTTCACGCCATGTCGCTGGCCCGTTCTCTATAAAATAATCCATGATTACCTCTCGATCCGATCTTGGAACTTCGGATTTATCCCAGTTAGCAACGGTTACATAACGTTTTTGTCCATGATGGCCTGGCGTAGAACCGATATGTTTAACAAGCCCCTCATCCATTAACTGCCTAATGACTGAGCCTGCTGTGCTATCGGTTGTGTCAGCTATCTTCGAGATAGATTGCCGAGTAAAAAAGCTGGTTTGACTGAGTACTAATTTCTTAACATTATCACGACTACCGAACTGGAGCCCGATAGGTTGTTTTTGCACAATCTCCAGCTTATCGTATTTCGCCAAAACTGCACTCTCAAACTGAGCAAATTCAATATGCTCGCTATGGATTCCGATTATCCATTTGCGCCGGTCTGATTTCTGCGTATCCGGCCAATCATTATATTCAGGATACTGGATAGAGCGAATGCCATACTCTAGCTCTACAGCGGCTATAGTGGCATCGACAAACAGAACAACGCGGCCATATTTGAAAAGTTTTATATAATCCGCATAGGCTTTGTTGATATGCTTTTTAGTGAACATCACGCGGCCTGCTTCATAGCAATACTGTATATGACTCTTTTTTCCTCCCGTCTTTTCGTCAAATAGCCTGTTCTAAAATGGTTCCCCAGTATATTTTTTACCGACTCTCTAGGTATGTTAACCGCATCAGCTATTGCGGTGATGCTGGCTTCGCCCTTTTTTTCCATGTAGCTCATGACTAGCTCATCGTTGTTGGGGTAATATCGATTTTCCGCATCAGTCCCGACAAGAGCATAAGCCAAAGCACCATCTGTACCGGGCTTTGTTCCTATGCATTTAACTTGGCCTCTATCGATTAAATCCTTGATATGCCGGAACACAGTTTCACGACATCCGCCGGTTATGCGAATAATATCCCTGCACAGAAATTCATCTTTCCTACTTAAAATGCAGTTAATAATTGTTCGTTTTTTTGCTTGCAAATCGGTAGGACGGATTTCTGGTTCGTACTGCTTTACAGCCTCCGCAACATCATCTTTAAAATCATCAAATCCAATGTTGGTATACGTGCCGACGATGCTACATTCCGGAATATGCTCTTTTCCTTCACGCTTCTCAAAAACTGTCGATGTGTACGCTCTGAGTTTGTATTTATAAACGCCTTCGATGATGACGGTTAACGGAGTTCTCGAACGGATAATACGGTTATGAATTTCTATCAGATTTTTTTCGGCAATCATTAGAACCTCCGTTATCGATTATCGCCACTACCCTGGATTTTCCCACGCAACCTGCGGCTATTAAGTTTGACAAGAGCACTCCCAACATTGCAGCCAGTAGCGGCTATCTGAACATCGCACGTCAAACACCAAGCTGATTCGCCGTAGTCGTAAACCCAGCCATCACAACCAGGGTTAGGACATGGCGAATACGGCTCAACTTTGCCGGTGCCGCAGCATAGAACACACGGCTTATTGATGACACCCTTATCGCTGCACTCGGGGCAATCGTGCAGGATTTTCGATTCGGTGATTTGTTCGGTCATGCTTGCCTCTTTTCTTCGGCCTTTCTTCTCATAGCCGCATCGTATTCTTTCGACACTCCGCCTGATCTACGCAACCAGTCATCGGGCGATATCCCTCGATGACAATGCGGACAAGTCGGTAATGTTTTACGGGAACGCCAAGCCTTATCGACGGCCTGCGTAGCTTTTAGTAATTTTTTGCCTTCTTTGATACTGCTTGCTTCTGCTAGGCGGCGTTTATACTCTGACTCTAAACTAGCCCAATGGCTAGTCAGCGTGTTTAGCGCATAAAACGGGCTAATTGCTGCACCACAATCCGTACATTCAACTGTCTCATTGTCAGGGTCTATGCATACGTGCTTATGCTTGCAAATATCGTCACCGGATCGGCGCTGATGTGATATTTTCGCTTTCTCGAAATCTATAATTTTTGGTACTGATTTATACACGTCTTCCATACTCATGCCGCCTCACTCCTGTCTGATTGCGCAACTGCCTTAAATGCCGATTCAGCGTCGTTAACGTGAACTCTCGCTTCCATACCAGCTTAGCCGCCTCTAACGCTGCCCATTCGCGCCGCCGCCGTGCCTCGTCTTCGTCTGGCTCAGGCTCAGATGGGAATGTGTCGAACTCCATTATTGCGGCTCGTTCCCTGAAATCTTGGATGCTCGGTGGGTCTTGGTCTGGGTCTTGTGGTTGATTGTTCATGCTGCTTCCTTTTTGGCATATCTACACTTTCTTTAGCGCCTTTGCCGAGCATTTCTACATTCGTGTGATGCTGCATTTGTTTGTACAATTCTTTAAATTCCATCAAGCTGCCTCTGCTCTTTTCACTGAGACAGGTCGCGGCATACCGTAACCAGCATCCTCCATGTACCGGCCTGTTGGTTTGTCATACCAAAGTTCTGCTTTACCGACTTTACCTATCTCCTTAAACCGGACCTTCTGAACATGCACATCAATAGGCTTATCATCTTCACCAACATGACGATAAATCGTAATAGAATTATCAGCTTTATTACGCCAATGAGCTGACCCGGCACAATCGTATGGCGTAGGAACGGGGTACTTTCCGTCAACATCCTTAGGTAATTTAGTTGGATGAACTACAACCCACACATGTACGCTATGCGCTCGAGCAAACCGCCGAATGACAGTAAGCATTTTGCTGATATGATTTGTTTCTGATGTGCTTTCACCGCTCGAATGATCAAGCTCATTCCAAGGGTCAATAACAAGGCCTTGAATGCCTTTCTGGAAAACTAGTGCTCGAGCAATTTCAAGGATATGATCTAAACTCCACGAATCGTCTTCATCAGGCAGAATCCATGCGAAATGCTCATCAACAAACCGTTTGCCTAAATTTTTCTGATCGGGCGTCATACGCTCGTGGTAGCCTTTATCAAATGGCAACCCGATTACTTTAGAAATAACTCTAGATGCATGCTCCTGTATCGGCTGATTCTCAGGAGAAAAGTAAGCAGTTCTAAACCCGTGCAACTCCGCTAAGTTCACTAGCAAGTTATCTAACCACGAGCTTTTGCCGTGGGATGGTATGCCAGTTACCAATGTCCATTGACCAGGCTTGACTGTATATAAATGATTTAGTGAATCCCAACCAGTTGATAATCCTCTAGGCAAACCATGCTCATACAACCGGTCAATATCTTGGCTGAAATGACGTAACTCAAAAACACCCTTAACTGGCACTTGCTCAGCTGCATGAATAATAGTCTCAAGCGCATCTGAACCAAGTTTTATCAGTGCATCGTTAGCGTCTTTGACATCCTCTGGCCATTCAACCCGAAAACATTTTTCTGGCCCCAGACGTCTAATCAATTCTTGCTCCAACCGCTGGCCAGGTTCGTCAGCATCAACGGCGATAATATGCTTCTTGACCGGATCAATTTTAGCTAATGCGGATTCTAGGAAATCAAACTTGGAAGCGTAATTCTTGGTGTTTGGCGTGGGCGCGCCATCAGGAACCGATACGCATGATTTAAATCCTGCAACCTCAACCGACAACTTATCAATTTCGCCTTCAACCCAGATTAAGCAATCATCATTGATATCATCCAGTCCGTACAAAATACGCTCTGCACCTGCCTCCATTCGGAAATTTTTACGCCCATCCCGATATTTGACGTTAACCAATTCACCATCACGCCAATACGGGAAAGCTATAGCGTTCGTGTGGTCCTCAATTTGAGGCATGTAAACGCGCTGCAAGCTGACTTTGTTTCGAATTAAAACCTCTTCGGTAACGCCGCGTTTTTGAAACCACGCTAAAGCATCAGAGTTTAAATCAGCTTTGGGTAATTCTTCAGGCTTGCGATAAACCGGTTTACGCCAATGTAAAAAATCACTCTTTCGACCACCATCAGCTAAGCCGCCGGACCAGCCGCAGTGATGACAGAACCAGGTTTCTTTCACCATGTTGACCGACAAGCACCGGGCGTTTTTCTTTTTCCGTTCAGCCGAACATTCGGGGCATATGGTGTCAACTTCGCCAGATGCGCCATGCGGAATTGTGATGCGGTAATCGGCGAAGGTTTTCATATCACAGCACCATTAACCCGGCCAACCATGTTGCTAGCACTGTTGATGTCGGACTGGCTTACGTACCGCCTACCTTGGAAAGGCTGCGCCTGTTTATCGATAGACCAATCTTGCTTGTACCCCTCGCTTTGTGGCCCAAAGAACGACGAACACTGCATCACATAGGGCGTGTTTATTTTTCCTTCGGCTTTGGAAAACTCAGCATACCGCTCAACTTGGAGCAACAACTCTGGAAATTCATTCCCCTCATCACGCCTAGCCCGATAACTGGATAATGCCGCTGCCCTTGGATTACCACCTTTGCGCTTGGGGTAAATAGCCCAGATTTTTTTGAACTCATCCTCAATTGGGTCTGGCTTATCAGGCTCAGTTGGCTCAACGCCTATATCCCCAAAATTATCCCCCTCAATTTCTTCGGAGGTTAGTTTTGTTTCTGGCGAGTCATCTTCACATTCGGGGGGGGCTATAGGGGGGGTATTATTATTTATTATTTCAGTATTATTTACGTGTACCGAATTTGGGACTGTTTCGCGTAAAATTGGTACTGTTTCATCCCTTTTTTGCTCGTTTTCATCGGAAAGAGTCCCGTTTTCGGTATCCTTTGCACCAGTGTAACAGTCCCTATTTTGGGACTCTTTCACCCTTTCTAGTTTCAGCTTATATTTTATTACCTGATGGGTTTTCCCCACTCTATCCCCTGTATCGGATATATAACCTTTTTCTAAAAGTAAAGTCAGTGCATTGATTATAGTTTTTCTGTTTAACTCAGTATCTTCACAAATTTGTTGGATTGACGGGTAAGCTTCTAGTTTGGAATTTGCTCTGCAGGCTAATGCGCTTAATACAGATTTGGCCGCCGACCCGCCGACCTTTTGAGACATCGCCCATTTAACCGCTTCGAAATTCATGACGCATCCTTTACGTTTTTGGCTTTATCTTGAACCGCTGTTGTTATTAGCCCATTCATACGAAACATAATCCGACTAGCCGAAAATGTAGGAATATATAAATAAATATTAGGTCGGTTAGGATGGATAATAGTTAATCGATAATGACCTTGGTCTACATCTTCTCGAACCTCGACCGTGTCTACATCCCCGCCTTCAGCAGGGTCATACAAGTAACCTATTTCCAAGTTACTCATTAAACCACCTCCTCTCCCTGATAATCAACCCGGCTCAACGACTGGATATACTTAACATCAGCCGCTCCCAACTCGAACCAACCGTACTGCCGACGTTTGCCGTCATACTTCGATACAAGCTCATTCTGAAGCTGTACGCGGTCATCAGTAGGAATCATCCACTCAACCAGTAAATGAACGTCGTAGCTCATCTCAAGGCGTTCTATCTCACGTTTAACCCCACGTGTTGGAGCCGAGCTAATGAGGTAGTTGTTGGCTGGATCGCGCAGTAAAAAAACGAACCCTTTTTGCTCCATCACGATGCCTCCTTACGAGCACGAATCATGGCCTGATAAAACTCGTATGCATCATCTCCATCACGGTCCTTAGTTCGTGATACACTAACGCCGCCCAACGGCGACCAGCCAGCGCTTATTGCCTCATTAACATGAATTTCCAGGTTTCCGATGAAGTAATATGCTAGTATCCGATATTCCATCACGCCACCTCCTGCTCATGCCAGTTCGCCGCCGGGATAACGATTGCGGTGAATTTGCCGGTGAATTCGTTTCGTTTCGTGGACTCGTTGTAAGTCTTCGTGCCATCCCATCGATATAGCCCCGGCTTATCTGGGTAGAATTCATTGGCTCGAAATTTGGGGTCGTCAATCCACCAAAACAGATACGACATCTCACGAATCCCGAGTTTAGTTAAATATTCCTCGCCAAAGCTGCCGAGCACTGCGCTGATGATGAAACATTCTTTTTGTCGTTCCAGCTCATACGAGCCATCTGAAACGGCACACAAAAACGTTACTGGTATTCCTGCATTCATATCATTTCCGTTTTGAGCTAAATCTGTCATAATTAAACCTCAGTCATAATGCAATGTTTCTGATTGAGCTATGCGCCCGGACTTTGGTAGGGACGGGCGCGACCATCTAACACCAAACACGATGGTTTTCATGAATTGATTCATATCCTTCATGCTCGACGATATGCCACTTAATATCGTCTGGAACAGTTACTATTTGTAATTTCGCCAATTCTCCGCTAGAAGCATCGCCACCCAGCTCTTTAATAACGCTGATGAGCTTTTCTGAAGCTCTGTATGCGCATATATCATCGGAATCAAGCCCAAACATTTGGTTATCTAAAAATCCGTACTCATCCCATTTGAGCCCTAGCTTTTCGTAAACCGGTTTGCTCACTGAAAAATCGCCGTAGCATGCGTTAATAACTATTTCCATCACGCGGCCCTTTTTTCCTCGCGCTCAAGTATCGATTGCTCCAACGGCCATGTTTCAGCTTGACGTCTCAGTAAGTGACTAATTTCTTTATTCACAGTCCTGTCGTTTTCATGCGCCTTACGACGAACATAACTAAGAACATGGCCTTCAAGTCGTACTGTAAATTGCTCTTTTGTGTTCATTATTACCTCTCAAATAAATCATTGTGACTTAATTCTAAGTTAAATATAAGTCAATATCAAGTCATTTCGATTTAAATTTGACTTAAATATGCATGGCTGATAAATAGCTACCGCTATGACAGAAATAAAAAATTTAACCGTTCGCCCATCACCTAAACTTCGCGCAAAGCTTGAAGAGATAGCCGAATCAGAGGGTGTGTCTATAGCGCGTGTAGTCACCCAGCTCATCGAAGAAGGTTTAGTCGCGAGAGAAGGAGGTAGCCAAGCGCAAATAAACGCCGACGTACAAAAAGAACTCGCCGAGATCAAAGCCCGGCTTGATAGGCTGGAGAAGTGATTAATCATCATCCCGCTCGATTGGCTGTGATTTTGGCTGATATTGACCGCACCAGTCGTAATCATAGGTAGTCGGCCAGACTCCTATTTCACTATTCTCATCCGCGACTGGCGAGTTTCTACGGCATAAACCTATTTGTTTTGACGTACCCTCGGGGTCGCTCCAGAATCGACAGTTGCCACAGTTGCCGCTCATAACGGATACGCCAATGCCCCGCTGTACAATCCAGGCGTCGGCTTCAACGAATCAGAATTAACCGGAGTAGCAACAGCGTCGAACAACTCCATAACCGTCGCTTTATCGTCGTCGTCCAGAATCTGTATCAAGTCGTTTCGGTTTATGATTTTCATGTTTTCCTCTCGTAATCAGTGCATCGGACGCGGACGAAATTAACGCCGGCCAATTGGTAGGAATCGATAGGCGTCATAGCTGAGAAATTTAGATAGTTGCAGGCGCGCTTGGAATGAATGCACTTCATGCATAACCCGCCTTTTGGTTCGTATTGAGTCATGCAAAAATCCTTTTTGCCCGTACAAATAAACGCCCCAACAAATCAAACGGCGCTAATAAATAATCCAGCCATCCCCATGGTGTAGAAATACCGGCATAGTGATGAACCAAACTCAAAGCAAGGTCGGGATGAATCCGAAACCATTCCGTGCCACCGTCGAATTGAACATCGTCGAGTTTGCGGTGAACGGCGGTTTCAACATCGCGCGCTTTAACACCCTTCGGCATGATGACAATGTGCTGAATTTGTAAATGCCTGCGATTTCCGGTTTGCAGCTGTGAACGACGTTTAACCGGGTCACGAGCGATGCCGATTTTGCTGGCAGTGTTGTCGCCAGATTCTGAGATGATGTAGATTTGTTGAGGCATCATGCGGCCTCGTCAAATAATGGGATTTGTTTGACGTGTATGTGCTTACACCATGATTGCTGCAACAGAAAATTTGCCGATATCGCGTAGCCCCAGGTATCATTTAATTGATTGTATTTGCGCTGTTTGCGCTCTTTCACTTTGAAAATGGATGGTTGTATTTGATTACCATCAGAATCGGTGTAACCAAAAGCCCATCTTTTAAGTTTGAATACATCAAGCACATATAGATCGTCATGCTTCAATATGTAATAGAACAGCAAGTCGGCTTTGGTTTTTATTAACCAGCCGGGGTTGCACCCACGCTCAGAATGACTTTGCAGGCTGTCGAGGTTCTTATTGCTCCATGTTTCCAAAAAAAGGTTTTTCGTTCCTGGTGAATAGTCCTGCTCAAACTTTGCCTCGATAGTCCACATTTCGTCCTTAATTTGCGTAATGAAATCACCAGCGGTTTCTTGCAAATATTTAGCTAAGCGTCCTTTGTTCGTAACGACAACCTTTCCTTCTGCGCTTTCTTCAAGAAATGGGAGAAGAATTGCCATTCCTTTGGCCTCAACTAAATTCGCTTGATCAAAAGCATTCACGCGGCCACCTCCTGATAAAATAAATCCTTATCGATTTCGTTGCCCCAGATAGTCCAGTCTTCAACGTAACGACGGCCAAACAATTCGAGGTACGGACCTGGACTAGCTTTGACTATCATGTCTCGAACCTCTTCGGGCTTGGCACTGTGTTTATTGCGCTTGCCTTGAAACCAGCTCATTAAGCTATGGTCATCAAAGGTCAATCCGCCTTTAACACCGAGCAACATGAACTCATGAGATACACGCCAGTAATTGCCGATACCCATCTGAGGCTTCACCCAAACGAAACAGCTCTTATATTCGAATCCCCATGCACGAAGCACCTTGAATGAGTCCTCTAAAAATCCGTTGGTTGTCCAAAGGTGAAGGTGTGATTGCTCTGCGGCCAAGTCGGAAATAGGCAAATCACAAAGCTCATCGATAGTCATGCCTTCATAGTGATTGCCGGTGGATGCGCGTGTACCTTGGTTGCCATATAGCCACGGTGGGTCTGCGTAGATGCAGCCGTACTTAATGCCCTTATCTACTAAGTGATTTAAATCGGTTACGGTGCAGGTTTCGCGTTGTTCTACTTCTCTTTGTGCCGATTTGGTTTTTTTCTTGTAGGCTTTGGCAGCATTGTCTAGCGCCGCTATCTTTATCGGTTCAGCGCTTCTGTTTAGGTATTCTTCAAATTCTGGCTCAGGGATTTTTGCTATTTGCTCGCATCGGTTCGCAACACTCCGACTGATACCAGCTTTTTTCAATATTCTTATTTTTGATGTCCCGGTGTTGGGACATGAAACAGCAGCGCGCCCGCTTGCGCCTTGCTCTAGTGATAAAGAAATTTCACCTAACCGACGATGTGCACGAGCCTTGATTTCAGCAAACCAGCGCTCCATCTCAGTGTCTTTAGATTGCTGAGCGTAAAGCCGCAAAGCCTCAGCCTTGTCTTTAATATCCTTTACCTCGTCTACGCTGGACGCTACCTCTAAAGCATGACGAGCCGCATGGTATTTAATCAGCGGTGAATCGTTTTTAATTACTTCAATGTTTGCTATTTCCATTAGGGTCCTTATTAAGCGTTGTTACAACCAAGTCCGTAAACAAAAGCGCCAACCAGCCTGCCTTCGCGCTCGCCCTTGCTCATTAGGTGATGGGATAAACTCTGAGCCTCAGTAATCGTGTAATGCGGCTCAGTTGTTTCCACCGGCGCGTATTCAGTACCGGTAAACTCGTATGAATCGACGACAAAACAGCGTTCGATAGGCTGTGACAGGGTTATTAGTAGGATTAGCATGTTACTTATTCGCGTTGTAGTTCCAAACGAGCACGACGATAATGAGCGCTACCAAAATCAGTCCGATATGCCACCCGTTCATGCGACGTTCCTTAATTCAAATGAACAGTTTCGAGCGATTTCAATTAAAAATTTTGCAAAACCAACGGGTGTTGCTTCACGCTCGGTTTTTGTAACACTAGGTAATCTGGGGTAGCTTTTTGTGGGTCTGATGCAATGCGTAGCCGCGCCTAATTTTAGCGGTATTTGCGGGATATCAGATGGCGTGCAACCACAGATGTACAACCATGTTCGCTTTTGTGCTCTATGGCCAAACCAATGCTGGTCAACAACAATAGTAAAACCACCAAACTCATCGAACGTTTTAATATTATTTTTATCGGGCTTCGGTAACGGTTTATCATTCCAAAGCGTCGAACGCTCTGGATGTTCCAAAACGCCGCCGAATTTGCGCACCTGGTCAACAGCCCACAAAGCCAATTCTTTTTCGCCGTCGGCAGGCTTGGCAAACTGACGCATACGCCCCCAAGCTCGGCATGGAGGATGCGCAATAATAGGATTTCCGCCAGGCCAATTAGTCGCATCCCGTTCAGCATCCCACACATCAACGCCGAGCGTTTTGTAAATACTGTCTGTACGGGAAAATAAAACTGAAATCACCGCCAACCTCCATTCCACCCGCCGCGACTAGTAGTATCATCGCGGTGATTTTTGGGGCGTGGCGTTTTTAAAATCTCGATTAGTCGCCATGCGATTAGCGATATGATGACCACGGCTATGGCTCCAGCGATTAGAAGTTTTGTGTCGTCGCTCATATAGCCCCCAAATCAACCGCACTAACAAACGACTGCTTGCCCGATGCGCCAGGCTGCACGCACCATTGACTACGGTTGTAATCCGGCATTAACCGGGTTAGCGTCCACGATTTTGGCGATGAGTAGATAACGATAGAAACGTCAGTACCGATAGCGTGGACGATGGGTAGTTCAGAATAGCGCCCCCATAAAAGCAGAGAATTTGTACTAGGCTGGATGCAACGCGCTGTTATCGCCGGGTTGAAATCAGGGTCAATATCAGCAAAAAAGGTATTCCTCGAATCATCCGCTATTGCATAGCCTTTACCGCTCAGCATTAATTTTGCGCATTCTTTCGTGCGTCCGTTAAAAACGTGAGCGCTACGCTGGACTAATGACCAGCTGCCACGCTTGCGGTTTGCCCAGAACTCATAGGCAATTGATTTGCTAATGCCGGTAAATAGCAATTGCTCCTGATATCGTTTATCGATGTTGCGCGATATTTTTTTATAGGAGTCGCACGCCATCGTGTTGGCGCTAAATGCTAGTAATGCGGCTAGTAATGTCCATTTCATATCAATCTCCTATGCTACATCTAAGAAAAGCCCAGTTTGCCGACAACGGGTATTCATAAGCTTTTCATTGCCTGGTTGAGCATCGATTAATACCCAGTTGCGCCCCAATCGTTCGCAGACCATACCGGTTGTCCCTGATCCACCGAATGGATCAATGACAACATCACCTGGCTTACTGCCTGCTGCGATGCAAGGTTCAATTAGAGACTGAGGGAACACGGCATAGTGAGCGCCGTTATACGGCTGCGTGGCTATGGTCCAGACTGAGCGTTTATTGCGTCCCACATATTCGTAACGTGGACCATCACCAACCTTACTTAATTCGTTGGCTGATTTTGCGGTTTTACCTTTGTTGAAACTGGACCCGCGATAACTTTCTGGCAATTTTTTCTTTATTTTCCCACCATCATTTCTACCGTCTTTTGCCGTCATATACTCAGGACCAACACTCTCAGTCCACCACTCCCTTGAATGCGCCTCAAAAATAGCCACATGATCGTAATAATATTTCTGTGACTTGCTCAGCAGAAAAATATACTCATGCGCTTTAGTGCAACGGTCGGTTACGCTCTCCGGCATCGGGTTTGGTTTATTCCAAATGATATCCTGCCGTAAATACCATCCATCAGCTTGCAGTGCATAGGCGACGCGCCAGGGGATGCCCATTAGGTCTTTGGGTTTGAGCCCTGGCGCTAATGAACTACGATGACTTGCTGATTCGGGAAAACCAACCTTGCTCCATTTTGTTTGCGGAACATTGCCACCCTTCCCGGGTTGTGTTTGCCAACTATCCCCCAAATTCAACCAGAAAACACCATCATCACGAAGTACACGACGCAGCTCACGAAATATAGCTACCAGATGCCCAGCATAAGCGAATGGATCAGATTCCAGACCGAGGTTGTCTACGCTCGCCGGGATCGTTAATTCTGGTAATCCTGGCATCGGTGAGTAACTAATTTCTGGCCATTCAACAGGGGTTGTGCCGTAATCGCGCAAATTATAATAAGGGGGTGATGTACAACACATTTGTACTGATTCATCAGGTAAAGCAGATAACTCAGTTAGCGCATTACCTATAATTATTTTTCCATCCATATCAATCTCCTATGCTGCGAATAAATCGATTTGCGCGGCTTTTTTTACGCAGTGCGGACTAAACCAAATGCGCTCGCGGCTTGAGTTTTCACGGCCTTGCCCGTCGCTCCGCAAACCATAGCCGCCTTGCGTTTTCCATGCGTAGCACTCCCAGCTATCAGGGATATCGTGTTCACCCTCATAGCCGCACAATGCAATACGTAATAATGGGTTATCACCGTTCTCAATCGCCCATGCGGCAACATCCGATGATTTACACTCAGCCGCGTAGGGCATAGAACAATCAGCATCATATGGTGGGTCTAGGAATATCGCCGTTAAGCCGTACCCATGCGTCACGGAATCACCGAGCACCCGAGGCCAGTCGCCGCACGCAATACGAACATCACGGAAGCGTACCGCGATATCATTAAAATATTGCTTGATATGTTCGCCCCTGCCAGCATCCCCAAGGTGCGGGAGTTGGAGTTTACGATTTATGCCCATGCCAGGGCTTAAATGCGGTAGCTTCCGATTTATGCCCCTGCCAGCATTCCCAAGGTGCGGGAGTTTACGATTTATGCCCCTGCCAGCATCCCCAAGGTGCGGGAGTTTACGATTTATGCCCCTGCCAGCATCCCCAAGGTGCGGGAGTTTATTTGCGGTTTTTACGCAAAACCCGCCACCAATCCATGAGCACATACCCCACACCCACCAACCCGCTATTTTGCAATCGTAGTAGTCAGGGTCTGATTTCATGCGCTCTACAAACTCTGTCTGATCGATCAGCCAGCGATGCCGTGCTACTAAATCAACTTCGCTCACTGGGTAGTCCGCCCATGCCGCAACGCTATCGGAATTGTTTTTGACAGCTCGCCAGAAATTAGCGAGGTACGCATTGGCATCGTTAACGGTTTCGGTGATGCCGTTCATCTGGCTTGGCCGCGCCAACATGACAGCGCCGGAACCAAAGAACGGCTCCACGTAATTCACAACGTTACCAAACCGTTGCCATACTTTATGAGCGACTTTTGATTTGCCGCCGAAATAGGGGAATGGTGCTTTTAGTTCCATGCGTCAATTTCCCATTAAGCGATTTGGCGCGCTACTCGGCACGGAAACATCGCCCGACGATGCCGAAGTAAAAATGATAAAAACTGAGTAGCGCCCGAATAGCTCAATCATTAGGTTCGGCTTCATCGACGATTTGGCTTTTCATCAGAACGACTTTCTTGCCGAACTTATTAGCCAAATCCAATAACTCATCATGATGCGGATGGATATCGTCATGACACGCGACGGTTTCGTAAGCGCCTGGACTCCGTTCAATGCATGAGTAATAACCGGTTACGCCGTCGTCAACCTTTCTTGCGATGCTGATGGCTTTAGGAACAGGCTTGCCGATATGCGATTCCATCACTTTCAGCCATTCACCATCAAAGTCGTATTGCGCTGAAAAGAAAATATCGCCATCTTGCAGCACGCCTTCTGTGATGATTTCGTATCCCGGCGGCAGCATTTCTATCATCGGCGGCCCAACCATGAGCGCAGGTTTGGCAAAAACACCAAAATAAATATTGCAATGATTGCTAGTGTGAACAGTTGCCCTAATGTGATCATGCCAACACTCCGTCAATAGTAGGTATACGATGCCACCGCCGACGCTGGCGACATCTGCGCTTACGCTCGGATTTGCGCTGTCTATCAATACGCAGGCAGTCGATGATGATTTGCGCTTATGTCGCGGCGAAAACTCATCCCAAAGCCTCATGTTCATATCCTTACAAATGCTTTGTCTTGTTGCGTCATCACCACACCTATACTCCCGTTTCATTAAAAATCCCTGGCCTTTCGACCAGGGTAAAAAGGAAAGCGCATCCATGCACTGCGATCATCTAAGAGGAGATGGTGCGTTCACTCCTTGTCGCACCGGCAAATCGACTCGATAAATCGGCTTGCCGCTGAGTTCGGAAAAGCCCCAGCCGAAGCTGGGGTAAACCACTCAGGAGGAGAGCGCCCATTGCTGGGCATGGAGAAAAAATAGCGCTGCGAGCGGCGAAGCTATAGTCAAATAACGAATAACCTAATAGTTTGATTATGTTAAAAGAATTTGCAGCGCGGAAAATAATCATTACTGGCTACCAGGGTCGATATGTTGCCTAAGATTTTCCAGAACAAAATGCAACGCACGTTCATCGTTCTTAGCTCTTCGCGTTTCCACCGCCGCATTAACAATCCACTGGAGCCGACTAACCGGAACCATCCGCTCTCTCGGCTTCGTATCACCAGCCACCAGCGACCACGGATACATCGGAATGCTCAGCTCTCGCCACTGCTGGAGATAGCCGTCGTTAGGAAATTGACTGTCGTCAAGAATCGAAAGCGTTTCTTCGACTTCGAGCGGCGGGGGTTTTTGGGCTTGGTTCATGCGGCCTTGCTCCCGTTACCGTTATCTTTGCAATGACACTGGTAATCATCCTGAGGGTATATGTCTGGCCTTAGCTCATATCGTTTAACGTCGGTCGCTTTTTCTATAGTGATTACATATTCAGCCGGAACGCGTCCTATATGAAGCCACTTCCATATATGCCCTTGCTTGAACGCGCCGCCTCTTGGTGTTCTCACCGTTTTGCATATCTCAGCCAGCGCGGTCTGTCCACCCGCTGACTCGATTGCTTTTTCCAGCGCCTTTTCTGGAGTTAATGACATAAGAGAAAAATACTCTGTAGTTGTAATCAGTACCGATTATACAACCATAGTGGTTTTTGTCAACTACCATGGTTGTTTGATTAATTACAACTCAAGTTTTCATTATTTGGCTTGGCGGTATTCTTTGTTACAAAAAAATACAACCATAGTGGTTGACATAAAAACTACTATAGTAGTATTATTCATCTCAACAGCAAACAAACGCCCCCAAACCAACAGCTGGCTAGCCGGTGATGCTCCACCGGCGGGGGCGACCCGATTAACGAACGCAAATGGAAATAAACGTGAATAAAGACACAATTGAAATTAACGGCGAAATCTACACCAAACAAAAACCAAATGGCAATCGTGCAGTTGTAGTAATAGACCGTGGTTGGATCTTTGCTGGGGATGTAACCGAAGAAAACGGACGAATCATGTTAAATCGCGCTGTATGGGTAAAAAGCTGGTCTTCTGTTTGGTTTTCCGGTGTTTTGAACAACCCAAAGGCAGACGAAGTTAATATAGAGCTATTAAATCAGCCTGTTGATATTCCATCAGGATCTGAGGTTTTTCGAGTTCCAGTTTGTGAAGATTGGGGCTGTAATGTTTAGGCCCATCGGCTACGGCTACGGCGACGGCCACGGCAGCGGCTACGGCTACGGCTACGGCGACGGCCACGGCGACGGCGACGGCGACGGCGACGGCTACGGCAGCGGCTACGGCGACGGCTACGGCGGCGGCTACGGCAGCGGCGACGGCGACGGCGACGGCTACGGCTACGGCTACGGCTACGGCAGCGGCTACGGCGACGGCTACGGCGACGGCGACGGCTACGGCTACGGCAGCGGCATCGGCTACGGCAGCGGCTACGGCAGCGGCACTGTCAGTAATCGACGCAAACAATAACACTCAACGAACGCACGGAGTAACGAAAATGACTTACGCAATGGACCAATGGAGACAATCAGAAGCGTTGGCGGCTGATTTGGTAGCAGAGCAGCGAGCTGAGGAGTTGCTTAAAGATGCTGGTGTCATTGGCGAAATAACATCTGATATCGCCAGCAACGATGAGGACGCGCTAAACCTCGCTATTCAGCAAGCCATCAGTGGCGACACAACGCGATTGAATCAAATGTTCTGGGATTCGGCGATGACTCTCGCAGATGAAGAACTTAAACAGCCGGAATCGGCGCGACTTCACTGCAACCTATGAGTGCGAACACTGTGGGCATGAAGAAGATGGAATGTTCAAACTGTGGAAAAACAGCAGGAGAAGGTTATAGGGCGCTAACTACTAAATACCCTGATAGCGCGATTGTATAAATAGGTGGGCTAACCAGCAGCAACTGGCTAGCCCGAACATAAGCACACAGGAAATATACAAATGTCACAGACTATTTTAACACAGAAACGGAAATTGAACGCAATGCAGAAGCGTGGCGAACAATCACAGCATAACCGCAGCTACCACAACGACATGGGGTTTATGTTTGTAGCTCAGACGAGAACCAGCATTAGCGATTTCGCCAGGGACCATCTTGAGCTGAACCGGGAGCAGAAGCGGGAGTTGCAATGATGTTTAAATTATTACGGATTTGTTATCGTGTCTTTTTCGCGATGTTTTTTTTCCGCAAGGATTGCTCGCCTAAACGCTGCCTGAATTGCTGGTCGTCAAATCTTGATGAAAAAGAAAAAGACAGCATTAACGATATTACATGCGAAATCGAAATACGCTGTTCGAGATGCGGTCAAAATGCAGGTTATTGGGCTTATGGCAGCTATGACCCAGGGTACATGAGGCATTATATTCTGGAGGACGCGTCATGAAGGTATTTTATTCAATGACGAATCGCGGTGTAACGGTAAAACATTACTGTCATATAGTTGAATACCTTCCTGGGCAGAGAGTGACGGTATACGAATTCAACAAACAAATTCGTGCCATTCACCATATGTCCTGCCTGAGCGTGGAGATATCGTCATGAGCGCCGTAGCCCGGCATCTAACCAACACCGCATCGTTCGCAGTGAATTTACTCCCTGAGAATCACATCAACACTTACGATTTCGCAGACCGTATGCCCAACGCTGCGTACAAAGATTTGGTGGTAATTCTCGGCTGCATCTGCGCACACGCTGAATCCGATCCGGAGCTGAAACAGGCTATTGATAACGTGATGAGGAACGGCGATGAATAGCGAACAAAGAGTCATTGAGCTGGAAGCGCGCATCGCCGAACTAGAATCGAAGCTAGAAATCGATGAGCTAACAGGGTTATACAACAGATCTGCTTTTTATAGCCGGGTTCAATCCCTAATTGATAGGTCGATTCAAGCCAGCCCAGACGGGCAAGAAAACGGCGATTACGTGGTTTTTATGGACATGGATGGACTGAAACTCATTAACGACGGCCAAGGACATGACGCAGGCGACAAAGCCATTCAAGCGGTAGCGGAGGTATTGAAAAGCTTTTTTCGCCGCAGTGCTGACGTAACAGCGCATCTAAGCGGTGATGAATTCGCGGTAATGATTACCCGATGCACCGCCGACCAGGCTTTCGATGCTGTGGCGCGGGTTGTTGGGCAGGTTTATGAACATGGTTACAGCATTAGCGCAGGCATTGCCGCCATTCAGTACGGTGATACTGCTCAATCAGTGATTAGTCGCGCTGATGAAAAAATGTATGAATCTAAAAGAAATGGACGCAATCAAGTGGCGATTGCGGCTTAAGTCTTGGGATGACTATCCGTGACGGCAATCACGGATAGTCGATAAAACATGAAAGGTTTGGACGATGAAGACGATACGAGATTTTTATGTAAATTGCAAATATCGCTGGCACCGTCGCCAGTTACGGAAACAAATGATTAAAGACTGCTCATTTTAGGTGATGTTATGGATTTGAAAAAATTACATGAGCCGTTCCCCGCAGAAGACATTGAGTGGCGGGTTGCCCGGTCCGGTAAGAAAGGCGAGAAGGTTTGGGCGCTGTGCCTGGCATACGTCACCCAACGTGCAATACAAGAGCGCCTTGATGATGTGGTTGGTCCGGAAAACTGGAAGAACGATTTTAAGGAAGGCCCAAACGGCGGCTTGCTGGCCGGGATATCGATCTATTTGAGTGACCGTAATGAATGGGTTACTAAATGGGATGGGGCCGACAACACGCAGGTTGAAGCTATTAAAGGCGGATTGTCCGGTGCCATGAAAAGGGCTGGAGTCCAATGGGGTATTGGGCGATATCTATACAATTTAACTGAAGCGTTTTGCATTATCAGCGATAACGGTAAAAACCGAGGGAAAACAAAAGAAGGTGCAGTTTTTAATTGGGACCCTCCAGCGTTGCCTGACTGGGCGCTACCTAGAAAGCCTATCGGCAGAAAAGATTTGGAGTTTTTAAAGAAGCAAATTTCTGAAACAGCGGAGGTTGTTGGGTGCGATGAAAGCGATATGAACACCGCTGTTTATAACTGGATCATCGAAAGAGATGGCATAGAAGCGGATAGCATGCAGTCTCTTACCGCGAAAGAATTGGGGATGGTAATTAATCAAATCACTGTCTGGCAAAATAACCACAAGAAAGAGGAAGCTTAATGACTGTATCGCTCTATTCAATCACAAATGATTATCTACGCGCGTTAAATGAGCTAACACAGATTGATGATATTCCTGATGACGCCATTCGAGACACGCTAGAAGGCATGGACGGAGAGTGGTTGAGCAAAGCCGAAGCGGTTGCTGCGTACATTCTCAATCTAGATAGTGAGGCCAACCTCCAAGACCAGGCTGGAAAGCGGATGATTCAGCGCGCCAAGGCCACAAGCGCCAAGGCTGAACGGCTAAGAAACTATCTCATGCGAGAAATGAAGCTACTTGGCAAGGATGAAATATCGACCGCTGAATTTGCCGCAAAAATTAAGAAAAACCCTGAGAAAGTGGTTGTCGCTGATGACGATGCGGTTCCGGATGAATTTTGCAATATCCAGCATATTAAAAAGCCAGATAAAAAAGCTATTAAATATTACCTGGAAGAAAGCCGGGAGCGCGTTAACTGGGCGAGCATCGAGCGCTCAGAGCGATTAGAGATTAAATGAACGGTGGCGGCTAAGCCCGCCAGGAGGTTGTTGTGACTAATAAATTACAGCGGTTGAACCTCAGTGACAAAGTGAGAGACCGTTGGTTTCAAGAATGGGGTGCTGGGACTTGCATGAAGGCGCTGAAAACTCGTTTCCACATCAAATTCGATGATGGGGAGTTTCGTGTCTTCGATAATGCGCATTTGCAGTTTTTGGATTTGATTGAGGCAGACCAATGAACCAAGACCAGCTTGAGCAGCCCGCCATGATAGTCGCCGCTACCGTTAACTGCAAAACGATGGCTGACGACACGTTGCGATTAACGGTCGATATCGAGCCTAACGACGCCCAGCAAGCGTTTCAATTGTTCGGCAAGCGCGGGGCGACGGTGGCTATAGCCAGGCTCACCGACGAATCCGCCAAATCTGATATGCAGAAAAAAGCGGCTAGCTCGAAAGGGCCATACGGTAAGCTCGCACACTATCTAATGAGCCACGGTTTTTTCGATTCACCGAGAGTCCGCGAGGTATTGCAGGCACCGAACGATTTGACGGCAGCAGAGGTTAAAGAGTTGTTCAAAGCCAACATTGGAAACCAGCTTAATTGCAGATTTGAATCACTAACAGAGATATCACCGGACGACGTACAGCGCTGGATAAGCGCCTATGACGTGATATTTACAATTCCTGCTGATATGAATTTGAGGTAATTATGGGAAGCAAATCAAGAAACAAAGGTAAAGCGGGCGAGCGCGAATTTCTAAACCTACTCGGCGAGGAATTAGGAATGCGCCTAAGCCGCAACCTCAATCAAGCCGATGAAGGCGGCGCAGACAACACGCAGCTCCCAGGGTGGGCGATTGAAATAAAACGAGCCGCCACGCCCAAATTTAATACTTGGTGGGAGCAAGCCTGCAACCAAGCCAAAGAGCATGACTACCCGGCATTAGCCTACCGCCTAGACCGGCAGGACTGGTTTGTTGTTGTACCGATCGGGGCTATACATCCTGGATTCATAGAAACGCCATTCATTCGCCGAGACATGGCGGCAACATTGTCTATTAGTGGGTTTGCGGCAATTGTCCGCGAGCATATGGCCGGTCAGGAGGCAGCATGAACACACAAAAAGGCAACATCATCATAGCCGGTTCCGACATTCACGCCGGGGTCTACAACGAAGATAAACCTAACAACGGCATCAATCGGATTGACCGCCCCTGCATAGTCGTTGAATTTGAATCAATGGCCGCGCTACGGGCTGCAATGGCGTCACTGAGAAATGATTATCCAATTTATTTGGATGTGTTTCGGATTGATGAGGAGCCGAAGATATGAACGAAGACAGAGAAATCAACGAGCTCATCCAGCGCTGGTTCAAAATCATAGAAACTTATGCGGCGGATGAAATTGGCGATGATGACGAAGCAATAGCCGCATCGTTCCTAAATCGTCTTGAAGGCCCGTCTTGCCGCAAGTGCCATAGTTATGACGTTTGCCAGGTTGCAAAAAATTGCTGTGAGGCAATGACACTAGGCGGATTCGGCGGCAAACAAGTCACATCCATGTTTATTTCACTGGCTAATAATTGTGTGATTTATCGTGAAGCGGAGAAGCAGGAATGAACACAGACGAGCTAGCAATGAAAATACTAACCCTGCTGCGCGATACCGGCGGAGATATCAGCATTGGCAAGGATCGCTCCGGCAACCCGGTTTTGTCGGTAGATTACGGTAGCCAGTCAATTTGGTTTACCAGTGACCAGACATCGCTGAAATCAGCTTTGGCTAATTGGGATTGCGAGGTTAATGGAGAGACCCAAACGGCGATTATGTTGAATACGTCGAACTAATGATGTCCGAACAGGAAACCGTAGACAGAGAAAAACTGATAGCAAAGCTGGCTGATGGATTGCGTGAAATATGGATATCTATAGAGTGATAGGAATAATTTATTTGCGCAAATGACATATTCTTGTATAATGGTACTTATCATCAACGAATACGAGGGAATTGAAATGAAAGGAACTAAAGAAATAGCGCAAAGAATTATTAATGCAGAGAATAATTTTTGTGAGAACTTGTTATCTATCGCAGGGATTCAAGAAGATGACGCTATGTTAGTGTTAAAACTGTACCTCAAAAACAAACTAGCAAAACTTGATATCAGTATGGGGAAAGTATATGTCAAGCATGGGGCTTATCTAGAGGAAGATGTTTTGTTAAATGCTGTAAGAATGGCAAAAGGATGAAACGCAACCAAGTCAGCGCCCCTGAACTGTGGGCGCTACATCAAAAACACGGCGAACGGTGCCAAGATGTGAAACCCTGGTCGTTAGTGCTGGATGACGAAAAATATGTGGTTCCGGTTTCGGATCGAGCCGGAGCCCCATTGATTAAAGGAGCGTACCAGCAAGCGCATCGCGATTTCAGCGAGCGTGTGGCGTCAATCCCGCGCTACATCAGCACCGAGCATCGAGCCATGTTGGATAAATATGTTGCTGAGAACAATTGCACGTTAAGAGAAGCGGTTGAACGAGCTATCAAACTGCTAGACGAGCGTTAATGCTCGCTATTATTCATGTCTGTTTCCCATCCTCGAAGCCGTCGCGGTAGCCGGTGGCGTAGAGGTTAATTGACCGCATAGTCTTTTTGAATAACCCCCATTTTCTTAGAACCGACAATACAAGGATTTACCCAGATCAATGAACCATCTTCGTATTTTCTAACATGCCCGCGTCGCAAGTGAATTCTTGGGCTGTTTCTGGCTCCAACGTCATCATCTTCCCTATTAGTCCGCGTTAAAACTCTGCTTGCCGTTTCTAAATCAAGTATCTTATATGAGAAAAATGGTGTTTTCTTTTTCTTCAGCCTAGATGCATTTAAGGATTTAGACGGCGGTTTATCTATGTATGTAATATTTGAACAGTTGATCATTATTAATGCCCGAATAAGCGCATTACAAGCAAGCAGCGCGCTATCTTTGTGCGCATCAAAATGATTTAACTGCTCAATCTCGTTATGATCGAGGTCAAATATATAATATGGACTATATCTTACAAAGAAAGGCTCAGCCGAGTTTTCACTGGTGAAACAAATAGAAAACATAATGGGCGGCATAATGAATTTTTTGTCGATTCTATAAAAATGTCGGCAATGTATATTGCCATCACCTTGACTCTCAGCGTATATAAAACAATGCCTATCAACATCGTACTTTGAGCCTAGATATTCATTCGAACAAGAAAAAATCTCAAAATAAGATTTATCGTAAGGCAGCTTGATATAATCGCGGAATATAGCCAAATCCCCCGTTTTTAGGTTTACCAGTTCTGCTATATTCCCAATTTTAAACTTCTGAGAATCGTTTATGTCACTTATTATTTGGTTACTGATTTCTTTGTAACACAGGCGATTAATACCTATTCCCTCGTTCCTATGCGCTAGATGTTGAACAATACTGCCATTTCTTAAGCTGTCACACAGCTTGTGCGCATAAATCATTGCTGTCGTTGAAACTGATCAAGAACGTTATCAACTATCTTTTGTGCGTTCATATTTAATCTCCATTTTGTCGAGCAGCCCTTTTAATGCCTGCTCTGCTGTCATACCTTCAGATATGGCTTGAAGAACATATCTAGCACCATCCTCAAAGCCTTTTCTGTAGTCGGATTGCTGGCGCAATAAAATATGATGCCTTATAGCCTGTAAAACTTCGCTATTAATACTATTGCGATGCTCTTCAGCCGCCTCTTTTATGCCCTCATGCAATGAGCTATCCAGCCTAATTTGTAATTTGATGATGTCATTCATGGCGCGAATACTAACATTCGCAACCCTATATTGCACCTATAGGCATTTTAGGGTTAAAATAGGTGTATTGCAATCACTTAGCCATTAACCAGATATTAACTAGCCATCAAGGTGATACCAACATGATTAACATCGGAATCCACACAGAAGCGCAAGACAGCGGGAAATCCTACACAGCAATCAACCTGGCATTATCCCTAACTCGGTTAGGGCATAGTGTAATTTTGGTAGATGCCGACGATAGCAACAACAACGCTGACACCAGCAAATCGATATTGGATCGAAAGCCGCTACGTGATCGAGGGTTTAAATATTTTGATTTGGAGGAGTGGAAAGGCGCGGACAATGAGTCTGACTATGTGATTTTCGATACGTCCAGAAATCCAACTAACGGCATCAAGTCAGCGTTAAAAACTGATTGTGATATTGTTCTAATCCCTTGTGTGAACAATGAAAAATCTATGCAGGCTGCGGAAGATGCACTACATAGCATGATTGATTCGGGCGTAAGATGCGCGATCATCCCGAATAGAAAAAACGACGCAGATACTGCGTCAATCCGTCGCGAATTCAAACGTGCTCACGCAACAATCACATCCGATTTACCTAACGATACACTATCAGTTTTGTTGGATAGCGGGGATTTGCTAACCGACGCGCCAGCCAATGAAAAGGAGAACGCTGAACTCACATTATCCCGCCATGAGAGATTGGCACAGGAAATTATAGGGTTGATTCAGTAATGGGCGAGTTCTCGAAAAAACATCAGTCTGCTATTAATCAGCCATCACCTAGCCATCAATCTGATGCTGTTCTGATATCTACTCAGCATCTAAATGCACTCAGAGAGAAAGGTAAAAAGGCAGTTACGGTAAGAACGCCTGAATCACTATTGAGCCGCGTTGATGAGCTAGCAAGTCGATTAAATTTAACCCGGCAGGATATTTATTTACTGGGGTTGTGCCGAATGCTGGAGCCCGAATCATGAGCCAACATAACGAGCCGGTTGAACTGGTGCCGGTGAAAAACCAGCTAGTACCCTCTAATCCGCTCGTCGAAGTCGTGTCCGCGCCAGTCAGGATATGGCGTTGCGGGCCTGCAGGTATATTAATGGGCCTATTAATGGTCGTGCTATTCGTCGCGACATTAGCTAAATACGACGTTGTTAGTATTCCAGCGATACCCGCCACTCCGCAACCAGTTACAACCGATTACCGGCAACAGAACATCAAGCTGGCGTTGGCGAAAATCGAAGCGGATAGGGACATCAGCATAGAAACCAACAAAGCCTGGGCGGCTGCGGTCGGAAATTGGGGGAAAGGGCTAACTATACTATTCATTTCTATTGTCCTGATCATGGGGCTGAATTGGGGTATTAGACTGCAAACCATTGATGAGCAACGAATGAAACAGGCAGAGGAATAAATGTGGTGCATCGGTTTTCTATTCGCAGCCGCCATTATTGGCGGGATTCATTGTTTGATTACTGGAGGTAAAAAGTAAGCATGGCTAAAAGTAATCTCATTGTTAGTAGGAAAGGTTCTATGCTTATGATATCTCTAGCTCTTTTTATATTTGGCTTCTTGGTGATTAAGATAAACGTTCCTGATGACATTGATATTACTTCTGGATTCGCAACAGCCAACGCAGCAGCAACACCAGCGTCAACAAAACAAGAGGAGCAGCCAACCATCGCTGAACCAATTACAACCGCTCCTCCGCTTCCTCCTATTGATTTGATTGCATTGAGGATGGGCAGAACAGAAGAGTTAGCACGATTAGATTATGAGGCAATGAAAGCAACACGAGAATATATTAGAGAGACACCAACATTACCACCAACCATAACTGAACCAACACGACAACCTAGAACATTTGAAACTACTTGCTACGATCCTAGATATGGATATTTTATTTGTATTGTAACTGAATGAATTTATTAAACTAATGAATGAGAGCATATTCCATTTAATTGTAAAGATCATCTCGGTAATGATGCTCCTACTGCTTATTGCTTGGTTACTCGATCCATTCGTTAGTATTAATTTATTAGATGTAGCATTTGGTTTCTTCATGATTGGGATAGGGGTATTGATTATGTTTGTGATGATCTACCCAGAAGACAACAAAACCACTACTACAAATAGCTTAAATCATATTATTCAAGAGGGAGTGCATGACGATGATGATGGCGACGAGCCGGATATTCGTGTTAAGAACGCTGTAGAGCTATAGCATGGGGTTTGTTGATTTCTTTTTTGCAGTATTCGCAGTCGGCTTGTTGGTGTTTGGTACTTATTGCTTTGCTATATCCCAATCAGAATCATCTGTAGAGTTAGCCACCAGAAGGCAAGATAGCTCACGTAAGCCCCGAAAAAAGAAAATCAGCGCCAAGCCCAAGTCAGGGAAGTTCAACCTTAAAACGCCTGGAGGGATGGCGAGTGCTATGCATTATAAGCTACAGGAACTAGAAGTAAGCCTGGACTCTGGTCCACCCATTAGCAAACCAGCATCGAGGGTAATCACATTAGGATTTGAACCTGGCAGCAATTTCGCAGATAAGCATTTTAGAAACAATCACTTTGAAATAATTTGCCGAGCCATTAAGCGCGCTCCTCACGATTGCCGATTTGTGCCGCGACTACCACACCCTTATCCGCATTATTCAGGGATTGAGGTTCCATTAAGCCCGAATGTAGAAGAGTTTGAGCCTGTTGATTTCTATAAAATATTAGACACTAAAGAATATAAATCTGCTGGAATTCCATTAATTATCGGAGAAAACACATTTGGAGCTCCGTTGATTATGGACCTAGCTAAGCCTAAAAATTCCCATGCTTTGATAGCAGGCAGCACTGGCAGCGGCAAGACGACGATGGTTGATGCTGCGTTGTTCGGGCTGGTGTTGATGCCAGCGAAAAAACGCCCCTATATTGTAGTGATAGATGCCGCTAAGGGAGGTGAAGATTTAGGCAAATTCACTGCTGCGCCAAATATTTACACTGAATTAGCAGACAACAATGAGAAGGCAAAAAAGATATTAATGTTGATATCCAGATCGCTAGACAAAAGAACCAAAAACGACAAGCCTATTGTTGTGGTTATTGACGAGATACCGGCACTGCTAAACGAAAAAGCAAATGAACATGCCAGCGATTGTAAAAGCGCAATCGTAGATATTGCAGGAGTGGGCAGAAGTAAAAGAGTACATTTGGTTGTACTGACTCAAAATGCTAGCGTTACTGTAGTTCCAAGCGAATCGCAGAATAATTTTAGAGGAAGGATTTGCTTGCAGTGCGGGCCAAACCAAACAACACAGATATTAGGACCAGGATGGAATGTGGATGCCTCTAAATTATTTGGTTATGGAGATTTATATACAGTAGCTAACGGACAATTAGAGCGCGCTCAGGCACCGTATATTGATGAGAATGATATTAAGGAGTGGATGAAAGAGAATGGAAGAAAAGAAGGTGAGAGTTATCCGTTAGAGATAGGTGAAAAAGTAGAAAAGGAAGAAATAATATTAAGTGGGAATAAAGAAGATTTATATAAATTAGGAAGGGCAATTGTATCAGGTTATATCGACGATGGTAGATGTTATGGAAAGGCAAAATTAGCGTCTATTACCGGATTATCAGAGTATGAAATTAACACAAAATTATTACCAGATTTAGAAAAAATGGGGGTAATCGGGCCTGTCAAGGGAAGAAAGCCGCGCCATGTTTTAATACCAAATCATTCCAGACTTGATGCTTTGCTTGCCTCTCTGGGAGAGAAAAAAACGTATCCACCTGATAGGGGGGTATTGCTGGAAAATCACACCTTCCACTAGGAGTCGCCCAGTCTACTAGCATGAATTTATTGATATTTTTTTACCCCTCTGGGAGACTGGTAGATTGCTGGGAGCGGTGCTAGTAGAGCATCAGTACCGCCTCCACCCACAACTAATCCGGGTAGCATCCAGCACGCAATCGTTATAGTTTTCGCTATGGATATTGGGGAATGAGTTATACCAGTATTCATAGCCTCCGGGGGAAGACGAGCATCCGGAGAGAATTAAAACGATGGTGATGATGATTGATTTCATACCCATCCCACAAATATCCCATCATTTAACGGGCGAACATCATCTGGCAATTCATCATCAGAGACCGCGTATCTATCATCCCCCTGGGTCGGATCACGAGTATATAAAATCGCATAATCCTCAGCATTGCCGAACGATTCTTGGACCTCTAACAGCGGTGTTAAATTATTATCATCATTGATTGGTGGGTCGAACCATGCTGCCCACGAGCCTAATTGGAAATAGGCCTCTGTCGTAGCTTCACTTTGATCCGATGGGTGGCTGCTTTCTACATGTAATGTAACCGCTGTTTCATTGCCGTGACGATGATAAAGGGTGAAATTGACATCATATTCTTGTTCGTATTGGCTATTATCGTGCAGTGAGCTGTCGGCCACCCAATCACTACCAAAGCCAAACCCAGTAGCGCCACCGTCGCCAGATGCTGCAAACAAACTTGAATTCACCGCACCCGTTATAGTAGACGTTATATGACTGTACCTCTCACGAGTGGCGTCGTGATAGTTCATTAGTCCGTCGATTCCGGTTAATGTGCCGAGATAAGCGCAATCCTCACCAAACGGAATAATCAAAATGCTGTCGCCTTTGACAGTAGAGTTGTTTGATCGCTTCCTTAACAGAGTAAACTCTGATTCATGAACAGTAATAGCGTATCTAGAAAGGCCATCTAGCCAAGTGTCATCAACTAACGAATTGCAATACCCAGGAATTGACGATTCAGTAAAACCCGGACTGAATGACGGAAGTTGATTTGTGGTGTTTCCCGTTTCTGACACAGAAAACTCATAATCTACATAGTAAGCACCGGTTTGCTGGTCTAGCCCGGCAGCAGTTCCGTTTCCGTCAATGTCCACATAAAACCCGCTGCTAACATAATCGACCGCCCAATTATCAGAACCTGACTTGCTTCCAGATTGACAAATAGTTTCGGCGGCTTCCCAGGTAGCGCGTGCATTCGCAATTTCTGAAACTGTTAGCCCGTCGCTGGCATCTGGGTCCATGTAATAACGGAATACGACTAGCTCATCATTAGCGTTATAGAACGCATAGAACGGCGCATCTTCAACCGCTAGCAGTCCGTTAATATATTTATCTTCCGACACGCCGGACGGATGCCAGTTAAATGTTTCCATCCAGTTACGTGGCAAATTCGGCAACCATACGATATCAACGTTATTTTGCGGCGTGCAGTTGGTTTCCTCTTCTTTAACGACGTTAACCGTTAGTGAATAAGCGCCGTTACCATCCTGCTGGATCGATATCGACATTTTGTAGAGTCGGCAGATATAGTGAAATGGGTTATCGATAACATCAAACACTCCCTCATTCGTCACCATCACTAATTCAGTACCGAGAGAATTGGCTTTCCACCCATAGGCGAACGTATCACCCTCAATAGCATCAATCGATGCGTTAAGAGAACTTCCGTCCACCTCAGCAGCGCTAAGCATGTACGCTTCAATTTTCAACCGATCTTCAGTGTCGGCATCTTCCATCCGTCCATAAAACTCATCGGTGTAATTATCAGGGATGCCGATCCGTTGCGCTGATACGTTGTTAGATGTGATGGTTAATAACCAATAATCAGGCTCGGACGCTGAGCCGCTGTACAGGACATAAGTTCTGGTTTGTTTGTTGGGTTCGCCATATTGAGCCAACAGCGGCGCTACGTCGGCTGCGTCATCGTCGGAATCCTCGCGGCCATATTGCGCCTGAACTGCCAGCCGGAGCTTTCCGGTTGTCCATTCCGTACCACGGTGAGTAATCCAGGCAATACGTTTTTCGCCTGGACCATCCGCATGTACTTTAAATGCCTGGCTATCCATACCGGACGTGTAACCGCGTCTAGGCTCACTATCTTCTGTAATGGCTTCGTCTAAATACGGGATATCCGCAGTTAATGCGGATTCAACGTATTCAGGATAGTACAGTTTGCCGGGGTCAACCTCGCTGGCGAACAGCGGGCTAATCAATCCTTCAACCCGCAAATCAACATAACCGGTTTCAAGAAAGAATTCTGATATTTCCTCTAATAATTGAGGTTCGGTTATTGTGTCAATGACATTAATAACGATGTGATCAACGCCACCGTTGCTGAATACTTCAATACCGGTTCCGTCTGGTAACGTCCAGCGATGGCGGGCCAAATTGATGGCGTTTATGGTGTACTGAGATGAACTACCAGCACCGAAATCGATATGGCGCATTCCTTGAAGGAACTGCGTTTGCTGGTGGGATATGAGGAGTTTTCTAGCGGTGGGGATATAACGCGATGCTAGAGCGGGATCACCGATTACCGATATACCTGCTAAGCCTTGAGGGTTGATCACTGGTAGTTTCTATGCATTTCCTGTTTTGCGACCTCAAATGAGGTAAAAAAACAGGAAATGAGGCTAATTACTCTGAGTAACCGATTCAGTGAAACTGTAAGAAGTACTGCAGCCCTTGCCTTCGGTATCGTTAACCGAACTGTTTAGAGTTGCCCGTACACTCATAGCCTGATAAATACTGGCCACTGTTTGCCGGAAGAAATCGATGGCTGCTCGTAAATTTTCAACGTATTGCGTGATATCTGCACGAATCTCATCATTGTTAGCGCGAGCCGCTTCAATTTTCCGTCCGGCTGATGCTTCGTGCCGTCCGGTTTCTAACCCGTAGGCCGCAGCATCATGGCGGCTAATCGCATCAGCCTGAACAACATCACCTTGGAAAAACGCGGCTTCGATGCCGTACTTCCGAGCAAGCGCATCAATACGAGCGGTTTCTTTCTGAGTTTGCGCCTGAAATATCGCTAACTGAGCACGAAGCTTTTGCAGAATCTGTTGATTGAATAACAGCTGCACGTTCTCACGATTGGTTAGCGCATCGACCCAGGCTGAATATGCTGTTACCCATTGCCCGGTATACGTTACTGACTCGCCCATCGCTAACCGGTAAGTGTTTAATGTTTCCTGGTCTAGCTGGATATCCCAGTCACGACTAAAGCCACCGTGCAACCCAGCGGTAGTATTATTTAGCGTCCGAATCCGTGCGTCTTGCAGTCCGGGCTTAATCGCCCAGCCATAGCGCGAATATTCATCCGTGACTCGGTTCTGAAACGCTAATCGCTCATTAACTATCCGAGCATGCCCACGCTCCTCAAATGCATTCTCAGTGGCCGTTGGCAATCCAGTGCCAATGCTACCGTCTAATATTCCGCATAGTTGAGTAGCTAGATTTGAGATTACGCAGGCTTCAAACTGTGGAAAATTGGCGTCAATGTCACGCTCAGTTAAATCGTTTAGGCTGACACTGCCCGGCTCATCTAATCCAGTCAGATTTAAATCATTAAGATCGATATCAGGTTTGTCACCGAGCAGATAACTAGATAGTTGCGCCGTAGTTTGTACGCTGGTATCGATACCTGGTTTAGCGAACTTTGATGATAGGTTAGCTAATAATGCCGTACCTTCTGCTAATGCCGATTGTGCGGATGGCAACAGACCATCAAAATTCTGCGTTGCTACCTGAGCCGGTGTAGATAACCCGGTCGGCTGTTGGCATCCGATGTCTGAGAAGCTAGTCATGTTTTTTTGTCTCTCCGTATTCCGATAAATCAACCGCTAGCTTTTTGCTCGCCATGAAAGAGCTACTGGTCATCTCGTAAATTTGGCTCATAGCGTCGTCCACTCCTTTGCGTTGAATCTCAGTAACCTGCTTAATAAGCTCCCAATCGATATCTTCCTTGGCCCTTGTCCCATCAAACAAATTACACAATTGGTCGAAAGCTTCTTTAACTTCATTGGGGCTTAAATCAATTACTCGGCCATTGCTAAAGCGAATGAAAATCTTGAGAGGGTCTGACATGTTTAATTAAGCCTGTTAACTCGCTCGCTATACGAATAGGATGTCTTGCAATCTTTTCCGTTACTCTGAGTAACCGAGCTAGACAACCCAACACCAAAGTTCATCATTTGATACAGCGCCGCTATTACCTGGCGGTATAAATCTGTTTGAGCGCGTAAGTTCTCCGTTGCCTCAATGATTTCACTGCGACGATCACCAGCATCTGCCCGGTCATCCTCGATATCTTCAGATGCTTCTAAATCACGTTCACGAGTATCCTGCTCATAATCAGCCTGTTCTATCCGCGCCAATGCATCAGCGTAATTAATATCCGTTTGGTATATCTGAGCATCGGTACTAAATACCTGTTGCGTTGCGCCGAGCCGCGCTAGTTCTTGTTGGATCTGCGCTTGAAATATTGCAATTTTTACCTGCAATTCTTCTAATCGCTGGTCATTGATTTGGATGTTAAGATTTTCACGTTGCGACTGCGCATTAACGTAAGCTGAATAAGCCTGAATCCATGCGGCTAGATACCCGTTAGCCTGCTGGATAGCGCTACGGTAATCCGCTAACGCTTCACCATGCATCTGAACGGAAACAGCGCCAGATAATGCGGATACCTGCCGAAACCCGTTTAGTTCGATACCGTCACATAGCGAATCCTCATAACCAGAACGTGTTGACCAGCCAGCACGGGATTGCGCACCGATAACCTGTAATTTCGCTGGCGTAATCTGCGCATGAACTTGGTCGCGACCTTTGGCAAATGCATTGCGCTCATACGATAGCGGCAACCCTTTAACAATCG
>Ga0224508_10000225_pt1 | contig 58120 bp, 69 predicted proteins | sample SF_Jan12_sed_USG_4_FD_170157 | JGI IMG/M metagenome (GOLD analysis project Ga0224508, IMG submission 170157) | Sediment microbial communities from San Francisco Bay, California, United States - SF_Jan12_sed_USGS_21 | ecosystem: Environmental > Aquatic > Marine > Sediment | place: USA... | reverse complement strand
TTAGTTCTAAGGTTCTAGTAGAGCTGAATGAGGTCTGCATTGGCATTCCGATCGCTACAACGACTAAGCCTGCGAGAATTAAAGGCATCTTAATCATTGTATTGAGAATACGCTCAGTCCTTACAAAAAGCATTCCATCTTCTACAAGAGGTTCCATCCTATGAATTGGTACGATTTCGGGGTTCAATGGCTAATACCTTAAATTCATACTCTCAACGAGTCCCTGGAATCTCTTGAATTCCTGGAAAAATTGAAGTCCTTTTTCAGTGATCAAAAAGACTCTATTTCTATCGTTTTTGACAGACTCGACTAAGCCTGCTTCTACCAGTTTCTCACATTTGTCTAGTACTGCATAGTGAGATAGGTTGGCTTTGCGAGATATTGCAGATATAATGATTCCATCACGGCCGCCGTTTGCGGTTACGTCAAGGATATCACCCATTATGCCCATTTCGGACCTGTATTGTTGTTTTGACATGTATTAGTATACGATTAGTTTGTTTATGAGGAATGTTTTGAAACCTCAAAGCGGAACACAAAGCGGAACACCATTTTCATCTTAAAAAATTGCAAATTTTGATTGTTTGTGCTTTTACGGGAGAATTTGAAATATTTTTGTCGCCTAATTTTTTAATCCAAATTTTGTTAATTTTTGAAAAAAGATCAAAAAACAAACTTTTCTAAAATTTTATAGATTTTAATGGATTTTTATCTAGTTTTTCCTTTTTTTTATATATAAGGAACAGGACGTTTCGTTAACATTCCTAAACTATCATTCCAAATATTCACGATTAATGGAAAAATACCATAAAAAAACATTCAGAGTAATAGCAATATTGTTTATGCTATCCACAGCCCCCTTGGCTGTTACCTACTCTTATGCCGAAAATGAAGAGAAATCTGAACCAAAAACCCTTCAAAAAGATCCCAAATCCTTCAACAAATCTCAAGAGAGACTTGGAGTAATTCTTACTGAAAAAGTGATTGACGGATACTTTGAGGTAAATGAGGTTGTTTTACCAGAAAATACTAGAGAGTCTGATATGAACAAAATCCTTTCATTAGAAGGAACCTCTGGATGGTCATATATTGACTATACCAGATATCATTCAGGAATAGTAATTTTTGATGGAAAAGCCTCTGAATCTGGAGAGAAACATTGGAAGATTTCAGTAAATGGAAAACTAAATCTCTCCACCGGAGAATTAGACTTGGAACTAAATGGAAAATCCAATAGTTCCTACCCAAAGACGACTGAAGATCTTTCAAAGGAAAACCTTGGTTACAAAGTCATATTTTCTGGAAAAATGATAGAATCGGGTGAAAAGGATGAATTTGCATTTATGAATTCTACCCAAAAAAATCCTGAAACAAATCCAGAGACCAAAATTCTACCGTTCGGGAAAACACCCCCAGAATCAGGAAATTCTTTGGACGATAAACAAAAGGTTAGAAATACATTTTTTTAAGATATTTCCTATTTTTTCTTTTTTATTAACAAAAAATCATTCTTTAGGTCAGTTTTGAGAATACATAATAACTTTTTATTCGTATTTTCTAGTTAAATTATAAAATGTTTGATAAATTCAAGAATCAAGAAGGGGGAGAAATGGTAGAAGAAAAATCTAAAGATGAGACTAGAGAAGAATCAAAAGAGAGCGAGTTTAGAGACGAATCATCATTTCCCGATAAATCCAGCGAAATTGGGATTGGGGATCTTATGGATAAACGAGCAAAATTAGATGAGGCAATTGATTATGTTGGGTTGATGATAAAAAATTTGAAGGATAAGAGGACCAGTTTAGAGAAGGATATTGAGGATGAATCTGTTGATATTAAAAATTTGAAGGAAAAATTAGAAAAAGTGAGTGCCTATATTGATGAAGAAAATCAAGGAATTAAAGAGCTAACTCGAAAAAGACAAGACGTAGAAAACGAAGCGGATGAAGTAGGATCTATGATAAATAATTTGAAGAATAAATTATCAGGAATAGATAAGATTGTAGACGGTGAGGGAGATATAGTTAAGAAAATTAAAGAATCTAGGGAATCCCTAGAAAGTTAATGATGATAAACTGACCCATCCCAATTCGTTAACAATTGAGTCTTAAACTAAAACAACATGACCCTTTGACAGTCTTGAAATTTTTTTGGAAAGGATGAGAATCTAAATTTACTCGAATTTTTTAATTAATTCGAGGATTTCATCAATCCTTACAGGTTTCTGCATGAAACCTTTTACTCCTTTTTGTTCAAATTCTATAATTTGTGATTTTGTTAGATCCTCTGCACTTAAAATTACAATATTCAGGTCAGGCATTAAGTCAGTTTTTGCTAAGGATTCAATTACATCTGTACCAGAAAAACCTGGCATACTCAAGTCAAGCAAAATTAGATTAAAATTTTCTTTTTTTATAAGAGATAATGCATCAAGCCCATTATTACACGAGTATACATAGTGACCATGTGCTTCGAGAACATCTTTCAACATTCCTGCTATATCGTTTGAATCATCCACGCAAAGAATTTTCATTGAAAGTCTTCATTTTTATGAATATTCTAATAACACTAAAACCTTTTTTATTTTCCCTCACGTGTTCTAGTAAATTCAGGATATAAGAAATTTGGTTATTTTGTATCTAATTTTGAGTACCATGAAAGGTCTGTGAATTCAAATTTTGAAAATTTCTGTGATGGATGTATTTCTTCAAATTTTTTAAAAAGTAGACGACAAAGAGTAGTTAACAGCTCTACCTTTTGTTCTAATTGGCGTATCTTGAAGGTATCTATAGAATTTTTTTCATTTTTTTGATTTACTTCGTCCCTAGAAGCATCTTCTTTATTGTTTTCCATGGCTTCTACCCTCAGAACTCTAGCTAAAAAATCAGAGATACTTTCCTCCGGATCTTCAATCTTTACCTTCATGAAATTGTATGTGAATTTTAGTATTTACAATAGTGTTTGTTCATATTATAACAAAAATTTTTGTTTAACTTAAAAAATTTTAACATACGCTAAATGACTCTCTCTTTTCGATTAATCTAGGTTAATTTTTAAAGAAATTTGCTTGATGCTGAAGTTGATGCCGTTGAGGTTGGTACGGATGGGAATAAATCTCCAGTAGAGTTTTCGGCAACTGCTGCTGCTTCCTGAAGAATTTTATCTGATTCCATACTTGTTGTCTCATCAATACCAAATGCTCCGTCTCCAGCGAAACTTTCAGTCATAAATCCACCTAACATATCTGCCATCTGCCCAATTTCTTGTTCTGCACCAGGCATTATTTTACCAAGCGAAGATTTGAGATTTTTCATTAGACCCATGGTTGGCATGATTGTCATTACGGTATCTCCAATATCATTAGTGGTGGTCAATCGTAGTTCAATACGTTCTAGTGCTATTCTTGCATTGCTTAAGATCTTGGTAACTTTTCTAATTTCAGCTAGTTCACTTGATAAAACTTTACTTGTTTGAGTATCATGTTGTTGTGTTGCTTCAACGATTCTTTGAAATATTTTTCCATCACGTTCTTTTAATTTAGCTAACATGCCATCTAATTTTGAAATTTGTAAACTTAATTTTTTAATTGCAGTTTGGACTCGTGGCTTAAGAGGGCCTTTTGGTTTAATTACATCATTAAATTTCTCAGATATACTTGGCTGTGGTTGTTTAGTCCATTTATCTTGAAGATGTGTCAATATTTCCGATTTTAAATTTAATACTTAATTTCGGGTGTAAAAATTGATTTACCGTAAATAAAATTTCCCTTACAAAACTTACTCTAAAGTGCTTGAAAAAAAATTCTCAGGCACCATTAGAAATTTATTTTTACAGGATTAGGAATAAAGTACCAAAATGAAAAAAATAGTTCTAATTATTCCAGTTATAATCATAATAATTCTGGTAATGACAATAGGGTCTCAATCAGATGAGCCAAATACAAAAAATGAACCTAATTTTCATGTAACTCTAGCGAGTCCTGAAATATACGAAAATGGGGTTTACTCCAGTACATTTGTTTTAGAAAAAGGGGAATATTTCTTTAGATTTGTGCCTAATGGTGATAGTCCTCAAATCTTAACGATATCGTTAGAAGGAGACAATTTTGGGTTTTCGGAGAATTTCAAATTAAATGGAACATTACATGAAACAGGGATATCTGAATATTATACCTGGGATTATGATGGGGAAAAGGAAATCTTGATTCCATCTCAAAAAGAGATTTCTCTTCAGATTAGTCCAAATGGGAATCTAAAGGGAAGTGTTTCTGTAGACATTATCAGAAAATAGGAGGCGTTCCCCTCTGGTTACAGAACTATGAGAGATTTCCTCTCGTGGTCAGGGGATTTAAGACCTGATTGCCTTTTTCGTTCTGTGGGGCCACGCGATTTAGTCGATAGGAATTATGTCCTTCGGCATTAAACATTATAGTAATTTCAGCTATTTATTAATTATTGAAATTTTTTATATATTTTTTAATATTTTTAGAAATTTTTTCATTGATCATTTTGTAAAGACTCATGGAATTTTAATTTAAAAATTTGTAAACTGAAAATCCTAAATTGATTTTCAAAAAAATTCGAAGTTTAATCTTTTAAAAATAATTTTGCATGGGTTAAAACCCGAATTTTTTACCAAAGAATTAAACTTTTTGTAAGGAATCCTTGAACGGGTATAAATTACGAATTTTAGAGAGAAAAATATTGAAACTAGAAGGAAAAGTTGCAATAATAACCGGTGGGAGTAGAGGTATTGGATTTGCCATAGCCAAATCTTTTTCTGAAAATGGGGCTAACGTAATAATCACTTCCAAGAATTCCCAACAACTTGAAGATTCTGCTAGTCAACTAAACAATACAATCCCCATATCTGCAGACATTAGAAAAGAAGAAGGTGTTAGAAAGGTTGTTGAAAAAACTATAGAAAAATTTGGAAAATTAGATATTTTAGTAAATAATGCAGGAATCTTTCCCAAGATTAAACAATTACATGAAATCTCAGAGATAGAATGGAATAATGTTATAGATGTAAATCTCTCAGGGCAATTTAGATTTACAAAATTTGCAATCCCTTATCTACAAAAAACTTCAGGAACAATCATTAACATTTCATCAGATGCGGGTCTAAAAGCATATGAGGGATTTAATGCCGATGCCTATTCTGCCTCAAAGGCCGCTTTAATTGTTCTAACTAAATGTTGGGCATTAGAATATGCAAATGATAAGATCCGAGTAAATTGTGTTTGTCCTGGTGTAATAGATACAGATATGACTAAACCATTTTTGACAACTCAAAAAGACAGAGAATTTATGGATAATGATCATCCCTTAGGTAGAATTGGGCAACCAGAAGAAGTGGCAAAGTCAGTTTTATTTTTAGCCTCTGAGGATTCATCTTGGACTACAGGAGCAATTCTTGCTATTGATGGAGGGCAGTCAACCAAATAATTTCACATGAGTTTAATACGGTACAAAAGGTAGTTTCTATGATGAGCGATAAAAAGAAAAAGGCAAAATTAATTATTTTACTTGGGATTATTTGGGTAGTTGTAACTTTACCATTACCTTGGATGATTAATAATCCTCAAGTGTCAGATTCTCAATTCAATATTATCTTATCAATTATTGGTGTAATGTCTATTCCCTTTATCATGCTTGGAGTGGCATGGACTCTAAAGCCAGAGCTAACAACATAGGTAGTAAGCTTTGAAAGAAATTCCAATTGTAGAAAAGATTCCAGAATTAGATGTAGCTTTGCAAGCAGTAACTGAATCAGGAAATGCAATTTTAGAAATTTACGGTGAAAAATATGAAACTTCAATTAAACAGGATAGCTCTCCCATTACAGAAGCAGACCTAAAAAGTAATGAAATTATAAAGAAAATTTTGTCAAAAACAGATCATCATATTTTATCAGAGGAGGATAAAGATGATCAGAGTAGATTATCAAAAGATCTACTTTGGATTGTAGATCCATTAGATGGAACCTCTGATTTTATCGATAAAACTGGAGAATTTACTGTAATGATTGCTTTAGTTAAAAACAAAAAACCTATCTTAGGCGTAATTGGTTGGCCAACAGAGAAAACTATCTTTGCTGCTCAAAAGGGATGCGGAGCGTTTAGATATTTCGATGGGGTATGGAAGAAAATTTCTGTAACTACAACTTCCGATTTAACAAAATCAAGGGCCATAGGTTCAAGACATCATCTCTCAGATAAAGAAAAAATGTTCATACAAAAATTAGGTTTTAAAAATTTTACTAGTATTGGAAGTTCACTAAAAGTTGGAAAAATTAGTTCTGGTGAAGCTGAAGCCTATATCACAACAACTAACAAAATGAAAGAATGGGATTCAGCCGCTTCATACTGTATTATTTCTGAAGCGGGAGGGAAAATGACAAATATCTTGGGTGATGATATTACCTATAACAACAAAGATGTTTATCATCAAAATGGAATTCTAGTTACAAATGGTTTAATCCATAATAAAATATTGGAAGAATTTAAAAAATTAGATTAGGTTTCTTCCTTTAAGGAATTCTTTAACCTGATTTGCACTCTCTGAAATAGGAACAATTTCTGTATCAACTATCAAGTCTGCTTTTTCGGGTGCTTCATAAGGATCGTCAATTCCTGTAAATCCTTTAATCTCACCTTTTCTAGCCTTGGCATACATGCCTTTAACATCTCTTTCTTCACATTTTTCTAGTGAACATTTTACATAACATTCTGCAAATTGATCACGTGCATTGATGATTTCCCTAGCTTTTTCTCTATTTTCAAGATATGGAGAAACTAGAGAAACGGCACTTGGAACTCCATGTTTTAACAAAAGTTTTGCTAAATGAGCTACCTTTTTGTTATGCTCATCTCTACCTTCTTTTGAAAAATCTTTAGGTGAGAACCATTCTCGTAGTTCATCACCATCAAGCATTGCCAAATTTGGGATATCTTTTTGTAAATCTTTAACGATTGTAGTCTTTCCTGAACACGGAAGACCTGTCATCCAAAGAACAAATGGTTTCATATTATTTTATAAATTAATTAGGACATAAAGAGGTTACGTTAAATTTGAAACCAAGGTTGATCTTCTAGAAAATCTATTTCCTTTATCATGTCTTCTTTCTTTTTGGTAATTGCCGTAATTGATCTATATTGTTCATACATCTCAGTTTCTTCTTCCTTTGATAGGACCTTAGCTTCGGCTTGATCAAAAAATTTGTTTTCTTTGTTTAGATGGTCAAAAAGGTAAATTGAATATGTTCTAAGATATCTGGATACTGGTTCTCTTGCATCTTCTCCTTTTTTCCATCTTTTCAAATGTTTATTTATTTCTCTTGCGATATTTCTTCCAAATTCATGTTCGATCATAAATTTTCTAATTTCTTCCTTTAGGGTGTCATAACTTGCTACACATGGAAAGTAAGAATTTTCTTCTCTTGAATGGTGTATAGTATCAACGAATTCGTAAATAATGATAGTTATTTTTTCAATATCTGAAAATGGGATATTTGATCCCTTTGCTATCTTTTCTGCACATTTTTCAATTATTTTTTGTAGACGACGAACTTGGTCATGATCAGCTCGAAGTTCTTCAGTTGCGCTCAATATATGATAAATTTTTGAGGTGAGATTTAATGTGTTCTAAAATAATTTGTAAAAACTACACGTGAACAATAAATCAATCTAGCTTGACTGATTTGTCTTTTAATAGGGCCTAAATTAAAACCAATAATACATGAATCCAATTTTTTTTGGAATATTGGAGCTTTTTAGGGGTCAAATAGATGGTTTTCCTTTCTTAAGTGACATTGACACAACTTGGATTATTGAAAAAATAAATGAATTTCAGAATTTTATTGGCTCCCTAAGTCAAGAGGATCCCATTGCTTCAGCTCCGGTTCTGTTACTTGCTGCAGGGGTGGTAATTTTTTCTGGAGTTGCAGGGGAGGCCTTTTTTAAAAAGACTGGAATTCCAGATGTTGCGTTTTTGATGATACTTGGGGTAATTATTGGACCTATTCTAGGAATTATTCAACCCGAAGCAGTGATACAAATTGTTCCATATTTTGCAGCTCTTGCCTTGATAATTATCATGTTTGATGGCGGATTAAATTTGGATTTAAAACACATTATTAGAACCGCTCATTTTTCTTTTACTCTAGCAATTCTTGGATTTATTTTATCAGTGGTAATTGCAACAATAGCCGTACATTATGTATTAAATTGGTCTTGGATGGAAAGTATCCTACTTGGATCAATCGTTGGCGGGAGTAGCTCGGTAATTGTATTTGGACTGGTTAGAAATATCAGAATTTCAGAAGAAACAAAAAATATGCTCAGTTTTGAATCTGCCCTGACGGATATCTTAGCTACAATTATTGCGTTTATCTTATTTGAGGCAGTACTCATTGGACAGTTTGACCTCCAGTTATTACAAGAAACCTTGGGAAGAGCCATAGTAGTTGGCCTAGTGCTAGGATTTGGAGTAGGGATTCCATGGATGTATGTTTCTACAAAACTTGGCAATGCTCAGCATAGTTACATGCTAACTTTGGGAATTTTATTTGTCCTTTTCTTTTTGGCTAATTCATTTGGTGAATCCGGTGCTCTCACAGCATTAGTGTTTGGACTAATGTTGGGCAACAAGAGTCAGCTTGCTGGAATTTTAAAATTCAAATTACCAAAAATAGAGCTTGATGATCCAACTCATAACCAATTAACATTTTTGGTAAGATCCTTTTTCTTTGTGTTTGTAGGGTTATTGGCGACTATAGGCCAATTTGAATATATAATATTGGGAGTTGGGATAACAATTGCATTTTACATTGGTAGAATAATCGTTGCAAAAATTACTTTAACAAAGAGATTTTCCTTACTGGATAGAAAAGTCACCTATTCAATGATTCCAAGAGGATTAGCTGCTGCAGTTTTAGCAACATTTCCGTTAACTATGGGCTTGCCAAATGCGGAAGTCTATCCACAAATTATTTTCTTTGTTATATTGTCTTCAGTGATAATTACAACCATTGGTTTAGGAAGATCAAAGAAAATTCCTCCACCAGAACCCAAAGAAGGTGGTTTTATTAAAAAACCTCCAGAAGATTCTCAAAAAGAATAGTTTTAAAAATTTTAGTCCTATCTTAGGATTGTAATTTTTGAGTTATTACTTGGATATATTTTTGACTGTATTCTGTAAATAATTGAATTTTATCTTGGGCTAAAGCCATAGCACCTGGTCTGCTATTAACATGATTTTCTAAAATTTGTTGTTCCTCTAACAGTTTTTGTAAATTCTCCCTGTTTTGTAAATCAAGTTGATTTGTTAATTGTTGTAGCTCGGCATCAAGTAAATTTTTAGTATCTGGAATGGCTGGAGGTGATGCACCAATGATTTCTTTTGTGGTAATTTGTCCAAATATTTTTCTATCAAGATCCGTCAATACTTTTTACTTCCTTTAAATGGATTATAAATTCAATTTGGTGAAATTTTAAATTTCCCAGTTTGAACTCCTATTTTTTAAAAAATTATTATTTATTCTCAAAGGTAATTATCAACTCTGAGATTAGAATTTAGAGTATAATATTATTAATTTGAAATTTGAAGATGGATAAAAATGACTTATTGTATTGGAAAATGCAAAAATTACAAGGCACAAAAACCTGTACAAATAGGTAGATATGCTGCAGGACAAAAAAGATGCAATCATTGTGAGGTTTTTATCGATTATGAAGGAATCTCTTGTCCTTGTTGCAATCGACAATTGCGATGTCTACCTAGAAGCAGGAAAGGTAAAGAAAGGTACCTTGAGCAAATTATTTCCTAGAATTATTCCCGAAAGAAAAAGTGCTTATTTATGAGGATATTGTATTAATGATATCATGCCCATTCCAGATGATATTCAGGATTTTGTAGAAAAGCAGATAAAATTAATGATTTCACAGACTGAAGCTTATTTGCCATTTATCAAAGTGGCATATCCTTATTCAAAAAATTTGGCTGATGCGTGCTACAATCTAATTGTGGGGAGTGCAGTATCAATCTTTGTAAATCAATATGCTATGCGAATGAAATATCCTACTGCAGAGGATTTTACTGAATTTGGAAAAATTACTGTAAAGTATAGAGATCAGATAGATCAGTTTTTCAAGTGATTATTCAATTTTGATTTTATGACCTGAAGTTATCTTTGGTATTGTAATTGTCAATCTCCCCTTGTTAAATTTAGCAAATGTTTTGTTACTATCAATTTTTCTAGGAAGAGTAATAGTTTTTTTGAAATATTCAAATTTTGTTTTTACCCCTAATTTTTCTTCTAAATAAGTTTCTTTTAGTTTTGCTTCTACAGAAATAGAATTTTTATCAAGTGTTATTTGTATATCTTTTTTATTTACCATAGGAAGATCAAACTCTAGTAACCAATTGGTTTCAAATTCCCTTAAACAAGATAGAGGAGAAAGAATTTGGCGATCAATGTCATCATTTAGTAATGAGCTAATTGTTGGTGGTAAAATTTTAATTTTAAATTGGCTGTTATCTTTTACCATCAAATCACCTGTAAATTTGTGGGGCTCCCCCAGGCTTTTTTTCTTGTTGTTGTTGCAACGAACGAATCGTTTGTTCCATTAAGTTTCTATGTTGAATTCGTAACCATTCAATTCTCTTTTGTATATCAGCAGTATCTACCTTGACATTTAAGACCCTAGCTAGGGTAGTAATTGCAACAATAGAGGCTTCCGGATCAGGGAAAAAAGGATGACATTCTGCATATAGAACTAAGGCTGGAATTTTGGATTTTCTAAACGATGTGATTATTGCGGCATCTGTTCCAAAAATTGAGCCCGCTAAAAATTTTGAAATTCCGTAATCATAGAGTAGTTTTTCTAATGACTTGTGGGTAACTAAACCAAATACTTTGGGTGCCTTTGGATCCCGATTTACTGTTTCCATTCCACTAATGATAATTATTTTTTTGATATGATTTTTTTTGGAATAATCTAATATAGACTCGGCAAAGTCATAGGCTACAAATGGATCGAATGGAAGATCAGACATTATTACAAAAAGGTTATTTTTTTTATAGATTCGTATTGGAGGAAGTATTTCTCCATCCTCAACAAATAAGGTTGGAGGAAGATCTGGATGTTCTATTTCACCTACCTGAGTCATTTCTAAATGATGAACTAAATATGAAATGGTAAAAGTGCCTACAAGACCATTACTGGGGAATCCTACAAGCATTATGTTTTCTTTGGGTAATTTTTTACTAATTTCCATAACTAGAATATAGGCAATCCCATTTTTCTAATACTTGTTTTTGATCTTTGTTTTGCCCGTTTTGAAAGATTTCTTAATAATTTTTGGCTGAGATCCTCTAAGACTTCACTGAGGTCAAATCCCACAGATTTGTAAATTAAAGGTGCATGGTGAGATGTAGAAATCATAATCGTTACATCAAATTTTCCTTCTTTTCTTCCACCACTCCTTTGTTTTTTAATTGAAACTCTAGCTTCATGGATCTCAGAATAAGTTTGCTGTAATCGCTTGAGAGTTTTTTCAAATTTATCGCTAATCAAATTTGCATTTCGTTGATCTTCTGGCATTCCCACTATGAACAATGGAATTTGTGTCTCTATTTTGGATGCTAATAGACCTAAAATATCTCGGAAGGTGATAATACCCTGAAGGTTATCCCAGAGGTTAACAAGACAGCATGTTGTATCAGTCTTTAACATGGATTTTAGAATTTTATTTAAATCATCATTAGGTGAACACTGAGGAATTCTGGTACTGCCAATATTTCCAATTCTTGATTCTAATTTATGAACCCGATTTGTACCTCTAGAGAAACGACCTAAACTTTCTTTTGGTATTATAGCTTCAATTAGATGGAATGAAGTTAAAACTTGTTTTATTTTGTCTTTGCTAAGAATTGGAAGGTGATCTATTTTTTTATTTATCATAATTCGTTTTGCACTACTCAGAGTTTCGTTTGCGTCTATAGTGATCGGATTTTGGGTATAGATTAGATTGGCCTTAATCCATTTGTTATCCTTTGAAGAAAGTAATTTGAGAATTTGTTTTGCGGTAACAACTCCAATAATTTTATTTTTTGAAACAACAGGAACTTCTCGGGTCCTATAATGCGTCATGATGTGAGAGGCTTTCTGTATAGAATCATTTGGTGAAATATACGGAACAGGAGAAAGAAATGGTTCTACTTTCATACTTGTAATATTTTTTGCATTAAGTAAAGATAGGATGTTTGTAGAGAGGGTAGATTTTCCGTTCATACAAAATACATCATACGCCTTATTTCGAATAATTTTGTTTATTACAGAAGATAATGTTTCATCTGGTTCAATAATTGTGGGTTTTGAAATAAGGTTCTTTATTTTGGTTGTTTGTATATCCCTTAGATGCTCGTAAATGGTATCTGAAATCATCTTCCTTAGTTGGTAAATTACCCTGTTTTAAATTAAAAGAAAACCCTAGATTTTCAAAATTGATTTTCATGTGTGATATTTATGTTCATATATTTAACCACTAAAACAATAGTTGGATAGATGTTATTGAAAAATGTAGATCTAAATCAAATAATAAAAAAAACAATTACCATCAACCCAAATACTAGTTTACTTGATGCAAGGGGGATTTTACTTCGACATAACTTAAAACGACTAGTAGTAATTAATTCTAAAAAATGTCCAGTTGGAATTATTACGGAGAAAGATATTGCAAAGACGATTTATGCTTTAGGTGACAGACCAATTAAATCTGTGAAGATTTCTGGATTTATGTCTAAAAAATTATTTACAGTAAAAAAAAATGCATCTGCCTATGATTGTGCTAAAATAATGAAGAAACACCGCATCAGTTCAGTTATTGTTTTAGGAGAAAATGGGGTTTTAGAGGGATTAATCACAAAAACAGATCTTACCTCAATTTTCCTAACTCATGCAGTATCTCCTCTTAAAGTATCAAAAATTATGACAAAAAGAGTAGTTACTGCAATGCCTGGGGATTCCTTACTCTATGTGGAAAGTCTACTAATTCATAATAGAATTTCAAGAATTGTTATTCAGCGAAAAAGAATTCCTGTTGGAATAATAACATACAGAGATTTTGTTCCAGCAAAATTACCACATTGGATTGTTCAATCTGCAGATCCAAAAGAGGTAGAAGATTATAGGATTAAAAAAGATCTTAGTGATTTTCAAGTAAACCAAATGAGCCATTTACTACATTTCAAAGCTGTAGATATTATGACTCCCAATCCAATTACTGTAAAAGCAGATGAGGATGTGGGTGTAGCCGTGTTATTAATGATAAGAAATGGTATTAGTGGATTACCCGTAGTAAAAAATTCAAAACTTGTAGGAATTATCACAAAAGCAGATATTGTAAAAGCTATTGCCGAAGCTTAAGCTATTTTACAATTAATAGAGAACAAGGAGAATTATTTGCAAGTTTGTTTGATACACTCCCAAGGAAAAATCTTGCTGTTATACCCAGACCTTTACTTCCCATTATAATCAAATTACATTTTTTATTTTTTGCAAGTTTAACAATTTCATTTGTGATATTTCCTTCTTTAATTATAGTAGTAACATCTAGTCCTCTAGTTTTGGCAGTCTGTTTCCCTTTGATTAGAACTTTATTTCCAAACTTTCTAAGAATTTCAAGGTATTCTTTTCTATCTAACAAATTTAGTGATGGAGATTTATCAACTACATAGACTAAAATCAAATTGGATTGATAAATTTTAGCAAGGTCACAGGCTTGAAAAAGAGCTTTTTCTGAATCTTTTGAACCATCTAAAGGAACTAAAATGGTCATGTAAAGAGATTTTCTCATGGAAAAATTTCCATATACATAGATATTAAACTAAACTCTTGAAATCCAGTTGGGGAAAAAGTTGATTATTAAATTTGATAATCTATATCTAGTATTAATTCATAAAAGTGACGATTAATAGAAATGATAAGGAAAAAAATTAAGAAAATCCTTGTTCCCCTAGATGGATCTAAAAATTCTATGAGAGGTTTGGATGAAGGAATTTATCTTGCAAGACAGTGCCAAGCAACAATTACAGGTTTGTATGTGATACCAATTTATCCAAGAAATTTCGCTGACGCTATTATGCCATTTCAAATTCACTTGACAAAATTTGCAAAAAAATTCATGAATGAAGCAAAAACAAAATGTGCTCAAAAAGGAATTATTTTTAAATCCAAGGTTATTTTCGGAAGTCCAACTATGGAGATTGAGGAATTAGCACGGACAGGAAAGTTTGATCTTATTATAGTTGGATCTAGAGGGCAAAGTGGGTTAAAAGAGGCTTTTTTAGGTAGCGTTGCTAATGCGGTAGTTCATAAATCCAAAGTGCCTGTATTAGTGGTGAAGTAGTGATAAAATGTATTCAAAGATGTTAACTAAAATTTTGGTTCCCTATGATGGCTCTAAATTTTCAATTAAAGCATTAACAAGAGCTATGGAGCTTGCACACAACCTTGATTCTGAAATATTTTTATTTTCTGTTGTAAATATGAGTTATATTTCTCCACCAGGATTACTTGGTTTAATAAAATCAAAGAAGGAAAAGATTGCTATTAAAAAGTGGTCAAAATCAATCGAACTAGATACCGAAAAAATGTTGAAAAATGCCGCTAAAAAATGCGAATCAAAAGGAATCACAGTTTCATTTAGAATTGAACATGGAGATGTTGCCGATAAAATTTTAGATTTTGCAAAACGCAGAAAAATTTCATTAATAGTTATTGGAAGTCATGGGCTTCATGGGATAGGAAAATTAAAAACTTTGGGGAGTGTCAGTAGGAGAATATCTGAGAACGCAAAATGCCCAGTATTATTAATTAGATAATCTATTTTCACTTTACTAAAATTCAAAAACCATATTACTTCATTGTTCTTTTTGCATTCTAGTTAGTATATCATCACAAATTTTCCTCATTTCAGAATCAGACCCAACACTACAAATTTCCACTAAATCAGATGTTGTTATTATTCCTATGATTTTATTGTCTTGTAAAACAGGCAACTTGTGAATATTGTTTGTTTTCATTTTCTCAGCGGCTTCCCATATCGTTTCATTGGGATCAATGGAGATTAAAGGTGAAGACATCACTTCTTCAATGGGCGATGTTAATGGTTTTTCTTTAGAAGCAATTCGTCTTACGAAATCTCTTTCAGTTAGAATTCCAATTGGTAATTCTTCTCTCGTTACAATAATACAACCAATATTTTTATCATCCATTAATTTTGCCGCATCTTTAATCATTGATAAAGAATCTAGAGCTGCTACCTTGTCAATCATGACATCTTTAACAAAGGTATGAGCCATGTTTTTATCATAAATAATATTCTAATAAAGAAGATCCTCATTTTCACCTTGAGAAATTGCTTTAGGAAAAGAAGAATTTACTTTACAATTAAAACTGGAATTTTAGATTTATGAAGAACAAAATTTGAGGTGCTTCCCAAAAAAGCCTCTTTAAGAGAGCTCATTCCTCGTGAACCTATTATTATTATATCATATGATTTTTGAATTGCATAATTAGTAATTTTGGAACCTTCATCGCCATAAACTACTTTATCGTAAAATAAAATTCCATTTTGTGCAGCCCGCTTTTTGGCTTTGGACATAAATTTAGAGGCATTATTTAGTAGATATTTTTCAACATAGGAAATTTGAGAATTAGTTTTTGGTTTAGATAAAGGTACAACATACAAACCTGTAATTGTTGCTTGGCACTGTCTTGCAAGATAAATTCCTTCATCCAAACCTCTCATAGAATTTTTAGATCCATCTAGGGGAACAAGGATTTTCTTAATTTTTACCATGTTTGATTGTTTATAAAATAGAATTTAAAAAGTATTCAAAATATCATTAATAATAATTTCAAATGGGCATTCTCTGGTTTGATTTTCAAGAATGAGATTATGCGAAGTCTCTATAATACTTGAAAATAAAAAACAAATGAAATGGAACTTGATACCAGAGGAATTACTGTGAAGGACATTATGACTAAATCCATTATTTCAGTAGATGCGACTCTAACTGTCAATGAGGCGGCAAAAATGATGGAAGATGCTAAAGTTGGTGCGGTAATTGTGATGGAGAACAATACACCTGTTGGGATTGTCACAGATAGAGATTTTGCGGTAAAAATTGTAGCACATGCTTATCAAATTACAACTCCTGTAAAACAAATCATGTCTTCTCCATTAATTGCAACCAGTCCTGATGAAACAGTATTGATGGCTGCAGATTTAATGTATACAAGAGATATTAGAAAACTACCGGTTATTGATAACGATCAAGTGGTAGGAATGATTACAGCAACTGATCTTGTTAAACAACTTGCAATATCAACTGAGGATGACATCCAAAAAATGTATCATGAAACTGTAATCAAAGTTTACAAACAATATAGTCCCTATAACTAATCAGCCATTTACTATTGCAGTCATTATAGATTTTCCTGTGATTAATGCACCAATTGATAATCCAACGTTTGTCATTATATTTACCGCCAAGGCTGCATAATGTTGATTGTCTAATAGATTGCTTGAATCCAGGGCAAAGGAGGACATTGTGGTCAAAGATCCACAAAATCCTACAGCTGCCAATAGAGAATACTTTCCATCAAGATTCCACTGTTCAGACAATACTACAAAAATTCCTAAAATAAAAGCCCCAATAACGTTAACGATCAAGACATTCAGTGGTAGGATATTGAAAAGTAATGGAGATTCAGAAATTTTGTATCTTAAAAAAGCTCCAAAAACAGATCCTATTGCCAAAAACACAAACTCAAAACCTTTCATTTTCTATCCTTATTCGAGGTTTTTTTTAATAATTTTAACATGATTTAATATCAATTTGATTCCAAATGTAAAGAAAATCAGCATAAATCAATTTGTATTTAGTTTATGAAACAATGTAAAAATTAAAGTCACTTTGTTTATTTTCAACGATTTTGAATAATGTGCCTATGATTTTTATAGTCTCTATATTTTTTCAAGCTAATGACCCTTAAACTTCTCTGTCAGGAATACGGGTTTGAGTGTGATTTTTCTTTAGAGGGAGAAAAAAGCCTTGAACTACTTGAAAAACTACGAATACATTTTGAGGAAGAGCACGGTATAGAATATCCAATTGATGCAGTAATTCAAATGATAGTAAACCGTGGGCATTCTCTTGATTCAATAAAGAAATAGATAATTTCAAAAAATTATTTTTAACATTTAATAGAATGTATGATGTACAGCAACTAAGTTTTATTTTGAAAAAATAATGCGGAATTTTTAGTAGAAAATTTTTACTTTTGATTTCAAAATTACCTGTTTCCTTTTGCTTTTATGTAATGAAAATCTATAGTAGTTAGTAGTGGTAGCGTATTATTCTAGTGATTATGATGTCAAGTGTCAACTTGATACTTGCAAAACCTACCCTGTAATAACAGATTCTGATAGAGGAGAAGTTTTTTGCGGGGGTTGCGGTCTTGTCCTAGTGCAAAACTTGGATGATACTTCACATGAAAATCGTAGTTTTAGCTCAGAAGATTTTATGAAAAATGCTAGAACCGGTCCGGCAACATCACTTACAATGTTTGACAAAGGATTATCAACTGTAATAGGAACTAACAAAGATTCTTCAGGAAATAGTTTATCAAGTAAAACAAAATATGAATTTAATAGACTCCGTACATGGGATCAAAGAAGTAAATCAAGAACTACTTCATCACTAAGTAAGGCATTTACTCTATTACATGGAATGAAAACAAAGATAGGAGTATCTAACAATGTTGTTGAAGATGCGGCCTATATTTACAGAAAAGCAGTAAATGCTAAATTAACTAGAGGGCGAACAATGTCTTCATTGATTGCAGCGTCTTTGTATGCCTCATGTAGGCAAAATAATACTCCCAGGACATTAGATGATATAGCAGCAGCTGGAAATGTAGAACGTAGAATTTTATCCAGAGATCTAAGAACAATCATCAAAAAATTAGGCTTGAATCTCAATCAATATGATACTGCTTCATTTATTGTAAAGATCTCAAATAACATGAATTTGAGTGAAAAAACAAAGAGAGATGCTTTTGAAATTCTAAAAAGATGTAAAGATGAAGGAATTACTGCAGGTAAGCATCCTGTTGCACAAGCTGCAGCATCTCTGTACATTGCTTGCATTGTTAATGGAGAAAAAATCAGTCAAAAAAAGTTTTCAATTGAATCAGGAGTAAGTGATGTTACAATCCGAAATCGGGCCACACTGATTAAAAAGACACTAAGAATAGTTGACTAAATTTATCATAAGTTTACCATTGAAGGAAAAGATTTTTCAAAAACTGTTTCTTGAAGTTGATTAACTAAATTCATTATTACTTTGATCTGTTCCAAAGTTATTGCTTGAAGATTTTCAATTATTTTGTTTAATTCAGTAATTTGTACACGTAAATTGAAATTTTCCTCTCTTAACTGTTCATTCTCTTTAGTTAATTTTTGAATTTTTTCAGTATCACTTTCCTCTGGAAATGGTTCTCGAATCGGTTCTGGTTCTGGGATTTTAATTGGTTTAGGTTCAGGAGATGGTTCTGGGATTTTAGGTGGTTCTGGTTCTTGAGAAAAACCAGGTTGAATAGAAAATAATGAAAAAATTATTATCGTTAATCCAAAGAATAGATTCTTTTTCAACTTAGTATTACCACAATCTATTGAATTATTTTTTGTATATGAACATGATTATTATTTTCAAAGTTTGATAATTGATATAAAATGAAAAATAGAATTATTTAAAGAAATCAAATTCTTGATCTCTTTTCTGTTTTGGAAGATCTTCCATAACGGCCTGTACTACTTCATTGTGGTTGTAGGTAAGGTGTCGAAGGAATTTTGCTGACTCGTCAGATCTTGTTTTTTCGTCTGCAAATAACATTTCAGGACTACTCAAATCTTTCATCATTGTATTGCATTCTTTGCAGGGATCAAAGTCAAGGTAGAGTTTCATAAATTCAGGTCATCTTCCTTAGTATTTAGACTATTTTATCGAGTGAGTCATGGGTGATTCGGTCTTTCTAGGCTTGACTTTATCAATTGCATCTAAAAGATCCTTCTGGGTAACCTTGATTTCTTTGATATTTTGTGATTTTCCATCGGCATATTTTTTCAAGGCAGATATCCCGGCTCTATTTGCAACAGCAGCAATTTCAGCTCCATTGAATCCATCTGTAAGTTCAACTAGTTTTGAGATGTTTACATCCTCTGCAAGGGGTTTCTTTTTGGTATGAATCTTGAAAATCTGCTCTCGTCCTTTGGAATCTGGATTTGGAACTTCAATAATTCTATCAAATCTACCAGGTCTGAGCAACGCCTCGTCTACAATATCTAACCTATTTGTGGCACCAATTATCAAGACGTCATGTAATTCTTCTAGTCCATCAATTTCTGTTAGAATTTGAGAAACCACATTTTCAGTCACATGAGACTCTGATCCGCCACTTCCTCTCCTAGGTACAAGTGCATCTACTTCATCAAGAAATATGATACATGGAGCTGCTTGTCGAGCTTTTCTAAAAATTTCTCGAACTCCTTTTTCAGATTCTCCTACCCATTTTGATAGTAGTTCTGGACCTTTAATGCTGATAAAATTAGATTCAGTCATTTTAGCCAAAGCTTTTGCAATCAAAGTTTTTCCTGTTCCTGGTGGTCCATGTAATAAGATTCCTTTTGGTGATTCCACGTCAACAAAATCAAAAGCTTCTTTGTATTTAATTGGCCATTCAATTGCTTCTCGAAGTTCTTCTTTTAGTTCGGCAAGGCCTCCTACATCATCCCAACTAACATTTGGAATCTGAACTTGTACTTCACGTAATGCACTTGGTCGAACTTCTTTGAGAGCATCTAAAAAGTCTTCACTAGTTATCTTTATTTTTTGAAGGATTTCAGTTGAAATTTTATCTTCATCAAGATCAATTTCAGGTAAAATTCTTCGCAGAGATCTCATTGCAGCTTCTTTGGATAAGACTTCTAAATCTGCGCCAACAAAACCATGTGTCGTTTTGGAGATTTGTTTAAGATCAACCGTGTCATCAATTGGCATTCCACGAGTATGAATGGAAAGTATGTCAAATCTTCCTTCCGCGTCTGGGATGCCAATTTCAATTTCTCTGTCTAGTCTTCCAGGTCGTCTAAGAGCTGGATCAAGTGAATCTGGTCTGTTTGTGGCTGCAATTACTATAACTTTTCCTCTACTTTTCATTCCGTCCATTAATGTCAAAAGCTGAGAAACTATTCTTTTTTCCAGCTCTCCTGAAACCTCCTCTCGTTTAGGGGCAATGGAGTCGATTTCGTCAATGAAAATTATGCTAGGTGCATTTTCTTCGGCTTGCTTGAAAATGTCTCGTATTCTCTCTTCGCTCTCTCCATAGTGTTTTCCCATGATCTCAGGTCCGCTAAGAGAGATAAAGTGGGCATTAGTTTCACCTGCCACTGCCTTAGCCAAAAGAGTTTTTCCTGTTCCTGGAGGTCCGTACAATAAAACTCCTTTTGGAGCTTCAACACCAATTTTTTCAAATAATTCTGGATGTCTCATGGGTAATTCAACCATTTCTCGGATTTTTTGAACTTCATTTTTTAATCCACCTAATTCATCGTAGGTAATTCGAGGAACTGATGAATCAATTGCTTTGGTCATTGGACCGAGTTTAAAAACAGTATTTTCTGTAACGATTACTGGTTTTGATGGCTTGGTACTTGTAATTATAAATTGAATTCTTCCCCCCATTTGTGTACTTAATGCGATTGTATCTCCAGTTGTAAATACATGATTCAAGTAATTATAAATCATATATTCTTGTAGTCCTTCAATTGAAACTTTCTCAGTTGGTGATAAAACAATTTGTTCTGCATGTACTGCTTCAACAGGTTTTACTGAGATTTTATCTCCAATTCCTGCCCCAATATTTTGTCTGGTTATTCCATCAATTTTGATTAAACCAGTTCCATATTCTTCTGGAGAACCAGGCCAAAGTTTTACATGTGTTTTTTTGTTATAGGTTAATTCTAAAATTTGTCCAGTATTCCAATTTGAATCTTCTATAATTTTTGGATCAATTATTGCTCTTCCTCTTCCCACATGTTGTTGTGGTACCTCATCAATTTTTAATACGATTTCACTCATTAAATCACCATAAAAAATTTAAGAGGTTTATTCAACCTCCACCGTTTTACCTTTGGGTTTTTCATCCTTAGCTAGTTTGAAGACTAGCTCCAGAATTCCATTGGTGTACAAGGCTTTTGCAGAGTTTTCATCAACTTTGTGTTGTATTGGAACATTGACTTGATACTTTTTTTCTCCATGTTCTGCAGAAATGTTTACAGATTTGTCTTGTACCAAAATCTTTACATCAGATTTTTCAACCCCTGGCATCTCGGCTACTAGTTTTACAAGTTTTTCCTTTTCATCAAATATCGTATCAACGATTGGTTCTCTTGTATTAGATGCTGGAAGTAGTTCTGGTTTTACATTTCCATATTCTTGTACAACAGGTTTTCCGTCAGGTCCAACGGTCATGGTATAACCGTAATAATATGGACCAGCACTGGCACCCTTTGTTTTGAATTCTTCTAAAATGTCATCTGTGTTAAAAAAAGAGCTTGACATTTTTTTGAAGATTCTATTGAATTCATCATCAAATATTGTCATATTTATCTAACATATGTAATGTATATGACATTATATAAATATTACTTACATTACACTAATTTCTTACATAATCCTATTATATTTGACATTATATAATAATATTTGTTGAGGCTAACTAGTATGTCCGTCCCAGAAGTAGTAAGGGAGATCATAACCAGAAATCGATCAATTTTTGATTGCATGAAAATGGATTTAATCAATTACACTGCTCTTGCCGTAAAGATTCAGCCAGATGTTGAGCGAGTCCTTGGAAATACTGTGAATTTGAATACCATAGTAGTTGCAATAAAACGATATGCAGATTCCTTTGATGTAAAAGATGAAGTTGAAGAAAAATCTGTTTTGAAAAATGCTAGATTAGTTCTTACAGATGGAATAGTTGATATTAAATTTTCGGTAAATGATTCTAAGGGTATGGACCCTTTAACTATGTTGGATAAATTTTCAAAAATTACTAGTAACTATGACTTTTTTAGATCATCTGATTCTTTTAGATTTCTTTCAGAAGATCTAGAGGGTATTCGTAGTATTTTTAATTCACTTCCAAATCAAGAGGATATTTTCAGTACAGGTTTAGCAAAAATTAGAATCTCGATACCACCCAACCAGAATAAATCTGATGTAGTATCTTATGTGGCCGAAGTTTTACATGATAACGGGATTGAACTTGTAAATGCCTTTTTCAGCCAAGAAAATATCATTATTATTCTAAACGAGAAAGATTCATCACGAGCATATGATATTCTTCATTCTGATATTATCAGAACTGCCTAAATTTTGGTATTAACAAGAATCTGATCTCATAGGATATATTCTCCTATTTTAGGAGGTAAATCCTATTGGTAAAAAACAAGAAAAAAATCGTTATTTTGGGAGGGGGTTATGGTGGAGTAGAATGTACTAGAAAATTAGAGAAATATTTTAGAAAAGATGACGGAATTGAAATTGTTCTTATCAGTGAGGATAATTTTTTATTATTTACACCAATGCTTCCACAGGTAGCAGCAGGAATGCTTGCCACACGACACATTGTAATGCCAATTCGTACCATAATCAAAAAAACAACATTTTATGAAGGAAGAGTAAAAAATATTGATCCCTACGGAAAGATTGTAAATTTGTGGGGAACCAATGAAAAAAGAGGAGTTTCAATTCATTATGATTTTCTTGTAGTTTCTCTTGGGAGTGAAACCAATTTCTTTGGGATGAGCGATGTGGAAAAACACGCCTACACAATAAAGACCCTAAACGATGCCATGACTATTCGTAATCGAGTAATAGATATGCTTGAACAAGCAGAAAATGAACCAAATCCAATCCTCAGAAGAAGTTTACTTAATTTTGTAATCGTTGGTGGCGGCTTTGCTGGAATTGAAACAGCGGGAGAAATTATGGATTTGTTATTAGATGCCAGAAAATACTATCCTAATATCAGCAGGGATGAAATCAAAGTTTTTGTTTTAGAAGCTCTTCCAAATATTTTACCTGGTTTTAGTGAAAAGTTAGCAAAATTTGCACATAGATTGTTAACAAAAAATGGTATTGAAATTAAATTAAAAACAGCTGTCACTAGTTTTGATGGATATGAGATAATGATGAAAAAAATTGAGGATAATCCAGAAATTAAAGAAAATTCAGAACGGGAGGCCATACAAACAAGGACAATGATTTGGACTGCGGGAGTAACTCCTGTAAATACCATAAAGAGGTCGATGTTTAAAACTGAAAGAGGTAAAATTATTGTAAATGATTTTTTGGAGGTAGCCGAATTTCCCGAAGTTTTTGCAATAGGAGACTGTGCTCTTTTTGTAGATCCAACAACTGAAAGACCATTTCCTCCAACAGCCCAGTTAGCTGAGGCCCAAGCAAAATCTGCTGCACACAATTTGTATTCTCTAATTACAAATCAAAAAATGAAAAAATTTGAATACAAATCAAAAGGACAAATGGCAATTATTGGAAAAAGAAATGGTGTAGCTTCTTTTTTTGGGATGAATATTAGTGGAATTTGGGCTTGGGCATTATGGAGAAATGTGTACATTTCGAAAATTCCAAAGTGGGATAAAAGATTAAGGGTTCTTTTAGATTGGACAATTGATCTATTTTTTGATAGAGATATTTCAAGACTAAAGTTTGCAGATAAAGAAACATCAAAGGAATACAAAGTGCTTGATGAAGTAGATGATGTTTGGTAAAATTAACAAATTTGAGTTTTCTTAATGAAATTAGAGGAAAGCAATTTATTAAAATGATTTTGAAGGCCAAATAATGTCTCTAAATGTAGCTGTAATCATTAAATTAGAACCAGACTTTTCAGAAGGAAATGTTAGCTATAACCCTGATGGAACACTTAACCGAGCAGAGACAAAAAATACTTTAGGCCCTCATAGCGCAATTGCAGCCCAAGCGGCATTTTATTCAAAGGTAATGTATGATGCGAAAATATCGATAGGAACAATGGGTCCTCCAATAGCTGACCTTGCACTTCGACAAGCACAAGAAATTTCTGATTCTGAAGAACTTCAATTGTACAGTGACAAGCTTTTTGCAGGAGCCGATACCCTAGGTACCGCTGAGGTGTTAAGGGTAGGAATTGAAAAAATGCAAGGTAAGATGGATATTGTTTTTGCAGGTCATCGAGCATCTGATGGAGAAACAGGACAAACTGGACCTCAGACTGCTTGGAAGTTGGGTTTTACATTTTTAGGAAATGTAACAAGTTATAGTGTGAATTTAGAAACCAGGACCATCCGAGCAAAACGTTTGGTTAGTTTACAAGGATCTCCGAACATTATTGAGGAAGTAGAGGCACCTTTACCAGTTTTTATTTCCATTGATCCTACATATCAATCAAAATACAATACTGTATCTCAAAGATTATCTTTTCAAAAATATCAAAAAGAAGCAAAAGAAAGAGTAGAAAATTTCAAAGATTATTACAAAATTTTTAATGCCGACGAGCTTGGAGTAGATAAAACTCTGGTTGGCCTTCCAGGATCCCCAACGATAGTTTACAAGGTGGAGAGAGTTCCAAAATCAACTGCAACTAGAAGTGCCGAAGTTGTGGATGGTTCAGATCCTGATCAAATTCAAAAAGTTGTGGGAAAAATGAAAGAAGCCCTTGAGGCAATGGTGATTAAGTGATGGTGGAAAAATATCGTCACCTGTACGTTGTTACTGAGATAGAGCAGGGAAAACTACTAACCGTTAGTAAGGAAATGATTGGGGAGGCAAGAAGATTGATTGATGGATTTAATCAAAAATATTCTTTAAAAGAAAAAGTTGTGGCTATTGTTTTAGGAAATAACATTAAGGAATTATCTAAAGAATTAATTGAAATTGGTGCTGATTCAGTAATTTATTGCGATCATCCACAATTAGAAGAAATTCGAAATACAATTTACACCAAAGTAATTTGTCAGATTGCAAATGATAAGGAAACTGGTGGCAAAATAGAACCAGAATATGCTGAAAACTTTAGACGTCCAAGATACATGTTTTTTGCAGCCGACAGCATTGGTAGACATTTGTCTTCTACTGTTTTGGCAGAATTGGATTCTGGTTTGGCTTCAGATATCAATCAACTTGTAATAGAAGATATTGAAATGTCTCATCAACAAAAAACTGGTGGAAGTAAAGAAACTTATGAAAAAACTTTAGAGATGTATAGACCAGACTTTTCTGGATTTTTATGGACTACAATTCTTTGTTTAGATAACCGAAATCCAGCCTTTAAGCGAGATTATCACCCACAGGCCTGTAGTATTATTCCTGGGGTTTTTGAATCATTAGAACCAGATTCAAAAAGAGAGGGTCAAGTAATTGAATTTGTTCCACAAATTGATGAACAAGACCTCAAGGTAAAGGTAATCAGTCGTGAGATAATTCAGAGTGAAGTTGATTTTGAAACTCCAAGAACTATTGTTAGTTTTGGAAGGGGAATCAAAGATGATCCTGAAAAGAACATCAAACTTGTTGAACAGCTTGCAAAAGAGCTAAATGCTGAAATAGGAATTACTTTGCCCATGTCTAAAAAACCCTACTCGATTAGCCAATCATTAGATTCAAAGTATATGATTCCAGACAGAGTGATTGGAACTAGTGGGCATAAAACAAGTGCTATGCTCTATATTGCATCAGGGGTTAGTGGTGCAATGCAACATGTGTGGGGAATGAAAGATTCAGGTTTTGTCGTCGCAATAAATCCTGATGAAGATGCTCCAATAAAGGATGAATGTGATATTTTCATAAAAGGAAGAATGGAAGATGTACTACCGTTATTAATTGAAGAAATTAAAAAACAAATTCAAATCGTTGAGGCTTGATTGATTTTGGAACAATATGACGTAGCAATAATTGGCGGAGGATCTGCTGGTCTGGCTGCATTAAAACAATTATCTAAACTTGGAAAGCAGGCAATTCTTTTAGAAGCAGGAACCAAGGTGGGATCCAAGAATATTTCAGGTGGAATCCTATACTCTAAAAAACCAAAAAAAGGTCACGTTACTAACGTTGATGAACTCTATGAAAATTTTCTTGAGGATGCTCCATTTGAAAGAAAGATAACAAAATACATTCTACATTCAACCTCCAAGGATAAAGAATATTCTATGGATCTTACTGAAGCACATGATTATCAAGCAAACTTTGGTTGTTCTGTTCTTATGAATAAACTCAATTCATGGTTTGCAAAACAAGCTGTTGAAAGTGCCGAAAAAATTGGTGGTGGGATAATACCTGGGGTTCATGTAAGAGCCATAACATGGCATGAACAAAAAGCAATTATACAAACCGATGAGCTTGATGTATTTGAAGTCAAAGCAATAATTGCTGCCGATGGCGTAAACTCTGAAGTAGCCGAGATGGTAGGGGCAAGGCCAAAGTTTACGCCTACACAATTGTATCAAGGGGTAAAAGTAATCGTAAAACTGCCTGAGGAAATTATCGAGGAAAGATTTGGTGTAGGTTCAGATGAAGGAGCTGCTCATCTTTTTGCTGGAGATGTAACCTTGAACCACATTGGAGGAGGTTTTCTTTATACAAACCGTGATACCTTATCGTTGGGAGCCGTATATCATTTTGATTCTCTTGTCAGAAATCCAGTTGAACCGTACGGATTAATGGATGCTCTGATTAAAAATCCCCTTGTAAGTGAATTTGTCCGAGATGTTGTACCCATAAAAAAAGAAATTGATAAAAGTTTGCCACAAGAAGAACAACTTCGACTTCGTTTTGGAGTTGCAAAGTTAATTAAAACATGGAATGAATTTCGAGAATCTTCTCTTTCTTCAAGCGGAAGAAAAAATCTAATTGATTCTGGAAAATTCAAAACTGATGAGGCAATTCAGGAGAAGTTATCAACCATTGAAAAGCAAATGTCTGAAAAATTTGGTGTAACTTTCGGAACTGATTATGTTGAAACAGAATATGGGGCGAAATTAGTTCCTGATGGAAAAAGATGTAGAATGGAAAAACCATTTTTCAAAAATATTTTATTTGTTGGAGATGCTGCCGGAAGGGGAGTTTTTGTTGGTCCAAGGATTGAGGGATTAAATGTTGGAATTGATGATGGAGTCAGAGCTGCAAATGCCGTAGCAAGATCTCTCGATAAAAATGATTTTTCCGAAAATTATATGGGAAAATATTATTTGCAATTATTAGAAGAAAGCCCATACACTTTGGATATGAAGCAAATTGACAAGGATTATCTGAAGATATTTCTTGATGCAACAAAGGATGTACCAAAGGACATTATCGGTTCACGTTATGGACCAATTCTAAAAATGATGTCTAGTGGAACATTTAGGGGAATTGCGGTAAAATTTGCAAATATTTTAGGTTATGACAAACTCCTACCAATGATTGAATCTGAAGATACCTATGTGAAAGTACCAATTCAGTTGGCTGAAAGGTTAGGGGCAACTGTTTCATCCACATATACTCCTAGTATTCCTTCAATTGCAGATAGGATTGCAAAATTAAGTTATAATGATGATCATGAATCTCATATCAAGGTATTAAATTCTGAAAGTGAGTTTATGAGTAAAATTGTAAAGCTTTGCCCTGCAAAATGTTACAGTGAAGAGGACGGCAGAGTAGTAATACAACACGAAGGATGTGTTGATTGTGGAACATGTTCACAAGAAACTGAATGGAGGCATCCACGTGGTGAAAAAGGAATTCATTATCAGTACGGCTAGTGTTTAGGCTGTAATTTTTATTCTCTTTAGCTCATCATAGGCTTTTCTAATTTCTTTGTAAAAATCAATTGTTTGTGGTGGGAAAAGAGAGAATGCAATGTAAAAATCCTCAGCTTCTCTCAAATATCTTTTAATTTTTTCATGGTTTGGAATTTGCGCAATGAATTTCATATTGTTTAATCGGTCAGCCAGTTTGATAATTTTGATATCATATTTTGAATTTGTAAGAACAGAACAATAGTCTGCGAACCTAATCATTTTTTGTTCCTCCTCTGTAGAACCAGAATAGTTTTCTAATGGTTTTGTTTTTAGTGTATTTGAAGCAGAGTACACATATTCACCAAATCTATGCCTGAAATAGGCATCAAATCCGTAAGATTGAGAGGTATAGAGGTCTAAAATTCTATCATTATCTTCCATCACATCGTGTAGTATTGCTGATGTTATCTGAAGCGTGGTAAGATACTGAGTAGTTGTTAGATAGTGTTTGATAACATTCATAGTTACTGGCCAAACATGAGTTTCCAAAAAAGATGAAGAACCATCCTCTCTTTTAATGCCAGCATGAACTTCTTCAGCAGTCTCAAATGCACTTTCAACTAGGCTATCAATTCTAATTTTTGTATTATTTTCTATAAATGAAATAAGATCATCTTTTGAAACTCGTTCTATTGCCATGGTATTATTATGTACAAGTGACATAAATTTATGATCATTTTTGATTTTAAATTTTTATTTTCTAAATTTGTAAATTAATACGGCTGGGGCAACGAAATACATTCCAATATTCATTAACATAATACTAATTCCATAACCAAGCATTTCTTGCTCAGAATCAATATTTACATGATTTAGGATTGATAATGATGTTAACATTGGAGTTATTGCAAGTTTTACGGTTTCTTTGAAAATTGGATTTTCACGTTCAAAATCAGCTATGCTAGGGGAAAATGTATAGTAGAATTGGTTAAATCCACTCATAAAGGCAACTCCAGATTTTGTTGAAAGAATTGTGTTGTCCCTTAATTCTCTTAATTGTTGTACCTGAGGGGCAAGCTCTGAGCCAAATGTAGCAGTGGCAATTAGACAGCCACCACCTTCATTGACTTCAGATAAAATTTTGAAAGAATCAACAGAGTCATCAAATTTGGATACTTGATTATCAAAGTCATCCATTCCATTACTATAGGCAAAAGTGTAAAATTTATCAGAACCAGAAATGGTTGTTTCTTTGAATTTTACGTTAAATGATTGGTTATTTGATTGGAAAATTCCTTCGGCATTAGTAACATATGCTTCTTTTCCTTTTATTGTAGATTTTTCTTGAGAAATTATTTGTAAATTACCTTGGACTACTACCTCCTCAAGTAATTCATTTTTTTCTTGGATAAAATCATCAAAAGTTTTTCCATCCTTTTCAATAATCCTCAAAGAGATTACTGGGTTAATTTCTCCAATTTGTGGTCCAACTGCCACAATATCGGGAGTGTTTTCGTCAGTTTTTGGTGGGGTTTGTAATGACCAACCCTCTGGTGCAGAAAATGAAACATCAAGATCTTCGTTTTCAAATAATTGACTTCCAGTTTCTGTAGTAGAAGGTGTTGGCGGATCAATTGTTTCGCCAACTCTTTCTGGTTCGCCTAAATCAAGTAAATCTGGAACATCTGACCTACTAACGGTTATTGCTTTGATAATTTTTGCATCATCAATATCTACTGGAACAGTTGAGGTTGTTTCAACAGACGCAATTTTATCAAGTGTTTCAAAACTTTCATCAGTTACAATTCTACCAAATACGGTATATTGTTGATCTAAATGATTTGAATTCTGATGAACAATGAAAAATTGTGAGCCTCCACTGTCAGGACTTTGGGATCTTGCCATTGAAAGGATTCCACGATTATGTTTAATTGTATTAAATTCTGCATCTATAGAATATCCTGGATTCCCTTGTCCCCAAGTAGTACTATTATCAATATTTTTTGTATTTGGATCCCCTCCTTGAATCATGAACCCAGGAATTATCCTATGAAAAAGAACTCCATCATAAAATTCACTTTCAGTTAAATTCATAAAATTTTCAACATGAATTGGGGCATCTTCAGGGAAAAACTCTATTACAATTTTTCCTTGACTAGTTTCTAAAATTACTAATTTATCATCCGACTGTGCAAATGTTTGGGTTGGTAAAGCGATTAAAACAAAAGCTGCGATAAAAATGATCAAAAATTTCTGCAACAAAATTCCTAAAATTATCTTACATAAAAGCCAATTGTATTAGTTTTTAACAAGTCAACCTTATGAACCGATATGGAACCTGATGAGAAGATTCAGGCACATTTAGTATCAATATGGAGAGAAGCAAAAAAATTCTTTTCAGTTGGTGGGAGAGAAGGTATGCTAATTTTAACGGACAAACATCTCATGTTTGTTCATAAAACCGAGTCAAAAAAGAAATGGTGGGGAGCAGTTAGACAAAGACAAACCATCCATTTTTTAAAATCAAAAGACGTAATGATTACTCATGATGGTTATGATGAAAAGAGTCTGCAAAACGATTTGGAAAATGAAAAGAATGTGGAAATAAGGTTTGATGATATTTTGGAAATTTCTAGTGAAGAAAAAACATGGGGAAGTATATTATTAATTGAATATGTAAAAGATGGAAAACATGAAAAACACCAATATTCTATTGCCCAAGACTGGGTAAAATATCCAGCAAAAGAGCCTACCAAATACATGAAAGCAGACTGGGGGCCTTTTGTTCAATATATTAAAGAAAAACAAAAAATTACGAGGTAAATTGGGGAAAATCTATGCGGTAGGTGTAGGACCAGGCTCACCGAAATATGTTACACAAGTTGTAAGGGAGATTATTCAAAATTGTGATATTATCATCGGATACAAGTATACCCTTGAAACAATTCAGGATTTTTTGGAGGGAAAAGAAATCCACGAAGTTACCATGAGTAATCAGGAAGGGGCTTACCAGAAGGTATTACCAGTTTTAGGTGACCGCTCCTTGGTAATCCCATTTACCGGAGATGTTAATTTTTCTGAATCAGAGGTAGTAGATAGATTAATTGAAATTTTTGGGGAGATTGAAATAATTCCAGGGATTAGTTCGATTCAAGTGGCAGCAGCAAAGGCCAAAGTTCCTTTGGATAAATCTAAAGTAATTACTATGCATGTTACAACTTCTATAGAAGAAAAGAAACTGGAACTGCAAAAGGCCTTAATTGATGGTTTTAGTGTGATTTTGATCCCAAGACCCTGGCCCAAACAACCAGACAAGCATTTTATGCCTTCAGAAATTGCAATTTATCTCAAGGAGAACAACTTTCCTACAAAAGATATGAAAGTTCATGTTTTTGAGAAATTAACAACTAAAAATGAAACTAGTTTTGTAGGAGTTGTAAAAGATTTGGAAGGGAGGGAATTTTCTGATCTATCTGTGATGGTTTTCAATCAAACTAAAATAGATTCGTATATGAATTACAGATGGCAATGGGAAAACTAATTTCCTTGTTGATTTTTTGTAGAACCAAGAATTAGATTATCTACATCAGGAAATGAATAAACAACTATTTTCATCCATGGATATGTTGGGTCATATAATCTGTAAAATCCCAACTCATCAAATGTTATATCAATTGATTCACCTGGGAATATTTCCACAGTTGAGATTCTTCCGTCAGGAGTAAAGGGATCGTGTCTATCACCATAGTTTTCTTTTCCGCTAAGGATACTATGAGAAACAGAATCGTCATTTACCAAAGTAATTGTTGTTCCAGGCTCAATGGTAATTCGGTCTTCTGAGAAATAACCTAACACTAATGGATTAGAACCACCTAGTCTAGGATCTCTAGTTTCGCCACTTGGAATGTAACTGTCTGCTACTCCTTGACCTGAGGAACCAGGTAGGATGCGAATTGTAAGCATTTCATCTTCAATACTAGTTTCAGTGGTTTCAATGATTTTGGTTAATTGAGAAAGTTTTGACGTGTAAATTATTTTGTAGGAATTATCAATTGTGGTAATTCTTCCTGTAAATCCATATATCGCTGCATCTTTACTTTCTTCTACTAAACGTCCAAAGAAACTAATCGTAGTATCAAACCCTCCCATACTTTCGATATTTCCATTAATTCTGATATAACGTCCCTCTCGAAGAAACTTACCCTCAAGTTCGGATATTAGAAAATCCTCATTATCCAAGGTGACGAATCCATCTTCTATTAAAAAGTCGATACTACTACCAGATTGCTGATGTGATGATAAACCAATGTCTATTTCTGAAATTCGGATCTGATCTTCAGTTACTGCATAACCAGAACCTTCAAGAAGATAGGCTGAATTTTCATTAACTTCAGCAAAAGAATCATTTATGAAAAATCCCGAGGACACTACAAGCAAAGCTAAAAGTCCTATAACGGAAATATTCACGCTTTATTTTTCTTTTAATTTAGTTTATAATTTACTACTAAATTTTTTTAGACTGGGTACACAAATCGACGAATTTTAAAACTAAAGATTTGGCATTTGAAGACCTTCTTCTTGAGCCATTTTTATCATATAATCTTCCAAAAATCCACCAGCCAAGAGTAAACCCACAACAATGCCAATTTCAATTAGTGTTGGTTTTAAGAAAGGATTAAGATCGGTTTTTTTGATAATTGCTCTGATCAGAATAAAACTTCTAGATGTTGCAAGTGAATAGGCACAAATCTCCATTAAACCAAATGGAGAAAGAAAGAGAATAGCAAGTGGTGGGATTTCTTTTAATTCTGGTGCTAAAGTGGTTATTGCTGCAAAAGCATAGCCGGTAGATCCGGCTGAAAACAATCCCCATGCCATCCCAAACCCAGGGATAAACATGGGTAGTGAAAGGGTAGTATTGTGAAGGAAAATTCCAATTGCGTCAATATCTTCAATTAATTTTTCAAATTCCTCCATGAAGAGTTTAGCGTCTTCTTCGCTTACTTCTAACATTGTTCCTATTTGAAATACAGCCGCAAACAAACCCATGAACACAAAAAATGTAATTATTCTAATTCTAGACACGTTGTCTTTTTTTAAAATACAATATTTGAGGGTTCGGTGTAGGCGCAGATTTAATTAAACCAGAAATAATTCTTGGATGTTGAATAAGGAATTAACTTTAGCCTTGAATTATGCATTGAATAAAGGATTTCAAATTCATCCCAATGCTTTTGAATTTTTAGAAAATGTGGATGTGGAAAAACTTGAAAAAATAATTAAAGAAATCGTACGTGAAAAAACCAAACAAAAATTATTTCAGATCAATCAAGATGATCTTGAAAATTATTTTGGAATAAAGGAAGACAAGAATCTTCAAAGTGAATATAAAGTACTTTTTGACCCAACTTCGAAAATTACAAGTGGTGAAGGGATTAGTGGCTACAATGCGCTATTTGCTAGCCGATTCAACAAGTTAAAGAGAATCATTTCTGATAGGCCTGAATCCAAATTGTTAAAGTCTATTGCCTCAATAAAATCGACAAAATCTAATGATGATATGTACGTCTGTGGATTAGTAACTGCAAGAATTAGTGAAAGAAATATTACAAAATTATTGTTAGAAGACCCATCAGGCTCATTTGAAGGGATTATTTTTGATGATGATTTGCAAAAAACGGCAGATTTATTGTTAAATGACCAATTTGTTATGGCGCGAATAGGTTTTGGTAAAAATTCTGGTTTTATTATTAAGGATTTAATTTCTCCGGACGTGCCTGATCAAACCTCAAATAGATCAGAATCTGAAACTTTTGCAGTTTTTCTCTCAGATTTGCATATTGGAAGTAAATACTTCATGGAAGATGAATTCAATGAGTTTGTTTTATGGTTATCAAGTCCTGATCCTGTAGCACGTAAAATTAGATTTGTGTTAATTGGTGGAGATGCCGTAGATGGGGTAGGAATTTATCCAAATCAAGACAAAGAACTAGTCTGCCAAACTATTGAAGAACAGTTAAAAAAGATGGAGGGGTTAATTAGTAAGATTCCAGATCATATCAAAATCTTCATCATGCCTGGAAATCATGATCCAGGAAGAAGGGCTTTACCTCAACCTGCAATACCAAAAAAATTTAATTCTGGATTATGGGAAAGAGAGAATGTGATTATGGTGGGTAATCCTGCTGTTATTTCATTAAACGGTGTAAAGGTATTGATGTTCCACGGTCAAAGTATCGATGATATTGTAAAAACTACACCTGGTTTGAGTTATGATAGTCCTACAAAAGTTATGAAACATCTTCTTAGAACAAGACACCTAAGTCCAATTTATGGAAGCCAGACCCCAATAGCTCCTGAGATAGAAGATTTGTTAGTAATAGAGGATATTCCTGATATTTTTCATGTTGGTCACGTTCATCGTGCTCAATTAGATATGTACAAAGGAATTCTTTTGATAAACTCTGGTTCTTGGCAAAATCAAACCCCTTTTCAGGCTAGTGTTGGAATGACCCCAAATCCTGGAATTGCCTTGATGGTAAATTTGAAGACATTCCAAGTCCTTCACCAAAATTATAATTCAAAGTTAGACAATATCTTGCAAAGTTAGATCATCTTTGAAGGTCTTTTTAACCATTTCAGGTGATATTGTTAGTTTGTATTTTTTGGTTCGCCCATGAATTCCTTGATGGATTAGTCTACCGCTAATTATTCCAGATAATTCAATTTCGCTTAACATTTGGGTTATTCGTCTTTGAGTGAGTTCATCACGTCCTACCACCTTACATAATGCCTTGTAAGTTGAGTATATTTCTCCAGTAGATGGACCTCCAGCTTTCATTATCGCCAAGATCACCAATTTTTCATGAAGGGGATAAGACTTTAGGGATGTCTCCTCTTTATTTTCTTCAATTTTTTGAGAAGCCTCTCGCACGTGTTCTTTCGTGACTTTTTCAGATTGTTGTCTTTCAGCAATTTCTCCTGCTACTCGAATCAAATCGATAGCTCTTCGTGCATCACCATGTTCTCCACCTGCCAAGGCTGCACATAGGTTTAGGGCAGGCTCTTCGACTGAATTTGGAATAAACGCTTGGTTGATTCTTTCTTCAATAATTTTTTTTATTTGCTCAACATCATAGTTTGTAAATACAACCTCCTCTTCTCCAAGACTGCTAATTACCCTAGGATCGAGTTTTTCTTTAAATGTCAAGTCATTTGATATTCCAACCAAAGTCAGGGACCCCTGAGTTAGTCTTTCATTTGCTCGGGTTAGTTGGTATAAGATATCCTTACCTGTTTTGGATACTAGTTGGGCAAGATAATCAATTTCATCAATTACAAAAATCGCGTTGATTTTTCTCTTATCAATATTGTTTAAAATTCGTTTAAAAACCTCACTGATTGCAAGTCCAGTTGTGGGTAATTCCTTTTCAGTTAATTCTAATTGCCTTCCAAAACTTACAAGTAAACCATAAAGGGTTGTCTCTTCTTTTGAGTTTGAATAGATTAATTTTATTGGAAAGTTTGACTTTCCCACCCTTTCTTGAATTTTAGATATTACCTTTTTAACAACTAGAGTTTTTCCTGTTCCTGGTTTTCCATAAACTAGGAGATTGGAAGGTCTGGATTTTTTTAAAATAGGGAGAAGTGATTGGGTGACTTGTTCTTGTTCAGAATCTCTATGTTGGATAATATCAGGAATAAAGGTAAAATGGAGAATGTCTCTATTTTTTATTATTGATTTTCCAAATTCAGCTGCATCTAGTAATCTATCAATTGGATCTGACATACTCACACACCTTTGTTTCTACTAGTTAACAACATAATCATATCTGAATTAAGAGAGTATAGAATAGAATACTAACTCTAGTTTAGTTTGTAATGAATTATTTTTAGTTAGATTTCCCCAATTAAAAATTTAAAGAAAAGAGAGAGTGGAAATATTGGTGTGTGGGTAAACAAACCCAGAACAAATTAACAATATGTTAATTTCATGTTAAGAAATTCCCAAAAAAGACAAATTTACCCCCTATATTTCCATTCCAGGCGTTAAGATAGATGTTAACAATGTGAATATCTAAAATTTACCCCCTATATTTCCATTCCAGGCATAAATTAAGACCCTTTAATTGAAGATTTAAACAGATTTTGTTAATAATAAAAAATAGCCTAGGCGTGGCCTAGGCAGTCAATGTTAACAAACCAACTAGTTAACAAAACTTCGTGGATCTGTTGAACTGTTAACAATCGATCCTCAAAGATCTAAAAATGACAAAAAAACGAATTCGAATAGATATGGAAGACTCTGAGGGAGCCCGCTATGATATTAAATTAGAAGGGAATGTAACCCGTGAAAAGGTGCTTAAAATATTTGAGATGATGGATTTAATGAATATTGAAGAAGAGCAAGGAACCACAAACATCGATTCAATTGGTGCAAAAATCTGGCATATTGTAGACAAGTTCTTCCCAATGGGGAAATTTACATCCACAAATATTTTAGAAAAATATGAAGATGAATATAACGAGCCTGTAAAATTAAGTATTATCTCCACATACTTGTCCCGATTTTCCACAAAAGGTAGGGTAAATAGAATAAGAACAGGTCGTGAATGGACTTACCAAACCATAAAACTTAGTCAAAAACAAAAATAATTTACGAAATTGTTATTTTACGCACAATTAGTCTATCCTTACCCAAAATCAACTTCACATATTCTCCTTTTTGGATATCCATATATTTCCTAAATTGCTTCGGGATTGAAATGGTTCCTGCAGATGTTATTTTTACCAAAACCTCATTCTCCTGAATTGACATATAATTATAATGAATTAATAATATATATAATTTATAATTAATAATAAATAACCTCTTGAAACCACTTTAATTCTTAAAATTTTAAATGAAGAGTTTAGGTGTTTGAAAAATGGGATTAATTTACTGTTGGATTGGATTCAATAATACTTATTTTCTCTTTTCCTTTTTCAGAAATTGAATAAGTATATGGTTTAGAATCTGTATTCCTTTTAACATAACCATCCTCAAATAATTTTTTCATCAATCTTGAGGTATGCTCCCGACTTCGTTTTAATGTGATTTGTATGTCACGTGATGTCATAGCTTTGCTTGTGATTAGACGCAACACATAATCGGTGGCATTATTGTGGTCTAAATTAGGCATACGAGGAGTAATTTGGGTTTCCTCAGGCACAACTTTAGCTTGAACCACAGATGGACTAGGTTTTCCTTCAACCTCATTTTTTGCTAATCTTTCTAAGAATTGTTTTAATTCCAGGTTTGGATCTACTGATTTTCCTTCCAAGCCCTGAATTTCTATTGAATCTAAACGTATTTTCATATCAATTAATTGTCGCTCGTAATACTCTAATCGTTCTGCTTGTGATGTATCGATTGTTTCCCTTGGTTTAATCATTGGGTGTATTTTGTAGTAGGCAAAGAGACCACCTAAACCAACCAAAAATGCAACAATCACACTCAATATTACATCAGGGTCAGGAATTTCTATTAACATCACATAATTTGTTCCTATTTTGTGATTTATTGTGATTGACCAATATTATTTTACATCTTAGATTAACATACTCACATTACCCATCACAACTAAATTAACTTTACAACAACCAAAAATTAGACAACATCACAAACTACACGTCTGACGTATTACCTTGTCAATCACGTTTATCACATCATCTTCTCTTTCAGGAAAAACATCACTATCGTTTATCACACTAATTTGTTCTGATAGTTTCGAAATCACATCAATATCATCAGGTAAAATTATGCCTAGACCGCGCAAAACAATGATTGAATAAAATAAAGAGATTAATTTCTCTCTAGACTGACCAACTTGTCTATAATACGCACCTTTTGTAATAGAAAACTTAGATTCAAGAAGATCTTTCTGATTTAAAATAATTTCAATTTGTCGTTCAGTAAACAATGATTTTTTGATGATTTTTCTAATAATATTGTTAAAATTAGATTGATCGAACTCTGACATAGCTATACAGATCTGTATACTACTAATCCAATTAAACTTTAAAGAGTCAATTACAAACCCATTTTATGACTGGAAATAAAGTTGAATCATTCTTAAAATCTGAATTAAAACAAAAAAATGCCTTACTTTTTGTACTAATAGACTCTGAAGTTTCAAATCTAGCATCCTCAAAGAAACTAGCCCAAAACGTAGAAAAGATTGGAGCTTCGGCCATTCTTGTAGGAGGGTCTTCAGCCACCGACCAAATAGAGATGGCCAAAGTGGTTAAAGGGATTAAACAGGGAATCAAAATACCAATTATCTTATTTCCAGGTAATATTACCGGAGTTGTTCCAGATGCTGATGCGATTCTTTTTAGCTCCTTAATGAATTCCGAAAATCCATATTTTATCACTCAGGCTCAAGCACTTGGAGCACCAAGCGTACTCAAATTTGGCCTTGAACCACTTCCCACAGCATATTTGGTTATTGGTGATGGAACCTCTGCTTGGTTTGTAGGCTCAGCAAGGGGAATTCCATTTGAAAAACCAAAAATTGCGGCTGCATATGCCCTTGCTGCACAATTTCTTGGAATGAGATTTGTTTACCTAGAGGCCGGATCTGGAGCAAAATCAACTGTAACTCCTGAGATGATAAAAACTGTAAGAGGTGCATTCAATGGGTTTTTGATAGTTGGTGGGGGAATTAAGGATGTGAAAACTGCAAGAAACCTAGTAAAAGCTGGTGCTGATGCCCTAGTGATTGGCACCTTCCTTGAAAAAGGTGGAAGTATTAAAAAACTCACAGAAATGGCCAAAGCAATTCAAAGGACCAAGTAATAGGTCATAATAATGTCCGAAAACAATGCGATTTCTCGTCTACGGGGAATTAAAATGCCAAATTATTATAGAAATTACTATACCAAGCTATCAACTGACACTTATTTGATTTTTGAGAGTGCAGCAAAGGCCAAATCAAGTCTAGTAGATTCTTCAGGAATTATTGAGCCAAAAATCGCATTTGATTTGGCAGATAGGGTGGCTAAAATGCACGAAATTGATATCACAGAACCTTTACGTGAATTATTGAAAATCAACGGTAAAGAACTTTCGGCATTAATTCTCTCAAAAGAGATAGCCTTGGGAAAATATTCCCTTCCTGAGGCGACTTTGGAGGAAAAATTGGATTTAGCAGTTAGAGTAGGATTGGCTATAGTCACAGAAGGTGTCACAATCGCTCCTCTTCAAGGAATAAGTGAGGTAAAGATAAAGAAAAACAAAGATGGAACGGACTATCTTTCAGTTTCCATCGCAGGACCAATGAGATCCGCAGGTGGTACCGAATCAGCAGTAACCATGTTAATTGCTGATCACGTACGGAAAGCAGTTGGGCTCTCAAAGTTCCAAGCTGATTCTTTTGATGATGAAACCGGACGATTTGTTGAAGAATTAAGAATCTATGAACGGGAAGCTGGAAATTTTCAATTTCACATCTTAGATGAGGATATTATTCAAGTAATCTCAAATCTTCCTGTTGAACTTGATGGTGTAGATACAGATCCATTTGAGGTGGTTAATCATAAAGGAATGACTAGAATCAAAACAGACCGAGTTAGAGGAGGAGCATTAAGGGTTTTAAACGATGGACTAATTGGCAGATCAAAAAAACTACTCAAAAGAATACAACTCTATAATCTTGATGGCTGGGAATGGCTTGATGACCTAAAGGGAGCCGTTCAAACTGGGGATAATCAGGAAGATGCCGCTGCAAAAAGAATGCGAGAAGTTATCACAGGACGTTCAGTACTATCCATGCCTAACAAATTAGGAGGGTTTAGGTTAAGATATGGTCGTGCCTGTAATACAGGATTTGCTGCAGTAGGAATTCATCCAGTAGTAGCAGAAATTTTAGATCACACTATTGCAGTGGGAACCCAAATCAAAATAGATATTCCCGGAAAAGGGGCAACTGTAGCATTTGTTGATTCCATAGAGACCCCAATCGTGTGTCTCCAAAATGGGGATGTTGTAAAAATTAGAGATGTAAAACATGGAATTGAAATTAAAAAAGAAATTAAAAAAATTCTACATTTAGGAGATATTTTAATTTCTTTTGGGGATTTTTTAGAAAATAATGCTCAACTTGTACCGACAGGATATGTTGAAGAATTTTGGATTGAGGAATTAAAAGAAAAAATTGCAAAATATGAGCCTAATGACGAGTATCTAAACCAATTTCTTTTGCGAAAACCTTCCTTAGATGAAGCCCTAAAAATTTCACTAGATTTTCAAATCCCATTATATCCTCAATTTCTTTACTTTTGGGATCAAATTACATCCTCTGAATTATCCAAAATTTTACAACCAAAAATGGTCAATGAAAACTCAATAGAATATCCTTTGGAGGTCAAAAAAATTCTTGAAAAATTAGGAGTACCACACAAACAAAAAAATTCAATAATTCTTGAGGAAACCGAAGCCAAAATTTTCTATAATTTACTCTTCCGGAATCCACCAATTATTGATGACTTATCAGTACCCAAAATCATTTCAAAATCTTCTGAAATTCCAATAAGAAACAAGTCTTCTACATCAATCGGAGTTCGAATAGGGAGACCTGAAAAAGCAGCTGCCAGATTAATGAAACCTCCTACCCATATTTTATTTCCGATAAGTGGTAAGGGAGGTCCCACAAGAGACCTATTAAAGGCCTCAAGAACTGAAAATTTCTTTACCAATATTTTCAATCGTAAATGCAATAATTGTAATGAACCTTCAATAGGAATAAAATGCTCAAAATGTGGTACAAAAACTTCTGTAATTTATCAATGCTCAAACTGTAGGGATATTATAGAATCTCCTTACTGTGATAAATGTAAGAGAAAGGTTCCATCACACTCTTACAAGTCATTTCCCTTGAAAGAAAAATTGCTTACAGCCCAAGAAAAAATGGGTCTTCGTGCGCAAGAACCATTCAAGGGTGTAAAAGAACTGATTAGCCAAGATAGAATTGCCGAACCACTTGAGAAGGGACTGGTACGGCAACATTATGGACTCACTACTTTCAAAGACGGAACTGTTCGCTTTGATGCCACCAATTCACCCATAACTCAATTCAAACCTGCATGGATTGGAACAACAATTGAAAAACTCAAGGAATTAGGTTACACCCATGATATTGATGGAAATCCAATTTCAAACCCTGAGCAATTGGTAGAAATTCGAATGCAAGATGTTATCATTCCATATGAAAGTGGAAGGTATCTCGTTGCCACCTGTAAATATATTGATACATTATTGGAAAAATTCTATGAAAAACTTCCATACTACCATGTAAAAAATACTGAAGATTTAATCGGGCATCTAATAATTGGTCTTGCTCCACATACATCTGTTGGAATTGTAGGAAGGATTATTGGCTTTACAGAGACTCATGTATGTTTTGCCACTCCAAATTGGCATTCTGCCAAAAGAAGAGACGCAGACGGAGACGCAGACTCAATAATGCTCCTTATGGATAGTCTTCTAAATTTTTCAAGGCAGTTTCTATCCGATAGAATTGGAGGATTAATGGATGCGCCCTTACTTATTCAACCCTTAGTTTTGCCACATGAATCTCAACCACAAGCCCATAACTTGGAAGTTACCAAATCATTACCCCTAGAATTCTTCAAATCAACACTTCAACAAAACAAAGCCTCCTCTGTAAATTCAATTGAAATTATTGAATCACGATTAGAAACTGAAAGACAATTTTATGATTATTATTTTACCCATTCAACATCATCACTAACCACATCAAAATCTCGTAGTGCCTATTCTACACTAGGCTCAATGTTAGACAAACTTGACATGCAAATTCGAAATGCCGATATGATTGATGCGGTAAATACTTCGGAAATTGTTTCCAATGTAATCTCTACTCATCTAGTTCCAGATATCATGGGAAATCTTCGTGCCTATGCAAGACAAAGTTTCCGATGTACTGCTTGTGGAAAATCGTATCGTCGTTTACCTTTAATTCAAAACTGTGTTTGTGGTCACAAGCTAATTCAAACAATAACTCGAGGGTCTGTAGAAAAATACCTAAAACTTGCAAAAAGATTGGTAAATAATTATGATGTAGGGGTATATCAAAAAGGACGAATTCATGCATTATCTGACGAAATTGACCTAGTTTTTGGAAAGAATAAAGGAGATCAGTCTCTTCTTACCGATTATGCATCTTAAATTAATTATCGCAATTTGACGTATTCATAAGCTCCCAATTTTTTATCAAAACAATATTGGACCTTTTGATAGTCCTTTCTGAAAGCCTTGATCTTGGGTAATATTTTTTTAGGATCTTTTTTCTCAATTACAATTTCTTTGATAAATGCTGCAATCTCTTTCATCTCTTTTTGTTTCATTCCAATTCGAGTTATCTCAGAGACTCCCAGCCTAATTCCACCAGGATGGAAATAATTTCGCCCTGCCTTGATATCTCCAGGAATTAGTTGTCTATTTACAATGATATTCGCCTTTTCTAATTCTGCTTCAACCTTACCTCCGTCTGAATAATCAAGAACATTTACTGCAATTTGATGTGATTGTGTAAATCCTCTACTTTCACCTAAAACCTTGAAACCAAAATCACTTAGAGCCTCACCAAAAGCTTTTGCATTTTTTAAAATTTGACTCGCATAATCTTTTCCAAATTCTAATGCTTCAGCAAACGCAATTGCCTTTCCTGCCATATGGTGAATGTGATGACTACTAGTAAGTCCAGGAAACATTGCCTTTTTGATTTTTTCCTCATGTTCTTTTGAGCCCAGAACGAGCCCACCTTGAGGACCAAACAAAGTCTTATGCGTACTCATAGTCATAGTATCTGCTCCTTCTCTTAATGGATCTTGGAATTTACCTCCTGCAATCAAACCTGCCACATGAGCTGCATCATAATTAATATGAATATCATAACTCTTAAGAAAATTTGCCAACTCCTTTACGGGATGAGGGAACAAAAACAATGAACCTCCAAACATTGCAATTTTTGGAAGACGTCCATTTTTCTCCAATTCCTTGACCTTGGCTTTTGTCTTATCTACATCAATTGTCATCTCTTCGGCATTAAATGGATAAAACTCAATTTCTAACCCATGGACTAAACCTGCGGTACCTGAATGCTCTTTTTTCCCATGGGAAATATGACCCCCTGCTGGAATTGAAGGCGCTAACATAATATCTCCCGGATTTGAAAAGGCTGAATATATTGCAAGATTAGCAACTACTCCGGAAACTGGTCTTACATCTGCAAATTTGGCTTTGTATAGTTTTTTTGCAAGTTTCATACACTCAAACTCGACATCATCAATGTAGACACATCCAGCGTAAACTCGTTCCCCAGGCCAACCTTCTGCATATCTATTCCCAAAATCTGAAATAATTGCTTCACGTACCGCAGGACTGGGTATATTTTCACTTGCAATTAATGGAATTGAATTTGAAAACCATTTGTGATGCTCCTTTAATTTTGAGAAAATTTTATCATAAGATTCTTTATTTGAGGATTTTGCCATGACCTGCGCACTGATTTTCCCAATTTAAAAACACCGATTTTAGATCTCAGATTTTTTCAATTATCTGCAACGTATAAAAGGGGAATCACAAGATTTTCCTTCTATGGGTATGCAAGCCACTTCCAAAGGGAATATGCCAGTAGTTTTACTAAAGGAAGGCGGATCTGAAACCAAAGGTAGAGATGCTCAGAAAAATAACATAGCAGCGTCAAAAATTATAGCCGAAATTGTTCATTCTAGCCTTGGACCACGAGGAATGGATAAAATGTTAGTTGACTCCTTAGGAGACGTTACAATTACAAATGACGGGGCAACTATCTTAAAAGAAATTGATGTTCAACACCCAGCCGCAAAAATGTTGGTTGAAATTTCGAAAACTACAGATAATGAAGTAGGTGATGGTACTACCTCAGTGGTTGTCTTAGCCGGCGCTCTTCTTGAAAATGCTGAATCCTTGATTGATCAAGACGTCCATCCAACAATAATTGTAGATGGATACAGAAAGGCAGGAAAAAAAGCCAAGCAGTGCCTAAAAGATATTGCCGAGACAATTACTGCCAATGACAAATCAGTACTCAATAAAATTGCAAAAACAGCCATGCAAACAAAATTGGTAAGAAAAGATTCAGACCAGCTTGCAGATATTGTGGTAAAATCGGTTCTTTCAGTTGCCGAAAAAGAAGGTGAAGATTATCAAGTTGATATAGATGATATTAAAGTAGAAAAGAAAGCCGGAGGCTCAATCAAGGATTCTTCTATTATTCAAGGGATTGTTCTTGATAAAGAGGTTGTCCATGGTGGAATGCCAAAAAAAATTACTGATGCAAAAATTGCATTGATAAACACAGCACTTGAAATTAGTAAAACTGAGACTGATGCCAAGATCAACATTTCAAATCCACAACAGATGAAATCATTCTTAGATGAAGAAAATAGAATGTTAAAGACTATGGTAGACAAGGTAATCGGTTCAGGAGCAAATGTGGTATTGTGCCAAAAAGGAATTGATGATATGGCTCAACACTATCTTGCAAAAGCAGGAATTATTGCAGTTAGAAGAATTAAAGAAAGTGACCTCACTAAACTAGGAAGAGCTACAGCAGCTAGAATTGTAACTAACTTGGATGATCTATTTGAAAAAGATCTAGGTAGTGCAGACCTAGTTGAGGAGAGAAAAATTGAAGAGGATAAATGGGTCTTCATTGAAGGATGCAGACATCCAAAATCAGTAACACTTCTTCTCCGTGGTGGATCTCAAAGAGTAGTAGACGAGGTTGAACGATCCGTTCATGACTCACTAATGGTAGTTAAAGACGTAATCGAAAATCCATTAATTGTTGCAGGTGGTGGAGCACCAGAAACCTATACTGCAACCAAATTAAGAAGCTGGGCGAAGACTCTAGAAGGCAGAGAACAATTAGCTGCAGAAAAATTTGCTGATGCTTTAGAAACTATTCCATTGACACTCTCCGAGAATGCTGGAATGGATCCAATTGATACCTTGACTGTTTTACGTTCTAAACAAATGAAAGGAGAAAAATGGACAGGGATTGATGTTATGAAGGCAAAAATTGCAAACATGAAATCAAGTGATATTATCGAACCTTTAGCGGTAAAACTGCAAATTGTATCTGCAGCAGCAGAAGTTGCATGTATGATTCTTAGAATTGATGATGTGATAGCAACTCAAAAATCTGCAGGTCCTCCTCCAGGAGCTGAAGGTGGCATGCCTGGAATGGGTGGCATGGGCGGTATGCCAGATATGGGTGGCATGGGCGGTATGCCTGGAATGGGCGGAATGCCCGGCATGATGTAAATCTAGAAAATAATTTATTCTCAAAAGTTTATTTGATAATCCAAGTTTAAAATTACAATGAATAATATTTTATCAAAGGCAAGTTTTGGTTTCAAGTACATCTATCTCTTAGCGTTTTTTGCATTACTTTCAGGATTTTTCCATCCATTGATTACAGGAAATTCCTTTGATAGTGTTATTTTTGGAGTTGTAGTATTGTTTGTTGGTCTTGTAGGTGGAATTTTGTTGTATAAAGCTGCAACATCAGAAAAAAGACGAGAAATTTACTTTGCCGGAGGACTTGGTCTTGTTGCAACATCGTTAGCCTTTATCTTTCAAATAACTGGAAGAGTTTAGAAACTACACATCAAAATATAGATAAAATTCATGAGGGTGAGGTCTGATTGCAATCTCCCTTTGATCCCTCCTTTCTAACTCTATGATTTTATCAATAACATCATTTGTGAAAATTGGAGTTAAGAATTTTCTATCACTTTCCAATTCGTCTAATGCTTCACCAAGGCTCTTTGGCAAGACACCTATTCCCCTTTTTGCTCTATCTGATTTTGTCATTTTGAAGATATCATCTCGTATTTGTTCTCCAGGATCAGTTTTTTTCTTTATTCCATCCATTCCTGCTGCAGTAACTGATGCAAATGCAAGATATGGATTTGATGATGGATCAGGAGCTCTAAATTCAAGTCTCTTTAGATGTGAATAATTTTTTCCTGTAAGATGCTTTGGAACTCTTACAATTGCAGATCTGTTTCCAGCACTCCAAGCAATATAAGCCGGAGCCTCATATCCTGGAACTAGTCTATGGTAAGAATTTGTAGTAGGGTTACAAATCGCAGATAATGCTTTTGCATGGTTAATGATTCCCCCACAAAAATATCTTGCAGTTTGACTAAGCTCATCTTCCTCAGCAGAATCATAAAAAACATTGTTTTTTCCTTTCCACAAACTTACATTAACATGCATTCCAGAACCTGAATCCATTGCAATGGGTTTTGGCATCATGGTTGCAACCTTTCCATATTTTGCCGCAATGTTTCTTATCACATATTTGTAAGACTGTGCCGCATCAGCTGCATTTGTCATGTAATCATATCTAATGTCAATTTCACATTGTCCTGCAGTTGCTACTTCATGATGATGATTATCACACAAGACTCCAAAATTGGTATTTAGAATATTTACACATTCATTTCTAAATGGAGTGAGAGTATCAGACGGTGTGCTTGGATAATACCCCTCTTGTAGTCCCATTGGATAACCAGAACCCTCCTGACTCCAAGGAGCCTCTTTTGATTCAATAGAATAGGATTGACCCTTGTATGGAGTAAGTACATCCCAGTGAATTTTATCAAATACAAAAAACTCTACTTCGGGACCCCAAGCACTATAATCATATCCTTGAGTTTTGATGTATTCTTCTGCTTTTTGGGAAATTCCTCTAGGATCTCTGGTCAGTCTTCCTCTATTTCCTCCCCAATAAACATCACACAATAATCGTGCAGTCTTGTTTTCAGTCATCCATGGAATAATAGCAAAAGTACTTGGATCTGGTTTTAACAAAAGATCTGAATCATCAATACTTGCAAAACCAATTATTGACGAACCATCCAATTTTGGAAGTCCATCTCTCATTTGCTCTGGTGTAAATGTGTTAGCGGAAATAGTTGTATGGTGGAAACGACCTGTTAAACCAGTAAATTGAAGATCGATAAATTGAATATCTTCATGTTGAATTCTCGCGAAAACTTCATCAGGTGAATAAGTTACCTGAAGTGCTTTTCCATGACTAACTTTATATGGCAATTTTAGACTTCAAGCTAACACAAATACATCCATCATTTAAGGATTAGGTAAGAAATGTCAGAACAAAATGAAATTGACATAAACACGTTTCATTCAATTGTCCTAAGAGAAACGGAAAGCGATGCAATTCAGGAATTAGATCCAAATTTCTATAGAAACCTTTCAGATTTTATCGGGAACTTAAAAAAGCAGGAGTTTGATGGGATTGAAAGTAAAATCAAACAAGCCTTAATTGATATGGCCTCAGATCTAACATCTCTTTTGCTCCATGCAAGACTAGAAAAAACAACCAAGTCAGAAGTTATCGATTTTACAAACCTTCTAGACGAAGAAAAATTCATTTTGGATGCAGAAGAGCAAAAAAGAGAAAGATTAGAGATGATCTTTTCAGCGACAATTAATGGAAAATCTAAATTTTTAGAATCAATTTCTCACAATCATAAAACTAAGACCGTTGTACTTCGATTTTTAAAAGAAGTTGATGAAATTGTAGGCGTAGATTTGGAGAAATACGGACCTTTCAAACCTGAAGATATTGCAACCATACCATATGAGAATGCCCAAGCCCTAGTCACAAAAAAAGTCGCAACAAAAATCCATTGGAACGATTAGATAGAAATTATACCTCTAGATATTTTCATCATACATGTCGCATACTGGTGTAGATGTAATTGATTTTCTATTTTATACAATTTATCCTGTAATTGGAATTTTCATAGTAGAGGGAATAAGTAGAGTGGTAAAGGCCCCAAAATGGATTAAACTGTGGACGCAAGCAGCAGTTTCAATTGGATTTGGAATCTATTACTGGTTTATTTTACCGGCACCACAAAACTTTCCATTAACTGCTCTGGTTATGTTTGCCTTGGCAATTGCCCTAATCTATCAAGGAAAACGGGCAAAGATATCTCCTGACAAAAGCCCATACTAATGGTTAACTCTTAAATTTTCTGAAAAATTTTTTCAAACCACTTTGCTTACCAATACCCTCATCTCGAATCACTTTTCGTTCTCCAAATTTTTTTGCTCTAATTTGGGTTAGTTTAACGCATCTATGTTCTTCTGGGAGTCTATGTTCTGAACAAAAGGGATCCTTGCAATAATTACAATGAAAAGGCATATCAGTCAAATCTCCACAATATGCGCAATTTTCAGCCTTCATAATTTATCTTGAAAATTTAATTCTAATAAACCTGTTAGTTTTATTGAATTTTTTATTTAGTATAAATTTCACAAAAACATTTTTACACCTTATTAATTGAAGCCAATTAAGTGATTTTTAATGATTAAAGGTAAAGTTGCAATAATTACCGGAGCAAGTAGCGGAATTGGATATGCTACAGCCTTGGCACTTTCAAAGGCTGGTGCTAAAATCGCAATAGGTGCAAGAAGAACAGATAAACTTGCAGCCTTGGAAAGTAAAATTAAAGAAAACAATGGTGAGGTTTATTCCCAAAAACTTGATGTCACAAAAAAAGATGAATGCAAATCCTTTGTTAGTAATGTTCTAGACAAATGGGGCTCTGTAGATATTCTAGTAAACAATGCAGGATTGATGCCTCTTAGTTTTATTAAAAATTTGAAAATCGATGAATGGGACCAAATGATTGATGTAAACATCAAAGGAGTGCTATATTGCACTGCTGCCGTTGTAAGTCATATGCTCGAAAAGCAATCAGGTCATATTGTAAATATTTCCTCAGTAGCAGGCAGAGTGGTCTTTCCAGCAGGAAGTGTTTATTGTGCAACAAAACATGCCATTACCGCTTTTAGTGAGGGATTAAGAGAAGAATTGAGCGTTAGAAAAAATATCAGAGTAACTTGTATAGAGCCAGGAGTAGTTGCCACTGAACTGACAAATACAATTACAGATGAATCCTTGAAAGGATTTGTAGAAGGTGCAAAAAAAATGGAAGCACTACAAGCCGATGATATTGCAAATGCAATTCTCTACGCTGTGGAATCACCTAGTCACGTAAATGTAAATGAGATATTAATTAGACCAACTACACAAGACCGTTAAATTGCCCGAACACATCCCCCATGTCTTAATTCTAGGTGGAGGCTTTGGTGGACTTGCAGCTGCAAATGAGATAAGAAACTCGCTTTCCTCTTCTCAGGTAAAAATTACTGTAGTTGATAAAAAAAACTGGTTTATGGTTGGATTTGCCAAACTATGGATCATTAAAGGTACAAGAACTTTTGAGAATTCAACTGCCTTATTATCTGGTTTATCCAAAAAGGATATTGATTTTCTCAATGAAGAGATTTTAACGATTGATCTAGAAAATAAAAATGTAAAAACTACAACACAAAATCTTTCATACGATTTTTTGATTATTGCAATGGGTGCTCAGTTAGCTCCTCAAAAAATTCCTGGATTAATCGAAAATGGAATGAATCTTTATGACTATAAAGAATCTAGAGCGATTCATGATAAGATAAAGAAAATGAAATCAGGCAATATTGCCATATCCATTATGGGAATGCCCTACAAGTGCCCTCCTGCTCCATTTGAAGCCAGTCTAATCATAGACTCGATGCTAAGGGAGGCTGAAATCAGGGACTCTGTACAAATTCATTTCTATAGTCCTGCCCCAATTACATTACCAGCTGCAGGACCTGAGATAAGCAAGCAAATACTAGATTTGATAAACTCTGAAAAAATTATTTTTCATAATTCATGCAAGATAAAATCAGTAGAACCAAATAAATTAATTTTTCAAGATAGTGAAGCTGACTTTGATTTACTTTTAGCAGTTCCTCCACATGTTGCGCCAGACATAATTTATGAATCTGGATTAGCCGAAGAGAATAATTTTATTCCAATAGATAGGGATTGTAAAACTCCCTATGAGAACGTCTATGCAGTAGGAGATGTTACAACCTTGAAAATTACAGATACTTTTTCTGTTCCAAAAGCTGGGGTTTTTGCTGAAGGAGAAGGACAAACTGTTGCAAAGCGAATAATTTCAAAAATTCAATCAAAAGAAGATTCTACCTTATTTGATGGTAAAGGTGGATGTTTTATTGAATCAGGAAGAGATACTGCATCGGTGATAGAAATAGATATGTTTTCAGGACCAGTACCTTCCACTAAATTAACTGAATCCACTTCTGAACATCTTGATGAAAAGTTACAATTTGAAAAAGATCGTTTTTCTAAATGGCTCTAGTCAATCATCCGAGTCTTTTTCTCTAGACAAGTGCTCCAGAATAGCTTTTACTTCCACTCCTAAATCCTGAGAATTTTTTGAGAGTTCTAATTTTTCAGCAATTTGGCTTTTAAAATCTACATCTTCAAGTTCTACTCTTCGTTTCTGTATACAATCAAGGTGGTCCTCACCAGAACCTGAAATTTTTTGGCAGATACTACAAATTTTCATAAATTTATTTTCCAATCCTACGATTTAATAATTTCACTTTGTGCCTACCTCATAAGGGAACGTCGTCTAGCTTGGTATGATACTAGTCTGGGGGACTAGTGGTCGCAGGTTCAAATCCTGCCGTTCCCATTTTTCTTAAGAAAAAATCTGAATCTAAAACAATCACCAAAACATTACTAATCTAGGAGGATTCAATATTATTTCAAAAAGCTCTTATTGTTATTAGATTAATGTACTCGACGAAATGGAAAACAATCAGGGTAAATCTGAATCATTTGATGGAACATATGATGAAAAACCAGAGATGTTCGGCCATCCTTACAAAGAATTACAACATTATTTCAAAAACTGTCCCATAACAGGTGATCTTCTTGACTTGGGTTCTGGGCAAGGTAGGGATTCACTATTTTTTGCATCGATTGGATACAATGTCACTGCTGTAGATAGTTCAAGGGTAGGGATTCAACAAATGTTGTACAAAGCTGAATCATCAGGATTCAAGATTGATGGCATTGTAGATGATATTCAAAATCTAAAATTGGAAAAAAAATTCAATGTTATTTTATTTGATATGTTACTTCATGGGTTTGAAGATTCTACTCAACTTGAATTACTTGGAAAATATTCTAATTCCTTAAAGAATAAAGGAATTATTTGCATAGTGTATCCTGATGATTTTAAAGCAGATCATTTCATGAATATGCTGAAATCATTAGCATCTAATTGGAATCTATTGGATGAAATAATAATCAACGATATTCCAAAAATCGAAGGTGAAATCATTGAATATAAATTCAAAATGATGGTTGCGCAACTTTCATGATTAGCTAAATCTTACGCCTATCTGCGTCCATTTTTATCCCCAAAATGGTAGCGAATCTCTACTGTTTTGAACTTGAAAATTTGAAATTATTTTCTATATATTTCCTTTAGACCTATCTACGATTATAGAACAACAGTAAAGAAAATGGATATTGTTTATACTTGAAAAATAATCCCTAAAATTATTGAATACAAAAAATACAATCACAGTTTTTCCACTTTTTGTAATTATGGTGTTTTTAATTTCATCAACAATTGGACAACCGTTAGCATTTTCCGAAGATGAAAAATATAATATGGCTGAAAACGTTCAAGCCAATTTCACATTTACTTATAGAGATGGAGTAGAAGTTTATCAGTTTCCAATTTTCAAAATGACCTCAGATTTTGTCTCAAACGATGGAACAACTTTTGAGATAGAAGGGATCATCGGAGAATCTCCACATTTGCACAAAGCCCTAGATGATGCTTACAAATATCGTTTAACGACTTTAACTGGTGCAAGCGCATTTGAGTTTAATTATAGGTTCTTTGATGTCGATGTAGATTTAACAAGGGATGACCAAACAGTTAGAACCATTCATTACAAAAACTGTGAAATTTTAGATTATGAAGCAGTTACATTGAATTCAAACGATTATGAAAGTTACACATCCTCCAAAAGTGGTTTTGCAGTAGTGGATAAAATTGAATTTAGATGTGGAGGAATAAACGGTGAATCGCCACAAAATGCTACATCTCAAAATATCGATTATGGTACAACTTACAACTTTGTAGAGAATGTCCGAACATTCATCACCTTTGGTTTTGATGATGGGCAAGAAAAGATAGAATTTACAACCTTTGAATTAAATTCAGGATTTGAAGAGTCCGATGATGCCGTACCTCCAAGTTTTAGTGTTGAGGGTGTGGTGGACTACTATCCTTTATTGTACAAGGCAATTGACAATTCCAGAAAGGTTTCAGGATTAGGCACTGCATCTAACTATGATTTTGAGGCATTAGTAGAGTTTTCAAATGGAGAAAAAACTCTACGATCCCTTGATTTTCGAGACTGTAGGGTTTCAGGGGCAATAATCAACACAGAGTCAGACAAAGAAGAAGGATTTACTGGAAAAAGTGGTTTTGCCATTGTAAATGAAATTGATTTTGATTGTGCAGGTTTGAAAGCCATGAATACAGAATATTCCAAACTTTATGGGGATATTCCAACCTGGCAAACATCTTTTGTAGAAAACGTTCAGTCAAATGATAGTTTACAAATGGCAGATGGGCCAAGAATAATGACTACGTTTACCTTCAATAATGGAGTTGAAAAATTAGAATTTCCAATATTTAGACAAGGTGATGTTCTGTCTAGGTCAAACCCAACATTTGAGTTAGAAGGCATTGTTGGAGACTATCCATTATTGTACAAACGAGTAGATGAGAATCTTAAACTTCAAAGTGTTTCAGGTGCAAACCTCATGACAGAACTTTTTGATGTTGATGTAAATCTAATTAATGGAGAGTTGGTGCGAGGTTTTAATTATTCAAACTGTCGTGTTGTCGATTACGATATTGGTTCTGATATGAATAAAGAAGAAAACTACATCAAAGGACATTTTGCAATGGAAAATACATTTGATTTTGAATGCCAAGGTTACCACCCAAACAATCCTGTTTATGATATGATGTTCAACTCCTATACCAAATCCAAAACCCTCAGTACAACTGATCTTAGGAATACAGATGATTGGGGACCAGGATTTATTTTAGAAAATTAATCTTTTTTTCTTTAATTTTACACATATGTGCGCCTATTTTTATTCCCAAAAACGGTTCAAGCCTATACTGAATGGAACATGTGAAATTATTTTTTGCTATTAATAAAAAAATAAAAAAGATTTTAGAAGAATTTATGCTTCATCTAAATCTGGAGTTACTGGACAGTCATCAGAGTCGTTAGTATCGTCTGCATCTGTATCGTTAATTATGGTGTCACCATGACTAAGATGAGTTGCCAAAGCACGATTGTTTACATTAATGATAGAAACAGATTCTTCTTCAAGAACTGTTACACCATCTTCAGCTAGGACTTCTTCTTGATAATGACATAAGGTGGTTTTTTGTCCATTTGAGCCATTATTGTCTGCCAAGGCTGGTGCAAATGCGCCCATGCCCATTATTACTGCAAACATTGAGATTGCAGCTAATGAAATTGTTTTATTCATTGAAATCCTTCAAAAATATTTATTGTTAAAGTCGTGTTTGTAACTACTGTTTCTAACGGTTATGACAAATATTGTAGTGGTTCAAATTTTTTAGGTATACTAATTATGACCTTAATAATTTCCTAATCAGGAAATTTTTTTTCTGCCCCAATTTTTCTCAAAATTATGCTAATATTTGATAATACTTTTCCCATTTCACTAATTGGTTCGCTTCCGACCATAGTTTGATGAATTTCTGAGTTACCCTTAAGCAGATTGTTGGTAAGAATATTTGCAACTGTTATTGCATCTGGAATAGAATCCCCCTTTCCTGTAATGGTAATTTCTTCATTTTTACCTAAATTTGATAGGATTTCTAAGGCTTGTATCATTACTGGTTCCTTTTGAATTTCAAAGACTGGTTTCATATTTGGTTTACCAAATTTTTTTTATGTTTTAAACTTTGATCATTGAAACACCGTAAAATTAAAATCAAATTAATTTAATTAAATTTGAGGAATTTTTTTAAAAAAAATTGTTTTATGGGAAATTTGTACTAGTAAAATTTCGTAACAAAATAAAAATTACAATTATTCGTAAATAATATTTTTAAAAATAAAAATCCCTAAAAATTTGAGGCCTTTTTTATGGAAAATCTTTTGCTAGAATCATATTTTACAAATTTTGCTTGCTTTTTTACAAGGTCCAATATGGTTTGATTTATTCTAAATTTTTTCATATGTTCTCTAAGCTGAGTTACCGAACACGTTCTTTGGTTAGCTAGAATTTTTGCAAAACCATCATCATCTGTAAAAATCATATCTGCCATTAATACGACAGATAAATTGGTTTTTGATTTTTTAATTAGGCTTGTAGCGTTTTTAGAAATTTGCAAAATTCTTCCTTTTCCCAATTCCTTAAAGCCATGTAATAATAGCAACCTGCATTCTTTTGGAGATAATTTTACTTTGATAATAGAACCAGGATCATCCATCACAAAGATCCTTCGAAGGTCTGAGGTTCTGATTAAATTTGATAATTTTCTGTCTCCTCTAAAATGGCCTGAGTTAATCAGTGCAATATCGGATTTTGTAGCCTCACAAAGACAATCTGCAATAAAATTACCAAAATCTGTGGTTCCATTCCTTAAGGACAGCTCAGTCGCATCAAAGGAGATTTTTGGTGGGAAGGTCCTGATTATTTCGGGTTTTTCGGGGGATATTTTTTGAAGAAGAGTTTCCCAATTTTGTATTTTCTTTTGAATTTTTTTTGATGGAGGGAAATTTCTAAAATCTTTTGAGTTTATTGTAATTAGATTATTTTTAAGCTCAACTGTCAAAGTTTTAGTTTTTTTCGGTTTATTCGTATTTGTTTTTAAAATTGGATATAGTCTTACATTTCGTGCATTTGATTGACTCTTGATTAGAATAGAGTTTGCCGTTTTGGCCTGACAAGAAACTAAACTTTTATGATCATGGCCCCCAAAGATGTAGGAGATTCCTGACCAATTTTCACTGAGCCATTTTCTTAGAGTTTTATCCTCAAAATCGCTCATATGGGATAAAACAACTAGGTTATTTATCTGGGGATATTTATTTTTGAGAAATTTTATTTTCTTTTTTAACGAGTCAAAAACTTCTTGGGGAAAAAATCCATTTTCTTTTGCAGCCCTTTGAGTAGAGGTTCCAGCAATTCCAACCAAAGCTAAAATCGGTTTTCGTTTTGGCCACAATTCATGTGACGGGCACTTTGTTGGAAAATTTTTTGGTGGTTTTAGATTTGTTAGAATGGTTTTGAATTTAGCTTCTATGAGTCGTTTTTTTAAAACAGAAATTCCTCCATCAAAATCATGGTTACCTAAGGTAATGTAATCAAATCCACAAGCATTAAACATGTCAATCATCTGCTTGCCATGAAAAAATTTACTCATAAAAGATGGAAATAAAAAATCCCCACTATGGAGAATTAAGGTTTTGTTGTTTGAGGCTTTTACTGTGTCAATCAAACTTCCAATTCGTGCAAAACCAGGGAGCTCAATTTTCGAGCCCGCTTTAACTTCCTGAATAAAATATGTGTCAGTTAAATGAATTAGTAAAACCTGAATTTGTTTTTTTAATTTAAACTCCATAAGTAAAACTTTTTTTATTTCCTAAAAGGCTTTTTTCTTAAACTAGGTAGATCTTGATAAAAAATACAGATGATTCCAGCAAAGGAAATCATCAAAACCAATACCTAAATCTCCAACTCTGCTGTGATTAACGACAAATTGAAAAGTCTAAAATAGAATCTTAAAAAATTAATTTTCACGCCTAATTGGTACCAAAATAGTCACCTAAAACCTTCAAATCCTGCCGTTCCCATTCTAATTTGGTGACTCAAAAAAGAACCAAAATCAATTTCAAATCTAAGAGGATTTGGATCTTAGATTACGTAGATATTAACAAAATGTCCTTCTAGAAATTGAGCAATCTTATATGGAACAAAATAATAGATTTAGTAGAAATTAGCTTTTAGCTGATGTCTTCATTAATTGTAATGGAAAATTTATCCATTACAATTCTCCAACTCTAAATGAGTAATTATCTCTTACACTGTTTATTTTGGTCAAACTTTTTATTTATCCTCACTTTATCAAACTTTGTGAAATCAGTCTCAATTTTCTCAATTTTAATCCTTTTTTCAATTATTTCAGTAGTCAGTTTATCTCCATCAGCTTTTGCTGATCATCATGCTGTGACTGTGAGTACACCAGAGGGAACCTCAGTTCCAGGATGTGAAACAACCAACGAGTGTTACATTCCATATGAGGTAACAATCGATGTTGGTGGTATGGTAACATGGTCAAATGATGATACAGCAGCACATACCGTTACTGGCGGAGGTGCAGCGGACGGACCATCTGGCGTTTTTGATTCAAGTTTGTTTATGGCAGGAACAACTTTCTCACATACATTTGAAGAAGCAGGAGAGTATCCTTACTTTTGCATGGTTCATCCATGGATGGAAGGAATCGTAATTGTTCAAGAGGCAGGAATGATGGAAGAAGCTGGTGAAGCTATGGATGAAATGATGGAAGATGCAGGTGAAGCAATGGAAGAAGCTGCTGAAACCACAGGAGAGATGGCAGAGGATGCCGTAGAAGCTACTGGAGAAGCAATGGAAGATGCAGGTGAAGCAATGGAAGAAGCTGCTGAAACCACAGGAGAGATGGCAGAGGATGCCGTAGAAGCTACTGGAGAAGCAATGGAAGATGCAGGTGAAGCAATGCAGGAGGCTGTAACAGATGAAGAAGAAGGCGGTGGATGTCTTATTGCAACTGCTGCATATGGTACCGAACTTGCACCACAAGTTCAGTTCTTAAGAGAAATTAGAGATAATACTGTCATGAGCACCCAATCAGGTGCGGCATTTATGACTGGATTTAACAATCTATACTATTCATTCTCACCAACAATTGCCGATATTGAAAGAGAAAATCCTGTGTTCCAAGAAGCAGTTAAATTGTTTATCACTCCAATGATTTCAACATTGTCAATAATGACTTTGGCTGACCAAGGTTCAGAAACTGAAGTTTTAGGTTTAGGAATTTCTGTTATTGCACTAAACTTGGGAATGTATTTTGTAGCACCTGCAACGGTTGCATTTACAATAAGGAAACGCCTTAAATCAAAAAATTAAAGTTTCTTTCCAAATTATAAAATAGTTTACCAAGACTTAATTCATTACTAATTGGGAAAAAAACAATCACCAAAACACTTCAAATCCTGCCGATCCCATTTAATCAGTAAACTCATTCTAATCTAAGAGAATGTGAACCTTTGAAATTATTTTTTGGGATGGATGAAAGAATAAAATGAAAATGGATAGAAAATAAATCAAATTTTAAACTTGATTTAATTTGCCAACCCATATTATAATTAGAATAATTATTCCCACTATTAGTAAAATTTGAATTATTTTTGAAATTTTACTGAGGATTTTTAGTACTATTACAATGATTACCAAAGCAAGTATGATCATCAAAATTCCTGTTTCGTCAAGTTGCAAAACTGATTGGATATTTTGTGACAAATAATCAAAAAAACCTTCAGCCATAGAATGAATCAAAATCTATTCAATAAATAGTCATTACGATGATTTACTCTACGGATTTGTACCCAAAATGACTTGATGACAATCAACTTTTAGGATAGAACCACACCAAGCGTATATCATTAGAAACATTACCGTAACTGCTGATAGAAAGATAACGAATTGCCATTTGAAACTAATCTTTTGTAATTTCTTCCACAAATCCTTTACCTTCAATTATGAAATTTCTTTTCGTACTTTACTGTATAATACAATTTCAATTGCTATTAAAACTCCAAAAATAGCTAAAGCAAGACCTAAGGCAAAACTATACTCTGAAGCAGGATACAAAGAGGAAATTATCATTTGGATAGGAAGTCCAATACCAGCAACAATTAACATTATCAGAATTTTCTTGTTCACACCACAACAGGTCTTTGTAAATATTTGAATTTCACGGCTAATTGGTACCAAAATAATCACCAAAAACCTTCAAATCCTGCCGGTCCCATCACACTTTTTTAAAAAAATCTTAGCGTTAAATCAAATTAAATCGATTTT